>Ga0209902_100174_pt1 | contig 110989 bp, 89 predicted proteins | sample FECB27metaG_FD_188304 | JGI IMG/M metagenome (GOLD analysis project Ga0209902, IMG submission 188304) | Cyanobacterial communities from the Joint Genome Institute, California, USA - FECB-27 (SPAdes) (version 2) | ecosystem: Environmental > Aquatic > Thermal springs > Hot (42-90C) > Microbial... | reverse complement strand
ACCTGAGCTACGAAGCAAGGGAACCAAGCTTCCAAGCGCTTCTAATCGAGCGAACTTATACCGTGGAGTTGAGCTTGCCCATATTTACGGACTAATGCCCAGATATGCTTCGGTTTTTAGAAGCGGTTCAGTGGGGGTCTTAAACCCTTGTTCCCGGAGGTCACGGGCTTCAGGTCTGGAGTCAGAATTCCCGGATGCCTTCTGCCTCCTGCCCTCTGCCTTTCCCGATAAAACTTTTCAAAAATCCTCTAAGGTAAAAACCTATCCAAAGCTGCTTTAAGTTGTTCCAATTCAACTTCAATATCGCCCTCTTTTGCTGCTCTGGCAATACACTCTGTTAAATGTTCATCTAGGACAATTCGCGCCACGCGATCCAGCGCTCCCCGCACTGCGGCAATTTGGAGTAAAACATCAGGACAAGGACTACTTTGCTGCACCATTGTCTTAATACCGCGAACGTGCCCTTCTATACGCGATAGCCGATTGACTATTCGCCGCAAAGACTCTTCGCTATGAACGTGAGAATGAACCGACTCTTCATGGTTATGAATATGCTGTGTATTGTCTTTGTCTGTATCTTTAAAGAGTAAATCCTCATTCTGTTTAGAAGTGGGTGAGGATTGTTTTGTTAATCGGTTCGATCCATTCATAGGTTTTTACAGAGGTGCTGCCAGTAAATAAGATCCTAGCCTAGACAAGAGAGGAGGGGATGGGGGGGATGGGGACTGGCGGAGGTGGTGAGGTGGGGAGGTGGGGAGATGGGGAGATGGGGAGATGGGGAGAATCACTAATATTTTTTGATAATTTAATAAATTAATAAAGAAATGACTTTGAAGGATTAGGGAGAAAAAGCGAAACCTGGAGCAATAAGCGAACGTCAATGGATAGTGATTTTCATCGAACCTGCAAAAATAGTTATAGAGATATTTTTCACGATTAAACAACAATTAGGCTGAAACATTAGGTTGTGGTTATGCGATCCAAACTACCCCGCTCAATCCGCCAACTCAGTACTCATGTGTTAGCCATAATTTTGGGAGTTTTGCTAACTGTTGGCACTTTGCGAGTCTCACCCTCCCAAGCAGAACCTGCACCAAATTCCGTGACTGCTGAATCTCCACAACTCCTTGCCCAGAGGCAATCACCAGCCACTGCTGCTATTGGTAGTAGTAGCTTTGTTACAGCGGCAGTAAATCGCGTTGGACCAGCAGTCGTCAGGATAGATACTGAGCGCACAATTACCCGACGAGTCGCCGATCCATTCTTTGACGACCCCGTTTTCCGGCGGTTTTTTGGTAACGGTTTCCAGGGGCAGTTGCCTCCTGAGCAATTACGCGGTCTTGGCTCTGGTTTTATTATTGATAAGAGTGGATTAATTCTGACTAATGCCCATGTGGTGGACAAGGCTGATAAGGTGACAGTCCGCCTTAAGGATGGACGCAGCTTTGAAGGAAAGGTACAAGGCGCGGATGAAGTGACGGATTTGGCAGTAGTCAAAATTAATGCTGGTGGTGATTTACCAGTTGCACCCTTGGGTTCTTCAAATAATGTACAGGTGGGTGACTGGGCGATCGCAGTTGGTAACCCTTTAGGATTAGATAACACCGTCACCCTAGGAATTGTCAGCACCCTCAGACGTTCTAGCGCCGAAGTTCGTATTCCCGACAAGCGCTTAGAGTTCATTCAAACCGACGCCGCTATCAACCCCGGTAACTCTGGTGGACCACTCTTGAACGGTCAAGGTGAAGTCATTGGAATTAACACAGCCATTCGTGGTGACGCGATGGGTATTGGGTTTGCTATTCCTATAGATAAAGCTAAAACAGTCGCAGCTAAACTAGAACGAGGAGAAAGAATCGCTCACCCATTCATCGGCGTCCAAATGGAAGAGTTAACGCCCGAACTGGCAAGGCAATTCAACTCTAACCCGAATTCTCCTATTCAATTACCAGAAATTAATGGTGTTTTGGTCAGGCAAGTGGTACCCAACTCACCAGCAGCAGCAGCAGGTATACGTCCGGGAGATGTGATTGTTCAAGTTGATGGACAACGCATCACTAAGGGCACACAGTTGCTTGATATTGTGGAAGCTAGCCGTGTTGGTCAGGAGTTGCAGTTGAAAGTGCAGAGGGGTAACCGGACACAACAGCTATCAGTACGCACTGCTCAAATGCAAAATGCTTCATAAAAATCTTGCAATTTGATAGAAACTTTGTTTAGCATTAACCCCTCCTACTTTTTCCTGTGGAGGGGATTTTATTACTTAAGCAACATTCTCTGAACACCTACGATTTTACACTACCTGTGACGTTCATTATAAATAGCCTGCGTAGGCAGCCTTGGTTTTGATAGCCTCACCCATCCAAAGTGAAGAATAATCAACCACACCCTTGATATTTGCCAACATCAACTCATCCCGTTGCTGCCAAACTGCAAATATTTCTTCTCTGCCATCATAAAGCGTTCCAGTGTCAATTTTATAGATTGCATTACTTACACGCTTCAGCTTCAAACCCAACAAATTCAACAACCGATTAAGTATTTTGATTGGTGAAATAGACTTTTTCTCATTCAATAAATTAATACCAACTGCCCTTTTGATATGTTTACTACATTGATTAGTAATATTTTTCAGTAACAACAAATCAGCTTCATTTTCGGTAAATTCTCTTTCTGGTTCGAGGAACTGTAGCACTCCTAACGCCGTCAACGCCTCAACTTTAAGCGTATTAGTCTTTAAATCTGGCAGAAAAACTTTACCTTCTCCCCAAGACAATTGCTGATGCCATTCTTGCTTATCTCTCAGCCGAAGAAACTCGCTTTCGTGAGTTAGATAATAGTGTGTTAATAATTGGGAATAATACCCTTTGTCATCCCGCAATTTCAGCAGGGGAGTGACTTCAATACCATACTTTTGTCTGAGAAGATATTTATTAATTTGGTTGCGTTCCTCATCCGTGAGCCAATGTTTCACCAAAAGCTGTTCATATTCCACGTAATCAATATCCTGAGCATGAGCTACAGCATTTGCAGCCGCTAATTGATTTCGCCGCTTGATTTCTCTGATTTTCATGTCAATTTCTTTTGATTTTTTGCGGCTATGCGACCAATCTTTCTGGACTTTGAAGATTTCTAAAATCAACCTTTTACGAGTTGCGAAATCGTTGGTGTCAGTTGCTAGAAAGGCAAGGCGTAAATCTCGGATAATATTTGTTTGTACATCATTGTTGCGTACATGAATTTGATGTCCGTCAGCAATCAAACCATCTTTCATAGATTGACGGTAGAGGGTAACAGAAGCATTCACCCTTGCAGCCAACTTTGCCCAAGTTCGTAAATGCATTGGATCATACACTAACGGCAAATCTACATCAATTTTATGCAGCGGACTTAATAAAGCTAAGTTTTCTTTTTGATTTTCCTGATACCAATAAGACAACGAACGATAATTTGTGCTTCCAGTACCAATGAAGCCAATTCCTCGCTTTGCACACCAGACAATGCGCGGTACATCATCGCGTACTCTGAAGAGTGCTTGTCGTGCTTCCGAGTCAGGAATGACTCCTTGAAAAATACCATAAACGCGGTCGAAATGTTGGACATCAATGCTAATTCCCGTACCAAGGCTAGGAGTGACAAAAACAGTGCTGTATTCAGTCACTTTTTGATTGAGATTTGCAACAAAATCAACAGCTTCATGACCAGGTGTGTTTGTCGTGTGACTACTGATAACCAGAGTTTTGGGAAATTGCTTTTGCAATCTTTCTAAACGCTCTTTAAGGTAACGTTCTATTGTTTCACAACTGTAACGTCCAGTGCGGCTATCTGTTGTCACATAACATTTATGCCCTAGAATTAAATCTAGTTCCAGTTGATGAATTAAGGGAGTTGGGTTTGGACAATCATAGAAAGTGACGTCCCAACCTTGCTGTGGTTTCCACTGATTCACAACCACCCAAGGCATTATTTCAATTCCTGCCAATTCCTGTAAATATTCTAAGGACATATCTGATAAATCAGCATCTTGGGCAATAATTAATCCTCCAGTTCTTAGTACTGTAGAAATAATTTTTTGGAATACTTTTAAAATTTTGACGCGCTTATCTTTACAAGTATTGCTATTAAGGAGATGCCACAAAGACTGTTCTACTTCATCCAAAATTATTATCGCTCCTCGCCAGTCCTCAGGATTCAGCTTCCAAATGGAATCGATGCATAATCCGAGCGATTGGTTATTAGGATTGTAGTAACTGCTTAAGCGTTTATTACCAAACCATTCTCGATTATCCATTCCCCATTGAATGCCGATTTTGTCGCATAAAAAACGCCCAAGTTGGATTCTGTGAGTGATTAATAAAACGGGTTGATTTCTACTGTTGGCTTGATTAACAACACCTTGCAGTGTTGTGGTTTTTCCTGTTCCTTTTGCAGACTTCACTCCCACTAATCCAGATGTAGGGAACGGTATTTCCCCTAAATAGCGACGGTTAAGGGTGAGTGCAGCAGGAATGGTTAACTCGGTGTGGGGTTTGATTTGGGCAAGGTAAACTTCTAAATCAATGCTTTGGCGATACATCGCCTCGAAAGCACTTGCACCTTTGGCGACGATAAAATCATCAACTCCTTTTTCTATTCCTGGAAGTTGAATGACTTGAACAAGGCAATTTTTTTCTTGGAAGAGAAATCCTAGCTGGGAGATGGCATTATTTACCGCTGCGATTTTCTGAGGTTGAGTTTCAAAATCAAAGCAAATGTAAAAGATGCGCCGAGTATTGGCAAACGCTGCTAAGTCGGGGATAAGCTGGCGAGTAATCACTTTGCCAAAGTCATCTTTGATGACGCGGTAACCACTGGTAATTCCAGGGATGGCTAAAGCTGCATATCCTTGTGTCAACAGTGCTGCTGCTTTTTTTACACCCTCGCAAATCATGACGGGGATGTTTTGTTCCATAACCCATTGCCAAAAGCCTTCGGCTTCACCATTACAGGCAATGTTGATATTGTCAGGTATGGCGACATTGTAACGTTGGGCGACTTGCTGCCAAATACGTAGTGATACCCGCAGACAAAACACCCGCGTTGGTGTGCTGGGGGGATGTTCGTACTTAATCAACTTGTTATTTTCATTTAATCGAGGTTGGTTGGGCTTAAAGCACCCCCACTCCATTGCTTGCCAATGATTCAGGGGATCAAGTCCAGAACACCACCAACCACCTTCAGCAATATGGGCGTAACGCTGTAACCACCCACTTCTTACCATTCCAGTATTTGTACGGGGAAGATGTTCAGAAATTAATAAGTAGTCGTAACAGGTTCTGCCTTGTAGAGACATAAAATTGAGTCTGGCAAGGTCTAAGTCTATACCGCTACCTTTAACTAATTCCTCAAGGTGTTGGGGGTTTAAATAGTACAAATGCATTGGCTCAGGCGGCAAAGGATGACAAGGGACTTAACACCTTATCATGCATTTGCTGTTTTGAGATCAGCGATTGTGAAACTTTTGTGAGACTTGTTGCTTTGTTTCAAATTATACATTTTTATTTGGAACTGCGAGAATTCATGCGGTCATAGACAAGACGAGACATCTTGGGAAAAATATCTACCTCATCAGCATATGCCGAGTCTTGAGCAAAAATCGCCAAAATATAAGTAGCTTTGTTATTTTCTGTTGCAACCATTGCCGCTTCTGCGCGAGAAATAGAAGTCCAGCCAGCTTTAGAATGTAAACGAACACGAGTATGGGGTAAAGACTCACCAAAAAAGGTGCGTACAGGGTTGAAATCATAAGAGTCTGGCGATCGCCAAACTTTGGGATTTAAATCTCTTTTTAGCCATCCACACATTTTTTTGCTAGCTTGCACAGAAACAGCCTGCCCGGCGTAACAAATTTCGTACAATAATCTGGCTGCGTGTTGAGTTGTTATCCTATTCCAGTTGTGTGAGTCCTCTAGCAGTTGCGATTCACTTCCGTCAGGCTCTGGAAGATTAATGTAGTCAATGGGAAAGGTTTTTTGAATAACACTAATATTTTTGTAACCTGCTTGTCGAAAAAATCGGTTAACTTGCTGACGTTTATTTTTCCACAGTTTAAACTTTTCACTTTTTAGTTCTGGTTCAGAACGTGTCCCTGTGACTTCGTCAAGAATAAAGCTAGCAGCCTCATTATCAGACTCCTTTATCATTTTTGCCAGATAAGGAGCAAAATCTTTTTCATTTTTCCAAATACCCTTTTCTATTTGGGCATACAAAACAACCATCCAAAACATTTTAATGACACTCGCTGGATATCTTGGTGTATCTTGCTGATATCCGGCTGTTTCGTTCGTTTTAGCATCTATTAAGGTAATCGATAAAGGCTTTGTAGGCATTTGATCACTAGCAAGCTCTACAACATCGTTAACAATGGCTTGCAACTCTTGAGAGTGTTTAAAATTTGGAGGCTTTTTGAGATTGTAGACGACTTCTAAATCTTGTTTTTCTGGTTGACGAGAGGGAATAGGCAGTGACTTGGCAACAGCCCAGTCAGGAACTGGTGGAGGTGGAGTGAGTGATTTGGAATTTTGTCGAGAGGGTGATTTGGCAGCAACCTCGACAGCAGGAGTTGGCAAAGGTGCAGTTGGTGAATTGGCAGCAACTTGGACACTAGCAGGTGAAGCCGATGTCGGTAGATTCAACGAATATTGAGCAGATGATTTTACAAATTGTTCTGCCATATACTTGGTTATCAAAATGGCTATCAATACACTTAGAATTGTGAATCTAAGTGCCAGATGATTGACTTTGCTAGCCAAGCTGAGCTTTGAGAATTGGTTAGAGAGAATTTGATATTTACGCCGTTTCGGCATTTTATTTAATTTTTAATTGGTTTTTGTAAGGACAAAAAAGTTAACATGACGCATTTTAGCAAAAAGGTGTAATTTATACCAAAGACATTTAGAGAGATTTTGAAAATCAAGGCAACTGTAGTTGTAGCGGTTCTCATTTGCCTTGAATACAGTTTTTGTAGGCTGTTCTGCCCTGCGATACGTGTCAGCTTCAAGCTCAAATACCCAATTTACCCTCGTTTTAGATCCCCGAACCCCCTTAAAAGAGTAAACAGTACCAGCCGTAGTGACGCTTTCTCGGGCTGGTGTAGTTGTACTGGCACCAACGCTTTCTGTGCTCTTGGTGTAGTGTTTCCCCCGGAGGATGAAACTGATAACTGATAACTGATAACTGATAACTGGTAACTGTTAAAAAATGCTGATCATTTTTTTGATTGAGTCAGTGCTATGACTTGCTCGAAGTCGAAATTTTCAACCAAAACTTTCAAAGCCTCGATCAAATCTACTTTGTCTGCTGGAATTTGTTCCATAAGTTGAACAATCAGCAAATCATTGCCTTGGCTAGCAGCATTGTGAAGCTGTTGTATCCACTCAGCAGGCATACTTGCTATCTCAGCAGCCAAGTTAGCAGAATTGGTAACAACCTCACGCATCGGTGGAGTGATATCTGCATTTGGAATGTGTTCTTGGTAAAGATATCGCACACCCAAGTATTTGCTTATTTCTGCTAGCAAATCTTGTTCTTGAAACGGTTTACTCAAGACATCGTCACAACCAGCGCTCAATATTTTGTGTTTTTCTTCTTCAAAAGCGCTTGCTGTTAGGGCGATGATGATGGTTTGGTGAGGATCAGGAACCATCTGTTTCATCTGCTTCTCCCTTGCCTTAATCAATCTACTTGCTTCATAGCCATCCATCACCGGCATCCGCATATCCATAAAAATCAAGTGAGGTTGCCATATTTCCCAAAGAGTGAGAGCATCTTGACCGTTGGTGGCTTCCTGTACTTGAAAGCCTAAGCTGTCCAGCAGCTTGACTAATACCATACGGTTGGTTTGCTTATCCTCGACAACTAAAATCCGATAACTTGGTTGCTGGGGAGCTAAACGTATGGCTTTTTGACTCGTGAATTCAAGAGTTTGTGTTTTCGCTTCTGTTGCCTGACGCGCTGGAATAAAAAAGGTAAACTGAGTTCCAACCCCCAAGGTACTGCTAACGTGGATTTGCCCACCCATGATTTCCACGAACTTTTGAGTGATGGATAAACCTAAACCAGTACCTTGACCAGATTTTAACCCAGTTGTGGTTTGTGCAAAGGCTTGAAATAATTTATTGAACTCCTGGGGGTCAATGCCAGGACCAGTGTCTGTTACCTCGAAGTGTAGGGTGTAAGGGGGAGAAAAAACTCCTCCTTCTTCCGTATCTTCGTCTATATCGCCAGTTGCGCCATCTGTGAGCGACACCCGCAGAGTTACACTGCCTTTTTCCGTAAATTTAATAGCATTGTCGAGTAAATTAATTAATACCTGACGTAGTTTATTTTGATCAGTTGTAATGTATTGCGGCACTTCGGAGGTTCGCTCAAATACTAAGTTTAAACTCTTGGATTGAGCCTTGAGTTTGAGCATGCCCTCTAAACTATCGAGCAATCGATGCAAATCAAAGTCATTTTCATTATATGAGAGCCGTCCTGCTTCAATTTTAGACATCTGTAAAATGTCGTTAATTAACTCCAACAGATGTTCGCCACTACGATTAATGATTTTTAAGAATTGCTGATGCTCTGCTTTTATGGAGGAGTCGCGGTTCATCAGTTGGCTAAAGCCAAGGATTGCATTGAGTGGCGTTCTCAGTTCGTGGCTCATATTTGCTAAAAATTCGCTTTTAGCGCGGTTAGCTTTATCAGCGATTTCCTTAGCTTGTTTGAGTTCGGTTGACTGCTTCTGCGTTTGTGCTAACAATTCTGCTTGTTGAATTGCCACTCCCAACTGTGCCCCAATCTGAACCACCATTTTTATTTCTGCTTCTTTCCAATAACGAGGAGCAGAATTTTGATACACTCCTAGCAAACCCCACAGCTCATTGCTACAAAAGATAGGAACTGTGAGATAAGCCCTTGCTTGAAATTGTTCTAATAATTCAAGGTAACAAGAGTCAAAACCAGCCTCGTAAATATCCGAAACGCAGCGATAGTTTGTGCCAGAACGGTACATACCGCCTTGGGTGTTGTACAGATAGGTGTCTTGTATGATCTTATCTACATTCGCAAAACCTTTAATAGCACAATTGTCTTGATTGACAGCAACCTGTGTCAATTCGGGTTGATTTTTTTGTTCCTCTATCAGTGCTTTCCAACCTTCTGCTACTGACTCGGAGACAAATTCTCCACTCCAATCCGGATGAAAGCAATAAACAAGGACGCGATCGCACTTTAAAACTTGTCGCAACTCTTGCGTTGTCGCGCTAAAAATTTGCTCTATTTCCAGAGTTTGACGCATCCGTTGAATCACAAAGGCAATTGCCCTTTCTCGTTCTGCACTTGAAGCGAGCAACTCTTCTGCGAGTTTCCGTTCTAGTTCAGCTCCTGCACGAGCCGCAAAAATTTGTAAAATTGACTCTTTGCCCAAATCAATCTCTAATGGTTTGACATCCATCACCACCAAGTAACCGATAACCTCCCCGTTCGAGTCAACTAGGGGCATCAAATAACTGTAAAGATTCGACTTGCCGACATCTTTGTCTCTACGTAGAACCACTGAAACGTTGTCGTCAACTCCGCCAAAGACTGGTTTACAGTGTTCATCTGTAATAGCGGCTATATTATACTCAAAATTGTGACCGTAGTCAACATCATTCCAGAATGCCAGGGTACGAAGCTGGCTTTTCAGCTCATTAGTAAACTCACTGACAAAAGCGTAACGAACTTCTAAAACTTGGGCAGTATAGCATACGCACGAGCGAAAAAACTCATTACCAGTTGTATAAGCTGTTCCCTCAACAATCAATTGCAGTGTCGCTTCAACTTGCTTTCTTTGAGTGATATTGCTAAAAGTGCAGACAACTCTGTCTACGCTACCATCATTTCCCATCTGAGGGTCTGCATTCACTAACAGCCAGCGTTGCTCTTGGCTTTTGGGATCTTCAATCCCCATAACTATATTGTGAATCGGTTTTTGTTGCGTTATTGCTTTGTACACAGGTCGTTCTTCTTCTGGGAGAGGCGTACCATCTTCACGCAACAACAACCAACCTGTACCAAACACCTGGCGCTGTTTATTATTAGGATCGAGATTGAGGAGATTTTTTGCTGCTTGATTGCTGATCAGAATTTCGCCATTGCAATTAAGCAACAAGACTCCCACTTGCATTTCTCGGATGAGCGTCCGAAAACGTTTTTCACTTTCTTCTAAAGCTTGTTGTTGTAATAACTGAGCTGTTAAATGCTGGTCGAATAGAGAAGTTAATAAAGCTAAAGTTAAGACGAATAATGTCGAAATGCTAATGGCAATCGCCAACCAGGGCTGACTTATGACAGGAGATTCCACTTTTGATAAATTCTTGTGGGCGATAAAGTGAGTTGCCCACATTCCAGTGTAGTGCATCCCACTGATGGCAATTCCCATTAAAAAAGCGCTGCCAACTTTCTGCCATATTACCCCTTTCAAGTCTTGATTTTTTTGCAGCCTAAATGCCAGCCAAAGAGCTGCAAAAGAGGCAATAATTGCAATGACAACTGACAAACAGACTAAAATTAAGTCATACTCAATCTTCGCCTGAAGTCGCATAGCTGCCATACCTGTGTAGTGCATCCCAGCAATGGCAACTCCCATACAAACGCCACCACCAATGACAAGCGGTGTTGAAATAGAATGCGAGAGTAAGAATAAAGCGATGCCAGAAGCTAGGACTGCACATAACAGAGAAAGCACAGTGATCCATACATCGTAAGTCACTCTCTGAGGCAATTCAAAAGCGAGCATGGCAACAAAGTGCATTGACCAAATGCCTGTTCCCATAGCTACAGATCCCCCCAATAGCCACAGCAAACGCCTCCATTTGCTAGAAAGCAGCACTCGTCGTGATAAGTCTAAGGCTGTATACGAGGAAATAACTGCGATCGCCAAGGAAAGTATTACTAGTTCTAATTTATACGTTCCTGTCATTTCGCTATACATATTTTTTTATGCACCTAACCGATGACTGAAATTTGATCTGGCTATTTTCAGGAAGTGTCATACTTATATTTTTTAGGGATGCAGGAATATACCCTACTGGGCATTTTTAATTTATAGAAGCACTTAATAACATTATTTTCTCAATTTATGCTTATTTCCAGCTGCAATCTCAGATAAATCCTATCCTCCACATCATCTGCATTATGTAAAAACTCTATATTTATCAATGATGTTTAAGTAAGAAAACGATGAGGAAATCTATTTTATTTCGGGAATAAATACGTAATTTCACGTATAAAGTTAATTTTGTGATTTCCCATCACCGAATACCTCGCACCGTGGAAGCCCCTGCATTTATGCATGGGGGTAAGGTGCAGGCGATTTTAATCGCCGTCTTAAAATACATACGAGTAACCGTCCTTTTTGTGAATATGCTTGCAATACTTATACGAAATCCCTTGAACTAGTCCATTTTTAGTTGAGATGTTGAAACTCCCTGTTGCACGAGTAGCAATCCTTCCGACATATTCCCCAACCTTTTTACCACTAGTTACGATTGCTTTAACGATGTCTCCAGTTTGAAAACCAAAGTGAATCTGTTTATTTGAGCGGTGTCTACTCGGAAAGCCAAATTTGTCAGTTCCACACATTTGACGCGTGCCGTGTCCATTAGCTGTAATCAACAAAGGCTTAACTCCCTTGATATTCAGAATTGGCGTTGACTTGCCAATGCAAGCAGCATCTAGCCAATGAGTTTTCTCTAGGTTTTGTTGATTGCGGTTGAACTTGGTTAAACCACCAGAGCCTGTTTCTACGGGCAATCCAGTTGATTTTAAAACGTTCAACAATGCAAATCTAGCTGTGTTGACTGCTGCTGCATCGGAGAGCGGTATGCAGGCTTGTTTCAAAATTTTATCCAACCTATATTGGTCTTTTTTGAGAAACTCTTTAATATCTTTAGTTCCTTTCTTTAAGTTACATTTCTCACAACTTAAGGTCAGGTTAGTAATTGAGTTCGTTCCTCCTTTAGCTCGTGGATGAATATGCTCTATCTGAAGTGGAACATCCTTAACTCCACAGTAGGCGCACTGTCTATTCCACTTTTCTAATAGAAATTCTCGTGTTTCGTAGCCTGCAAGAGTACCTTGTTGATACTCTTTGCCTTGAATATCTGGATTACGCATCAATTGCATATCAAAACGTACTAGCTCTTGACTGATGGCTTCAATCGGCGCAAATTGGCGTAACTTGTCAACCCAGGTTTTGATATTATCAACCCGACTTTGTAAACTAGGCGCTAACCACCCTTGTAGACGAGTTCTATTCAAAAATCTCGGTTGACGATATCTAGTTTTACGATTTCTTCTACTACGTCTTAATTGTCTTCTAGAGGTTAAAGCATCTCGGATTGCAAAGCCTCTATGCTTTAACTCGGCTGCAAAAACTACTTCACCTGTTGAATCGTTGACTAATGCTATGCCAGTATGTTTAGCTCCGGGGTCAATTTTTAATCTTAGTGGTTGAACTGGAGCTTCTGCAAAAGCTTCTTTCAGAATAATTGTAAAAGGAAAACGCCTAAAAACTGCTGCTTTCTTGTTTCGTAATAATTGTCTCGCTTGTGCTGGGTGAACTGGATCTAATGGTCGTTTGTTAGTGTCTAGAACAAATATTTTGGACATGAAGTCCCTCCGCAGCGGGTAATGTTAGCTTCGCCAATGTTAGAGGTCGGTACTACCCAAGCTGCACTTCCTTAACCCTTGTACAGATGTTTAACAGTTTGGTTCTAGAGCAGGGAACTAGCGAGAGCATCCCCTGGTAGGTCTTTAACTCTTGCCTCTAACGTAGTTCAGTTAAGAACTTAGGCTGGTCAGATGGGCTTTTTCAAGCCCCCGGATTTATCCGTGGGGTTTCTGACAGCTATACCAATTCTTTGTAACGATGAGCTTAATAATTACCTCCGTTTCGGCATTCCCCCTTGCCTTGGTAAGGGGAAACTACAGAAGGGTCGGAGAAAGCTCCTAGTCATGGAGAATTAGTAATACTACTTGTGTAATTCTCTCAAATGTATTGTCAGGAGTGTTTCTACTAAAAGATAATCTTTACAAAATCCTCTCGCTAACTTCAGGAGCATTAAGTTGGTCAAGAATGGACCAAATGTGCTGTAACATTGGTTCCAAACCAGCACCCGTAACTGCCGAGATCAGAAAAACAGGGGAGTAGGAGAGGTGATTGAGCTGTGTCGCTAGCGCTTCCAAATCCTTTGTTTCCCGATCAACAGCATCAATTTTATTCAGTGCCAAAACTTGCGGACGCTCTACTAAACCCCGTCCATATGCTTGCAATTCTTGTTGAATTGTGTTATATTCACCGACTACATCATCGCTAGTTGCATCAATCAGATGTAGCAGCACGCGCGTGCGCTCAATGTGACGCAAAAAATCGTGTCCCAGCCCTGTTCCTTGGGAAGCACCCTCGATGAGTCCAGGAATATCAGCAAAAACCGTGCCATCTCCACTGGGTTTGCGCACGACACCCAAATTTGGAATGAGCGTGGTAAACGGGTAGTCAGCAATTTTGGGACGTGCGGCGGATAAAGCTGAAATCAAAGTTGATTTTCCGGCATTTGGCAACCCAATAATCCCTACCTCCGCTAAGAGTTTCAACTCCAAACGGAGTGACTTGATTTCCCCTGGTAGTCCTGGGAGGGCGTACTCAGGGGCGCGGTTGCGGTTACTTAAGAAATACTTGTTTCCCAGTCCACCTTTACCGCCAAGAGCAACCACCAAAGTTTGCCCAGGTTCGACTAAATCCCCGAGTATCTCATCAGTTTCCGCATTATAAACAACAGTACCGCAGGGAACCTCAATGATCAAATCCTTGCCATTTGCCCCTGTGCAATTATTTGGTCCCCCACGAGAACCGTTTTCTGCCTGAAAGCGGTGGTTATATCTAAAGTCAAGCAACGTTTGCAGGTTTTGTGCAGCAACTAACAATACTGAACCGCCTTTTCCCCCATTCCCCCCAGCCGGACCACCCGCTGGTACGTACTTTTCTCTGCGGAAGGCGACAATACCATCGCCTCCCTTTCCTGCTTCAACTTCAATTTCTGCTTGGTCGATGAATTGCATAATACAGTCCTGAGTTATGAGTCATGAGTTATAGTCATGAGTTATAAATTATAAGTTTTTCACCAACTCCTCACTTTGTCTTTGGTTAAAACCAAAGGCTCACCTGATTCTTTACTTGTAACTCAGGACTCAGCACTCAGGACTCAGCACTTAGATATATGGCGAAACATCCTCACCGCAGTCATCCGCAAGATAGGATAGAGCGCGGAAACGTAAGCCCACAAGTTGTTCATACAGTGGGTTGAGTTTGCACAGCGGGGGGATGTGAACAATTTTGCGTTTGAACAGCGTGACATCACGCTCGAAGGGACACTGATTAGGTATCATCTTACATAAAAAACGAGCAACTCTAGGGTCTTGGATGTCTAGCTTGTCAAGCCAGTCGCGCATAGGGCGCAGTGCATCAATTTGACGCTTTGTTGGTGCAGCTTGTAAGGGAATTGGAGTCGTCGTTCCGGAAACCTGCGGCTGTGGGTGTTCGACGGTGTGACGGAGGGCTTCTAAGAGATCCTCTGGCTGTTCTAGGGCTTGGCACAACTGGTGCAGCAGATAGTCCTCGCTAGAAGAATACGTACCGTCTGCGATCGCCACCATAACTGCTGTGCGTAAGAAATTTTCTGCTGTTTTTGTCCCTTTCCCTAAAACAGCGGCTAATTCCTCTGGTTCTATTGGGTCTAATGACTCTATTTTGATGCCAGGAGCCAGGTCATCTTCGGTGATGGTGGCAATTAATTCCTGTTCTTGGGCATCGAAGTCACCATCAGCCCAAGCAATGGTGAGTAATCCACGTAGCCAAGCGGCAATTTGTTCGCTGGTATAGGGAGATTTCACGGCACTTGTCATAAAGTTACGCCTCAAGCAACTCTCACGTCCATAGTAACCTGCGCTTAGATGACAAACTGTGGTGCTTATTGCCAAAGCCTTTAATATTCCTAAGTACTGAGCAATAAGTTTTGAGCCATTTTTTCCATAATTTCTTGTACCCTACTCAGCATTCAGCACGGTCTTGCGTACTTTACTTAGCACTCAGTACTGACTTGCGGTACAATCCGTCTGAAGGGAATATTGAAAATTTTTTCTACTTAGAACAACAAACAGCAAATTAAGCAATTCTGTCGAGGTGTTGATGACTAAAACCAAAGTTGACTTAGGCATCGTACAAGAAACACTACTCCTTACCCTTTGGGCAAGAGCTGCTGAACTACAGCAACCTGATCCGATTATCTGCGACTCCAAATCGGCTGAGATACTTGAGGCAATTGATTACGATTTTGATAAATTGGCTACTGCAAAAGGGTCTCAAGTAGGCTGCTGTTTGCGAGGGCTGATACTTGACAACTGGGTACGCAGTTACCTTAAACAGCATCCCCAAGGTTCGGTTGTCGAGATTGGTGCAGGACTGAACACGCGCTTTGAACGAGTGGATAACGGCGAGGTGCGCTGGTTTGATTTAGACTTGCCAGATTCAATGAGACTGAGAAAGCAGTTTTTTGAAGAAACCGAACGGCGTAAGTTTATCACTGCTTCTGCTTTAGAGACAGACTGGATAGCGAATGTAAAAGCGGTGAGTGCAGAACCTTGTCTGTTTGTAGCAGAAGGGGTATTGATGTATTTTAACGAACAGCAGGTCAAGCAGTTGTTTGCCAATCTTTTAGAGCATTTTCCTGGTTCTTGGTTTGCCTTTGATTCTGTATCTCGATTATTTGTAAAGAATCAAAAAAGACATGGAACACTAAAACACACTTCGGCAAAATTGGTTTGGAGTATCTCAGATATTCACCAGATTAAAAACTGGGACTCCCGATATCAAGTGATGGAAGCCTGTACTTTTGCAGACTTACCAGCTAAATATCTGCGACGTTTTCCTCTGATATATCGCTTGCTATTTTCGTATATTCCTCCCCTACGAAATTCCTATCGCTTGGCTTTAGTGAAATTAGGTTGATCAAGTCATTTAAAGTTTACACAGGGGCATAAATCATAATGTTCTATTTCGGTATCGAGCATGAAGTGGCTTTCCTAAATCAAGAAGGAAAATTTGCAGATTTTTCCTGTACAAAATTTGATGATTTCCATGAAATTGTTAAACAACTTCCCATATATCCCAATGACTATTATCAACTGCGTCTTGGAGATGCGGGGATTAGGAAAAAAAGATGGTATATTGAGGGATTTGAACGTTTTGCAGATTCCGAACAAGTTATTGATTGTGTTCCTAAAGGTATCGAAATCAGAACAACTATACACTCTAACATTCAAAGCACTATTGCTGAATTATCAGAAAGCTTTCATCTGCTGTGTGAGGTTGCTGCACAATTTGGTTTTTCGCCGATTTTAGTCAGTTTTAATCCGTACCGTACTGTTTATCAGCCTGAGCCACCATTAAATGATTATGAAATAAGACAATTACAGGGTGATCCGGAAGAGCAAACTGCCAACATTCACATGGTGACATATGGACCAGATTTAAATATTTCAGTCGCTGACTTGCCTGTTGAACATCTAATTGATATTGGCAGAAAGCTGACTTATTACAGTCCCTACATCGTTCCTTTCAGTTATAGTTCTCCTTTTTATAAAGGTGAGTTGTGGCAAGGACTGTCAGTACGAACGTTTATTAGGACAGGAAAAAGACCAGCAACGCTGGTTTTTGTAGAGAAACAGGAACAACTGATTAAGAGTGTCCCTTCATTGACGAAAATAGCACGTATCCCAGCAGAAGTAGGTCGTATCGAATTTAAGGCGTTTGATAGTTGTGCTGATTTTTCTATTTATGCTAGTTTATTAACCTTGTTGAAAGGTCTTATTTTAGACCAATCCCTAATGGGTAGAGCAACAATACCCGATGTCGGTTTGCACCAACTCTCGGCGCAAGAAGGATTTGACAACGAAGATATTTTTGCGATCGCCTCACCGGTTTTGCAAGCAGCTGAAGTTGCGCTTGTGGACGATCCAGATGTTCATTTGTTAACCCCGCTCAAAATTCTTCTCCAAAAGCGAAGAACCCCAGCGCATGAACTGATTGAGGTTTACAAGAGAGTAGGTGTGATAGAACAGGTACTGAAACAGACTTACTCAGCACAATAAAAACGTTGTAGGTTGAGTGAGCGTAAGCATTACCCAACCCCTGTGGCATGAGAATTTTCATAAGGATAATCGCTTTTTCAACAACTTTGTGGATAGGCGATTACTCCTTCAAAACCTTTGATAAGAGAGGGCGATCACAATAATTGACATCTCCCCCTTTTAGAAAAAGGGGGATTCTAGACTGTTGCAGCTACGGGGTCTACAAGACCACCGCCAGTTGCCTGCTGTCGGGAAACCCTCCCGCAGCACTGGCTCCACTTCGCTGCGTCTACGATATGATTTATTTAATCGCGTAAACAAGTCATATCGTTGTGGCGTTGCCAAAACCGCCCTACCTACCTCGACTAGGCTTACGCCTAGCTGTGTAGCTACTTTACGTGCAATATTTGCTGCACCGTTTGCATCCGCGTTTATCAACAAACCCGATGCTGTTTTATACAATCCGCGCTCTATTCTTCTACCCGATGGCTTCCAACATGTGGGTTTTTCACCAAATTTATGAAGACTATCGCCATCTAGGAATGAAGCTTTGCTGGTATAAGCTTCTTCAGTAACTGTTACTACAATTCCATACTCACCCGCTAGTTGTTTTAACCGTGTAATCAACCGTCCTGTTGGAATGGGGACAAAGTTTTGATTATTCACTTTGCCCATTTCAGATCCAACTTTGTGTCCCTCGTTCCATCCAATTATGATGTTGCCAATTTTGTCACTGAGGCAACGATTGACGATGAATCGCGCAGCTTTGTTGATTGCGTCTCGCATCTGGTTGTTGCGTCGTCGCTGCACTCGGTCAAGGTTGCTGTCCCAATAAAAGTCTGACTTGCCTGCTTTATATTTGGCAACTAAACGACAATAACCTTGGTTCATTGCCTTCAGTTTGCGACCATCAATAATGAAGCTTTTGCCACGTGTTGAAATACCAGTCAACCAGTTTGTGCCACCGTGGTCAAAGGACCATGCTTGGCTGTAATCAAGGTTTGGATTGGTTTCAATTGGTTGCTTGCCGTCATCAATTACCCAATCGATAACAAACTCGCCGAGAGTTGGACGTATTGTTACCTCTTTCACCCAATCAGAATCTATAAAATCAGGCAGCTTTAGCTTAATTTCAGTGATGAGTTCCGGCTTTGTTTCTTTGCTGATTGATGGCCTTACTTGTCCATCTTTAAAACTGAGAGCCTGACGTGGGAATGTTACTGCTGCCAGTCCTCCTTTCTTGCGGTATTTGGGTAAAGACGGTCGGTCAACCTCTCCCTTGTAGTAAGCCTTGACCAATCCGTTGTAACTGGTAATTGACTCACCGACTGACTTTAAGGTTTGTTGTGCTGCTTGTGCTGCCAATCCTTTGTAGTGTGGATTGTCTTTGAGGACTTTATCTAATTCTGGATAAGAACTGTTGCATTGATATGTCTTCCAAGCACTGCGTAGCTCGTCACCGCGCCAGTAAGTGGTATATGCATTATCCATCTCTTGAAGACGCGCATAATGAGTTTGACGTGTATGATAAATAGCACAATTAAGCAAACTATTAGCGTGTTGACATTGGTCTAACCAGAACGCTTTCTCTTCTTCCGTAAACTTTGCTTTAACTGGGATTGTTCTGTACAACTAGCCTCACATCCTGTTGTTTATTATCATTGTAACTACATTAGTTAGCAACACAATTACGGAAAATGGCTAAACTTTCTAGTAAAGATTATGAATATCGGCGCACTGAGAATTCAGTATCGTCAATAAACTATCATTTTGTATTTGTTCCAAAGCGCAGAAAACTTGTACTTGTACAGGACGTAGCAAAGCGTTTGCAAGAAATAATCTTTGAATTGGTGACAGAGCACGGTTGGAAAATGATTGCATTAGAAATCATGCCAGACCATGTTCACTTTTTCATTAATGCCCCCACCAATGAATCAGCCGCAGATATTGCAAGATGGGTAAAAGGTAGGGCTTCCCATCATCTAAGAAAAGAATTCCCGCAACTAAAAAAACTACCCGCTTTGTGGACTCCGACTTATTTTGTAGCGACGACAGGTCAAGTCAGCACCGAGGTAGTAAAAAAGTACATTGAAAATCAACGCGGAAAGTAGAGAAACGCCGGGTTAAAACCCGTCGGGTCGGATTTCATCCCCTGGCTAAAGCCTAGGGGTTCTCATCCTCCCGCTTGCAGCCTGATAGATAGAAAATCTAGAACGTTTGCTGTCATGTCCAAAGCAAGATAGAAACGACTAGCTACAATAGGCTTGTTGCGCTCATTCGTTTTCTTGGTGTACTTCTTGGCGACGCCAGTCGCCTGGCTGTCGGGAAACCCTCCTGCAGCGCTGGCTCGTCTTTGCGCCTCTGCGCGAGACATAATAACATTTATGCAATCTTGTCTAATATCGCGGCAAATTCTCTATTGAGAAAGTGTGCTTCTGCTAGGAAGTAGAGGACGATGCTTGTTAAATTTGATTAAGCTATTAGCTACTAGCTACCAGCTGTCAACTTTTTGGGTATTGGGGTAACTTACCAACTAACTCCTATCATGTGCGCTTATATAACCCTGCGGAAATTCGTAGTAGGGACTTTAGTCCTCTTTACCGACAAAGCAAGGACCGAAGTCCTTACTACAAAGAAGTTTTATTATGGGTAATTAAGCGAACATGATATCAATCCCTAAAAACGCAGACGGCTGATATCTAGTCGCTATTGATTAATGGAGATAAATTTGGTGGAAGCGACAAACACAGAAGCCAAACAGCGTGTTCAAGAACTGAGACAACTACTACAAAAAGCTAGCTACGCCTACTATGTCCTCGATTCGCCCATCATGGAGGACGCAGTCTACGATCGCCTGTATCGAGAATTGCAACAGCTGGAAAATCAGTATCCAGAATTGGTAACACCTGATAGCCCGACTCAACGGGTGGGAGAAAGACCAGCAACCCAATTTATCTCGGTACGCCATAATATTCCACTATATAGTTTAGAAAATGCGTTTAACATTGAAGAATTAAAGGCATGGGAAGGGCGTTGGCGGCGACAAGCACCGAATGTCGGTGAGGTAGAGTATGTCTGCGAGTTGAAAATTGATGGTTCTGCCTTAGCATTGACATATGAAAACGGTGTTCTCGTAAGAGGTGCAACTAGGGGTGATGGGGTTACGGGTGAAGACATTACCCAAAATGCACGGACAATTCGCTCAATTCCCTTGCGGTTAAATGTAGAAACGTTGCGTGAAAATTCTCTCCCAGAGAGGGTAGAGGTGCGGGGTGAGGCGTTTTTGCCCTTAGAAGTGTTTAAACAAATTAATGAGGAAAGGCAAAAAGCAGGTGAAACAGTCTTTGCCAATCCTCGAAACGCTGCTGCGGGAACCCTCAGACAACTGGACTCCAAAATTGTCGCCCGACGGCGCTTAGATTTCTTTGCCTACACGCTGCACATTCCAGGGTTGGATGATGCTAGTATTGCTAATACTCAGTGGGAAGCGCTGGAACTGTTACAAAAGATGGGATTTCGCGTCAACCCTAACCACAAGCTGTGTCCTTCTCTACAAGATGTTGCCCAGTATTACGAATACTGGGACACGGAAAGATTGAATTTGCCCTACATGACAGATGGGGTGGTGGTGAAGCTGAATTCTTTTAAGCTTCAGGAACAGCTGGGGTTTACGCAAAAGTTTCCTCGTTGGGCAGTGGCGCTAAAGTATGCAGCAGAAGAAGCACCCACGCGCGTGGAAAATATTGCTGTGAATGTGGGAAGAACCGGGGCGCTGACTCCGCTTGCAGAAATGCGTCCGGTGCAACTCGCGGGAACAACGGTTTCCCGTGCTACTTTACATAATGCTGACCGCGTTGCTCAATTAGATATTCGCATTGGCGATACAGTTATTGTTCGCAAAGCTGGGGAAATTATTCCGGAAGTGGTGCAGGTACTTAAAGAACTCCGTCCTGATCATACCAACCCCTTTGTCATGCCCTCCCAGTGTCCGGTTTGCGGTCAACCTGTGGTTAGGGAAACGGGAGAGGCGGTGACTCGCTGCGTCAATGCTTCTTGTCCAGCTATTCTTAAGGGGGCGATCGAGCATTGGGTGAGTCGCGATGCTTTGGATATCAAGGGAATGGGCGAAAAGCTGGTGCATCAACTTGTGGATAGAGAAGTGGTGCATTCTGTTGCCGATTTATACGACTTGACAGAAGATAATTTGTATGCGCTGGAACGAATGGGTAAAAAGTCGGCACAGAAGTTGGTGGAGGCGATCGCCCAATCGAAAAACCAACCGTGGTCGCGCGTGTTGTATGGTTTGGGTATTCGTCACGTTGGTAGCGTAAATGCTCAATTATTGAGTGAGAAGTTTCCCACAGTGGAACAGTTGGCGCAAGCAACGCAAGCTGAGATTGAAACTGTTCACGGTATCGGTGAGGAAATTGCCCAATCTGTACACCAGTGGTTCCGCATTAGTGCGAATCAAACTTTGATTTCTCGCTTGCAAGATGCTGGGTTGCAATTTGCTAGCGCAGTGGAAGAAACATCGGTGAGTCAGAGTCAGCAAAAGTTAGCTGGTAAAACTTTTGTGATTACTGGTACGCTTCCTACGTTGAAGCGGGATGAAGCAAAGGCTTTGATCCAAAAAGCTGGTGGGAAGATAACAGATTCTGTGAGTAAGAAAACAGATTATTTGGTTGTAGGAGAAGAAGCAGGTTCTAAGTTGACAAAGGCGCAAGAGTTGGGTATTCCGCAGTTGAGTGAAGAACAGTTGTTGGAGATGTTGCAGGATTAAGAAACCGCAGAGGCGCGGAGGACACAGAGGAGGAGAGGATGAGGTTCAAACATCCTCAAATCTAATAAAAAAGCCAAGTACTACGCAAAATTTAACTCAATCTACGAGTAAACATTTGCTCTACTGTTGGAACACGTTCATTTTTTGTGCCGCCGTTACCAGTGACTTTTTCGTATTCCAAAAAATCCCCGAATTCTCTTCTCTCTTCTTCTGTCATACGGAATTCTTTGGCAACAGCTTCTACCTGCTGGATATCTTTTTTATTCCCCAAATAAACTCTCTCTGCAGTAGGATGACACGCAGCTTTTACTCTGTGATTTTAGTCAGTGACCAGTTCCACATCAAAAACTTCTGCGAAGCACTGCGCTACGTGAGAGCGTACCTCTAACAAAGAAATGTCAGGAATCCATTGCGCTAAACTGCCTACTGGTTGATCAGCAATACCGCAGGGTACAATGTGCTCAAATCCTGTCATGTCAGGACAGACATTTAATGCAAAGCCGTGCATCGTAATCCAACGGCTGACTTTAATCCCAATAGCAGCGACTTTATGCCCTTCTAACCAAACACCCGTGAAGCCGGGATTGCGCTCTCCCTGTAATCCATAGATTTTGATTGTACAAATTAATACTTCTTCTAATTGGCGCAAGTACCAGTGGAGGTCTTTACGGTAACGTTGCAAATTTAAAATTGGATACCCCACCAGTTGACCAGGACAGTGGTATGTGACTTCGCCGCCGCGTTCAACTCGATGGACTTCATACATAGTTTTCGTGGAGTCAAATTTGAGAAATTCTGAACTGGCTCCTTGTCCCAAAGTATACACGGGTGGATGTTCTAGCAATATTAGCACGTCCTCTAGGCTGGGGTTTTTGATGCGCTCGGCTAGGAGAGTGCGCTGCCACAAGAGTGCATCTGAGTATGGTATGACTCCCTGGTTATATAACAAACATCGGCGATTGTGCAAAGACATATTACAAATTAAGGAAAAACTGAATCAGAATAGAGAGCAAAGTGTATCTCATATGACTAATATGAGTCAAAGAATGTCAAGCTTTGCAAAGGATTTTAAAGGAAAGTCAAGGGAATCGGTTTTGCAAAATACAAGGTGCTAGTTTTGAATATATAACCTCAATGGTGTTGGGAGGAATTCTCTGCAATAACCGTCACGCCAAGAAAATAGTAACAGATGTACTGGCTGATGACGCCTAAACAATGGTTGACATAAAATACAAGATTAAGAAGTGCAAAAAGACTTGTGTATTTTGGGAAAAACAATTAAGCCTCCAGCAAGGAGAAGACCTACGATGTCTGCGTGGATATCCAATTGCTTTTCAACCAATTTGGAATCACAGCAGAAATTCGTCGTAGATAAACACAGGCTACACGTCGAAAAAACTCGGCTTTGGTGGGCTTAAGGTAGTAGGTTGTCAACATGAAGTTGATATGTAAGTCTTTGTAGTCAGCGCTTTAGCGCTAAATCGCTGACTACGAAACCGTCAAATCAATGTTGACATAGGCGTCATACCAGCAGTAAGTCTAATCTAAATCTGTCCAAGATTGGTTGTGGCGGCAGTGATAGACCTTACCGCATTTCCTTTTCATCCACACCAAATTTACATACATTGAGCGGGAGAGTTTACATGAAGCTTGTCATCCACGGCAAAAATATTGAAATCACCGAGGCAATTAGGGATTACGTACATCAAAAGATTGAAAAAGCAGTAAATCATTATCAAAACATCACAAATGAAGTGGATGTGCATCTAAGCGTAGCTCGTAATCCTCGAATTAATCCCAGACAGGCGGCTGAAGTCACTATTTATGCCAATGGCAGTGTCATTCGTGCGGAAGAGAGTAGCGAGAATCTATACGCCAGCATAGATTTGGTGGCAGATAAAATAGCCCGTCGGCTCCGTAAATACAAAGAACGGCGTCAAGAGAAGAAAACACACGCCCAAGAGACAATCGAAGGAACTGTCCAACCGACAGTCGTGACAGATTTGATTGGCGATCGCACTCCCGAACTGCCTGAAGAAGTTGTCCGCTGCAAATATTTTGCCATGCCACCCATGACTATGGCAGAAGCTCTAGAACATCTGCAATTGGTGGGACACGACTTTTATATGTTCCTCAATGCTGAAACTGGCGAAATCAATGTCATTTACGAACGTAATCATGGCGGTTATGGTGTGATTCAACCCCGTAATACTCACACGAACGGCAAGAACGGCAAGAACGGGAAGACAGCCAATGGTTATGTTCCTATGCCCGAGAAGTCTGTCCACAATAAGGTGTAGTAGTCTATCAATTTTGATTTAAGGAGTTCGTAGTGAGCGCTTTAGCGCTAAAGCGCTTACTACAAACAAAAACGCTACAAATTTCTAACTAGTTGTACTTAGGCTGTTTGCAGTTGTTGCAACGTTTTGAGTGCTTCCTCAACGTGACCTTTAAAGTTAAACATTGAGTCGAAGACATACCGCACAGTTCCTTGTGGGTCAATGACATAAGTCACACGACCAGGGATTAAACCAAAAGCTGCGGTTGCACCGTATTGCTTCCGCACTTGGTCGCCTTTATCGCTTAAAAGGGTAAAAGGCAACTGGTATTTTGCGGCAAATTTCTGGTGAGATTCGGGTGAGTCGCCACTCACACCGATGACTTCTGCACCTGCTGTTTTGAATACCTCATATTGGTCGCGAAAGGCACACGATTCCGCCGTACATCCTGGTGTGTCATCTTTGGGGTAAAAGTACAGGATGACTGGTTTGCCACGAAAATTATTAAGGCTGACTGATGTACCATTTTGGGAGGGTAAAGTGAAATCGGGAGCTGTGTCTCCTACTTTGACTGGCATAGATTTAAAATTCCGAATCTAGTGTATGTGTGTATATGTAGATTAACTAATTATTTGTCAGTGTTAATTAACTTACCAACGCTTGATCATCGCTCATCAAGTTTATTGGCAATACGTTCAACAGCACGAACAAGTCGATCGAGGAGAGAAAGAACGTAGAGAATGGTGACTATATACAAAAAGAAGACAATTAATGGTACGAATACTTCCATACAAAAGTCCTTCAACTAACTGATACCTAATGCTACCAGCAGCACTCATTAGGAAGTGACACTTAAAAGTCAATAACAAATTGAAGTCCCAGATCCTTCTGGGTAGGAAATTCTAACACTTAAAGCAGACAAATAATTCCTCACTGTACATCTAGACACTTATTAACAAAATTTTAACTTGTGTGTTGCTTTACAAATTTATCTTGATGACCTGCATCAGGCGGAGTACTCTATAGTATTTCATCCAAAACTCCGTCTATGGGTCGTCTGACTTCACTTGATGTTTTTCGCGGCATGACTATTGCTGCGATGATTCTCGTCAACATGGCGAGTATCGCTGAACCTAATGTCTACCCTCCACTACTCCATGCAAAATGGCACGGCTGCACACCAACTGACTTAGTCTTTCCTTTCTTTTTGTTTATTATCGGTGTGGCGATGACTTTCTCTTTGTCAAAGTACACTGACGACAACAAACCCACAGCACCTGTTTACTGGCGTATCTTGCGCCGCGCCGCGATTTTATTTGCTTTGGGGTTATTACTCAACGGCTTTTGGAATAAAGGTCCTTGGACTTTTGATTTGAGTACTATCCGTTTTATGGGAGTGTTGCAACGCATCAGCCTGACATACCTACTTGCTTGTGTTGCAGTTCTCAACCTTCCGCGTAAAGGACAATGGATACTGGCGGGGGTGTTACTCATCGGTTACTGGTTAGCAATGATGTATGTGCCAGTTCCCGGTTATGGTGCTGGAGTGCTGACGCGAGAGGGAAATTTGGGTGCTTATATAGACCGTTTGATCATTCCTCAAGCACATCTTTATAAAGGCGACGGTTTTAATAATCTGGGAGATCCAGAGGGACTTTTTAGCACGATTCCCGCTGTTGTTAGTGTGCTGGCTGGCTACTTTGCTGGACAATGGATACGCAGTCAGCCAGTCAAATCTCGTACAAGCATAGGTTTAGTATTATTTGGTATTGGTTGCTTAATTATTGGTTGGGCATGGGGCTGGACGTTCCCAATTAACAAAAAGTTGTGGACGAGTTCTTATGTAGTTTTCGTTAGTGGTTGGGCATTATTGTTACTTGCAGCTTGTTACGAACTTATTGAAGTGCGACGGGTGCGGCGCTGGAGTAAACCCTTTGAAGTGATGGGATTAAATGCTATCTCCCTTTTCGTTGCTTCTGCACTGCTGATTAAAATCTTGGTGAGAACCAAAGTTGGATCTGGGGAAAATGCTCCCAGCACCTACAATTGGATTTACCAAAATCTGTTTGCCTCTTGGGCTGGGGCGGTGAATGGTTCTTTATTGTTCGCCATAGTCACTGTATTAGTGTTGGTAGCAGTTGCTTATGGAATGTATCAGCGACAATGGTTTTTTAAGGTTTGAGGTTGACGCAGTTTGGCATAAGGCAACACTTGCACCTCAGCTTATGCCAACAGTTGATGGGGTGCTGCTAGTTGCGGATAGTGACGCGTTCCCCAGTGAAGGTGAACCTGAACGGCTCACCCTCGCCCACCGGAACATTATCGTCTAGGGGATTTTGGCTTAGGTCGAAGGTACGAATTTCAAATGTCCCTTGCAATGTCTGAGTTTTTGGATTAAACGTCGCACGATAATCGGCTCGACCAGTCGTGACGGGCTGTGCGCTTTCCGGAGAAGGAAAATTGAAGTTGAGTGCCGTGGCGGTAATTTCTCCCTTTTCAGTACACTTCCAAACGCCTTGTCCATTGGTGAAACGATTGTTGGGGAAGGACTGAGCGGCGCTGGGGACGCCCTGATTACCGCCTTGGTTCGAGTCAATGGCAAAAAAATTGCCGTCTTCAGTCAGTGTTATCACCCTACGTCCTACAAAGTCGCCATTAAGAAACGTTCTCACGGAGTATGTACCGACGATTGATTTACGACAATCCGTTTGGTTATGACTTGCATCCGTCACGAGTTGAGCCTCTGCAAAACGTGGGAAAAGGGCATCCGGAATGGTGAGCGCTGACAAAGCACAAATTGTCAACACGGTGAAAGTTTTACGAGTTATCATCACTGCCCCTGTATTTGATGTGATTAGAGTCCCTAAAGACGATAATTGCTTCTGCTCGAGAAAAGCGTAAATTTTTATTAAAATCGGTAGAGCAAGAGACTCGTATTGTTTCTCAATCGAAGCAACATCTAAATATCAAGTCCAGATAAATACCAGTAGCGATCGCGCGGAGCGCACTGCCCCTTGGGCAATCGCTCTCACTACCCGCCCTATCCTATAACAAGTGCAGGGAGTATGTGACCCGCTCAAAATCGCTGTTTCAAATAGGCTCTCAGTTCATTCTGCTTTTGAACAGTTCCAGCAAGCAAGATACTAATTTTTCCAACCAGAATAGTGCCCCAGTTGACCAGCACAACACCCGTATTGCTTTCAGGATTAAACTCAATATCACTTAAATCAAGGTTTTCGAGTGAGCAATATTGCGTCTTGAAGGTTTCGCACGTCCAGCTGAGCATATTAAGCTTCTTAGCAATACCGGTGGGATATGATGCCCCATTAAAGCGTGGATTGCACTCGATCGCCAGATAACGCGTCTGTGTTGCATCTTCCACGACAGCAACATCAAAAGCAAATACCTCTTTCATTCCACGTTGCGCCATCCATTCGGCTATTGGTTCAACAGTTTCCCAAGGTTGATGCGTACTGGGATAGCGATTGCCTATATGGGCGTAGCCATCAAGTATTTGAGAAGTTACGGCGAGACGTTGAAGCTTTGAAGCTTCAACACAGTATTGCAAATTTAAAAAGGAGGAAGCTGTGACTTCCTCCTGGATTTGCAAAGGTATTTCATCGGGAAAGGTTTTCAGAATTTTGGAAAGCTGTTGTTGGTTTTCACATCGGCTAATCCCAGCACCATCAACGGAAATGGTAGGCTTGAAATAACACGGATAGGGAAACTCAGATAAGTCTTTGATAGCAGCCTTGTTTTGAAAACAAAACGTTAGAGGAACGCTAACTCCCAGCTTTTGTGCAAGCTGTATGAAGTTGTTCTTGCAGTTCATAAACTTAACCGCCTTCAACCAGTCGGAATCTAACTGGCGAAACCAATCTTCATCACAATCGGCTTTGCTTGCAGAATTGCCGAAGAAAAAAAGGGAAACGTTATGGTTAGGATACTCTTCCAAGACTCTTAGCGAGACATCCCAGATGACATTTTTGCTATGGCTTAAACCTATCCGTCCATAGTGTTCGGTAATAATATTCCATTGTGATTTTAAATCTGGGTGCAACTGAATAATATCCTCTGGGTCAGTCAAACCTAGCACCCTACCAGAATAAAGATGATTACCTATGACAGACTCATGGGTGCAGACCATGATGTCATGGTTGAAAATTTTATAGTGAGTCACTTTTCAATCGGTATTGTTAGGTTAACTGAAAACTGACGAAATATGGCAAACTTAAATTTATACTCTCACCAGATAAAAATTATAAAAATATATCTTTAGATAGATATTGAAATAATGTGATGGTATCTCCGCTTGCAGTGTCAATTTTCGCCCGGACACCTCAAACCTTCTCTTTAGGTGGCGTCGCGATACCTCGCCGGATCAGATTTGCCTCAAGTTCCTTGATGAATTTTAAGTCTTCTTCCAGGAGGGGCTGGCTTGAGCTTCCAGACGTGTTCCTCTCAAGGAAAGCAAATGCTTGCCGGAATTCATGTGGACTCGTCGGAATTGGTGAGTCAAAGTGACAGGAAATAATCCGTCCAAAATCCCAAGTTGCAACCTTGTCAGCCCAGCTAAGCACTTGGTTTGGTGCTTGGGGAAGAATGAGGGTTTGCAGAATCGGTGCCACAAATGGACGCCCATTTCCTCGTAGGGCATCAAATGACTGCTGCCAATTTTCTTTCCATCGAAACGGAAATAAACCAAAGTATGCTTTTGGGGACTTATTCGGTGCTTTGAGAGCATCGCGTAACGTCTGCCCCATTCCAGCTGTCTCCAACACACTTGGACGCAAGTAAATCGCAAACAATGAGATGCGTTGCCATCCCTTGCGACGGTTTGCCTCGTTGTCCTCGATGACTTCCACGGCATTGTCCCTGGCGTGAAAAAGCAAGGGGTACGGATCTAATTGGACGATCGCCGGTGGTTCTTCTGGCACACATAACACAGAATCAGTCACAAGTAAAGTGCGCGATCGCTTGTGCAAGACTGCAACTTCTGCAAAAGAACCCCGTCCCAGGTTGATGTCCAGCACCGCGTAGTCGAACTCATCAGCGAAGGGAGTTCCGCTTAAATCCTCTGGGAGCACGTGAGTTCGTTTTTGAGGAAACCCAAGCCAACTCAACGGTAAGTTGAATGGGAAACTCCACTGGTGCGGTGCGACGAACACCTGCGCTTGTGGAAAGCGTCTGGCAAAGGGACCAACGAAGACCTTATGCTCCAAACCAGAACTCGTTGGCAGGATGATATACTTAACGTCACCGTGAACAGCCACCAATTCGTTCACTAAGCGGACACACTCTATCGTCGGAGCAACAGGTGCATAGACAAGGAGACCGCCTGCAGCGAGCTTGACGACGGACATACGAATTGGCACGACGGTGTAGAGGATGCCCTGAAGCTGATCGAATGTCCAGATAGTGTCCTTAACTATTTCCCTGCGAAGCGTCCGCCGCTTGTTGTAGGGGTAGAGCGGTACAGCAGGCCAAAACGGCCAAGACCAATCTCTCGGATGCTCCTGTGGCTGTATCTTCCTTTGACGTTCCTGTGAGTTCATCGTCCTTCTACCCCTGGAGTGTTTCTTTGTAATAGACTTCTTGCAAAAGTATGATTTAAGGATATTTAGAACCACATCGGACTTACGCAGAAGAGATCCCCCAACCCCCTTCCCAAGGGGGCTTTTAAGATTCCCCCCTTTTTAACAGTGAACAGTACCAGCCGCAGTTATCAGTTAAATAAATACGAGTGGTCGCGCGTCCCCCACCAAGAGCACCTTTATGCGTTGGTGGCGGTGAGCGCATCCCCCACCATACGCCGTCAGGACTGATAACTGATAACTGATAACTGATAACTGATAACTGATAACTGATTTAAGGGGAGCCAGCCTTGTTTTGGGGGTTCCCGAGGCAGTGCGTTGCGGGGGTTCCCCCGACGGTGCAAACTGCCGTCCCGTTGAGCGGACTGGCGTGGGCTAGGGGGGATCGAGGTTTCGGGTGTTCAGTGCGTAAGTCCTGCCACAGATGGACACAGATAATTAACTAGTGTCCATCTGTGGTTTAATTTTCTCCAATTTTGACTTTTGTAAGAGACTCCATAAGCTAAAGCTTACAACCAACAATAAAAATGGTTATTCCTTGCTTCTTCTATCCTTGGAGTGTTTCTTTCCAATAGGCTTCTCGCAGTTATGATTTTAAGGATATTTAGAACCACAGATACACACAGATTAATACACATAAATTCTCTGTGTGCATCTGTGTCCATCTGTGGTTTAATTTTCTCCAATTTTGACTTTTGTAAAAGACTCCATAAGCTTTAGCTCACAACCAAGCTCACAACCAAGTAGTAGGGTGGGCAGTGCCCTAAACTTATGTCCATCTCATCAGATTTTACTAAGCACTGCCCACCCTACAGTCGAAAAATGGAAACCCATCTACAAACTACGCGCCCACAGATTCCTTAGCAGCATACATCACTTCTACGGTAATTTGAGTGATATTCCGCTCACGAGCAAATTTCTCGGTGTTGCGCTTGACTTTACCACGCACAAAGCCAGGAATCTTGTTCAATTCTGCTTGCGCATCCTTAGCCCATGCTAAATCAGAATCAGCAGAAATGCCCTTGGTAATGACTTCTTTGGTATCGTGTCCGCCGAAGATTTCCAACAGGTGGTCTTCCATTCCTAGGGTGAAGGAATTGTAAACCAAATCTGCAATTTGGTTTGTTCCTTCGTAACCCATGAAGGGCTTGTAACCAATGGGGAAGTTCTGGATGTGAATCGGTGCAGCAATCACACCGCAAGGGATATCAAGGCGCTTCCCAACGTGGCGTTCCATTTGGGTACCGAAGATAGCAGAAGGTTCGACGCGGGCGATCGCATCCCCAATTGCACCATGATCTTCGGTGATTAGCACTTCATCACAATACTCGCTGACCTGTTCGCGGAACCAGTCTGCATCATACTTACAGTAGGTGCCAGCCCAAACAACGTGAATCCCCATTTCCCGTGCCAGAATTTTGGTCATAGCAGCAGCGTGGGTGTTGTCACCAAAAACCACAGCTTTTTTGCCGGTCAAGTTCTGACAGTCAATGGAACGGGAGAACCAAGCAGCCTGAGAGACATACAGGGTTTGCTCGTTGATGTATTCTTCGTAATCCACATCCGCACCTTGACCGTTAATTACCTGCTGAATTTTACGGATGCAACGAGCAGTTTCCACAACACCCATCGGGGTAATGTCTACGTAGGGCGTTCCAAATTGTTCTTCCAGGTAACGAGCTGCCATTAAGCCGAGTTCACGGTAAGGCACCAAGTTAAACCAGGCTGTAGGCATCTTCTTCAACTGGTGAACCGAAGCACCTTCGGGAATGACGGTATTCACCTCAATTCCCAAATCAGCCATCAGCCGCTTCAGTTCGGTGCAGTCGTGCTGGTTGTGGAAACCAAGGGTGGAACTACCGATGATGTTAACGGAGGGCTTTTCTGTTTTACCTTCGGGGAGTTCGCCTTTCTTGCGGGCTTTCTCGATGTAGTATTGGACGATTTGTTGCAGAGTGCGATCGGCAGCTTGCAGTTCGTTGAAACGGTAGTGATTCACGTCCGCTAGCATCACGTCTCCTTTCGCTTCTAGCTGCGCCCGCTCCACAAAGTTGTGCAGGTCTTCTTGTAGAATGCTGGAGGTGCAGGTGGGAGTTAACACAATCAGGTCTGGGCGTTCTTCAGCGTCTTTGCGGGTGATGTTGTCTACCACCTTCTCTTGGGAGCCGCGTGCCAAAACGTTACGGTCAACGACACTGGTTGTCACAGGGGTGAAGTTCCTTTCCCGCTCTAACATGGAGCGCATGACGTTGAAGTAGTCATCACCCAGTGGCGCGTGCATAATGGCATGAACATTTTTAAAGGAACTGGCGATTCGCAAAGTGCCAATGTGGGCAGGACCTGCATACATCCAGTAAGCCAATTTCATGTTTGTGTTCTCCCTTTTTGTGAAACAAAATGTATCCGATGAGAGGTGGATTAATGAGTGCTTGTTTTTTAAATCGTTTCTGATTTTCTCAGAACTTGCAGCTTGGAAGAAGCGAGGGTTAAGAAAGTTCAAATAGAGGAGCAATTGCTCTGAGGGCACTGTGCCTTGCGCGATCGCCCAAACCTCCTTGCTGATTATGATTCGGCTTTCGACTTAAACAACATCTATGTTGTCAAAGTGATATGAATCTTAATTTTTAAGCAAAGTTCTTAATAAGTAGTGGCTTTGTGGTGTTGATATTGTTTGCGAGTGCGTGCCCACACGGCATAGGGACACGTTATATCGTGTCCGCTTAATTACTTATAATTCCTGCTTTACCTCACCCCAACCCTCTCCTTTTCAAGGAGAGGGTGCCGTAGGCTCTTGAGGTTATTCGTTTTTTATAAGTGTTTATCCGGACATGAAAAGCATTGCCCCCTTTGAACAGAACTCCAGAACGAGTTGCAGCACCAATGGCGCTGACAATCGAAACGGGGGTGGAAATCACTAAAGCACAAGGGCAAGCGATGACCAGCATGACCAGCGCCCGATAAATCCACACGGTGTAAACTCTTGCGATCGCTACGATTAAAGACGTGCTTAATATAAGGATTAATGTTCATCAGCTACGGGGGAAGTCAGAAGATGGGGTATCTGTCAAGGGCAAGCGAACGATGAAGGTGCTACCTTTACCAAGTTGGCTTTGCACCTGTATGCTACCCTTGTGCGCCTGAACAATTGCCTGGGCTAGAGCCAATCCCAATCCAGAACCACCAGTGCTACGCGAGCGATCGCTATGTACTCTGTAAAAACGGTCAAAAATCTGGTTTTGTTCGTTCGGTGCAATGCCAATTCCTGTATCTTCAATTTCAATCACTGCATCACCGTTGCTGCGCTTAAGGATGACTGTGACGTAACCGCCAGTAGGGGTATATTGAATGGCATTAGCAATTAAATTAGAAAGCAGACGTAAAAGTTGGTCTTCGTCCCCCATTACATATAACGGCTGATGGCAGAGAACTGAAGAAGTTAATTGCAAAGATGCTGCACTTGCTAACGCTGAATACTCTTCTATAAGGTCATTAATCAAAACGTTGAGACAGCAGGGTAGCCATTGTGTCGCCAGCGTTCGCTGATCCAATCGCGAGAGTAGCAGCAAATCAGCAACCAGTTCAACAAGTCGATGATTCTGACGCTTAATAGATACTAGGATATCTCGCGCCTCTTGTTCAGGCAGATGCTCTAAATCGAGTACAGTTTCCACTGTTGCGTTAATTGCTGCTAGAGGAGTACGCAACTCATGAGAGGCATCAGAAGTAAACTGTTGCATTTGTTTATATGACTTGTCAATTGGTCGCATTGCCAAGCCTGCTAGCCACCAACTAGAACCGCCAACTAGCAGTACCGTAATTGGCAATCCGAGTGCCAAAACCAATTTTAAAGCAGCGAGACGATTATCAAGTTCTTTGAGAGAGCGCCCCACCTGTATATAACCCCAAAGCTGATTATCTTGAGTGTGCAACGGCAGAGACATTTGACTGTAACGATTGCTTTGCGAGTCTTTGACAGTTTGCCACACTTGTGTTGTTTGCACAAGGGGCGGCAATTCGTTAGGTTGAAAACCTGCCACAGCAATCAACCGTCCCGAACTATCGACAAAACGGATATAATACTGTTTATCTTTGTAAAGAACATCAACAATGCCGTGTTCAGAGTGGGCAAGTTGATTGTGGCTAAAGATTTTTTGGGTGGGACAGCCCGAAGAAGCTTGACAAATATTTGGTAAAACTAACTGAAAAACTGGCTCCGTGCGACCAGGTTTTTTCAGAGTCGCTTCAATCACATTATGCAGTGTGCCTGTTACAGACTCCAGTTCCCGATTGATAGAAACCAGGTAAGCTTGGATGATTACCTCATACACGGCGAAACCACATAGGGACATAATCAGACCCATAACCCCTGCATACCAAAAAGCAAGCGTTGCGCGAGTCTTATGAAACAGTTTCATCTGCATTGCTAGGATTAAAACGATAACCCATGTTAGGGACGGTTTCAATTAAACCATCACAACTATATTCCGACAGTTTACGTCGTAAAAGTCGGATTTGAGCAGCCACCACATTACTAATACGTTCTGCGCTGAAGGTATAAAGATGACTCAAAATTTGGTCACGGGTAACAATGACGTTAGGACGTTTCATAAAGTATTCCAGCAGATGGAATTCCTTCTTTGTTAAAGGAATTACGTGCCTGTCACCATTAGGGTGCTGACGAGAAACTGTACAATTGCCGTAGTCTAGGATGAGACAACCAACTTGAAGTTGCTGAGGTTGGAAGGAGGGCGAACGCCTTTGCAAAGCCCGCAACCGCGCTAGCAGTTCCTCCATGCCAAACGGCTTCACCAGATAGTCATCAGCCCCTGCATCTAGTCCAGCTACCTTAGCTTCCATGCTGTCTTTTGCTGTTAGCATCAGCACGGGCAAAGAGGAGCCGCGAACCCGTAAGCGCTTACACAGTTCTAAACCTGATATTCCTGGCAGTAACCAATCAAAGATTGCTAGTGTATATTGCGTCCATTGGTTTTCTAGACAACTCCAAGCTTCATTCCCATCTAGAACCCAGTCAACAATATATTTTTCCTTGCTCAATTTGCGCGCTACTGACGCACCCAGGTCTGGTTCATCTTCAACTAGCAGAACTTTCATGTATAGCGTCTGTGCTTCTTTAAGTTACCATAAGTTACCATCAATAACTATGCAGTTGAGCTACACCAATCGGTAGCTCTGCATTATTACCTTCTAGTCTTGCAAAAATTCTATATAGCTTATCACCCGTGGTCGCGGCGGATTTTTTTACCTTGTTCATATTTATAGTGAGTATAGTGCCGGGGGCAACTGGTTCAGCGAATGCCAGTATAACTTTTTTGTCATTGATAGAAATATTGGCATTAATTTTTTTACCAGACTGGTCAGATACATCAATATTATCTCTGACAGTTATGTGAGATGGAGCTTCGATAGTTAGCTGGGAAAGAGCCTTGCATTGTTGGGGAATTTCTAATCGTAAGGTATGTCTGAGAACTCTCCAGTGGCGAATGCCTTGAGGAGATTCCACTAAGCTAATGACATGAGGAGAATTAAGAGATTCTGTTGTAGGATGTGCATAAGTACTAGAAACTGAAACTGTCAGTGTTAAGGTGACAGCAGCAGCATAAATGAGTGTTCTTTTCATTTGACGCCTCTAAGCAATGAAGTAGGTCAATCAACCATCAGAGTCGTATGCAGGCGAATGACACTGTTACTCAATAGCTTGACAGAGCGAGATGAAATTTGGATGAAATTTTAGCCTGTTAAAAGGAATTTACAAAAATTAGTAGATTTGCTAAAAGTTCAGCACTTGTCGTAACAATTGATAAATTAAAATGTAGAAAATTGAGCTACACCTACCGGAATTTCTTCGTCACTGCCAATAACTTTAGCGGAAATGCTGTAAACAGAAGCAGAACCTTGTACTGGTTGTTTTACTTTATTAAGTTTAATTAACAGTTTAGTGTTAGAAATACCTTTCTTAGGAAAATCTATTATGATTCTTCTATCATGTGCAGAAACGTTAATATTAATTTTTTGACTATTCTCATTCAACACATCAATATCATTGCTTACAGCTACAGTAGATGGAACATCAATTAGAATCTGGTCAAGAGGGTTTTTATCTAGGGGAATATGTACTCGGAAAGTATGTTTAACAATCCGCCAACTGCTAGAAGAAAATTCCACATTATTAATATTGGGAACTCTACTATTATCTGTTGCGGCAGTTGCAGACCGAGCAAAAATTGAAGCTGCGGTTACTAAAGTGAATGTAGCACTGTATATCAAAATTTTGTTCATCTTAACTGTCAAAGCAATAAAGGATGACAACCATATTGCAGAATTCCGCACCCTCAACTGTTACACCTTGACCAACATTGCTAAATGAACTGCGTTCACTATCACGGATGGCTACCCACCTACACAACAAGCGTCTACAAAACATTTTTGCCCCTGGGGTCATTTTGCTTGAGTAAGTTCGCCACGTTGTAAGATGGGTACGAGTAGCATGATCTCGACTTCTAATGACAATTGACGATAAAAACAGGTACAAAAAAATAAAAGTTATAGTTTTGGCTGGCGTAGCGACCGCTGCCATAGTCCTTGGTGTAATAGCATTAGTGTGGAGAAAAACTTCTTTTTTACCTTCATCAACAATACAGCCACCTACAGCACCGTCATCATTGCCAGCTAGTGAACATGATGACGATAACGACAATGATGATCACGATGATGACGACGACGATTAATAAGTCAACTGCTCAAATTATTGATTAACAGTAAAACGACCGTTTACCTTTTCACCGCCAACATCAGCAGTAACTTTTACCGGATATTGACCAGTTACATTTCCTGGAAGCAAAGCTGTATAGTGCTTACCTTCAGTATCATATTTGAAATTTAAGGTTTTCTGAGTTCCATCTGGTAGCTGAACTTGAGCGGTTACTTTGGCGTCGGTTACTATTTCGTGTTTTTCCCCTTTTTCTAAAAAGAAATCTAAATGAGAGTTGTTGCCTTCTTTCTCAGAGACTAACTCCAAATGATACTGACCTGACTCGACAACTTGACCACCATGAGAATGCTCTTTGTCACTATGCTCGATTTTGCCATGTGATTTAGCCGTCTCATTTTTTGAAGTATTGGCTGCGGTAGAAGATTCTGTGTTACTTGCTGAATTACCTCCTTGAGTTCCATTACTACAAGCACCTAAGAAAAGCAGCCCCACAGTTCCTAGAACAATCAAGCCTGATTTTAGTAATTTCATTGATTGACTCCTCATCTAGAATAATTAAGAATCGAGACACAATTGGGTAAACTTGCATTTTCATACAACCGACCCTTGAGCAATGTTAATGTTTTGCAGTTGCATGGTCTTTTTAGAAACCAAAAAGCTGCCAAACATGGTATTAACTACCGCTCAAAAACTGCTTGAACTGCCTTACCATTTTCTACAGATGACACAGTTCGCTTTGGCATTAAGAAAGAGCCAAATTTGGCATACAACGCTGGTAACACTACCAGAGTTAACGCTGTAGAAGTAAACAACCCACCTAACACCACTATCGAAAGAGGTTGTAGAATTTCCTTTCCTGGACCACCTTCAACGACCAAGGGTGCTAATCCTAAAGCTGAGGTAAAAGCTGTCATCAAGATGGCGTTAAGACGTTCCATTGACCCTTTCATTAGAACTTCTTTAAAAGGCATTCCTTCAGCAAATTTCGTGTTGTAATTATCCACCAACAGCAAACCGTTACGGGTAGCAACTCCAAATAAAGTGACAAAACCAACCAAAGAAGCAATGGAAATCACGCCTCCAGTCAAAGCTACCGAAAATATTCCCCCCACTAACGCCAAAGGCAAGTTAATCATAATCATGATTGTAGAGGGCATAGATTTGACAGAAAGGTACATAATGACTGAAATCACGACAAAGGCTACGGCACTAAAAATTAAGATATTGTGGGTTGCTCGTTCTTGCGCCTCGAATTGCCCTGCATACTGGATATAGTAACCAGGGCTTATCTGCATTTTCTGCTTAATCTTGTTGCGAACTTCGTTGACTACAGAACGTAAATCTCTACCACTAGCATTCGCAGAAACAACAATCAAACGAGAAACATTTTCACGGTTAATAGTATTGGGACCAGTACCATTGCCAATTGTGGCAACTTGTGCTAAAGGAATCTTTTGACCGTTAGGAGTATCAACTAATAAATTACCAATGGTATCCAGGTTTTGACGGGCATCTGGCTTTAACCACACAATTAAATCAAACGTTTGTTGTTTCTCCAAAACTTGCGACACCACTCGTCCATTGAAGGCAGTTTCAATAATTTCAGAAAGTTTTCCGACTGTTAAACCATATTGAGAAGCGGCTCTTCGGTTAAACTTAATTTGTATCTGTTCTACTGGGACTTGGGGTTCAAGTTGCAAATCAACAATTCCCTCAACCGTTTTCATCACATCATTTACCTGATTCCCAATGGTACGGAGTTGTTCTAAGTCAGGACCGAAAATTTTGACGGCGATCGCACTCCTCACCCCAGACAATACCTCATCCATCCGGTGAGAAATAAAACCGCCAATATTTGGTGCTACCCCTGGTATCTTGGCAAATTCCGACCGCAGCTTTTCTATAGTCGCCTCCCTGTTTTTCATCCCTGAGTCACTCAACTCAATATCAATATGTCCTAAGTTCACCCCAGCGGCTTCCTCATCTCTTGGCGCACGTCCGGAACGCAACTGTACATATGGAAATCTCTTGTCATCTTTAAGCGCTGCTTGGAGTGCTTCGCCTGCTGCATTGGTCGCTTCTAAAGAAACCCCCGGATAGAGAGTCATAGTATTTACCAAAGTTTGCTCCTGAAACTCTGGTAAAAACACGCTTCCAAAGGAAGGAACAATGACCATTGCGGCTATGAGGCTGGCAGCAGCGACAACTAATATAATTGCAGAATATCGTAGAGCAAACGTTAACAGGGGATGATAAAGTCGCTTAAAAAATCTTGCTACCCAAGGTTCGGTTTCTGGCAGGTGTCCGTAAGGCAAAAGAATTGCACATAAAGCTGGGGTTACAGTTAATGCTGTCAGACTAGAAGCAATCACTGCTGCTAAATATCCCAATCCCATCGGAATAAAAATGCTTCCTTCTACACCAGTCAAAGCAAAAATTGGAGAGAAGACAACTATTGTAATGATGGTAGCTCCAAAGACTGAATCACGCACTTCCTGACAGCCATCAAATACCACATCTAAAACGGGACGTGGATTGAGAGAGTGTTTATTTTCTCGCAAACAACGGTAGACATTTTCTGCATCCACAATTGCATCGTCAACCGCCGAACCAATTGCGACTGCTAACCCTCCCAAAGTCATTGTATTTAAACCTTGTCCCAACCAATTGAGCAACATCACGCCAACCAGCAAAGATAGTGGAAGCGCTGTTAAACATACAGCGAGGTTGCGCCAATTCATTAAAAATGGAATGAGGATAAGGGCAACAATAATACTGCCTTCAACTAAAGCCTCTCTCACATTTTCAATAGAAGAATCAATATAATTTTCTTGTCGAAATGTAGCAGTTACCTTGATATCTTTGGGTAAACCTGCTTTGATTTCTGACATCGCCGCTTCTAAGGCACGCGTGACAGTGGGAGTATCAGCTTGAGGCTGTTTATTAATCAAGACAATAATTGCCTTTTGACCGTTAAAACTACCATCCCCCCGTTTAATAGCTGCACCAATTTGCACATCAGCAACATCTAATAGTTTCACTGGTGTACCATTGCGAGCAGTAATAACAGATTGCTGTAATTCTTCGATAGATTCAATCCGCCCAACACCCCGAATTAACCTTTCTCGATCAGGAGTGATTAAGTAGCCACCAGGCGCATTGACATTGGCAGCTTTGGCAGCTTCTGCCACATCTTCTAAAGTAACATTAAAGGCGTTTAACTTCTCTGGGTCAACCAAAACTTGATATTGACGAATATCGCCGCCATAAGCCACAAGCTGACTTACACCAGGAACAGCCAACAGACGGTTTGTCACTTGCCAATCAACAATACGCCGCACTTCCATTAAAGGTGTGCTAGAAGAAGTGAAGGCATATTGCAATACAGTCCCAATAGGAGAACTAGTAGGGGAGACTTGGGGTGTTTCCACACCTTCAGGAAGCTTACTTTGAGCTTGTTGCAATCGTTCTGTGACTAGCTGTCTAGCTTGATAGGTATTCGTTCCCCAGTTAAAAATGATTCTGACAACCGAAATTCCCGATGCACTCGAAGAACGTACTGCTGTCACACCCGGAGTCCCATTAATTGCACTTTCAATTGGTAAAGTCACCAGTGATTCGACTTCTTCTGGTGCTAGTCCCGGCGCTTCTGTTTGAATTTCAACTTGAGGTGGTGCAAAACTAGGGAAGACATCTAAGGGCATTTGGATAATTGTTTGGAATATCCAAAGAGTGACGACAATTGCACCCAGGATGACTAACCAACGACGCGCAATTGCCCATTTTATAATTGCACTTAGCATTTTTATTTATTATTTATTATTTATTTATTACTTAATTAATTATTTTTATTTCTGATTGGTAATTTTTGACTCATGATGAATAGCGCGGTGATGATCAGTAAATTCTGTTGATTCATCCCCAGATACTGCCGTTACCTCAGAAACTGGACTGGAGAAAGATTCACTGCTTTGAGATACTGGAGTTAGACCTGGTTTGGTACGACGACCTAGTATGAAACCAGTGAGTGCGATCGCACCAGAACCTGGGATGATCCACCACCAGGGCAATTGCACTCCGCTTTTGTTTTGTACCGTCGCTTCACCTGAGTTATGTTCTTCTTCTGAGTGGTCGTGACCGTGTTCATGTGAGTCAGATTTGCTACCGCCCCTCAAAGATTGTGCATAAAGTTGAGGCGCACGTTGTGTAACAACCAAATCTCCATCGAACAAACCACTCTTAACCTCAACTAAATCTCCAGAAGTTTGACCTAATGTCACGTCAGCAGACTGGAAGGCATTACCATTTTGCACATAAACCAATTTTTTACCATTTGCCTCTACTACAGCAGAGCTAGGAATTGCCAACATAGCTGTGGATGTTCTGTTTGTTATCACCTCTAGTTCGGCGAACATCCCTGGTTTAAGCTGCCCACTAGAGTTATCCAGTTCGGCTTGTACTGGTACGACTCGCGTTTCCCCTTGTACCAACGAGCCAATCCGCGCAATTTGTCCGGTGAAGGTACGATTAGGCAAGCTAGCCACTTTCACCCTGACCCGTTGACCAATTTTTACTTTGTCTAAATCTTTTTCATAGATGTTCGCTGTGGAAAAAACCCGACTGTCATTCACAATCGTCATCAGCTTGCCACCAGCGTCCTCAAATGATTGCCCAAGGGTAACTTCCCTGTCAGCAACCTTACCAGAAATGGGTGCTGTCACCGTGACCAGTCCCTTAGCATTGGCGCTATTTCCCAATTGTTGCAGCCGAGTTTCATACGCAGCATTACTAAGTTGAATACGTGAATTTGCTACCTCAACGGCTGATTGAGCACGTTTTAGTTTATTTTCAGCATCAATAACGTCCCGGCGGCTACTGGCTTTGGTAAGTTCGGCTTTGGCTTGTGCAAGCTGAGTTTGGGATTCTAAGGCATTGCGGCGGGGGAGAGCGCCATTATCAGCTAACACCTTATCTTTGTCATACTTTTCTTGGGAGAATGCCACTTGGCTTTGTGCTTCGGCTATTTCAGCTGCGGCTATCTGCTGATATTTTTCGTAGTTTTGTTGAGCTAACCGTAAATCAGCTTGCGCTTGTTGTAAATCAGCCCTACTTTCGGCAAGTTTTTCCTGAGATTCAACGCGCAGCGTCACCAAGTCAGGACTCGTTAATACAGCTACAGGTTGACCTTTTTTTACGCTTACACCAGGTTCCACCAACAACTCAACCACTTTCGCCCCAGAAATTGGGGTAGTGACTTCCACTTTTTGACTAGGCAAGGTTTCAATCTGTCCGGTGGTTTTAATGCCAACATCTAGCCGATGCCGTTTAACAGGCTCAACTTTAATTCCTAGCCGTTTGGCAGTTTCTGCATCAACTTCAACTTTTGCAGTTGGTTCGCTTGCGCCTTGAAATTCATTTCCATGATTACCGTGAGCTAAAACAGCTGCGGGGGCAGTTAGCAGCAGCACGCTCAACATTGTCAAAGAAGCACAATGGAGTGACGTAGAACGTTGAAAACGGTTAGAGATTCGCATCGCTTGAAGTGTCCTTGAGTAACTAGGAAGCAGAATCGCGCTTAGATGTTGGCATTTTCAGTGGAATTGGGTATTAAGCTTTGTTTAGTTTAAGACTTCGAGAGGTGCAAGTTGTTTATGCAACCTAACTGCCACTCCTTCACTAGTTTTTCATACCGCTATGAAATTAGGATGAAATTTTGAGGAGTATGATTCTCGTTCGCTCATAATATAGAAATCTATAGAAATATGCGGTAAGATATTTGCAGGTCGATAAAATTACCGCATGAAACTATAACTACCTTTATGCAATGTCAGGACCTTGGTAGTAAACTGGTACTGGACGGTTGGAATGATTTCCCCAGCCGTACTTGACATCGGGGTTAGAACCCCAGAAGTGCCCTGCTTGTGCTGGTGTGTCTAAATCCGTCAGCGCTTCACCACCAAGGCTTTGCACCAAAGAGGGGAAGTTCGGATTTAGGGTTAGATAGTGGTCATGGTCAGCTGTGACAATCAGCTGGTTCTCTTCCCAGCCACCGTTGTTTTCAATCCAATTAATTACGGATGTAACAGCTTTGTCGAAGTCCAACACGGTGCCAATCAGGTTATCCATGTTGTTGTCGTGGGCAGCCACAAGCAACTTCAGATGCTCCTGGTTGACCTCTCGGGGCGTAGCGTCTGGCACAGGAGAAGGGAACGCTTTGCGCTTAGAAGGTATTCACAAGGCAAAGCGCGGGAACGAGAAATACTGGAAAATTATGCTGAAACTAAGCGCCGCAAAGAGTCAGAACGGCGTTTTGCCGTGGTGTTAGTTGGCTGAAGTTTCAGTGCTTCTTCATAAGCTTCCAGGGCTTGAGCATTTAATTTTTTCCGCTCGTATGCATGACCAAGATTGTTCAGCGCTGTCACATAGTCGGGTTTAGATTTGAGGGCTTCTTTATAATTACGAATTGCTAAGTCATACTGTTCTTGTCCGAAGTAGGCGTAGCCCAGCCCATTATAGATATAGGCTACATTTTCTTCTCCTTCTTCTTCGGCAGCTTTGATTGCTTTTTGAAAGATAGTTATTGCCTGGGAAAATAGTTTTTTCTCGGAATAAATACTGGCTAACTCGTAATATTCTTGAGATGTCCCTTTTTCTTTAGTCAGCTTCTTTCGTAAGCGTGACATGGTGCTTTCCATCTTACGACTTTTCAATACCTGGCGAAAAACGCTGACACTTGCAATTAAGAGGAGACCCACAAAAATTGACAGATAAATAATCGCTAGATTGTTATCCATTGTCTTTATTTAAAGTTTCTTCTTTTTCTATTATCAACTTACACGGAAGACTGAAAATTATGATTTATAAAAAAATTAATTTCTTAGTAAAGGGGGCTGGGAATTGGGGATTAGGGATTGGGGATTAGGGATTGGGAAGCGCGGTTATCAAACGAAAAATTATCGAAGGGGTAATCCCCAATATGTAGCGCGTTGCTGGAGCCAACCAGAATTAATATAACGGGCAATGGCTTCGTTTACCCGCCTTCGTAATTCATCGTACTGTAATCCCTTGGGCATGACCACAGATAATGGTTCGGTTGATAGCTTGGTTGGCAGTAGGCGATACTGGGGATATTGTTGCACCCAACCGCTAAGAACGCTAGCATCTGCGGCAAAAGCATTTGCTCCATTGTTTTCTAAGAGCGCAAAGGCTTCTTGATAAGAATCTACTCCGACTAACTCAGCATTTGGTAAATAATAGCGCACGTTGGCAATGGTGCTGGAATTTTTGAGGACGCCAATTTTCCGTTTTGCTAAATCGCTCAGCCGTTGCAAAGAGGTATCTTTTGTGACTAAAACAGCACCATCAAAGTAGTAAGGAACACTGAAACTTACTAAGCGAGAGCGTGAGGAGGTTGCTGTGACTCTGGCGATCGCCATATCAACTTTATGATCTAAAACTGCAGATAGGCGATCGCGATTTGCCACAGGTTGCAATTTCACAGCATTTGGTTTGCCTACTAAGTCAACTGCCAATGCCTTTGCTAAGTCAATTTCCAAGCCTTGCAAATTGCCGCTTGCATCTCTAAATCCTAGTGGACGCAAGTTATCTTTGACGGCAACATTTATATAGCCCCGCCGCTGAATTTCGGGCATTTCTGCGGCAGATGCTGATAATTGTGTATCTGCTATCACACACGAGAAACTCAAAAGCAAAAAAATGGCAGCGGATATCAGCAGATGTAACCGACAAGCTGCTTTCCATCTGTTACATCCGTTATCCATCCGTTGCCACCTTTATCCTTTTGCTTGGCTTGCCAATTCTGCGACTTTGCTAAAGCTTGCTGGATCGAGGACTGCCAATTGTGCCAACATTTTACGGTTGAGTTGGATATCAGCTTTTTTCAGATTTCCAATCAACTGGCTGTAACTCAAGCCATGTAGACGTGCAGCAGCGTTGATGCGGGTGATCCACAGGCGGCGGAAATCGCGTTTGCGTTTTTTGCGATCGCGATAGGCGTTCCGCAGCGCCTTCATCACTCTTTGATTGGCGGTTCTAAACAGAGTTGAGTGGGAACCGCGAAAACCTTTCGCTATTTTGAGAATTTTTTTGCGGCGTTTGCGAGCAACATTACCGCGTTTTACCCGTGTCATATCGTCTTAGTTCCTGAATAAATTACAAATAGGGGAGCATGAGGCGCACGTTTTCTTCATCGCGCTCGTTGACAACTGCCATTTTCGACAGGTTACGTTTCTTATTGGAAGATTTGTGCTGTAGCAGGTGGTTTTTGAAAGCTTTGCGACGTACGATTTTCCCGGTACCTGTGGCACGGAATCTCTTTGCCGCTGCTTTACGGGTTTTGAGTTTAGGCATGGGGCTGCTTTAATTCGACACAATCTATAATTATAAAGTAAGAATCCAAAGCTGATGAGGGGAACTTGCCTGTTGCTATATTAGGTAGTGCGATCGCGCTTTCTAGCGAGGTACTTGAGAGTGATCGCGTCTTAACTCCCTTCCCGCTAGAAGATTACTTATAAAAAACCGCCAAGACGCCAAGAACGCCAAGGTTCAAGTTCGGTAATTTTGTACCGGGAAGGGAGTAATTCGAGTCAGACTTTTTTATTCCAAACGGATCACGCCATAAGCAAAGCTTGAACCCTCTGGGTTATCGGACTGTAGAACGAGGAACAATCACAATGGTTCAATCAGCCCCGAAACTTCTAACTGTTGATGAGTTTATTACCTACTACGGTGATAGCGATTGCAATGAACTTATCGATGGTGAATTAATCAAGATGGAACCAACCGGACCGCACGAGCAAGTATCCGCTTTAATTGGCCGAAAACTGAATGTAGAAATTGACCGTCAGGATGCAACTTACTTTATCCCCCATCGATGCCTAATCAAACTGTTAGGGACAGAAACAGCGTTTCGTCCCGATGTCATTGTGTTAGACCAAACTCGACTGATAAATGAGCCATTGTGGCAACACCAACCAGTAATTACATCAGGAAACTCAATTAAATTAATTGCTGAAGTCGTCAGTACAAATTGGCAGAACGACTACGCCCGCAAAGTTGAAGATTACGCTTTGTTAGGAGTACCTGAGTATTGGATTGTTGATTCTTTGGGCATTGGTGGGAGAGAATATATTGGAAAACCAAAGCAACCAACAGTTACAATTTCTACACTCGTAGAGGATGAATATCAAAAACAGTTGTTTCAAAATAATGATCAACTTGTTTCCTCAATCTTTCCAAATTTGCAGCTTACGGCAAGACAAATATTTGTAGCAAGTCAATCTGTTGGAATGTAGTTTATCTTTAAATGACTAATTACCAATAAAATTGGTAATTAGAACGATATCCAAACGCTCATGGAAAAAGCAAGACATGATCAATCTGGGCAAAATTAACCTGAGTAAAGGTTAACCTTTGGCTGCACTAACCTTTGGATCTACAACGATTTGTGAGCCGGATTGGTTGACATGGTAAGTCCAAGAATCGTCTCCCACCTCAACAACGGCTTCCCAACCTTTAATCGGCTTGTATTCCCTGGTGCAAACTTCTCCAAATTTGAATTCGCAAGGATTTCCAAAGGTTTTTGGAGTGGCTTGAGCAATTTCCAACTCACGGATTGCTACGCCAGAACGTTTGGAAGCATCACGTAAAATAGCATTTGCTATCCGTCTTGGCAGTTCGTTTGAGTTCTGGTTTGTGTTTTGAGATATTTGAATGCGGCTGTAGGTTGAGAACTGGTCTGTGTTTTGGGACATTTTTATACTGCTGTGGCTGCTCTGTATCTGCTCATCGCTAGCAAAAGCAGCAGTATTGTTCCCTGCAAGCCCCAGTACGCTTGATAGCAGGCTTGTTAACGTTAAAGTTAACAAAACACCCTTAGAGGACTTGAGTGTTTTGTTAAGTGCAGGATATAGTTTGTTTATGTCTTTCATAGAACACCCTTAAAATTGAATAAGTTAAATTGCCACTAAGAGCTATGCCCTTAGCTTGGGTTTTGCACGTTTTGATTTTGCTCTACTCCTAGAGACTTCAAACTCAAGTCCGAAAGTTTCCGATTATGTGCCGCTTTTGTTTGTGTCTGCTCGGGGAATTGTTACTAGAGAAACTACGCATTGGGGAAACTGACGTTTGAGTGCTGGAAATACAGGACAAGGCGTTTGCTCTTGTAAATTCTCTGGTTTACTCCAGGTAAATGGAGCTTTAGAAGCCGCAGACATCCACAGTAGGCGCTTTGCCCTTGTCATGGCAACGTAGAGTAAGCGATACTCTTCGGCTGTTTTTAGGTGTTTTGCTTGTTCCCAAGCAGCAGTGACGCTGGGTAAGGTAGATTTCGCGTGGAGAGCAGCGCGAATTTGGGCGCGGGCAACTTCTGATAAAGTAAAGTCACCTAAAAACTGGCTTTGGGGAGGAACCCAAAATCTGCCAGGAATTAAGTTTTCATGCACAAAGGGTATAAAAACATAGTCCCAATCCAGCCCTTTTGCCTTATGCATGGTGATAATTGTGAGTTGACCGGGACGGGTGTATCGTGCTTCTAAGTCTTCTGTTTCCACGGGTTCAAACCGTTCGGAACTGACGATTTCACTTAATACATTCAGCATCGCCCCCATTGAAGTATTGCCAGCTATTTGCTGATTGACTCGTTCTGCTAATTTGTCGGCTGTTGCTAGTTCTGCTTGCTCGTAATTGAGTGTTAGGGCGATGAATGAAATTAACTGGTACAGGGGCAGTTCTAAATGGGCGCGAAGTAAACTGCGACACAGATGTGCAGCTTTTTGCACTGGCTGTGGCTGAGGTGCAGCCAAAGGACCTGGATACAAAAATTCTTCGGGCAAAGTGGCGAGGGCGTTGAGGTCTTGCGTTTCAATCAATCGCCGCTGTACAAGAACTTGTAATGCCCGTTTGAGGTAGTCGGGGGAATGAGGGCGATCGCAAAATTGCAGAACTGCCAAAATCTCTTCCGGGACATGAGAATGGCGATCGCGTTCCCCGACATCATAAATTGGAATTTCATGCCTTTTACACACTGAACTCAGCGCTTCTGCCAACCACCGTCCTTGACGGTTCTCCCGCACCAAAATAGCTGCACTGATTTTGTCTGGGTCCTGGGAAAATAACTCTACAACCCTCTCGGACAATAACTCAACTGTGTGATGAATATCACGGGGCGTGTACAGTTCCAGTCCCTGTCCCACAGCTTGCGGATTGACATCATCTTGACGGTGATTCAATTCAACAGGGCGAATTCTTTGGAAACGAAAGGGAGATGGGGAGATGGGGAGGTGAGGAGATGAGGGAGAGGGGGGAGATGAGGGGGATGAGGGGGGAGATGAGGGGGATGAGGGGGATGAGGAAGATGAGGTAGAAATTCTCCCTTGTCCTCCTTGTCCTTCTTGTCCTGTTTTCACATAAAGACTATTCACCCATTCCAAGGTAAAGTTGGCGGCGTCGATAATAATTTTGGTACTACGACCGGCTTGATCCATTGTCACCAGTCGTCCTTGCGCGTCACACTCTTTGCAGAATTGCCGAAAATAAATTGGATCGGCTGGGGTGAAGGTGGAGTTAATCGCTTGGTTGGGATCACCAACGCGAATCATATTTGGCGGTTGGTTGGGGTTATGGGAGTCAGTGGCGAGAATTGTTAAGAGTCGCGTTTGCAGTGGGCTAGAATCTTGTGCTTCGTCTTCAAAGACGGCGAAAACTTGGTTTTGCTCGATTCTCCGAGCGTTTTCGTTCTCCAAAACGCGCAGGGCGGCTAAAATCATGTCATCGTAGTCGATGAAGTCACGCGATCGCATTAAATTTTGATATTGCTCGTACAACCCAGCCGCGATGCTTAAGATTTGATATTCGTCTGTGGTTTGTTGGCTGAACTCACGCAAATCTTGGGGGAATAAACCAGAACTTTTTGCCTCATGAATGACTGTAGTCGCCAGTTCTGGCAAGACTTCTGTCCGTAACACTGACTGACGCCGCAGTCTTTCTGTTTCTTCACCGTCAAATTGAATACCTTCTAGTAACCGAGAATATCGCCCTGGATGGCTGTTAATCCATTGCTCTACAGCCGTTCTGATGAATCTGTGGCTTTGGTTTGGAGTAATTAATGTGACATTTTCTAACTGTAAACCTGATAAATCCGGATAGCGGTTGGCTATATTTAAGGCAAGACCATGGAGCGTGTGTACAGTAAAGCCTGTCTGAGGTAAAGATAATTTTTTTAAGTATTCGCGAATTTTAACTTTAATATTGGCAACAGCTGAGCGAGTAAAGGTAACAACAATCAGTTGACGACGGCTATTGCGACGTAATGCAGAAGATTGATCATACTGACGGGCGATCGCAATTGCCGCTGCTGCTGCCATTCCTGTGGATTTACCAGCACCAGGAACCGCCGAAACAGCGAGTGAACCAGACTCCCAGTCAACCATGTGCTGCTGTCCCAGACGGAGAGTATTACGGATGCTTGCTATACCTATCTCTCGCAGTGAAGACACAGGCGATGAAGATACTTCTATTGATTGAGATTCTTGAGGCACTGATTTGTACAATTAGCGTCTTATCTAATAAAATTTTAAATTTTGAACCGCAGATAGAGGCAGATAGACGCAGATAAATATCTGAACATTATCCGCTACAGTCTGCGGTTGCAATTTTGGACTAGGAATTGTTAGTTGTTCTACTAACCGCTAACGACTAACTATTGAAAGGAATGGCAAATCGCAAACTGTATCTACATTATCTCGCTTTAGCTGGGGCGATCGCCTTGGGTGCAATCTTGCGTTTTTGGAATTTGGATCTCAAACCTCTGTGGATGGATGAGGTGATTACTGCCATTTTCAGCTTGGGTAAAACCTACAATGATTTGCCTTTGGATGTCGTGTTACCCCTGGAACGTGTACCAGAGATTTTTAGTATCCAACCAGGAGTGAGTTGTTCTCAAATTGCCAAAAACCTTGCAACCCAGTCTACTCATCCGCCGCTGTTTTTTTGTGGAATGTACAGTTGGTTGAGCTGGTTGAGTCCTTTGGGAAGTGAGTGGGTTGTAAAATTGCGATCGCCAGCAGCGTTTTTTGGTGTCGGTGCAATTGTAGCAATTTACTATGTTAATCGTATTGCCTTCTCTCGCTCTGCGGGGATAATCGCAGCAGCTTTTATGGCTGTTTCTCCCCTAGCTGTTTACCTTTCACAAGAAGCACGACACTACACATTACCCATGCTCCTGATCACTTTATCTTTACTGGGGCTGGTGCAAGTTGTCAAGGATATCGAAAAGCGACAGAAAGTTAGACTTTGGGTTTTGCTGGGATGGGCAATCATTAACAGTATCGGTATTTATGTTCATTATTTTTGCATTCTTGCCTTCATTGCCCAAATTGGTACGTTACTGGTGCTGATATGTTGGCGCAGGGCAAATATCATTAACAAACGCCAAATTTGGCTAGCACTGATTCTATGTGTAAGTGTTGTTGCAATCAGCTTTTTGCCCTGGCTACCAGTTGTCCTTAGTAACTATAACCGTTCTGAAACTGGCTGGCTGGATCCTCCACAAAACATTTCTCCACTCTATCAAACTCTCGTTAGTTGGCTGCTGATGGTGATTTCTCTTCCTGTAGAAAATCAGATCCTTGCAATTGCAGTTATATGTGGATTGTTAATGCTATTGTTTGGTGTATGGGTGGGTTGGCAAGCTTTCAAAGGGTTAAGGCAGCTATGGTGTGCAAAATCAACGCATTTAGCGACACTTACTCTCTTAAGTTTTTCGATTTGCGTACTATTAGAATTTTTTGCCATTGCCTATTTTTTAGGCAAAGATATTACTCCTATTCCCCGTTATCACTTTGTTTATTATCCCAGCTTTTGTGCCTTGCTCGGTGCAAGTTTTGCTCAGGGAAACAAGAAAGACAAAAGAAAAAGTTCTATCTTCAATCTTCATTCTTCTATATTCATTCTTGTCCTTGTCGGTATTCTCAGTTGTGTTTTTGTTGTTTCCAACTTAGTGTTCCAAAAACCCTTTGAACCTGAGCAAGTCGCGCGAAATATGAATCAAAATCCCTCACTTCCCCTGATGATGGTGGTGGGATACAGAGATTACCAAGATGTGGCGTTAGGGTTAAGTTTCGCTTTAGCACTCGAACCACTTCGGGAATTAGGGAAAGACAAATTAATCTCCTTATCCCCCTCATCCTCCTCATCTCCCTCATCCCCCTCATCCCCCTCATCTTCCTCATCCCCCTCATCCCCCTCATCTAATATTGCTTTCTTCAAGCAATCGCCAGACTTTGCTCCTGTCTTGCAAAAACTTTCGCAACTTCCTACGCCAACTGCAACTGAGCTTAATTTGTGGGTTGTTGGTCCAGGTAGAAAACGCAAAGACTATCCACAGCAAATCACACTTTCGCAGCAAATGACTTGCACTATAGATTCCTTGCAGCACTACCGCGTTGGTGTTCCCTATCAGCTGTATCGCTGTGCAACAAGATTTTGAATTTTTGATTATTGAAAATCGATTGGGTCAGATTCCCGACTTCGCCGAAGTCGGGAATCTTATTGTTCAATTTTAATAATTAAAAAATATTCCTCAGAATTGATGGCTGGCAAATTGGAGCGTTTATAAGTTAAGAATGATAAAATTTTGTTATAAATAATGTATAAGCAAGTTTTAAGTAGCGATCATGAACTGCGTACATCAGGACAGATGAAAATGTATTTTTTCTTCTGCGTTCTGCGTTCCTAGCTGCGGAGTTCTATTTTCAAATCAGGTACATTTTTTCTATTTTAAAGTAACTGTTGACTAGGTGCATTTAACCAAATACCCATGCTCTCTACACAAAGCTTATCCATGAATTTACAAGATGTGATAACTGCTGATAATGTTAATTTGACAAATTGCGATCGCGAGCCGATTCACATTCCTGGCTCTATCCAACCTCACGGTATTCTCTTGGTTTTATCTGAACGTGATTTGGCAATACTCCAAATCAGCAATAATACAGAGACTTTACTCGGTATCCCACCTGAAAACTTGTTAGGACAGCACTTATCTATTCTCCTTGAACCAGATATGATAGCTGCTATTACTGGCTGTATTCAGGGAGATTTTGAACATCTCAATCCCCTGAAACTTTTAGTTCGCGCTCTAGGGAAATCGACTGAATTTAATGGCGTTATTCACCGTTCGCCGCAGAACTATCTCATACTAGAACTAGAACCCTGTAATCTTGAAACAGTCAGCAGTTTTGTCAACTTTTACACTCTAACACGCGGCACACTTACTAAACTCCAACAGGTTTCAAACTTGAGTGAATTAAGTGCGATTATTGTGACAGAAGTGAGAAAAATCACAGGGTTCGACCGAGTCATGGTTTACCGGTTCGATACCACTGGTTCAGGTGAGGTGATTGCCGAAGATAAATTAGAGAAATTAGAGCCTTACCTAGGTTTACACTACCCAGATACTGACATTCCCAAACAAGCAAGACATCTGTATATTCTCAATCCACTGCGCTTGATTCCCGATGTCAACTATCAACGTGTACCAATTATCTCCTCATCTCCCTCACCTCCCTCATCCCCCTCATCCTCCTCATCCTCCTCATCTCCCTCATCCTCCTCATCCTCCTCATCTCCCTCATCCTCCTCATCTCCCTCATCCCCCTCATCCCCCTCATCCTCCTCATCTCCCTCATCCCCTACACCTCCCCTCGATTTAACTTTCAGTGTCTTAAGGAGCGTTTCTCCGATTCACATTGAATATCTGAAAAACATGGGAGCTCAAGCTTCCATGTCAATTTCACTTATAAAGAACAATAAACTCTGGGGCTTAATTGCTTGCCATCATCACACTCCTCGATTTGTTCCTTATGAAATTAGAACAATTTGTGAGTTTTTAGGAAAGGTGATGTCTTTAGAACTCATCTCTAAAGAAGAAAATGAAAATTTAGATTCCAAATTGCAGTTAAAGTCGATTCAAACAAAATTTATAGATACAGTAGCCCGATCGCAAGATTTAACTGATGCCTTAGTGCAAGATAGAGCAACTTTGCTCAAAATAGTCAACGCTGAAGGTGCGGCAGTATGTCTTGATGGTCATTTGATGCTGATTGGTAAAACACCGAAGGAATCAGATATTCATGACTTAATTGCCTGGTTAAATGGCAAATTTCACAACTACCTTTTTGTGACCGATTCCTTACCTCAGCAATATCCTCCAGCGATGGAGTTTAAAGAAGTCGCAAGTGGTTTGTTAGCCCTTTCCATCACCAGAATTAGCAACAATTATGTATTGTGGTTCCGTCCAGAAAGATTGCAACAGGTGAGTTGGGCAGGAAATCCTCAAAAGCCCACAAAAATAGAACCTGATGGTAGTTTAACAATCTTCCCGCGTCAGTCGTTTAAGTTGTGGCAAGAAACTGTATCCGGCACATCCTCACCTTGGGAGCAGTACGAAATAGATGGAGCAATGGAACTGAGAAGTGCGATTGTTGGGATTGTTCTTCGTAAAGCTGATGAACTGGCTGCTATCAATTTGGAGTTACAACGCAGTAATAACGAGTTAGATGCTTTTTCTTACATTGCTTCTCATGATTTGAAAGAGCCATTACGCGGCATTCACAACTACTCAACATTTTTGCTAGAAGACTATGCCAATGTTCTGGATGGAGAAGGAATCTCGAAGTTAGAAACTTTAGTGCGCTTGACAAAACGCATGGAGGATATCATTAATTCCTTGCTGCATTTTTCCCGATTGGGACGACAGGAATTAAATATGCAGCTGATAGACTTTAACGAGCTGGTGAAGAATGTTGCTGAAGTCTTTCGTATGAGTTTAGGCGATGCCAATATTAATATCCGGATTCCCAAACCTTTGCCAACAATTCGGGGCGATCGCATTTTACTTGAGGAAGTCTTAACAAATTTAATTGGTAATGGCTTCAAATATAATGACAGCCATGAAAAATGGGTAGAAGTAGAATGTTTAGAATCCCAAAACCAACCTCAGGATGCTAGTCCTTTTTGGACATTTTCCGTCCGCGATAATGGCATTGGCATTCGTAAAAAACATCTGGAAACCATATTTCGCATTTTTAAGCGGTTGCATGCTCCTGGCAAGTACGGCGGTGGTACGGGTGCGGGTTTGACCATTGTCAAGAAAATCATCGAACGACACGATGGTAAAATTTGGGTCGAGTCTACCTACGGTCAGGGCAGTATTTTCTATTTCACGTTACCACGTTAAACAGATATGCAAGACTCATTACTTCAGTCAGTTCTCAATACGCAAAATATCAACAAAGCCATCTTATTGGTGGAAGACAGCGACGAGGATTTTGCAGCATTTAGCCGGATGCTCTGGGAAGCTGCTTTTTTCAACCCAGTGTACCGTACCTGCGATGGCGACGATGCCTTAGACTATCTCTACCACCAAGGCGAGTACGCCGATCCAGCCACGTCTCCTCGTCCAGCCATCATTTTGATAGACCTAAATCTGCCTGGAACTGATGGACGAGAGGTGATTGAACAGGTCAAGCAGGATGAGGCACTCAAAAGTATTCCTATTGTAGTATTTACCACTTCCTCTAGCCCAAAAGATATTAAAAGTTGTTACCAATATGGTGTGAATTGCTATATGCTTAAACCGATTGGTGTGGAAGCCTTAAGAAAAACCGTCCGAATTTTTTTAGATTACTGGTTTAAAACAGCTGTTCTTCCCAACTCTACACAGTAATGAAGGAGAGTCAACGCACCATTTTTATTATCGATGACTGTGTAGAAGACCGCACAGCATATCGTCGCTACTTAGAGCACTTAGAGCGCAGCACCACAGAGCATCGCCAATACAGTTATCAGATTGTAGAATTTGAATCCGCAGCAGATGCGATTGAGCGTTGCCAGCATTCGATGCCAGATCTCATCCTGCTCGATTTCATGCTACCAGATGCCAGCGGGCTAGAATTTATTGAAGAATTAAAGCTTTCTACTGGTAGAAACCTGTTGCCCATAGTCATGCTGACGGGATACGGAGATGAAAGCGTTGCTGTGGAGGCGATGAAAAGCGGTGCGCAGGATTATCTAGTCAAGGGAAAACTGACAAGCCAAGCTCTCAATCGTTGCTGCCATACGGTTATGGAACGGGTGCGCCTGATGCAGCAGCTAGAACAGCAGCAAGAGCAGCAACGTTTGATTGCAACAATTGCTCTGCGCATTCGTCAATCCTTGAGCTTAGAAATTGTTCTCAATACAGCAGTCGATGAAATCCGTGACTTTCTCAAAACGGATCGGGTGCTTGTCTACCAGTGTCCTCCAGATATGAGCGGCACAATTGTTGCAGAATCTGTTTTGTCTGGGTGGAACTCGTGCCTCAATACCACATTTGAGGATACCTGCTTTCAAAATATCAGAGCAAGCGATCATCACCGTCGCTCAGGTGCAGTTAATGATATATATGCAGCTAAATTGTCTGACTGCTATGTTCAAATGCTAGAACAGTTTCAAGTCAAGGCAATTTTGTTTGTCCCGATTTTTTGCAGTACTCAACTCCAAGAAGCTGAGCAATCTGTTTGGGGTTTACTAGTGGCTCACCAGTGTTCTGCTGCGCGTCAATGGCAGTCATGGGAAATAGATTTGCTAGAGCAGCTTTCTGTGCAACTGGGGATTGCAATTCAACAGGCACAACTTTACCAAAACTTGCAAAACCTCAATACACAGCTAGAAGTTAAAGTCCAAGAGCGCACAGCTCAATTACAGCAAAGCGAACGCAAATTCCGTGCCATTTTTGAACAGACTTTTCAATTTATTGGCTTATTAGCTCCAGATGGCAAAGTTTTAGAACTTAACCAGGCATGTTTAGAGTTTTTTAGCAAGAAACACGATGCTGCGATTGGCAAATTCTTCTGGAACTTGTTCTGTTGTCATGCCCCAGAAGCGCACAGAGGATTACGAAGAGCGATTGCCCAAGCCGCTCTTGGTTATTGTACTCACTGTGAGGTGAAAGTACCTAACGGACAATGTGTTTTGAGAACTGTTGATTTTTCCTTCAAGCCTATCCTTAATAATACAGGGCAAGTTGTCTGGCTCCTTTTAGAAGGACGAGATATTACAGAACGCAAGCAAGTAGAAGAAGATTTGTGTCAACTCAATCAAGAGTTGGAAGCAAGAGTCATACAGCGCACCAGTGACTTAGAGCAGGCAAATGCTAAGTTACGCAGCGAAATTGCTCAACGTCAACGGATAGAAGATGAACTACGTCAAAGTGAACAGAAGTTTCGTCAACTAGCAGAAAATATCCGCGAAGTTTTCTTTATCTATAACCATGACTTGAGCGAACTGATTTATATCAGTCCAGCTTACGAAGAAATTTGGGGCAGATCCTGCTCCAGCCTATATCAAAACCCTGCATCTTGGTTTGAGCTTGTCCATCCTGAGGACAAAGACACTGTTTTGCAGGATGTCAACAGAAGTATCAACATTGAAGGTTTCAAACACGAATATCGAATCATCCGAGGTGATGGAGAGATTCGTTGGATTTGTACCAGAAGTTTTTATGTTCGAGATGACGCTCTTGAAGTTCAACGCGTTGTCGGTTTGGCTGAAGATATTACCGAACGCAAAATTAGAGAAGCAGAACTTCGAGAAACTAACGCCTTACTCCAAGCAATTATTCAATCTGCGCCAGTAGCGATTGATTTAATTGATCCTGAAGGCAATATTGTCCTGTGGAACCCAATGTGCGAGCGTATCTTGGGTTGGAATGAGCAGGAAGTCCTTGGCAAGCCTTTACCAATCATTCCCCTAGAAGAACACGGAAAGTTTCTCGAATTTATGCACCAGACGCTTGCTGGTGACGGATTAATCCAAGTAGAAACTCATCGCCTCAGGAAAGATGGTTCGATAGTTGATATTAGTCTTTCAACAGCTTTAGTACGGGATACCCAAGGAAAAATCATTGGTGGTATTGGAATTTCTCAAGATATTAGTGAGCGCAAACAAGCTGAGTTAGAGCTTATTCGTAATCGGGATTTGCGAGAAGCTATTTTTAATGAATCGGCGGATGCCATTTTCCTGGTAGATGCTGACACTCTTTTGATAATTGATTGTAATCGCCGTGCTGTTGAGTTGTTTGAAGCATCTAGCAAGGAAGAACTAATTAATATTCGCGGCAGCACATTACAAAGATATCCGTTCACTGCCGAAGATATAGAGAAAATCCTAGAAGAAATTAAAATCAAAGGCTTTTGGAGTCAAGAAATTGAATACGTTACCCGCAAAGGCAATTTCTTCTGGGGTCATTTAGCTTCCAAACAAATTAGTGTTGCTGGTAAAGTTCATAGGCTGATACGGGTAAGCGATATTAGCGAACGTAAGCAGACAGTCGAACAACTTCAGCATTCATTAGAGGAAAAAGAGACTCTGCTGAAGGAAATTCACCATCGCGTCAAAAATAACCTGCAAATCATCTCCAGCTTATTACGAATGCAGTCCCGACGTGCTCAAGATCAAGCGACTATGATCTTATTTCAAGAGTCTCAAAATAGAGTGCAATCTATGGCACTGATTCATGAACATTTGTACCAGTCGCCAGAACTCTCCCAAATAGACTTTGGTCAATACATCCACAGCTTGACGAACAACCTTTTCCGCTGCTATGGGATGAGCCAAAAGACGATCGCCCTGAAGATTGAAACCAATGGAATTAAGCTTAGTCTCGATACTGCTATTCCTTGCGGGCTGCTTATCAACGAACTGGTTTCCAACTCTCTCAAGTACGCTTTTCCCAACGACAAAAGTGGCAAAATCATTATTCGTCTTGTGCCAGAGACTGATAATACGATTACGCTAACAGTAGGCGATAGTGGTATTGGCATTCCAGAAACTCTAGATTGGCAAAATACCAGTTCTTTGGGTTTAAGAATAGTACATAATTTAACAAAACAGCTTAAAGGTAACATACTCCTTGAGCGCGATCGCGGTACCACGTTCCATATCACCTTTCCCAGGGCTTTAAAACCTTAACACCCCTTGCACCAGAAAATGAATTATGGTTCCGATAAAAATCTTGGTTGTTGAAGACGAACAGCTCGTTGCTGATGACCTCAGGGAAACACTGGAATATTTAGGATATCTTGTTCCTGCTCTTGCGGCAACGGGAGAAGACGCTATTGTTATGGTAGAAGCACTCCAACCTGATTTAGTATTAATGGATATCAGACTTGCGGGTGAAATGGACGGAATCGAAGCTTCATTTAAAATTCGATCTCGTTTCAACATACCCGTAGTCTACCTTACTGCCAATGCTGACCGAGCAACTCTAGAACGAGTCAAAGCCACGCAGCCTTTTGGCTATATTTTAAAGCCCTTTGATGAAAAAATACTTTCTACCACAATTGAAATTGCTCTCGGACGCTATCAGGCAGAGTTTGAGATACAAAAGGCGTTGTCTATAGCTCAAGCAGATAAGCAAATTGCCCAGTTCCAATCTCAGCTAAAATCTCAATACCTCTACATGGCGGCTCATGAATTTCGCAATCCTCTAACGACAATTAGGTTGGGTTCAGAAATACTCAAACACTACAGCAACCAATTACCAAAAGAAAAAATACAAAAGCACATCGATCGCATTCAATCTGCCACAGATAGTTTAACTGATCTATTGAACGACATCCTAACACTAGGGCAAGCTGAATCCGGCATCATTCAATGCAATCCTGCACCAATGGATGTTGTTACATTCTGTGAAGAACAAATTGAAACTTTACAGTTGGTAGCAGGAGAGAAATATGAAATCCAATTTTCAGTTATTGGCAACCAACGTATTGCCTATCTCGATGAAAAACTCCTTTGGCATTTGCTCAATAATCTGCTTTCTAATGCCATTAAGTACTCGCCAAAAGGTGGCATAATATCCTTAACCCTGTCTTGGGAGGAAAAAAACATTTGTTTCCAAGTACAAGACCAAGGAATTGGAATTCCAAAAGAATCTCAGGCAAAGCTTTTTGAACCTTTCCAACGCGCACGTAACGTTGCAAATATTCCAGGTACAGGATTGGGGCTAGCAATTGTTAAGCAATGGGTCGAGATGCATGGAGGCACGATCAGTTTTGAAAGTGAGGTCTGTCGGGGTACAACTTTTGTCGTTAGGTTGCCCCTGTGAAATTCGTTAACTAAGTACACCTGCGAAAAGACAACAATGAGTATCACCATTGGCGGTTACAACCTCATCAAGCTCATTTATGACGGTGCCACGACCCGTGTTTACCGTGCTTTGAGGGAGTCAGAGCAAACTTCGGTGATTATTAAAACCCTTAAAGCTGAGTATCCCACTATAGAACAGATCTCTCGATTAAGACATGAATATAAAATACTCCAATCTTTAGAAATAAAAGGAATTATTAAACCCTTAGCCTTAGAAAGCTATCAAAATGGTCTGGCATTAATCTTGTCAGATTTTGGGGGAGAACCTCTGAAAAATTTTATCAATGCTCAAAAACTTGAGTTAAGTCAGTTTTTGCAAATTGCTATTCAATTATCTTCAACGCTTGCTCAGTTACATCAACATAATATTCTTCATAAAGATATTAAACCGCACAATATTCTTTTTAATGCGAAAACAGGTAACGTTGAAATTATAGACTTTAGTATTTCATCGCGTCTATCGAGTGAAAATCAGACAGCCAATAATCCCAATTTGCTTGAAGGTACTCTAGCCTATATGTCACCGGAGCAAACAGGGAGGATGAACCGCTCAATAGACTACCGAAGTGACTTTTACTCTTTAGGTGTCACCTTCTATGAAATGCTCACAGGAGAGTTACCCTTTCAAGCGGCTGATCCATTGGAATTAGTTCACTGCCATATTGCTAAAACACCAGCATCGCCTAAAGAAATCAACCCAGAGATTCCTCAAGCGGTTTCTGATATTGTGATGAAATTATTAGCAAAGACTGCTGAAGAACGATATCAAAATGCTTTGGGGCTAAAAGCGGACTTAGAGGAGTACCTAACAAGACTACAAGCAACAGGAAAAATTGAAGATTTTATTGTCGGTCAACTTGATTTATACAGCCAATTTATTATTCCGCAAAAACTTTATGGTCGGGAAAAAGAAGTTGCTTCCCTAATGGATGCCTTTGAGCGAGTCAGCCTTGGGGCAACCGAGATAATGTTAGTAAGTGGTTACTCAGGTATTGGCAAATCTTCCTTAGTGAATGAAGTTCATAAACCCATTGTTCGCCAGCGGGGTTACTTTATTTCTGGTAAATTTGACCAATTTAAACGGAATATTCCTTATGCTTCTTTAATTCAAGCGTTTCAGGAATTAATCCAGCAGTTACTAACAGAAAGTGTTGACAAGATAAACGATTGGAAAGCAAAAATTTTAGAAGCATTGGGTTCTAATGGTCAGGTAATTATTGATGTTATTCCCGAAGTTGAAAGGATTATTGGTGTTCAGCCAGATGTTCCTCAATTGGGACCAACTGAATCCCAAAACCGATTTAATCGGTTGTTTCAACAATTCATTCATGTATTTACCAAACCCGAACACCCATTGGTTCTGTTCTTGGATGACTTACAGTGGGCAGATTTAGCTTCCTTGAAGTTGATTCAGTTGCTTGCCTGTGAGCCAAATAGTCAATATTTGCTACTCATTGGAGCATATCGGGATAACGAAGTCAGTGCAAGTCATCCATTGATGTTGACTTTAGAAGAAATTCAACACAAGGGTGCAGTTGTTAACAATATTGTGCTCCAACCTTTGCATATCACTCATGTCAATCAATTAATCAAGGATACCTTCCGCAGTGACACGTTAAAGACAATATCCCTAGCTGAGTTAGTGTTTAACAAAACTCAGGGAAATCCTTTCTTCTTAACTCAGTTACTCAAATCACTATATAACGAAAACCTATTGTCCTTTAATTTCAATCAATGTTGCTGGGAGTGGGATATTAAGCTACTGAATGACATTGATATCACTGATAATGTCGTTGAATTGATGATTAATCAAATTCATAAATTATCACTAAAAACACAAAATATTTTAAAATTGGCTGCTTGTATAGGAGATAAATTTACCTTAGATGTTCTAGGTATTGTTAATCAAAAATCTTTGTCTGAAACAGCAGCAGATTTGTGGGAATCTTTGCAGACGGGTCTAGTTTTACCCTTAGACCAATCTTACAAAATTCCTTTAGTTATTAGTACTGACCAAAATGAACAACTCACAAATGACCTAGATACGCAAGCAGCTTCCCGCAAGGTAGAACAACTGACAATTACTTACAGGTTTCTACATGACCGAGTACAGCAAGCAGCTTATGCTCTCATTCCAGATTCGCAAAAAAAAGAAACTCATTTCAAAATTGGTCAATTGTTACTACAAAATATTACGCCGGAAGAACGAAAAGAAAATATCTTTGCTTTGGTCAACCAATTGAATTATGGTACTGACTTACTCACCTTAGAGTCGGAAAAATATGAACTGGCTGAACTTAATCTTATAGCAGGTCAGAAAGCGAAAGCAGCTGCGGCGTATGAGTCTGCTATGCGCTATCTAAAGGTGGGTTTAGAATTATTGGCAGTAAATAGCTGGCAGAATCAGTATGAGCTAACACTAGCACTTTATGAGTCAGGAGTAGAAACAGCGTACCTGAACGGCGATTTTGAGCAGATGGAGAAATGGGCAACCGTTGTCCTGCAGCAGGCAAAAACCCCTATTGACAAAATGAAAGTCTATGAGGTCAAAATCCAAGCCTGCATGGCGCAAGTGAAACAGCTCGAAGCGATCAAGATTGGGTTACAAGCACTAGAACTACTTGGGATTCGCTTCCCAGAGTCGCCTAGCGCCTCGGATATTGAGCAAACACTGACTCAAACAGCAAGAAATTTGAGCGGGAGAAATATTGAAGACCTGATTAACCTACCATTAATGACCGAGGTCGATAAGCTAGCAGCTGTACGGATGTTAGCATGCCTAGGTTCTCCGACTTATCAAGCTGGACCTGCCTTGTTGCCGTTAATTGCGTGCGAACAGCTGAATTTGTCAATCCAATATGGAAATTCACCCTTCTCAGCTTATAGTTATGTTCTTTACAGCATCATGATAAACGGGTTGTTTCAGGACATTGAGTCGGCTTATCAATTTGGCAAGTTGGCTTTAAGTCTTGTAGAACGATTCAATGCTGTAGAACTTAAAACAAGTGTCTTTTTCGTGGCAGGTTCATCTGCGTTTCATGGGAAGGTTCATGCTAAGGAAACGTTGCCACTTTTACAGGATTCATACTCTAGTGGATTGGAGAACGGACATTTTGAATATGGTGGCTATGCCGCCATGCAAAAATGCTACTATTCATATCTCATCGGTCAAGAATTGGCAAAAGTTGAACGAGAAATGGCAGCAATCAGTCATGTCCTTGCTCAACTCAAGCAAGAGAACGCCTTGAGTTGGAATCAAATATTTCAGCAGTCAATTCTTAATTTGCTAGAACCTTTTGAAAAACCGTGCTGTTTATTGGGTGAAGCATACAACGAGGAAAAATCTTTACCGCTGCTTAAGCAAGCCAATGACAGAACCGGACTTCACTACTTCTATTCAAGCAAACTGATACTCTGTTATTTGTTTGAAGAGCACCATCAAGCATTGGAAAATGGAGTTCAAGCCGAACAATATTTAGATGGGGTAAAAGGATTCTTGATTGTGCCAGTGTTTCATTTTTACGATTCTTTGGCACAACTAGCGATTTATCCATCAGTACCACACTCACAACAAGAACGCCTCTTGAGCAAGGTGACGAAGAACCAGGAAAAGATGCGAAAATGGGCTGATCATGCTCCAATGAATTTTTTGCATAAGTATGAGCTTGTGGAGGCAGAGAAAGCGCGGGTATTAGATCAATATTGGCAAGCAATGGAATATTATGACCGAGCCATTGCGATCGCTAAAGAGCAAGGATATATCCAGGAAGAAGCGCTAGCAAATGAACTAGCAGCAAAGTTTTATTTTGAGTGTGGCAGAGAAAAGGTGGCTCAGACTTATCTAACTGATGCTTACTATGGATATATTCGCTGGGGAGCAACTGCAAAAGTTAGAAATTTGGCAGCAAGATATCCTCACATTTTCTCCCAGACACTGAACCGACAAACCAAAGGTCTAGAGATGAATCGGACAATTAGCTCTACGACTACAGGTACTCCCCGAGTTCTGGATTTCGCCGCAGTTATGAAAGCATCTCTTGCTCTTTCTGGTGAAATTGTTTTGGATAAATTGCTGGCTACATTAATGCGAATTGTTATTGAAAATGCTGGTGCAGAAACAGGATTTTTAATTTTAGAAAAGGCAGGACAGTTACTCATACAAGCTTCAGGAAGTATCGGGCAAGATGAGATAATCGTGCAACCATCGATACCTGTAGAATTAAGTCAGCAGCTACCCATATCTGTCATTAATTATGTGTGTCGTACTCAAGGGCATATTGTACTGTACGATGCTAGCTCTGACTCAATATTTGCAACAGATACCTATATCATCAACAATAAACCAAAATCTATTTTATGTGCGCCAATTGTGAATCAAGGTAAACTAATTGGCATTCTTTATTTAGAAAATAACTTGACAATTGGAGCATTTACACCAGAGCGATTGGAAGTTTTACAACTTTTATCTTCTCAAGCAGCAATTTCGATTGAAAATGCACGTCTTTACAATGATTTAGAAGAATATAATCGGACATTGGCAGTTAAAGTCGAAGAGCGTACGCTGGAGTTACAAGATAAAAATTTGCAACTTCAACAGGAAATCAAAGAACGCCAACGAGCAGAAGAAGTAGCCAAAACTGCTAACCGTGCTAAGAGCGAATTCCTGGCAAACATGAGTCATGAACTCCGTACACCGCTCAATGGTATTTTGGGTTATACTCAAATTTTTCAGAAAGATAAAACTTTAACTGTTCAGCAAAAGAATGGTATAAACATCATTCATCAGTGTGGCGAACACCTACTGACACTGATAAATGATATTTTAGATCTCTCCAAAATTGAAGCACGGAAAATGGAACTTTATCCAACAGATTTTCATCTTCCGGTCTTTCTTGAGAGTATTGCTGAGATTTGCCGCATCCGTGCCCAACAAAAGGGAATTCCGTTAATTTATCAAACGTCTTCTCCTCTACCAAAACTCATTCGAGCAGATGAAAAACGGTTGCGTCAAGTCTTGATTAATTTACTTAGCAATGCGGTCAAATTTACAGAAAAAGGTAGTATAACTTTCCAAGTAGGCTATCAACAGGAAAAACTTCGGTTTCAAGTAGAAGACACAGGGATTGGCATTGCACAGGAGCAATTAGAAGAAATATTTTTGCCATTCCAGCAAGTGGGTGAGGAGAGTCGTAAGACTGAAGGAACAGGATTGGGATTGGCAATTAGCCGTCAATTAGTTCAAATGATGGGCGGTGAACTAAAGGTGAAAAGTACTTTAGGTAAAGGCAGCGTTTTTTGGTTCGATTTGGATTTGGCAGAGATTTTCCAAAAAAGTGACGTTAAGAGAATCGATGAAGGTAATATCATTGGCTTTATAGAACCTCGGCGGAAAGTTTTGGTAGTAGATGATAAATGGGCAAATCGCTCTGTTTTAGTGAATCTACTAGAACCTTTGGGGTTTGAAGTCACAGAAGCAACAAATGGTTTAGACGCTCTTGACAAAGCGCGTGAATTTAAACCAGATGTGATTTTGATGGACTTAGTCATGAGCGTGATGGACGGCTTTGAAGCCACCCGTCGCCTGAGGATGTTACCAGACTTTAAGGACGTGATCGTGATTGCTGTCTCAGCTAGCGTTTTTGACTTAGATCGCAAGCAAAGTCGAGAAGTCGGTTGCGATGATTTTCTCCCAAAACCAATCCAAAAAGCGGAGCTTTTAGAAAAATTACGGGTTTACTTGGGGTTGGAATGGGTTTATGAGCAGCAGGAAAGCAGACAACAAGTAGAGGCGCAAGGTCTTTCCTTACGGACTCAGGACTTACTTGTGGCTCCACCAGCAGAAGAACTTGCGATTTTGATCGATTTGGCGATGAGGGGGGATTTAAGAGGAATTATACAACGAGCGGCATTGTTAGAGGAGTTGGATCAACGGTGGCTACCGTTTGCCGCTCATTTGCGTCAACTTTCTAAAGATTTTAAAGGGAAACAAATTCTGGAGTTTCTCAAAAAATATTAACAAAAAGTACTCAGAATTCCGCAGCTAGGAACTCAGTAATCAGAATGGGGAAGCAGCTTGGGAAAGTCATGAATTGTAGAGTTCTCGTAACTGCTGCGGGAAAACACCACACCAAAATTGAAAATTTGGTGGTCTAGAATTATGTCTGTGGTTTAAATCCCCCACTAATTGCATGTCTTATTCCTAGCTGCGGAATTCTGCATTGTTCTTTAAGAGGTTTTTTTGTAGAGGCTATTATTAGCAACAGCCTAAGTAATTTTAGTGTAAAAATTGCGACAACGCAAAGCTCTCTTGGTTGTAAAGGTCGTTTTAGCGTCAAAATAATCAAGGATTCGTCTAATTTATTAATCGGACTTTTCGTTTCTATGACTCATCAAGAAAGCAATGCTAAAGAATCTTCTGTGTCGTCGCGAGGATGGCGAAGTTTACAGGAAAATCTGATTCTGATTGCGATCGCCTTATGCTTGGCACTGTTGATTAGGACTTTTGTTGCTGAACCCCGCTACATCCCTTCAGATTCAATGTTACCAACCTTGCATAAAGGCGATCGCCTGGTAGTGGAAAAAATCTCCTATCTTTCTGGTTCCCCACACTTAGGCGATATCGTCGTTTTTCAGCCACCAGAGGAACTGCAACAGCGGGGATATCCCAAAGACCAAGCTTTCATTAAACGCATCATTGGTACCCCTGGCAAGACAGTCAGTATTGCGGGTGGCAAAGTTTACATTGATGGGCAACCAATACAAGAAGACTATATAGCTGAACCACCAATTTTACCAATGGAAGGACGGCAAGTTCCCCCTAACGAATTCTTTGTTATGGGAGATAACCGCAACGATAGTAACGACTCTCGCTACTGGGGGTTTTTACCCAAAGAAAATATTATTGGTCGGGCAGTGTTTCGCTTTTGGCCTTTTAATAGAATTGGGGTTATTTGATTGTAGAGACGCGCCATGGCGCGTCTGTAGATTAAAATCGGAGATAGTACATAAGCTGAGCGATCGCATCACCAGGTAAGTTTAACCTTTGCTGAAAATCAGCCAAATTCCGGTAAAATCCAGCTGATATGCGGTTATCCACCACTGCTTGCGCTAAGGACAAATCAATCAATGGCACATTTGCTAGAGCCTCAACTGTTGCCGTGTTAGGGTTTACTATATTGCTGGGAAGAACTAGAGATTCCGAGTCGTAATAACTAAAATTTAGAATAGGTTGGAGTGGCTCTAGCCTATGTACTGGCAGACTTAAAGCTGCGGCAATATCTTCAATGCAGTAAAATTTCACACCAGCACGAGAAAGTTCCACAAGCGATCGCGCTTGATGAATTGATAACCCTGGTAGACGCAACCAATCATCAACAGTAGCTTGATTGGCATCAATGCGGATACCCAGTTGTGCGGCGATCGCAATTTCTTCCCCTGATTGTAGTCGGTAGTAGGGGTCGTTAAGCAGCTTGGAGCGTAGCTTTTGTAACTTGCGATTTAAAGGTAGCCAATTTTTCATAATATTGGTTGCTTCCAGAAATTCACTCTAGCAACTGGCGGCGCTTTTGCTCAAATTCATACTCACTTAGGAGTCCATCTTGGCGCAAACTTTCTAACTCCCGCAAGGCTTGAGCAATTGCTGCTACTTGATTGCTAGCCGAGTGTGAGTTTTTGATAGCCGATTTACCTAAATTAAAATTACGGTCAAAAGCTTCTTCGTCTTGCGCTAAAAACCAAACTCCTTCAATAGCGCTTGCTACCTTAGGAATGGGTGTCCAGGAAAGCAACACATATAAAAGACCCCACAGCGGCTGTCCTAGATAAAATTTATGTAATCCCGAAATTGTCAGCGTACCGGAAAAAGCTAAAATCGCGGCAACGCTTCGGCTTTTTCGCTGATTAAACATAATTAAAGCACCATAATAAATTCAGCATTGCTGATATCCTAGCCGAAACCCAATATCTGAATCTATTGTATTCCTAAGCTAGGAGCGATGAGCGAGTTGAGACTCAGGACTGCATGGGCATTTATAAATAAATATGAAGTAATTATTTATCTGTGTCCATCTGTGTGCATCTGTGGTTCATTATTTCTTTCTTTTTTGAATTTTGTATACGCTGCGGACACCTGAACCCTTGCGTACCGCAGGCATAGGGCTTGCGTGAATTTGAGTGCTGCGAGGGTCAAGTGTTGAAATTGCGGTAAAAAACCGTACTCAAACCGAAGCTAGTTTTCTAGATTATTTCTCTAGACTAGAATAAAGTAATAGGCATCAACTATGAAAGCTACTGAGTGTCGCCCCTCAGTGGAGTGTAGGCAAAATGGGATTTTTTGATTCTGACATAGTTCAGCAAGAAGCCAAGGAATTGTTTGAGGACTATCAAGCACTGATAACACTTGGCGGCAATTACGGCAAATTTGACCGCGAGGGCAAAAAGCTGTTTATTGAGCAGATGGAAGCCATGATGGAGCGGTATCGTATCTTTATGAAGCGTTTTGAGCTATCAGAAGATTTCATGGCGCAAATGACCATACAGCAGCTCAAGACTCAGTTGAGTCAGTTTGGTGTAACTCCCCAACAAATGTTTGAGCAAATGCACCTCACCTTACAGCGGATGAAAGCTGAACTGGAAAAACAATCATAACACAAGAGTTTTGAGTTAGGAGTTCTGAATCAACTTAGAACTCCTAATTTATAACTCTAATTTGATTTTGGGCGAGGAAACTGATAAGGCGACTTAAACTTCTCCACAGGTACACCCTTAAGCGCCCTCAACATAAAATCGCGCCAGATAGGAGCAACCATAGTGCCGCCCGTCGCACCACTCGCCAAAGTTCTGTTGTCGTCCCGACCTACCCAAACAGCAGTTGTTAATTGGGGTACGGTACCGACAAACCAAATATCCTTCTCCGAGGAAGTTGTTCCTGTCTTACCTGCTGCTGGGCGGTCTATTGCAGCATTTTTACCAGTACCATCATTAATGACAGAGCGCATCGTATCAACAACTGCTGCTGACGCCCAAGGATCGAGAACTTGCTGCGGTTTGGGTGTGTTGTCAAGCAACACGTTGCCACTACTATCAGTCACACGAGCAATAATCGTCGTTGGCGACTGCCAGCCATAATTGGCAAAGGTCGCATAAGCACCTGCCATTTCCAACGGTGTCATACCAATAGCACCTAAAGGTAGAGAAGTCACAGGTTCCATCGGACTCATAATACCCAAGGTGCGGCAGGTTTCGACAACCTTATTCATCCCCACAGCCTTGCCAAGCTTAATAACCGGAATATTACGAGATAGCTTGAGAGCGGTACGAATTGACATTGCTCCCCCATAGCCACCATCGTAGTTTCGCGGATGATACCAACCATCACCATCGCGATAGCTCACAGGGGTATCGTACACTGTTGACTCTGGTCCATATTTACCAGTTGCAAAGGCAGCGTAGTAAACAAACGGCTTAAAAGCAGAGCCAGGTTGGCGAAATGCTTGAGTTGCGCGGTTGAATTCGCTGGTTTTAGCATCTACACCACCCACCAGTGCTTTGACAAAATGGGTGCGCGGGTCAACTGCAACTAGAGCAATTTGGTTTTTAGATAACCCTTGCCCACGTAGTCTATTATGCCACTTACTGACTGTTGCCTCCGCCATCCGTTGGAAGTCGGTATCAACTGTGGTTTGAATTCGCATCCCACCCTTGAGCAGCGCTTCACGACCAAATTTTTTCGCTATTTCTTGGGCTACGGCGTTTGTTACATAAGGTAAAGCGCTGCCTTGGAATGACCTAATCTTACCCAGTTTGATTGGTTGTTTGAGGGCGTTGTCGTACTCTTGTTGCGTGATCCAGTTCAAATCCTTCATCCGCCCCAAAACTATTTTCTGCTGCTCTTTTGCCTTGTTCATATGAATGAACGGGCTATAGTCTTCTGGCGCTTGGATCAAAGCAGCCATCATCGCCGACTCAGCCAAGTTTAAGTTTTCGGCAGACTTATTAAAGTAACTCCGTGCTGCTGTTTGTACGCCATAGTTGTTATGACCCCAATAAACTTGGTTGAGGTACATTTCCAAAATTTGGTCTTTGCTGAGAATTTGCTCCAAGCGAATTGCCAGTACTCCCTCGGCTATCTTACGGGTAACGGCACGCTTGTGAGACAAGAAAAGGTTTTTCACCAACTGCATGGTGATGGTTGAACCACCCTCACGCACGCCACCTGCTGCCCAGTTGGTGACTACTGCACGTCCAACGCCTTTAGGATTAATGCCGTGGTGATAATAAAAGTCGCTGTCTTCACTCGCCAGTACTGCTCGTTTGAGATCTGGAGAAATTCTATTCAAGGGTATGACCTCACGGTTGGCTTCTCCGTGGATACTTGTCAACAGTTTGCCCTTGAGGTCATAGATATAAGTCGTTTCTGATGGCAAGAAGCTGCGTAACTGTCTAACATCAGGCAAATTGCGGAAACTAACGGCTAAGCCAACCAGTCCTCCCGCTACAATAGAACTTGCCAGCATAGTGACGGATAGTAGAGTACCGCCAGTTACCTGACCTACTCCTTTGAAAAACTCAAAACCCGACGTAGCTGGCTGAGGTTGGGGCTGCTTATTTTCAAAAGTCCTGGACGACACGGCGATTTCACTTCCTCACTTGTAAATATAAGTGTAATGTCTTGGTAAGCAAGGCGGCTAATTTTTTGCAATTATATTAGGTTGGCAGATGAAAGTAATACAAATTGTCAGTGACCATAACCAATCCTACTTTGATAGTGCAAAGCGTAAACAGTCAATCTCCTAGTAGTATGACCCAAGATTTTTCTTGGTTGCGTCGTGGTGTTGTTGAAATTTTCCCACAACCTACTGATTCTGAAAGTGAAATTGAAAGTCTAGAAAAGCGTTTGACAATAACTGACCGACCTTTAAGGGTTAAATTAGGTATTGATCCTACAGGTGCGGATATTCATTTAGGTCATAGCATACCAGTGCGAAAACTGCGAGCGTTTCAAGATGCTGGTCATACGGCAGTACTCATTATTGGTGATTTTACCGCTCGCATTGGCGATCCGACAGGCAAATCTGAGGTACGCCGCCAACTTACAGAAGAAGATGTGGCGAAAAACGCCCAAACTTATCTTGACCAAGTGCGACCTATTTTAGATTTTGATACACCAGGTAGGTTGGAGGTGCGTTACAACTCCGAATGGCTGTCTAAGCTAGACTTGGGCAAAATTTTAGAGTTACTCTCTACAATGACAGTGGGGCAGATGCTGGCTAAAGAGGGCTTTGCGGAGCGCTATAAAAAAGAGAATCCTATTTTCCTTCATGAGTTCCTGTACCCGTTGATGCAAGGCTATGATTCTGTCGCCATTGAAGCAGATGTGGAATTAGGAGGGACTGATCAAAAGTTTAACATTGCCGTAGGGCGTGATTTACAGCGCCATTTTGGGCAAAAGCCTCAGTATGGGCTGCTGCTGCCAATTTTGATTGGCTTGGATGGTGTACAAAAAATGTCCAAGTCTCTAGGTAATTATGTGGGTTTATCTGAACATCCAACCCAAAAATATCAAAAGCTGCAACAAGTTCCAGACCATTTGCTGAAAGATTATTTTACACTGCTTACGGATTTACCATTAGAGAAGCTGCCAGATAATCCACGCGATCGCCAAAAACTCCTAGCACAGGAAATTGTTAAGCAGTATCATGGTGAACAAGCTGTTAAGGACATTGAGGCAGGTGACGTTCCAGAATTTTCCCTAGCGGTCGTCCAGTTTCCAGCAAAGCTAGCCTACATCCTGAATGTCAGTGGCTTGTGCAAAAGTAGTGGGGAAGGCAGGCGGAAAATCCAAGAAGGTGGAGTGCGCCTCGATGGCGATCGCATCACCGATGTTGACACCACTTTCGCTGACAAGAGTGAATTGCACGGACGAGTTTTGCAACTGGGGAAAAATAAGTTTGTCCGACTGATACCTTAATGAAATGGGGGTGCTAGTACCGCAAGGCGGAAGTCACGCATTCAAAAGTCAAAAGTCAAAAGTATTATGGAATGGGCTTTTTAGGGATTTTAAATGGTTGCCCTATTTACGCCGCTCTGTACTAGGCACTGCGCCCCTTGTGTTAAAAAATCATAAAAAGAGATTTAGAACCACAGATGGACAACGGACACTTGCTTCAACGGGGGGAACCCCCGCAACGCAGTGTCCTCCAGATGGACACAGATAATTAACTAGTGTTCCATGAGTGTTAATCTGTGGTTTGATTTTTCTTATTCTTGACTTTTGCCAGAGGCTTAATGAATATAAAAGAGCGAATTATCGTACCTCTAGATGTACCAGATGAGCAGGCGGCGATCGCCCTCATCGAACGACTTGAATCAGTTACTTTCTGGAAAGTTGGCTTGGAGTTATTCACAAGCACAGGACCAAAAATTCTGGAGGTGCTAAAATCTCGGCAAAAACGTATTTTCCTGGATTTGAAGTTTCATGACATCCCCAACACCGTTGCTGGTGCTACCCGTGCGGCTGCTCGTTACGGCGTTGATTTGTTGACAATTCATGCTTCATCTGGTAAAGATGCCTTAAAAGCAGCAACTGAGGCAGCATATGCAGGAGCAACAGATGCGGGTGTGAAACCACCAAAGTTAATTGCCATTACCCTGTTGACAAGTATTTCTTCCAGGCAGCTAGCGTTTGATTTGAAAATTCCTCTAGAATTACCAGAATATGCTCAACAGATGGCTTTGATGGCTCAAGAAATGGGCTTTGATGGAGCGGTTTGCTCACCCCAAGAAGTGGCACAATTGCGACAAACAAGTGGAGATGATTTTTTGCTGGTTTGTCCGGGAGTACGCCCAGCTTGGGCTGAGAAAGGTGATCAGGCGCGATCGCTCACTCCTGCACAAGCCTTCAAAGCAGGAGCAAATTACCTCGTCATTGGGCGTCCCATCACCGCAGATCCCAATCCAGAGTTAGCCTGGAAGAGGATTATTGAAGAATTAGTGACATGAAGTCAGGAGTCATCAAAAAGAAAAATAAAAGCTTGTGGCTTCTTGGTTGTGGCTTCTGGCTGTTATTATCAAATGCCTTGGATACCCCAGCAAAAGCGAAGAACCTCACCTCCAACCCCTCACCACAAGCCCAGAGGGAAACCATTGGTGGGAAGAAGTCTTCTTGCGCTAATCAAAATCTAGAAGCTTTAACAACTGGGCTGTTGCGAGATTTACCGAGTTATGCCAATCGCGCCAGTCAACGCGCCCGTCGTTTAAGCAGGGCAACTGACGTTTACAGTTATATGGTAGTCGCGGGAAGACCTGAGTTTGCACCGCTGCCTCTTAACCCTAGCGGATACACCACAGATTCCCTGAAAACGGCGTCAGTTGGAGTAGAACAAGTCTTTTTTACAACTTTAGAGCGACAGTACACTGCTGGCAAGCCAGTTCAATTGCAGCAATTCCACTGGTTGTTTTTAACAAAAACAAAGAGTGATTGGCGTTTTGTGATGATGTATTCTCAAACTGGTTTGCATCCAAAGAACCAACCGCCTACACCACCACGGGATAGTAGTAATGGTGACATTGCTCAAGCAATTAATGCTTGGTTGCGAGATTGTCAAGCGGGAAGCGTGCGTGTGCGTTATAGGAATTTGGAAGACTCGCGTCAAAAGCCGCCACCGCCACCATCACAACCGCCGCCACCGCCGCCACCGCCATCAAAACCGCCTCCACCACCGTCGCAACCGCCGCCAGAGTCATAGCTGCTACCGCTGTCATATCCTCCAGTATCGCCACCGTACCAACCACTGTAGCTGCTACCAAGAGAAGAACGGTTACGAGATTTGCGTTTACCACCTCTAAATGAACTGCGTGGAACTTTAAGAATTAGCACCACTAGCACAACTATAAATAAGATGAAGAACCAGCCCAACATAAGCTTTCTCCTTGGCAGTAGTACGTGACTCCAGGCTCAACCATCTGCCCTAAATTGGCGAATATTTTTGGACTGAGGGTTATTAGCTACTGGAAAAACTGTATTCCTAAATAGGAATACAGTTACCTACCAAGTGAAGCGACAGCATTCCGGATTTTCTACCAGTCTTTTAGTAAAATAACTGATGCTTGCTAGCTAGTGGTTATTCTGGATTTCATCAAACTTGGCACGCACAGCTTGTACATCTTGCCACATCAACCATTTCGGGCTGCCGACTTCACGAGATTGGTTACGTAGCAAATAAGACGGGTGAAAAATCGGCATACACAACCGCCCGTCCCACTCGAGCCACTGTCCGCGAATTTTACTAATTGCGCGTTTATCACCAGTTAATCCTTTTACAGCCGTTGCACCTGCCAAAAGAATGATTTTTGGGTCAACCAGACGAATTTGTTCCAACAAATAGGGTTTGCAAGCCTCCATTTCTTCAGTGGTGGGAACTCGGTTACCAGGGGGACGGCAATTATGTACAACGCCTGCGGGTGTCACAAAATTGGCTGTATCTTCAACGTCAATACAGTACACCAGATAAGAATCAGACTTTGGTGGTAAGAGCCTTTTATTAACTGGTTTCCAGTAAGTTATGACTGCTTCTTCCTGGTAGGCTTCCAAATTATATGGAATTGAATGAAGTTCCTCTGGCAATTTGTACCGCATAGAGAAAGGAACATATTCGGCAATATGCTCTAAAAATCTGATTCCTTCTCCATATCTAAAACAGAGTCTCCAAGTAGACCTAAAAACAGCATAAGTTTGATAACCTTTGCTTGCAAAAAACTTAATAACTGTTTCAACAGTTTCTTTTGTAACGTCTCCTAAAGCAATTTCAACGTCAATAGGTTTCCTTATTTTTCCTTCTTTAGTTTTTCTTCTCCAATAGCCATCATCCATATACCAAATGGCTAAACCAAAACCGTCTAACTTTTCTAATGCTGCACTAGGAAAATCTTTTTTTCCGTTAGGATACCATTCTTGACGCAGGTCATGCAGATAATAAGTTTTTGCCAATCCCATGGTAATAGATGCGTGACTAGCGCCATTCTGAGTCTTCGCCAAATACTCTCTCAACTGCGGTCTAAATCCATGTAATACTCTTGCTTTCAGCTTTAAGTAAGCCTCTTGCTTATCACTGTGATTTTCTATAAATTGACCATTGGCACTAATACAAGCATCACCTAACAAAGAACCAAGTAAAATTTGTAGACCTCTTTGCCCAGGCGCAGGTGTGCCAGTGGCAACTAAATCATCATCCCTTAATTCTTCAACACTAATCCAACCTCTTTGGGTGAGAACCTGATGGTCACCCGTAGCAACGTAGCCTACTTCACCTTTATTATTTAATTTGCCATTTTTGAAAGACACTTTGTAGAGAGGTCTTCCTGCTAGCCTTGATCTGTACCAACCAGTGACTTTTTTCCAAACAAGACTACCATCGTTATCAACACTCAAAACTTCACCTGACCACTGGTTTTTTACAATCCAGTTAAGTCGTTTAACACCATCTTTTGTAAAAACTTGGGTGTAACCGTCAAGGCATTTATTGATGTTACTAATGTAAACATCTTTTTCAGTATCTAACTTAACAGATGCCAAAATTTTCTCCAGCAACTGTCCTGCCTTTCCCACAAATGGCAACCCAGTTTCGTCTTCATTTTGACCTGGTGCTTCGCCCACAACCATGATTGGTGCTTTAAGATTGCCACGTCCAACAACGGCATGAGTGCGTGTGTCTCCCAATCCACAACGGTGACACTGGTTGCAATGCTGTGCAACTTCAGTGATACTGGCATAGGTTCCAGGAGGGATGGGAATTTTAGCATTTGTGGGAATTAGCTCTTTTTGGTCGTTTGAGTCAAAGTTTGACTCCTCAAAGAGGCTGAGTTGTTCGTTGCTCATGAAAATTTTTAATATTAGCGCAAGTGCAAGCTATAACGTCTGGGTTTTCTCAAGAGTGTGGGTCAACCTAACTCTATTACGGATATTGAATCAAGAATCTTGTTGAAGTTGTGTTTGTACTGGTTTAACAACAACACGACCATTTTCCACAACAGTGCACTTTTTAGACGTGCTTTTACCATTATTAGCTGGCTCATTAGCACATCGTGTTTTATCAGTACACTGCGTTTTATGGTATTGAATATTTTGCTCTTGTTGTTGATTAAGGGTGACAGCACAACAAGCAGAAGTAGTTGATAACATATTTTATAGTATTTTGATCTGTGTATACTATTATCGCTCGATTAAGTCTTGGTTTTACAGCAAATACTTATCTGCTTAATAGTCCTTGAGTAATAATACTTAAGCAAGATGACATGGAGCAGAAAAGTTTATGCGTAAGAATTCTTTAGAGTGGCGGATGATTTGAGGATTCAAGCCCTCACGAAGAATGCATTCTGACTCCTGAATTCTGTGCCTGCTCCGGAGGAGCTGCGCATTAGCGTAAGCTCCCACCGGGTGAAGGCACGGGTAGCGTGTCCGCAGGACATATTCTGGCTTCTTCTTTTGACATCTTTCTGTCATATTTGCACCTCAAACTAAAAGTATGTTGTCCATAAATATCAACTTCAATTACGTGAGTCGATACAAAGGGGTTGATGACTATTAATGTTGAAATTTTTAACTGTCGGTGCTGTCATAGCTACTGTTTTTAACACGCAAGTGAATGGCAGTCTATTAAGTTCACCGGAAAGCGTTGTTAATCAGACACTCAAAGCTAGCCCATTAAATTTAGTAGTCACAGATGTAATAGCTAATGCTCATACTGAATTGACTAATACTCAAGCGTCAATAGATTTTCCAGACTCTAGTGATAGTTTAGAAGTGGTAGAACCAATAGATCCAACAGGGATAATGTTAGGTCTATTCGTACTTGGTAGTGTTGCTGTTGTAGTTACTCTCAGTACACAAAAAGGCAATAATCGCTCTATTACTAAAATCAGCCAACAGAGCAAAGCAGATACGATTCTCCTTAAGCAAGCAAGTCCTAGGCTTCAACAGAAACTCCTGAGACTTTTGCATAATGATTGGGATGCCGCAAACCGCCTTTTATCCAAAGTCAAAATGAAAAATCCTAATAGGTCGGTTAACTGGTATGTAGAGAAAGTGATTTATGATTTGGAACGCGATCGCGCTTAGCCCAGTGCTGCTCATTCTGGCTATTAGAACCAAATCTTTTGTGTTAATCCCCTATAGGGGGGTTAACACTGTTGATTTTTTTATCTGTAATTTTGACATCTTTTTATCTTATTATCATTGACTCAATGACTCTTACAAAACCTGAAATACTTGTACAACAAGAACTTTCGTATTGTTAATTAACTCATCAAACTGAGATTATAGAGTTGTAGACAACATTTTTATACCACTTCAGGAGCTATAGGATAGTTAACTAGATGCCATATTTTCATGTGGCTGCAGTGATCATGTTGCTGGAAATGCAAATTTCAAACTGCTCCTAGTTATGGCGTCGGTGAACATCCAACGACGAAGGAAGAACAAATCATGATTGACTTCAGCCTCACTCCCGAACAGCGGATGTTGCAGTCAAAAGCGCGTGACTTTGCCGAAAGAGAGATTAAGCCTATTGTTCAAATTATTGAGGAATCTAATAATCCAGAGCTTGAACCTTGGGATTTCTGTCAAAGTGTGTTCCGCAAAGGAACCGAACTAGGATTCACGTCATTGTTGCTTCCAAAAGAGTACGGTGGTTTGGGAGGAAAATGTGTAGACCTTGTTTTGGTTCTGGAAGAACTGGGTGCTGCTGATTCCAGCATTGCGTCTAGCTACTTCAATTTGACGGCGGCGATGTCGCTTTTTGTAAGTAGGGCTGGAACAAGCGAACAGCAAAAGCGGATATTATCGCACGTCCTTTCTGGAGAACCTCACTTGTATAGCGCTGCGGAGAGTGAGCCAAACGTCGCAACCTCAGATTTGTTCTGTCCGCTACCAGATGCCAACATCGGAATTAAGACCTTTGCACAACGCGATGGTGATGCATACATCCTGAATGGTGAAAAGTCATCGTTAGTGACAAATGCTGGCATCGCCGATGCATATTTTATCATTGCACGTACAGCTCTCGATAAGCCATTGGGCGAGAGTATGTCCATATTCTACGTGCCAGCAAATACTCCAGGTCTTAAATTTGGCAAGCGCACCGAGATGATTGGCTGGAAACCCTCGCATCATGCGTCCATTCATCTTGATAACGTCAGAGTACCCGCAGAAAATCTCCTTGGGCAAGAGGGGGAAGCGGCAAAACTCCTGATGTTGCTTCCTGAAGTGGCTATTGGACTTGCAGCTTCTTATGTGGGTTTAGCTCGGGCTGCTTATGAATATGCCCTAGATTATGCTAAAAAGCGCGTCAGTTGGGGGCGTCCAATTATTCAGCATCAGGCAGTAGCTTTGAAGCTGGCTGATATGATGATAAACACTCAAGCTGCGCGATTAACGGTATGGGACGCAGCTTATACCGCAGACACTAATCCCCAACTCGCTGCGATGGTTAAGGCACCAGCAGCTAAGACTTTTGCTGTGGATGTGGCAATCAAAAACGCGCAAACAGCAATGGAAATTTTGGGTGGCTATGGAGTAACCAAGGAGTCCCAAGCGGGTAAATTTCTTGCGGATGCCTCTATTGGATACTCATGTGACTTCACGCGAGAAGTTTTGCGTCTTGGGCTTGTTAACTGTTTGTAAGGGTTTAATGGGACTTTGAAACTTTCTGGAATCAAAAGTGGCTGAAAACCTTTCTAGGCAAGGGGAATACGTCAATAAGAGAAAAGTGTCCCAAACCCAGTACTGATTCAGTTAATTAATTATGATTCCCACGATGTCTGAACCCCACCCCTTAATCCCCTCCCCGCAGGCGGGGAGGGGAGTTTTGGCGCAAGACAAAACCGGGGTGGGGTTCAGAGGGAATTACAAGCAATTAAATCAACTTGATATCAGCAGAGTTTCTAGGAAACACGCTTATTCACATCATATTTAATGGGTCAATATCAATTGTTAAACTGACAGACTGAGGACAAAGTTTACGCACTTCCTCCCAATCTGGCAACTGTGGCAAGGCATGGGGCGCAAATTTTAGCAATATCTGCCAGCGGTAACGATTCGCTACCCGTAAAACACTAGCTGGTGCTGGTCCCAAAATGTCTAACCCCTCATGTTGAGGCAAACTAGCTGCTATGATTTGTGCCGTATTTTCCACTTGGATTGCCTCGGTACTGCTTAAGCGCAATAAAATCAATCGTCCGTAGGGAGGATAATTGAGTGCTTGCCTTTGTTCCAATTCGATATCTATGAAAGACTGATAATTGTGATTTTGCACTGCTTCAATCACAGGATGTTCTGGGGTGTATGTTTGGATAATCACTCTTCCTGGCTCTTCTCCTCTACCAGCACGTCCAGCAACTTGTGTTAGGGTTTGAAATGCCCGTTCGCTAGCGCGATAGTCTGATAAATGCAGCAACCCGTCAGCAGCCACAACACCCACAAGTGTGACTTGAGGCAGATCCAATCCTTTGGTGAGCATTTGCGTACCGACTAACAAATCTGCTTCACCGTTCGCAAACTGAGTCAGAAGAATACGGTGCGCTCCCTTTGTACGGGTGGTATCGCTATCAAAGCGGATGCAGCGCAATTCGGGAAACTGTTTTGCTAACTCCTGCGTGACTCGTTGGGTACCACTGCCGAAAAATTTCAAGTATGGAGAACTGCATTCGGGGCAGTTTTGGGGATGCGATCGCACAAAGTTACAGTAATGACACCGTAGTATTTGTGGCGCATTCTCCTCTGTGTGGTGATAAGCCAGCGACACATCACAGTTGGGACACTCTAGGACATATCCACAACTGCGACAAGAGACAAATGTGCTATGCCCCCGACGATGGATAAATAAAATTCCTTGCTGACGGCGTTCTTGCAGTTGCTGCAAAGCTTGTTGCAAGGAACGACTAAAGATAGAACGATTTCCTAACTGCAATTCTTGCCGCATATCCACAACTTCTACAGGAGGTAGAGGACGGGAATAGATGCGATCGGGGAGGGAGAGGTAGTGAGTGGGGGGAGATGAGGGGGATGAGGGGGATGAGGGGGATGAGGGGGATGAGGGAGATGAGGGAGATGAGGGGGACAAGGAAATATTTTCTCCCTTGTCTTCCGTGTCTTCTTCTACTCCCCCTGCTTTGCAAACACTTACCCACGTCTCTAGTGAAGGAGTTGCCGAACCTAGCACCAAAGGACAGTTTTCTAACTCGGCTCGCCATTGGGCGACGGTGCGGGCGTGGTAGGTGGGGATGGGAGAATCTTGCTTAAAGCTGCTGTCGTGTTCTTCATCCAATATTATTAAGCCCAAGTTTGGTAGAGGGGCGAAAACTGCACTTCGCGTCCCTATAACAACTTGGGCTTCTCCTGTCAACATTTGCCGCCAGGTATCGTAACGTTCACCGTCTGAAAGGGCGCTGTGGTAAACGCTGACTTTGTTTCCAAAACGAGCGCTGAAACGGTCAGTTAACTGGGGTGTGAGTCCAATTTCTGGCACTAAGACGAGAGCAGACTTGCCTTTCGCTAGTAGAGGGGCTATTGCTTGCAAATACACCTCTGTTTTTCCAGAACCTGTGACACCATGCAAGAGTACCGTAGCACATCCATCTAGATGGGTAATGACCCCTAACGCTTGCGATTGAGCTGGTGTTAGTATTTTTGTCTGTTCCAATGCTAGCAAACCCCCTTGCGTTCCATCTGTAAGTGGGGGGAACACAGGAGGAGTTCGTAAGACTTCTCGGTCTTGGATGACGATATACCCCTTTTGTTCTAACGTCTTAAGAATGGATGTACTTGTGTTACAAACTTGTAACAGTTCAGTTTGCCACAACTCGCCGCCGCGCCTCCGCAGCACTTCCAAAACTTCTCGCTGGCGAGTGGTTAAGTCACTGTCAGATGTACTGCCTATAAGTGTGACTGCTTTTTGCTGTTTTGGTCGAGTTGGTCGTGGGGGTTCTAAATAACTTTCCACTAAACCCCGTTGCTGCAACTCCCGGACACCCCGGTAAGCTGCTTTTACTTGGCGTTGCAGGTAGGCGAAGCTGTAATCTCCATCTGCTTGCGCTTGTAAAAGTTCCAGAATTTGCTGCGCTGCTGGGGAGAGGAAGGGTACGGGGGATGAGGGAGATAAGGGAGATGAGGAGGATGAGGGAGATGAGGAGGATAGGGAGAGTGTCGGCTTGTCCTTTCTAATAAGGCGGATGCGACGCTGCGATCGCCCTAACAAACCGGGTGGTAAAGCGACACGTATAACTTGAATCAGGGGTGTGTAGTAGTATGCTGCAACTCGATTCAAAAGTTCCCAATAAGTCGAGGGAAAAAAGCCTACACTAACGACATCTTCTACATTCCGAACTTTTTCTAGTGGTAGATCGGCTGGAGGTTGTGTTAGAAAACGAATGGCGATTCCTCCTAGCTGTTGCGTACCAAATGGCACACTTAAAATATCCCCTGGTTTTACTTCCAACTGATCGCTTAGCCGATAGGTGTACAGTCCTGAAGTTCCCGGACAGTCTACTAGCACTTCAATCCAACGATTTTCAGTTCTTCCTGACTGGTACGATTCTCCAGCTTGGGCAACTACCAAAGGGGGCAAACTAACGCCATTCATGTACATAGTTTCTAAATTAATAGAACAGATATTTCTCTTACCAAAACAGTCCTAAGTGCCAAGTGCCGAGTGCTTAGATATCCCCTTTTTGTTTTCTATCCTCCAGAGTACTCAAGCCCTTAAAAAAATACCGAGAAGCCCGTGAATTGATTCTTGGAGAAAAAGAAAAATTTTTCCTTGTTCTATCCCCTGGATTCATCCATAGGGATTGGATCATAACTCAGGGCTTAGGACTCAGCACTGATAAACCAGTTTGTCTATCTTAACCAAGTTTCCTCAACTCTAACTGTATGCATCCGTTAACAAAAAATGTAATTGGCAATACTGTCATAAGACATAATACTTGATAAGTTTCGTCTTAGGTAATTCTGCAGAAAATTACTCCTAACTGGAGAAGGCAATAAATAATGTCTACTCAACGAAATGAGACAATAGCTGCTTTTTTCAGAATATTTTCTCTGATTACTAAATTGATTACTAAATAGGGAATAAGCCTTTTCCGCCCATTGATAGATATTCTACGCTGTAAGTATGTGAGATCCTTTATCAGGAGAATACATTGCTAAACTTTTTACTTGCCAAATTCCTTATACAGGGGAAAGCTCAACAGCGATGCATAACCCCACTATCAAAACTCAGATACATTAAGCGACTACCAAGGCATAAAAAGTCAAAAATTTAGAAAATTACATGAATATTTAAGGTTTTGGAGACAGACAAATGAAGTTTTTATATTTGTTAAAATAGGGCAATTTTAATTGAGGAGGGTGTGAAATATTTTTTAATTAAGAAAAAAAGAGGAAAATATATGTTGGCAGTCTGAGAGAATGTTTATCAGGTGCAATTACCAGGATTAGTTAAGAACAGTATCTATCTGGAACCGACAGCTGAAGTCAACTGAGGTTTAAGTGTTAAGGATGAAGTATGAATAAACCCCAAGAATAAATGAAGCGGGGATTGTCTGCCAGTGTTCCCTATTTTTTCATTCTTATGCCTTGATCCCAGCCTATGGTAAGTCACCTTCCAAACATCTTTACAGTCCTTAGCCTAAGACACTTTTGCCAAAGCGGGAAATTCCTGTAATAACAGTATAGATAACGTTGATCAAACTCACATAAATTGTGGACAAAGGCCCGTATTCTATGATTCAGCGGGTGTATTTGTCCCTCAGAAAAACCACCAAGCATTTTTGCAGAGCAGCTGTCACTAATTATGTACCAAACAGAGCAACAATCCCTGAAGGAAACTATGAATATTGCTGACTTGGGAACAATGGAAACAATGGGAAGTGCTGCTGATAATGAAGAATTATTTATCACGTTAGATGCAGTGGCAGATGAAGAAGCCCCAATTGTTGTAGAAAATCTGGAAGCCGAAGATCGCGCAGGAGATCAAATGGCGGCGGCTCGTCCCTCGGGATATAACAAAACCGAGTATGATGATGCCGTCGGCGCTTTTTTTAAAGAAATGGCTCGGTACCCCTTGCTAAAGCCAGATGAAGAGGTGGAATTAGCGCGGAGAGTCCGGTTTTTAGAGGAAATTAGAGAATTACAAGCTTCCTTGTCTGAACAACTAGGAGATCAAGCGAATAAGGCAACTGTCGCTTCCCATTTGGGGATGACAGAAAAACAACTAGAACATCGCTTGTATCAAGGGCGAGTCGCAAAACGTAAAATGATTCGCTCTAACCTACGGTTGGTAGTATCTATTGCTAAACGATATTTAAATCGCGGAGTTCCTTTTCTAGATTTAATTCAAGAAGGAGCAATGGGGTTAAATCGTGCTACGGAAAAATTTGACCCAGATAAAGGATATAAGTTTTCTACTTATGCCTATTGGTGGATTAGACAAGCAATTACACGGGCTATAGCCAACGATGCCCGGACAATTCGCTTGCCCATTCATATTGTTGAAAAACTTAACAAACTTAAAAAAGCGCAACGCGAACTCAAACAGAGATTAGGGCGCAATCCTACCGAAGAAGAAATGGCGGAAGCTTTGGAAATTCCCGCGCCACAACTACGCCAGCTGCAACAACTACGACGACAAGCACTTTCCCTCAACCACCGTGTTGGTAAAGAAGAAGACACGGAATTGATGGATTTGCTAGAAGATGAAGATAACCTCTCTCCAGAGGCGAAAATGAACGAAAGCATGATGCGCCAGGAGATTTGGGAAGTCTTAGGTGACGTACTCACTCCACGGGAAAAAGACGTCATCTCTCTGCGGTACGGTTTAATTACCAGCGAACCCTGTACCTTGGAAGAAGTTGGCACTATGTTTAATCTTTCCCGCGAGCGAGTTCGCCAAATTCAGAGCAAAGCTATGCGGAAGTTGCGGCGTCCTCACATCGCCAAACGCTTAAAGGGGTGGCTTGTATAGTCAACAGTCAACAGTTAACAGTCAACAGTTAACAGTCAATACTCAAGAGCAACCAGCGCTACAGGAGAGTTTCCGTCTGTAGACAACTGGCGTTTTAGAGTTAAAAAACTTATGACTATTGACTATCCACTATAAAATATGGACTAATGACTAATGACTAACAACTCATGACTCATAACTAATGACTTCGCGTAGCGATTTAATTTTGCGTTTTGCTGAACCAGCCGATTGCAATGTATTGTTTAAATTAATTAAAGCGCTGGCAGAGTACGAAAAATTATCTCATGCCGTCACTGGTGATGCTGTGGCACTACAGGAGCATCTATTTGGCTCCCCCATATACGTAGAAGCAATATTAGCAGAATATACAGGGCAAGCTGTGGGGTTTGCCCTATTTTTTCATAATTATTCAACATTTTTGACAAAACCAGGAATTTACCTAGAAGATTTGTTTGTTTTACCAGAATATCGACAACAAGGTATTGGCAGAGAACTGATCACCAAAATAGCGCAGATAGCTGTAGAACGGGGTTGTGGAAGGTTAGAGTGGAGTGTGTTGGATTGGAACGAACCAGCGATCGCATTCTATCGCCGTATGGGAGCCACTATCTTAGATGATTGGCGAATTTGTCGCGTTACTGATCAAGCGCTGAGCAAATTAGGTTGTCAGGGATAGAAATAAATTGACAAAATTCATAAAATCTGCATTCTAATTTAAGTATTTACATCAAGCTAAAGCAACGTGAGTTCGACGAAACCTAACCCCAACCCCTTCCCTACAAGGGAAGGGGCAAAAAATCCGCAACGCACGTACGAAAGAATAGGCTTTTTAAGCCTCTCCCCGCTTCGGGGAGAGGAATGGAAGCGGGGTTCTTCATCATCTATCGAACTCACGTTAAAGCAAATTCCTAACTTCAGCGGGTGAAAGTATTTCAAAGAACCTTGGTGTTTCCTAACACAGACGCTAGGCGAAGACTAAGGTTGGCTCATGGATAAAATGCTACTTGAAAATGTAGCAGCATACGTGGTGGAACAAACCGACAAAGGCTAGAAGTAGCTCACGCAAAGGCGACCCAGCGCTGCAGGAGGGTTTCCCTCGTGCCGGCTCTGGCGTTGCAAAGAGAACCTTTGTCTTTGTGTATTTGCGTGAGATAAATTTATGAATTTGCTTCCTCTACCAGGATACTACATATTTTTCTTTTGAGGAAGTTTTACACCTTGTCTTTTGACAATTTTTCTGATGACCCGTAAAGTGACGAAATCTCTTACTAAGCTAAAACACTTATTGATTGCATAGTTTTAAAGTGAGGGTTGTCTTTTGTCATCAGTCGTTTGTAAAAACACGCGGACTAATGATGCTCATCACAAAAAATTAGGTGCAATTTTTATGTGGAACAGCTTAGGGTGCTGTGTCATAAGGTTTTTTTGTGGTGAGAGAGAAAATGAAATTTAGTTTCCTGATTTTTCAAGTTTTATTAATTAATTTTGCTTTCGCTTCCGTTACCTTTGCACAAGAAAATAATTTAGCTTACAAAAAGACTTCTATAAAGAAGACATCAGAAATTCCATACTTAAATGAAATAAAGCTACCATACACTAGTGCAGAATTATTGACTCAAACGCCAGCCCCATCTAAAAAGCCACAAACAACTGATAAACCAGAACCAAATTCCACACCAAACGAGTTAGAACCCACAGTTGAAGATGATGCCATTATTATAGATGTGACAGGGGAGAAAGATGACCTTCCTCAATCTACTCCAACATATGTTATTGAAAAAGAGGAAATTGAAAAACAGGGTGCGACAAGTGTATCTGATGTTTTGAAAAAATTGCCTGGATTTGCTATCAATGATACAGGTCATGGTGCAGATATTCACACAGGTACATACTATCGCGGAGCCTCAATTAACCAATCTGTATTTCTGATTAATGGCAGATCTATTAACACCAATGTCAACACCTATCATGGTGCAACAGATTTAAATAGTATTCCTGTAGAGTCTATTGAACGAGTGGAGTTGTATAGTGGTGCAGCTTCTACTCTTTATGGTTCATCAGCTTTTGGAGGAGTTGTTAATATCATCACGAAAGAAGGTAGCCGTGTTCCTCGCTTCAATGCGGCGGCGGAATTTGGTTCTTTGAATTTCAATAATCAGCAATTAAGCTATGGTGGTGCAACTGGCTCTTTAAGATATAACCTGAGCTTTGAAAGGTCTTTTATTGATAACCGTTACCGCGTTCCTGTTGGTGCAGCAAATCGTGATGCGCGAGGATATTTATTTAATGCAGATACAGCAAGAAGCACATACTTTGGCAGTTTTGCCTTTGATGTAGATCCTAGGAATACTTTAAGTTTAGATGTAACTACACTCAGCAGTCGTCGGGGATTAATTTATTTTGGCTTTCCTTTACAAAGAGACCGACTAGACCACGATAATTTAAATATTGGCTTTTCTTGGAAAACTCGCCTTGGTAATGGGAACACTTCTGTTGTCACAACCACATTCGGTTATAACCAAGATTACTTTAACACTTACGGTCCTAGCAACCAATTTTATCGTACAGGAACTTTAGATACACAATTATATACAGCTAGAATAGACCATACGTGGCAACTCACTCCAAATTATAAGTTGCGTTGGGGATTAGATTTACAAAACACAGATTTAAATGGGGATGCATTAAGTACAGTTCCTAATCGAGTCGCCTTGAATGAAAATGAAAGCGAGAGTTTATTGAATACCGCATTATTTGCAGTTAATAGTTTAAATATCAGCGATAATTTTCAGGTAGATTTGGGTTTGAGACAAAGCTTTGATAGCAAATTTGGGAATTATCTCAATCCTAGTGTGGGATTTAAATATGATATTGTTCCTGCTTTAGCTGTGCGGGGAAGTTGGGCGGGAGGACAGCGCAATCCTGGTTTGGATCAGTTGTATGTTTATGATACGGTACATGGATGGCTACCTAATCCTGATTTAGAACCAGAAACTGGCTCATCTTGGACTGCAGGAGTTGATGTTAAGTTTTTGGAGAATTTAGTAGGACAGTTCACTTACTTTGGCAGTAGTTTAGATAATCGTTTAGGAGTCGTACAAGGAACATGGCAAAATATCGGGTTAGTTGATACCAATGGTTTAGAGGCGGCGTTACGGTGGACAATTGGTTCTGGATGGTCAACTTTTGTCAACTACACATACACAGATGCCAAAATACAAACAGGACCAGAAAAAGGGTTACAGTTGGGCTTAATTCCCTACTCTGTCGCTTCTGCTGGTATTGGTTATGAAAACAGAGGCTGGCAAGCTAATTTGTATGCTACTTATTATGGTGGCGCTCGTCGAGCCATATACACAAGAGTGGGAGATACAATTACAGAGTTCTCGCCATCTTTCTTTAATTTGGATTTTAGCGCTCGCGTTCCTGTTACGAGAAATTTGGGGTTGACGGTTTACTTAGAAAATTTACTAGATGAACAATACGAGCGAGTCAACCGTATTTATAGCCCTGGGTTTACGTTCCGCTTGGGTTTAACGGCTAATATTTAAAAGATGCGTCATGGCTCGTCTCTACATCTGTTGGCGTTAGAATGGCTGTTATGATATCATGTCCGGCTAATTAGTTATGATTTCCACGTTAATTGCACCCCACCCCTTAATCCCCTCCCCGCAAGCGGGGAGGGGACGTGATAGCGAAGCGTGGCGTTAGCCATAGCGTAGCTTTACAAGGGTGGGGTTGTTAGGGTAATGACAAGTATTCAAGCGGACTTGATATGAGAGCCAGAATTGAAAACAGTGTACTTTTTCTGCACCACGAGGATCTGCCAGAGTACAAGAAAGGCGGTTCCGTGGTGAGGAACAGTTATTTCTGGGCGCTGCGTTCAATTGCGGGTAAGGCTTCGCGTTATGGTGATTGGGAATACGAACCTGAGGTTTGGTTAGCATTGGCGCGGATGCTGTTATCCTTCGCCGAGTCTAGGTATTTGGGGCTTAGAGAAACTGTGCTGGAGTTTCCTCTATCTCAAGGAGAAATTCCTGATGTGCTGCGAGATGTTTCCACCTGGGAATAGGATAGAAGTGGAGGTTAATACGCGCGTTGCAGATCAAAACCTCACCCCTAACCCCTCTCCTGAACTGGAGGCTAATACGCGCGTTGCAGTCAAAACCTCACCCCTAACCCCTCTCCTTGGTAAGGAGAGGGGAAATAAAGCGCAGCTTTATTGGGGTGAGGTGTAAGTCATGAACGCAACTCGGTATAAGCTTGAAAAAATTCATTTTTAGGCTGCGCCTGGGAACGAGAAGAATGTAGCAACATTTACAGACAAGCTTAATATTAAATTAATTCCAAAAATAGATATATTGGCGGGCAAAACTAGCTACGCTAGTTTTGCCCGGCTGCAAAGAAATTAATCTATTGGAGAGTTATGCATAGCTGTGAGATGTTTCTACTTGGCAATAGAATAGAACTGGAGGCGGAGCCTCAGAAAATTCATTTCCAGGCTGCAGTCTGGGAACGAGGAGAATGTAGCAGCGTTTACAGGCACATTTAATATTAAATTAATTCCAAAAATAGATATATTGGCGGGCAAAACTAGCTACGCTAGTTTTGCCCCCTTGCAAAGAAATTCATCTATTGGAGAGTTATGCATAGCTGCGAGATGTTTAGACTTGGGAATAAAATAAAACTGGAGGCGCAGCCTCAGAAAATTTATTTCCAGGCTGCGCCTGAGAAGAGAATGTAGCAGGGTTTACAGGCACATTTAATATTAAATTAATTCCAAAAATAGATATATTGGCGGGCAAAACTAGCTACGCTAGTTTTGCCCGCTTGCAAAGAAATTCATCTACTGGAGAGTTATGGATAAAAGCTTTGAAGAATACGAGCAGTTCATTGAAGAATACAATAAATTCCTACAGCACTACGCACACTCTTCACAACTTATTACAGTCATGAAAACTTCACAACAGCAAAATCCTCAAGTCAGTTTATTATACGAAGAGGCTGTACAGGCACATATAGACGCCACAAATGCATATATAAAAACACTGGCAATGTATAAGGAGTTACTCCAGAAATGGCTTTTGCTAGCGCAATACTGTTACAAGGGTAGATAATTCAAATAGGCTCGAACACCATTTCAGGAATGAGTAGCTGCTGCTTATCTAAATTTACCAGTTTAGCGATTCCCAAAAAGCGCCCATCTTCATCGTAAACTCGTAAGATTTCTACAACATTGAGAGTAACACAAATGCGCTGACCTTGACACCATTTCTGTGCTTGAGTTGCGCTTAAGGTAATAAAAGGAAGATGCTGTAAGGCTGCATCGGGGGGAGTGGGTTGAAATGTCCCAGCTTGCACCCTCGCTTCCAAGTCGGTCAAGGTGATGCTATCTGTTAAGTGAAACCCACTGCTTTGTGTTCGTATTAAAGCAGCGAGAGTTCCACCAGTTTCTAAGATTGTCCCTAAATCACGGGCGATCGCCCGAATATATGTCCCCGCACCACAGGCGATCGCCACATCCAATTCGGGAAACTCCTCTTCACGCCAGTCCAAAATTTCAATTTCAAAAACTTCGACTGTCCGTACTGGTACTTCTACATCTTCCCCTTTACGTGCCAAATCGTACAGGCGTTTGCCTTGGACTTGAATGGCGCTGTAAATTGGAGGAATTTGCTCGATTTTGCCGACAAATTGTTGTAATGCCGATTTCACCGCGTCTAAACTCAACCCAGTGCAAGGTTGCGAGGCGATGATTTCGCCTTCCAAATCATCGGTTGTGGTACGCACACCCAAGCGAATTGTCGCTTTGTAAGCTTTTTCTCCAGGAAGATACTGCAACAAGCGAGTTGCTTTACCAACAGCGATAGGTAACACTCCGGTGGCTGCTGGATCTAAAGTTCCAGCGTGTCCCACGCGTTTCAGGCGCAAAAGTTTGCGTGTTTTTGCTACGCAGTCGTGGGAAGTCCAGCCAAATGGTTTGTTGAGATTGAGGAAACCTTGCATATAAGCTATAAACTATAACCGCAGATGGACGCCGAAGTAGATGCACGCAGATAATTCATCTGTGTCCATCTGTGTCCATCTGTGGTTTCATTTTCATAGCAATTGACTTTTGCAAGAGCGTTACTCATCATTTCTTTGCTTGTGCTAACTTAATGCGCATCAGGAACCGTAAGTTATGAATTATAACCGCAGATGGACGCCGAAGTAGATGCACGCAGATAATTCATCTGTGTCCATCTGTGTCCATCTGTGGTTTCATTTTCATAGCAATTGACTTTTGCAAGAGCGTTACTCATCATTTCTTTGCTTGTGCTAACTCAGTGCGCGTCAGGAACCGTAAGTTATGAATTATAACCGCAGATGCACAAAGCATTGCACACAGATAATTCATCTGTGTCCATCTGTGTCCATCTGTGGTTTAATTTTCATACAATTGACTTTTGTAAGAGGTTGATTTCTCATCTCTTCGCTTGTGCTAACTCGGTGCGCGTCAAGGATTGAACGAGACTCAAACCACCTGAGCGACCAGAAATAACTTTAGCGTAGGCGGCGTTGAGGTAGGTAGCGTATCCAGGCGTTCGTGTGACGTAAGTTTCAAAGAAAGGCAGACTCAAAACGTTCATGTAACGTTGTGCAAGACTTGGATTATACCCAACCACCTCCGAAGGTAAAGATACTTGTTGGGCGCTACCCTTACCATTACCAATAATGGAAAAGTGGGTTGCACGCCGAAGTACTGCTAGATACTTTTGTGAATTCTTTATCCAAGAGAAAGGCAAAAGTTGTTCGTATAAAGCTGGCGCGATGGTATCATCGCTGCTGGCGACAATCATGACTGGAGTTTGAATTTGGCTTAAACCAGCTTCTCCAAAGATACTACTAGTCATTGGGTTCACCGCAATGATCGCTTTGATTCTCTCATCCCGAAACTGATATTCCTTAGGGTTGTTGCTACGCAATTCGAGTGCATGACATTGAAGCAGTAAAGAGAGATTCCAAGTATCTTTGAGTGCCTTTGGTTGACAGTCTTTTTGGAGTTGTCCAAAGTTAATCTTTGCACCCGCCAAGGCTAAAGCTGTGTAGCCACCGAAGGATTGACCAAACACTCCGACTTTTTGCAGGTTAAGCCGACCTTTAAAACGTGCATCCGTTCTGCTAAGTTCTTGGAGCTGATCAAGAATATATTTTACATCGAGAGGTCGGTTCTTAAATTCATCCGCTTGTGCAACTTCACTTGTACTTCCATTGAAGAGCGATCGCAATTGTTTGGTGTCACTCCCAGGATGATTGGGAACGACAACAGCAAACCCGTGAGAAGCTAAGTGATTGCCTAAATATTCAAAGTTACTGCTGTCTGAACCCAAACCGTGAGAAATGATGATCACAGGAACCTGACTTTGAACGTTGGGAAGGTAAACATCAGTCAACAAAAACCGTTTGCGTAGTGAATCGAAAAACTTCAGCGTCTGTTTTTGGGATATGAACCGTCCTTTACGGCGTAAATCTAGCAATTGGGAGTTTAGCGGTAGCCTGATGGTGGCTGCTTCGACATTTGACTTTTGAGAAACTGTTGTAACAGCTCGATTTGTTTCATTAACCAGTTTTTCTAGTTCCGCAGCCATTTTCAAAATTCTTGACAAATCTACATAAATTCCAGAACTGGGATACTTACGCAACAAATTCAATAACGTTAAGCCTCCTGGTTCAGTGGAGGCTAAAATAAGCGCCCCTCGTAAGGCATGAAGTCCTACTTTTGGTTGACGAGATTCGGTTTTAATCACTTCTCCCAACCGTTGCAGCAGAAATTCTCCTTGTGGTGTATAAAGAAATTGCGACACCGCGACGGGATTTACCTTAATCGGACTCAGTAACGCATGGCGCAACTGCTGAAGCTGTTCTTTTTTCAGATATTGCCTATAAAGTGCCAAGTCGTCGTCAAGGACACCGTTTCTAGCGTACTTTTCCAAAGCGTTGACAGAGATAGAACGCTCAAAAGCTGAATATGACGCATAAATTCGCTCTGCTGCTATGGCAGAATTGCCAAACCCAAGTGTTGGCAGCAACATAGAGAGAACCAGCCACAGCGAATTCTTTCTGAAGGCGCTGATCCAATGACCAAATAAGTTGTTCATTGTTTAACTGTGCAAGGAGATTTTATTTAACGAGGCGTGATCTGTAGTCGTTGTGCGGGCACTCCAGAATTAATTGATATCTTCGCCTCTCAATATAGAGATATTTTTGATGTTTTTTCTTGTTTTGAAATTCAAATACAAAACTTCAAAGAGTACATCAAGTAGGTGGAATCCCCACTTTCAATATATCAAATAGCTGCACTGTGCTAAAAATTATCTTACTTCTGGGGGAGTAGTTTTATTTGCAGCAATTCGAGGCAAGATGACTAACAAGCCCAGAAGAAGAAAACTCATACTAAGTTGCAGATCAAAACCTCACCCCTAACCCCTCTCCTTAGCAAGGAGAGGGGAAATAAAGCGCAGCTTTATTGGGGTGAGGTGAGACCAGTGCTGCAGGAGGTGAGACCAGCGCTACAGGAGGTGAGACCAGTGCTGCAGGAGGGTTTCCCGACCTAGGCAACTGGCTCTCCCGTTGGGATCTCCCTCCGCAGGCGACTGGCGTAAGCGCAAAGCGCAGGCTCCGCCAACGCGCAGCGTCTCCGTATCTCCTTCAAAGACGCTACGCGAACGGCGCAGCCGTGCCGTAGGCTCAGGAGATACCCGAAGGGTGTAAGTCATGAACGCAACTCGGTATCACCATCACATCTGTTGATTCAAAACTCAGGAGACTTTACCAAATCCTCCTCCCCCAGGAGTTTCTATTACAAAAACATCCCCAGGTTTCATCTCCACTGTTGCAGGTTCGTCTAAATTTTCTTGGGTTCCATCCTGACGTTCTATCCAGTTGCGTCCTACAAGTCCGGCTTCTCCACCATTTAATCCAAAGGGAGGAACAAACCGATGATTAGAGAGAATATTAGCTGTCATGGCTTCTAAAAACCGGATGCGGCGGATAACCCCATTGCCACCGCAATGTTTTCCTTTGCCCCCGCTACCAGGACGAAGACAAAAGCTTTCTACTTGTACAGGATAACGCGTTTCTAAAACTTCTGGGTCGGTCAAGCGGGAGTTAGTCATGTGGGTTTGTACTGCATCGGTACCATCAAAATTAACCCCTGCCCCAGAACCGCCGCAGATGGTTTCATAATATTGATACCGCTCATTACCAAAGGTAAAATTATTCATTGTCCCTTGAGAAGCAGCCATCACACCCAAAGCACCATACAAAGCATCGACAATAATTTGAGAAGTCTCTACATTACCCGCTACAACTGCTGCCGGATAGGTTGGGTTAAGCATACAACCTTCAGGAATAATAATTTCTAGAGGCTTTAGACACCCGGCATTCAGGGGAATATTATCATCAACCAGAGTCCGGAAGACATACAAGACTGCTGCTTGAGTAACGGCTTTGGGAGCATTGAAGTTACTATTGAGTTGTTTAGAAGTCCCAGTAAAATCAATGGTAGCACTGCGAGTTTCTCGGTCAATATTCACTTTAACTTGAATTCGTGCCTTATTATCCATTTCATAAATAAATGACCCATCACTGAGAACATCAATTGCCTTCCTGACTGACTCCTCAGCATTAACCTGCACAAATTTCATATAAGCTTGGACAGTCTCAAGTCCGTATTGCTTAACCATTTTACGCAGTTCTTGAACTCCTCTTTCATTGGCGGCAATTTGTGCCTTGAAATCTGCTATATTTTGGTCAGGGTTACGAGCAGGATAAGTATGATTTAAAAGTAACTCGCGGACTGCGGTTTCCTGAAAATTTCCCTCTTCAACCAAGAGAAAATTATCAAAGAGAATTCCTTCCTCTTCTATTGTGGTACTGTGGGGAGGCATTGAACCCGGAGTAATTCCACCGATATCAGCTTGGTGTCCACGAGAAGCAACATAGAAAATAATTTGTTTTCCGTCTTCGTCAAAAACAGGGGTAATCGCAGTCACATCAGGAAGATGCGTTCCCCCATTATAAGGGTTGTTAGATAAATACACATTTCCGGGTTTTAGCGTGTCGCTTTTATCATGAATTAAACTCCGGACACTTTCACTCATTGAGCCTAAATGTACAGGAATGTGAGGGGCATTAGCAACTAATAATCCAGAAGCGTCAAAAATAGCGCATGAAAAATCTAGGCGTTCTTTGATATTCACTGATGCTGCCGTATTTTGAAGAACAATCCCCATTTGTTCGGCGATAAATTGATAGAGGTTTTTGAATATTTCTAAGCGGACGGGGTCGGGTTGAGATATTGTATACATTTTTGATTCCTATTTGTTTATGAGAAGTAGAAGGCATATCAAGCCCGTTATGTAAACTCTAGCCCTTGACCTTTTAAAAAACTACTACATCTGTCATTTACTACTTGTTTATGTTGTGATAAGTGAAGTTTATCGTGTCCAGCGTATCGCACTCACAATCTGATACTAGCTAGAATATTAAAATGTATCTTAATGCTGTGAGGGTATCTGAGGAAAGTAGCTATGACTGCTTTAGGAGAAGAACTTCTGAGTACTTTTGATAGCCTGAGTGAACCAGAAAGGTTGGAAATTGTTTTAGAGATTTTGAAACGGGTTATTCATTTAGACTTTCCGCCGTTGTCAGATGAGGATTTAGTCTGGAATGCTGAAGAACTTTTTTTAGAGTTAGACAAGCAAGAATCTGGTTATAAGTAGTCCGGAACGGGGAGAAATTTGGCTTGTCGATTTGGGCTACGCAGCAAAAGTTAGACCATGCCTAGTTATCAGCATTCCTGCTACAGAGGAAGACGGTGCGTTAGCGACTCTGATTCCTCACACAACTACTTTACGGGGTTCAAGATTTGAGGTAGAAATCAAAGTCAATTTTCTTCGGGCAGGAGCATTTGACGTACAGAACATTATTACGATTCCTCATGCAAAACTGCTACGGAAATTGGGAAGTTTGACATACTAATAACTAGCGGATGTAGAGCAAGTCTTACTCTTTTGGTTGGGATGCGAGAAAGCAAGTTTGGAAGACAAAGAGGACGAGGAGTAGAAATCATTTGGTCAATGCTGGTGTTAAGTTTCCTAATGTCAACCCAACCTACAAGCTAAACCAACGTTTCTCCAGCACGACGACAATCATCTAGAAGTGCATTGAGTTCCGCAATAACTTTCCAAGGATTTCGACCTTTCAGGACAGCAGCAATTGCTGCTTCATAGGGATTTTTTCCAGTTCGTTTAACTGCTGAAATCGCTGCTTGGTTAGAGAGGTGTCGTCCACTGACTAACCAGGCAGCTAAGACATGTCCCGTACGTCCAATCCCACCAGAACAGTGAACCACTACTTTCTCGCTTCGCTGATTTGCAGCTGCCAAAAACGGCAAAATTTGCTGGATTAAAGTTTCACGATCAGCCAATTGAAAATCTTCAATTGGTGCCCAACAAACCTGATCCAGCCCAAATATCTGTCGGTAAACTCCAAGCAAATCTGAATAACGAGTTAGCTGAGTATGTGGAAGTAAACAGCAAACGCGCTTAATGTTTTGACTGCGCATAAACTCAATCCACTGGTTCACCTTCTCACTACTGTATCCAGGTCTTGCACAACCAAACACAATCGGTTCACTTTCCCAAGCCGCCGCAAATTTGTACATACTATTCTTGTTAAAATCTTCGCTTATTGTTAACCCTATTGTTACAATTTTATAGACGTTGTAAAATTAAATGATTACGTTCAGTTAATGTGACTTCCCAGCCAGGCTCAACCACAATCGTACTAATTTTTTCTACAATGATGGCAGATCCACTAATCCTATCTTGCGGTTGTAAATCTTCCCTTTGATAAACTGGAGTATCATGCCACTGTTCAGCAGTAAACATCTGTACTGTTTCAACAGGCGTGGGGACTTCATCTATGGAACGAGTACGAGTTATTAAGGGTTCTTCAGGAGTATCCATCTTCTGAATAACTTCCACCGAGGCTGATTCAACAATTAAGCTTTTCTCTAATTGAATGAAACCATAACGAGATTTGTGTTCAACCTCAAATTCTTGTCGCATTACTGCCACATCTGAGGCAAAATCAACTGTCAAGGTAGAGTTTGTACCTTCATATTTTAAATTCACTTTTCGGACGACTTCCTCTTCAGTACTTGGTTCAACCCCACCCGCCCTATCGGGCACCTCCCTCTGTCCCCCCTTACTAAGGGAGGGTAGTTCACTTCTCGCTTGGGTTTCTAAAGATTCCATTAACTGCACTAGTTGAGGAATTAATGCTTGAGTTAAAGGCTTTTCTACTCCCCCTTCTCTAATTGCCCGGACATCAGCTAATCCCATTCCATAAGCAGAAAGAACTCCAGCATAAGGGTGAAGAAATATCTTTTTCATCCCCAAAGTATCAGCAATTAAACAAGCAACTTGCCCTCCTGCGCCTCCAAAACAACAAAGCACATATTGGGTGACATCATAACCCCGTTGTAGGCTAATTTTTTTGATTGCGTTTGCCATATTCTCCACAGCGATCGCAATAAATCCAGCTGCGACTTGTACGTTCGTACGGCTATTTCCTGTGACAGCTTCAATCTCTTGAGCTAATTGTGTAAATTTATCAATGACAATATCTTTATCTAAAGGCAAATTACCATCTAATCCAAAAACAGAAGGAAAATACTGAGGATGAATTTTGCCTAACATAACATTGGCATCAGTAACTGTTAATGGTCCGCCACGTCGGTAACAAGCAGGACCAGGATTTGATCCAGCAGATTCCGGTCCGACACGATAACGAGAACCATCAAAAAATAGAATTGAACCGCCTCCAGCAGCAATCGTATTAATAGCTAATACGGGGACTCGCATCCGCGCCCCTGCAATCTCCGAATCTAATTGTCGTTCATACTGTCCTTTAAAATGGGCGACATCTGTACTTGTCCCTCCCATATCAAAGGTAATGACTAACTCAAAACCCGCCCTTTTGCTGGTTTGTACTGCGCCGACAATTCCCCCAGCCGGACCACTCAAAATACTATCTTTTCCTTGAAATTGTTCGGCTGCAACTAAACCGCCGTCAGATTTCATGAACATTAATCTGACTCCAGGTAACTGACTGGCTACTTGGTTGACATAGCGACGCAAAATTGGAGTTAAATAAGCATCGACAACTGTTGTATCTCCTCGGCTAACGAGTTTCATTAAAGGACTCACTTGATGCGATACGGAGATTTGCGTAAATCCTATTTCTTGGGCGAGTTGAGCGACTTGTTGTTCATGCTGAGGATAGCGATCGCTGTGCATAAAAACAATGGCACAAGAGCGAATTCCTGTGTTGTAAACTGCTTGTAAGTCATTTTTGACTTGTTCAATATTTACCGGGATTAATTCCTGACCGTTAGCATCATAGCGTTCTGAAACCTCAATCACCTGCTCGTAAAGCATGGTTGGTAAAATGATATGACGGGCAAAGATGTTAGGACGGTTTTGATAGCCAATCAAAAGTGCATCTTTAAACCCTTTCGTAATCACAAGTGCGACTCTATCCCCTTTCCTTTCTAACAGTGCATTTGTTGCTACTGTTGTCCCCATTTTGACCACTTCTATTGCTTCAGTTGGAATGGGTTCGTTGCCTGAAAGACCGATGATATCGCGAATACCTTGGATAACTGCATCTTGATACTGTTCGGGATTTTCTGAAAGTAATTTATAGACTATAATCCATTGCTCCTTAGGTAGGGGAACAATTAAAAAACGTAACGGATTTCGTCCTACAGGATGTCTTGAGAGTCCATCTATAATTGCGCGATCGTCAGTCACCGCAACCAAATCGGTAAATGTACCACCCCGGTCAGCAAAAACTTTCAACATTGCTTTGTTTCCTCAACGGTCTACAGGTAGGATAACAAGGGGATTTGCAATGTTTCTACTTCGGGTAATAAATGCATAACTTATAAAGAGCATCACGCGCAGAACTATAGCGCCAAGCAAAAGGAAGAGAAAAATGACTGAGGAAATCAACGTCAAAGCAAGTAGTGGTAATGTTTTTGCAGATTTAGGTCTAGCTAATCCTGATGAGCTACTTGTTAAAGCAGAACTTGCACGTCAAATTAGCGAAATCATCACGAAACAGGACATGACTCAAATTGAAGCGGCTGAACTTTTAGGAGTGGATCAACCTAAGATTTCTGTCCTGATGAGCGGAAAACTATCAGGTTTTTCAACAGAACGGCTTTTCCGATTTTTGAATGCTTTAGGTTGTGATGTGCAGATTGTGGTGAAGGCGAAACCAGAATCTCGAAAACACGCTCAAATAAAAGTTTATAGTCTGTAGTAGGGCAGGTTGGCTTACCGGAAATTTTGGTCTTCTCACTCTCATCTGGAAGACAGACCGACAACCTTTGTGGACTTAACGTTATACCAGCAATCGATGGATTGATCGATAAAGCGATCGCTCCACCGATTGGTAACGCCCTGTCCTAGTTCGTTATGCAAGTCCAACCAGCTTGGCGCTTAGTTCCCACATGCGATCGCCTTTTTCATCATCGCGGGCTTGAGGAGAGACCTTTTGAACAAAGGACTTACCATTTTTCTTCTGTCGATTCCCCCAGCTCCAATAAGCACCGGATTGTTTGTACTCGGGATCGGCTACCACCACTGCGACTCGCTCGCCAGCCAATTCCTGAGACACGTACCCCCCGGTGATGTACTTTTGGAATTTTGGGAAGAGTTTCTGAAACAGGGGATAGTGATTGCGGAATAGTGGCGTTTCTGCAACACACCCCGGATAGAGAGAGGTGAAGGTAATCCCGGTGGATTCGTGATAGCGTCGATGCAGCTCTCGCATGGTGAGTACATTGCAGACTTTGCTATCTTTGTAAGCCTTGACTGGTTCAAACTTCTTGCCATCAATCATCGAGATTGGCTCTTTAAATCCTGCTGCAAAGCCATCCAGATTTCCTAAGTCCGGACGCGGCGGAATCTTGCCGCCAAGCTCATCTGGATTGTGCGTCACGGTTCCCAAAATCACCAGCCTCGGATCGGAAGAGGATGAGTGCTTCAGGTCTTCAAGCATAAGGTTACACAGGAGGAAATGACCGAGGTGATTTGTGGCAACGCTCAACTCATATCCTTCAGGCGATCGCAACGGCTCCTTTAGTAAAGGCATATAAATTGCGGCGTTGCACACCAAAGCGTCCAAGGACTTTCCGCTTGCTCTGAAGTCCTTGACAAACTGTCGAACACTCTCTAAAGAAGCTAAGTCGATATGCATGAGCGTGTAGCTGTCCTGGGACATTCCCACTGTTTGGGCAGCTTTTTGGGCCTTTGCTAAATCCCGACAAGCCATCACCACATGCCATCCCCTTTGGGAAAGTGCTTTCGCGGCGTACAAACCGACCCCTGAGGATGCGCCTGTGATCACGACCGTTGAGTTCGGATGTTGTTCCATTCTGTTCAGACTTCGTTGACTGTCGTTGACTGTCTCCATGATCTCACACCACGCTCGCCACCAGCTTTGATTTTTCGAGATACCCTGCGGTTATTATTGACACTCTGTTAACAACAGCATGAGGGTGACTCCCATGCTGTTGTTAACGGATGAACTTAAAAAGAACACAACCTTAAAAGAAATCAGCCATCCAGGGAGATGCGCCAGCAAATATTTGAGTTGCGGCTGACATAGCTGTTTCTGTAGCATCGAGATGTCCTGCAAGCTGCAACTGCTGTGGGGTAAATAAGCCCGTGTACAGAGGTGCCAATCCTTTAATGTCTAGCTTCATCTCGCCCTTTCCGCCGCTTGTGACTTCACCGCGTCCATTCGCAACAGACAGAATGAATCTCCCATTGTTTTCAGCAAGCAGATCATCTCGAATTTCCAAGTGCAGTTGGGCTTGAATTCCTTGTGAATAACCGCGCTTTTCCAATGCTGTACTTACATTAATCACGCGCAGCATCCAACGCCTGGCAAATTTTTGCTTGGCAGTTTGTTCTGGCAGGAGCAAAGCTAGGGAGTCGTTAGCAGATCCTCTCCATCGCACATATTTAATTTGGGAGCGATGATTGGCAAAAAAAGTCCAGAAACTCTGTGCAGCAGCGGTTGTGAGAACTGTCCAATCCCTCAGTTGTATAGAAGAGCCATCTTGGTTTTGCTCCTGGGTGAAGATGATGTAGCCTTGGGGTTGGTCTTTACAACCAATAAGATAGGCGTAGACCGCTTCATTCGCATCTGGTCTAAATATGTGCTGCCAAAGACCTTGGTGTCGGTCTAAAAGTCCATTATTGAGTTTTGCCTGATGCTGATAGAGTTGATGAAAGATTTCATGATTACTAGGAACATCGCAAACAGGTAGCGGCTTTTCCTTCACTAGGATGCTTTCAGTAGGAACTTCCCAAATACAAGAGAAACCCCCCTGCTCATAGCCTGCTTTTCGGTATAGCCGTTGAGTTGCTGGATAGAGAGCGGAAATGGGTACTCCCTTCGCATAAAGTTCCTTAACAACGTGCTGCATCATAGCTAATGCTGCTCCACTTCCACGATATTCTGGAGCAATGCCTACTACTGCTATTCCCGTCATAGGTACGCGCTGAGTGCCCCACCATTGACCCATTGGGATAGCCGCTAGTCCACCAGCAATTTGCTCACCTTGACGGATGATACGGAAGTTTTCTAAGCCGAGGTGGTTGAAGAAGATTTCACTCTCACCCGGCGACATGAGAAAACACGGTGATTCACGCGGGAGCATGGTAGCCCCGAAGTGAATCTATCAAGAAATAAAATGAATTGATGGATTCACGTTATTTATATCGGGGCGGAAATGCGACACGGCAGATTCATCTGCCGTCAGGTGTGATGAGGGTCATTAATATATTCCTGAATTCTCGCAGTGCTTACTTTACCCGTGGTGTCATAAAAATAAGAATGCGTCCACAGTGCAGGAATTTTAAGTAAATGAGGGAATTCTTGACGTAGGTAGCGCGAACTACGTCCCTTAAAAGCTTTAACTACTGAATTAATCGGTGTGCTTGGATCATGCTCCACCAAAACATGAACATGGTCTGGTGCTATCTCCAGTGCTTTGATAATCCATTCTTTTTCATTTGCAACCTCAGTAATGATTTGACTGAGACGGATTTTAACATCGCCCACAAGCACTTTCTTTCGTCGTTTTGGTATCCAGACAAGATGAACAGTGGCTGAGCCTACAGAATGATTGTTATGTCGATATTCTCTTGCAGAATCCTTCATTGTATATAGCCGCAATCTATTGACATCTATGATAATCAGAGTTAGTGTAGATGACAAGCAGACAGTAACAAAAACAGGAGGTGATTTAATTGACTCGGAGTACAACTTCATCGTTCATAACTGAAATACCGTTAATCGTAGATAGTAGACAAGAAATAGAATTGCTGTCTCGCTTCCAAGCAGGAAGACAGCTATACAATGCCTGCTTACATGAAGCAATGAAGCGATTAGAGTTAGTTCGCAACTCCGAGTTATATAATGCTGCTAGGAAAATTTCTAGAACTAAGAAGAAAGAACGTAGTGAAGCTTTTAAGAAAGCGCGAGAGCAGTACAGATACTCCGAGTATGACTTACACACTTTCGCTACTATAACAAGTAAGAATTCTAAGTGGATAGCTGAAAAAATAGATTCCAATACTCAACAGAAACTAGCTACACGAGCATTCAAGACGAGTGAAAGAGTTATGTTGAATGTGTCGTCAGGTGTACGGTACAAGGTATCTAGTCGTTTTCGTTCAGTGGAAGGTAAAACCAACAAGCAGGGATTGAGATGGAAAGATGATTGCTTGGCATGGGGCAAACTTATACTAAAACCAATCATTGACTCAACCAATCCGGTCATTCGGCATGGACTGGAATCTCCTGTTAAGTATGTCCGCTTGTTGTGGCGTATCTTGAATGGTAAACGTCGTTGGTATTGCCAACTAGTTAATGAAGGATTGCCTTATCAAAAGCCTCGGAATTATGTTTCTGACGGTGTTGTTGGTCTAGACCTTAACATCAATAACATTGCTTTTGTTGGCGACAACCACGCTGATTTGTTACCCTTTGCTGAGAATGTACCTACATTTCAAAAAGAGATAGCAGCGCTGCAAAGAAAGATGCAGCGTTCTCAACGTGCTAGCAACTCAAACAACTTTGAACCGAACTTCAAGGCAAGGAAGGGTCGCAAAATCGTTATCAAGAAAGGGAGGGTCAAAAAAGGTAAGGCTCAATGGAACAAGTCCAACAACTACTTCAAAGCTGCCGCCAAGAAACGCGAACTAGAACGCAGAAAAACTGCGTACGCTAAAACTCAGAATCGTCGTGTTGTTAACCAGATTTTGCGGCATGGTAAGCATATTAAAACTGAAAATGTCAGTGTGAAGGGATGGCAGAAAATGTATGGAAAAGCCATATCTGCTAAATCCCCAGGATTTGTGCAATCTGAATTGAAGCTCAAGGCTGAGAGAGCCGGAGGTTCATTCACCAAGTTCTCTACTTCAAAAACAGCGTTAAGCCAAACTCATTTGGACGGAACGCGCTTCAAGAAGTCTCTGTCAGAACGAGTTCACCGCGATGTAACAGGTATCCCAGAACATCATCGTGATTTGTTTAGCGCGTTTTTGAGTAAGTACGTAAATCAGGATAAGTTGTCATTGCAGGATGTTCTTAACGAGTATCCGGGGCTGGAACCAGTCTTGTTGGAGGCATGGCAACGTTATTTAACCCGCAAGCAAGTAAGCACGTCTGAAAGCAGGTCGTCTGATTCGCCCTCAGAGTGGGTTTCCAGCGAGCTACTAACTTCTGACCAGATAGCTATAACGAGCGAAAAGTCAGACAGGGATGTGGCGTGATTCCCCGTCTCTTTAGAGCGGGGAGGGTTCAATGCTCGAGGATATTCCCTAACCGGGCAATGTCCTCTTGATTAGCAATCTGGCTGTATTCAAATTGAGAAGTCATAGCATCTACTGCCTAGCACGAAAAAACTACAAACATACTACAAGAGGCGATGTGTCAGCGCCTCACCCAAAAGGTTCACCCAAATGGGGGATGTTTTTTAGCTTTATTGTTTATTGCTAACTTTTAATTCCGAACTCTGTGCCATTGAGACGACTGAGAAAAGTACGTAGGCGATCGCTTTCTGGATTAGAGATAACTTTGGCAGCCGGACCTTGTTCTACCACAACACCTTGATCCAAAAACATAACCCGATGTGCCACTTCACGGGCAAATTGCATTTCATGAGTGACAACTACCATCGTCATACCTTCTGCTGCTAGTTGCTGCATGACTTGCAACACTTCACCAACAAGTTCCGGATCTAGGGCGCTGGTTGGTTCATCAAAAAGCATAACCTGGGGGTTCATACACAAGCTGCGGGCAATAGCTGCCCGTTGCTTTTGTCCACCCGAAAGTTGTTCTGGATAGGCAGATGCTTTGTCAAAAAGTCCAACTTTTTCGAGATAAAATCCTGCCAGTTGTGTACTTTCTTTCGCAGATTTCCCCAGCACTTTACGTGGAGCAAGTGTGAGGTTTTCTAGTACGCTCAGATGAGGAAACAGGTTAAACTGCTGGAAAACCATGCCTACTTGTGTTCGTAGTTCTCGTAGTTGCCTGTTGGTGAAACTAGGTTGCGATAAATCAATACCATTGACGACTAAACGCCCACAATCTATATTTTCCAAGCGGTTGAAGCAGCGCAGCAGAGTACTTTTGCCACAACCAGAGGCACCAATGACTGCTACGACTTCTCCTCGTTTGATTTCGCCGGTGATTCCCTTGAGCACTTTTAGGGAACCATAGCTCTTTTCAATGTCTTTAAAGATAATTGCAGGGGTGGAATTGTCCATTTCCCATGTTTATTGCACTATAGTTAATTATACCTGAACAGCCGGGAATGAGAAAAAACAAAAGTTAAGCTAGTACGTATTTAATATATTTAGTTTTTCATGTCATTGATAGCATAAAATACAAAAAATAAAAAATTTTCTACACTTGATAGGAACTTATTACTCCCTTCTGTAGTACCTGAAAAGATGATTCTTTGAAAATCTCATCTGTGTTAGCAATTATTTATCCGGAAAAAAACAATGTTCGAGCAAAAAATTAGGCGATCGCATTTCATTAAACATTTTTTAGCGGGTTTTGGTGCAGCTATCATTTTGTCAGCTTGTGACTCAACCAGCAATACTAGCAGTTCCTCTAAGAACGGAAATTCTCAACAAACAGCTACAGCAGGTAAAACCATCAAGGTTGCCACAGACGGAACCTTTCCGCCCTTTGTATTTAAAGGAACGGGAAATGAAATTGTGGGTTTTGACATTGACGTGATCAAAGCAGTCGCAAAAGTAGCTGGAATGACAATTGAATTCCAGACTATGCCTTTTGATGGCATGATTCCCGCACTACAGGCAAATACTGTAGATGCAGCCGTCGCTGCTATGACGATAACACCCGAACGCGCCCAGACAATATCCTTTTCTCGACCTTATTTTAAAGCAGGGTTGGCGATCGCAGTCCGCCAAGACAACGCAACTATTACCAACTTAGATAGTTTAAAAGGCAAAAAAATTGCCGCCCAAATTGGTACAACAGGAGCTAAAAAAGCCAGAAGCATTTCAGGTGCCGAAGTGCGGGAATTCGACTCAGCCCCTTTAACTTTCCAAGAACTAGCAAATGGGAATGTGGATGCAGCCATTCATGATGCTCCCGCGATTCAAGAAGCTATCAAGACTGGTAACATCAAAGGTATAAAGGTAGTTGGCGAACTAGTTACCGAAGAATATTATGGCTTTGCCCTGCCGAAAAACTCTCCCAACCTCAACGCCATCAACACAGCTTTGACAAAGATAATTTCAGATGGTACCTACGCTCAAATTTACAAAAAGTGGTTCGCTTCAGAACCTGTAAAACTGCCAGAAAGTGTGCCAGGTTCCTCATGAGGACTGGGGAGAATCAATTCACGCCGCCGCATTCACGCATTAGAAGTCTCTTCCTCATCACCCCATCACCCCACCTCCCCACCACTCCATAATGATTCAAAGTCTAACTATCATTCTCAACGCCCTGCCAGATTTACTGCTTGGCACTGTCATAACACTTGAAATTGCCGCATTTTCCGTTGTTTTTGGCATGGTTGGCGGCTCGTTGATAGCAATTGCCCGACTTTCGCCAATTTTGCCTCTGAGATGGGCAACTCGCGCTTACATCGATTTCTTTCGCGGTACACCTCTGCTCGTGCAGATTTTTATGATTTACTTCGGCTTGCCAGCACTGGCTCAAAGCATTGGCATACCCCTGCGCTTTGACCGTTTAGTTGCTGCGGTTGTTGCTTTGAGCCTCAACGCTGCTGCATATATAGGCGAAATCGTTCGCGCTGGAATTCAATCGATTGAACCAGGACAAGCAGAAGCCGCAAACTCGCTGGGTATGAGTGGAATGCAGATCATGCGCTACATCATCTTTCCCCAAGCGTTGCGTCGCATGATTCCACCACTCGGAAATGAATTTATTACCCTGCTCAAAGACACCAGTCTTGTAGCAGTCATCGGCTTTGAGGAATTATTCCGACGCGGTCAATTAATTGTCGCTAATACTTATCGGGCTTTCGAGATTTACACCGCAGTTGCCTTAGTTTATTTGGTTCTCACTTTAGCTTCATCTCAATTTTTCTCTTTTCTGGAAGTTTGGATGAACCCAATCAAGCGTAAAAAAGCAAGCCAAACTCGATTGAGTCTCTAAAAGCTCAATGCAGAAGTTATTCTCCATGTTACTAATTTCTTTGGAGATAAAGCAAGCGTCAATAAGCTGAAAATCCTATAATTTGCATACTATATTTAAATGAAATTGTTGTGGGGTGGGCATCCTGCCCGCCCAGATTGTGCAAATTAAAGGCACAACAGCTTAACACAATTTTAACTTACTGCGCGCTTAAACATTGATACCAGTTTTAGACGAAGCGATCACCCGTGGATAAAATTGAGAGATTGCAACTACAACCTAGCCAACAAGACAAGAGCAAGATTGAAAGCACAAAAAGAAATCCACTTTTTTCAGGAAATTAATGAACTATATAAAGCTACAAATTCTCGACATAGAGCAGTTTGTAATTTGTTTGATATTCTCAGATTAGAGGACTTAGAGGTAGAAGCAGTAAAAGCGCTGCCGCCCTACCGAAAAGGCTTTTATCATGTGAGCTTCAAGAAAAGCCCAAGTAACTCATCTGTTTTTATCAATGCTGACAAATTTGAAAACAGACGAGACTGTCTTGTATTCAGTTCACCCTATCATATCTATTCTTGGCAAAGAGACTCAAACACCAAAGGCTTTGTCTTTTACTTCAAAGATGAATTTTTATCCTGCGATATTTTGAGCGAGTTTCCCTTCTTCAACGTTACGGAAAGCAATCTCTTCGAGCCTAAACAAGCGGAATCAGAAAAGCTACTAGGCTACTTTCAAATGATTTGGGCAGAGTTTAGAGGTACAAATTCATACAAAACCCATATCACTCAATCGTTGGTACTGGCTCTACTTTATTATTGCAAATCACTTTATGAAAAATATACAGCCCAAGCAAAAGACCAACCCCGTAGCCTCATCATCTTAAACCAGTATCAGCAACTCATTAATAAATTTTATTTACAGAAAAAGACAGTTGAGGAATACGCAAGTTTGTTAGGCATTACCTCTAATCACCTAAACGAAGTCATAAAGCAAGCCACAGGTAAGACAGCCCGTAGCTTTATCGTTGAACGTATTCTGTTGGAGGCTAAGAGCCTTTTAACTCATACGGAATTAGATATTGCTGACATTTGCCATAACTTACAATTTGACGAACCCACGAACTTTGGCAAGTTCTTCAAAAAATATGTTGGGTTGACACCGCTGCAATTTCGTAATCAGAAGCAGCTTAAGAATTAATCCGAGTTATTTACCATTTTATCCAGGAATTGTATTACCACCGTCTAGCAAGTAGAGACTACCCTGGGAATGTCATGTCTTGGTCATCACATCATTCTAATAACAATGAAAACCACAGATAATACTATCCTCATTACAGGTGGAGCAACGGGAATCGGATTAGCCTTAGCAGAGGCTTTCCTAAGAGAAGGCAACAAGGTAATTATCTGCGGAAGAAGAGAGAAAAAATTACAAGAAGCAAAGACAAAGCTTCCTTCGCTTCATGTCATGAACTGCGATGTTTCAAAAGACAGCGCCAGAGAAAACTTATTTGAATGGGCTACCAATACATTCCCAAATTTAAACATATTGATAAACAATGCAGGGATTCAAAAAGAAGTCGATTTGACAAAAGGAGCAGTAGATTTATCGGGAGAAGATGAGATAAACATCAACTTAAAAGCTCCAATTCATCTATCCACAATGTTTATACCTCACTTAATCAAGCAGAGAGAATCGGCAATTGTAAATATTACCTCTGGTTTAGCATTCACACCGCTTGCGGTTGTTCCTATCTATTGTGCAACAAAAGCAGGTTTGCATTCATTCAGTCAATCTTTAAGGCATCAATTGCGAAATACATCAATTCAAGTCTTTGAAGTAGCCCCACCTATTGTTGATACAGAGTTAGACAGGAGTGCAAGAGAAAACCGAGAACAAGAAAACGTAGTCATTTCACCTGTGGAGGTTGCTGAGGCAACTCTTAAAGGTATAAGTGAAGACCAGGTTGAAATTGTCATTGGTTTAGCAAGTAACTTACGTTCTGCTCCTGAGAAAATGTTTAATATCATTAATCGCTTTTGAGTCGGCTGTGGAGTACCTTGATTGACGCGCAACTCGTCAGCAGGCTTTTGCTGACTTCAATACAGATCAATATGCCTACCTATCGACAACATTAGACTTCTTGCAAAAATACGATTTATGAATTTTTGAACCACAGATGTAGGCGTAAGCCGTGCCGTAGGCTACACAGATAAATATCTGTGTAAATCTTGTGTCCATCTGTGGTTTACAACAATTTTCAATTAATTACTGGTGTTTAGACTAAAAATAGGCGATTGCGCGCAGCGCAGTACCCCTTGGGCAATCGCCAAAAAATAGTTATTTTGTACTAAAACGAGCGCGGCACTACCTTTGAGACATGAACGGATCACAAGTGGGGAAAGTCCAATTGAAAAAGCGGTTTGGCAACTCAAACAGGTATGTAAGCATCTACCTGTTAGACCGATATCAGTTTGGGACAGTGAGTATGGTTGCGCCCCTTTTGTGTTAAAAACTGCTCTTCTTAGGAGCAGATATTCTGGTACGATTGCGGTCTAATCTTTGTTTATGGGGCGAACCAGAAGCTTATTCGGGTAAGGGACGACCCAAGAAACATGGGTCTAAATTCAAACTCAATGAACCCACAACATGGAGTGAGGCAGCATCTGTGTTAGAGGTAAATGACCCGAAACTACAATGGGTGCGTGTTACCTTATGGCAAAATTTGCATTTTCGCAAGGCTGCTACACGCCCACTGTTACTCATGAGAGTTGAACGTCTTAATGAACAAGGTAATTTGAGGGTGTCTAAACTCCAGTCATTCCGGCGCAGCCGGAATCAATATTAGTTGTTGGTCTGACGCGATGAAACTGAGAATCCTTGCCACAGGTGCACTGCTAGCCACAGCCTGGTTCGCGATGCCCGTCAAAGCTCAAAATACCGAAACCGTGCAGCCGGTAACGCCCTCTGCACAAGCCCAGCCAAGTGGAGATCAAGTTCTGCAAGCCTCTTCTCAAGACCGAGCAGATTCGTTGCCAAACCCCTTTAAGGATGTGCCGCCGAACCACTGGGCGCTCATCGCAGTTATGAGTATCTATTACTGCGGTGCGTATACCGGGGTGCTCCCGCTAGAGCGGGTTAGACCCTATTTGCAACAGCCCCAAGCCCCAGCATCAAAGCAGCAACACTCAAAATTATGGGTAACGGAAACTTTAAGCCGAACTCCCCTTAGCGGGGGAATTTCGGAAGGCTGAAACTATTGCTATGTGGTTCATAGCGCTAATTAAAGTCCAGGCTTCTCAACTTTGCCTGGTTTGATTTAAACGCTGGCTTCTTCAAATAACCGATTCAGACTAGCGACGAACTCCTCTATCTGTGCCTTATCCATGTCGCGCCACCCATCAAATCCCAGGAGGGATGTGACAGTTTGTTGCCTAACCGGATAAAATTCAGCGATCGCATGCGTTGATACCCAGAGTCGGACTTTTCCATCCATCGCAGGCTGTCCCGAAATGATAAACAGGCATTGAGAGGAATTTCTTCGCGCAGTACATAGCAAGTGAGCCGCAGGACTAATCATCAGGTTAGTAGGCCACGGATTCAGTGTAAGATGGTGTTTCTTGGCTGCTTGTATCACCATCTGAAATTCTTTGCCAATGCCACGAGCCTCAGCCATCGCCATGAGTGGTTCTACACTCAAGCGTTGATTTTTCAGACTGGTTGTCAATTGCGTTCCGTTTGAGGAAGCAACCCGATGCGTTATTGGGGATAGTTCAGACAACTGCTCTTGCGGGGGCACAGTTGTGCGATCGCTTTTAGCAGTTAAGCGCTGTAGCTCTACCAACTGGTGCTGCATCTGAGCGAAACTCTTGAACAGTTGCGGGAGTCTGGCGAGTTTGCCATTAAGCTTTGGGTGCGCTAACCCGGTTTGACCACCGTTGACTGTTTCGGCAGGAGGGGTTGAGGATTGTACCTGTTGGCGTAGGGATTGGAGTTCTGCTCTGATCTGTTGAATTTCTTGCTTCAGATTGCTGGTGTCAAAGTAGGGAGGAAGTGCAGAAACATGCTGTTGCAGTTGGGTGGTGGTTTGGCTTAAGTCTTCTATCTGCTGTAGCTCTGAGCGCTGGTTAAATGCCTCTGTTAATGAGCTCACACAAGCTTGCAACTGCTGTATTTGTTGCTCTAGCCCGGTGGGATCAAACGGTGCTGGTATTGGCGGCAGTGCTGAAATAAGCTGTTGCACTTGGGTGCTGCTTTGGCTTAAGTCTTCTATTTGCTGTAGCTCTGAGAGATGGTTAAATGCCTCTGTCAATGAACTCACATAAGCTTGCAACTGCTGTATTTGTTGCTCTAGCCCGGTAGGGTCAAAGGGCGCTGGTATTGGCGGCAGTGCTGAAACCTGCTCTTGCAGTTGTGCGGTGCTTTGGCTTAAGCGTTCTATTTGCTGTAGCTCTGAGCGCTGGTTAAATGCCTCTGTCAATGAGCTCACACAAGCTTGCAACTGCTGTATTTGTTGCTCTAGCCCGGTAGGGTCAAACGGTGCTGGTATTGGCGGCAGTGCTGAAACCTGCTCTTGCAGTTGTGCGGTGCTTTGGCTTAAGCGTTCTATTTGCTGTAGCTCTGAGCGCTGGTTAAATGCCTCTGTCAATGAGCTCACACAAGCTTGCAACTGCTGTATTTGTTGCTCTAGCCCGGTAGGGTCAAACGGTGCTGGTATTGGCGGCAGTGCTGAAACCTGCTCTTGCAGTTGGGCGGTGCTTTCGCGCAACTGCTGAATTTGTTGCTCTAGCCCGGTGGGGTCAAACAGTGCTGGTATTGGCGGCAGTGCTGAAACCTGCTCTTGCAGTTGGGCGGTGCTTTGGCTTAAGTCTTCTATTTGCTGTAGCTCCGAGCGCTGGTTAAATGCCTCTGTCAATGAGCTCACACAAGCTTGCAACTGCTGAATTTGTTGCTCTAGCCCGGTGGGGTCAAACGGTGCTGGTATTGGGAGCAGTGCTGAAACCTGCTCTTGCAGTTGGGCGGTGCTTTGGCACAACTGCTGAATTTGTTGCTCTAGCCCGTTGGAGTCAAACAGTGCTGGTATTTGCGGCACTGCTGAAACCTGCTCTTGCAGTTGGGCGGTGCTTTGGCTTAACTCTTCTATTTGCTGTAGCTCCGAGCGCTGGTTAAATGCCTGTGCCAATGAGCTCATAGAAGCTTGCAACTGCTGAATTTGTTGCTCTAGCCCGGTGGGGTCAAACGGTGCTGGTATTGGCGGCAGTGCTGAAACCTGCTCTTGCAGTTGGGCGGTGCTTTGGCGCAACTGCTGAATTTGTTGCTCTAGCCCGTTGGGGTCAAACGGTGCTGGTATTTGCGGCAGTGCTGAAACCTGCTCTTGCAGTTGGGCGGTGCTTTGGCTTAAGTCTTCTATTTGCTGTAGCTCCGAGCGCTGGTTAAATGCCTGTGCCAATGAGCTCATAGAAGCTTGCAACTGCTGAATTTGTTGCTCTAGCCCGGTGGGGTCAAACGGTGCTGGTATTGGCGGCAGTGCTGAAACCTGCTCTTGCAGTTGGGCGGTGCTTTGGCTTAAGTCTTCTATTTGCTGTAGCTCCGAGCGCTGCTTAAATGCCTCTGTCAATGAGCTCATAGAAGCTTGCAACTGCTTAATTTTCTGGTTAAAGTCTTCGATTTCCTGCTTGGTGGCACTCTGGCTGGTAATCTGTTTTGTGTGGATAAGTGCTGTTTTCAGTTCCTCAATCTGTTGTTCCAGGTTAGTGGGGTCAAAGGGTGCTGGTATTGGGACAGCAGACAGAGTTTCAACTGAGGTGCGTACCGATTGCATCTGTGCTGACAGTTGCTGATTTACGTGTGTGACGCGAGTGCCCATTTCAGACGAGACAGCAGTTATATTCTCCTGTAACGCCTGCTCAAATCGGCGTCGGTTGATCAGGCTCAGCGAGAGGGCTAAACTCAGGGGCGCAGCCGCATAGATCAGCTGCTCGGAAAAAACTGCAAATACCGACCCAGCGACAGAACCCGCTACAGAGACAGTTTCTGTTATTTCCAACCCATTGCGGTTAGTGGAGTCTTTCATTCGCTACACCCTTAGTGTTTTCTTTACCTATGATAGAAAACTTAACATGTCCGCAGTCCCAGAAGAGTTGCGGAGTTTTTATAGCAAAATTTCATCCATTTTATATAATAGTGGCTTGTCTTGTGCTTGGGCAAGGAGTCCGAAAATTAAGGAAGACGTTAAAGCAGTGCCTAAGCACCCTACTTAATCTTTTCTAAGCTGTCGCAGAATCTCCCGTACCTCTTAAGAAACACATTCCGTCGCCGTAGATTGAGCAACGAGATTAAAGCCTAAAGTATGAGCTTTTTTCTGGAGATACTTCACCGTGCGATCGCGATACTGTTGCTCATAGGCATCAATACCAGGG
>Ga0209902_100173_pt1 | contig 111377 bp, 106 predicted proteins | sample FECB27metaG_FD_188304 | JGI IMG/M metagenome (GOLD analysis project Ga0209902, IMG submission 188304) | Cyanobacterial communities from the Joint Genome Institute, California, USA - FECB-27 (SPAdes) (version 2) | ecosystem: Environmental > Aquatic > Thermal springs > Hot (42-90C) > Microbial... | reverse complement strand
CTCTTGCCAACCACTGCATCGGCAAATCCCAACTGACCGGTTCGCTTGATCGCCAAGGCTCGACTCCCCTGCTCTAAACCAACGGAATCACAACCACCCAATTTTGCAACAGCCCCCTCAGGGGAGAAGGTGGCGCGAAGCGCCGGTTGAGGGGTGAAGCGATGCAACGAGCGCTCGCTGAGAAGCTGAACCCCTCACCCTAGTTTCGCTACGGACCTGGCGGTCCTAGCTGCACTAGCCTCTCCCCTCAGGGGAGAGGGGCGCGGACTGAAGGCTCCGTGCCTAGTCCGCAAAGCTCCGAACCGCCGCCGCGACCGCCTCGGTAATCCCCGGATCGCTCAGGGAGTGGCCGGCATTGTCGACCATGCGCACCTCCGCATCGATCCAGATCGCAGCCAACGCGTGGGCGGTGCGGGGTGGGCAGAGCAGGTCGTAGCGGCCCTGGACGATGATGCCGCGGATGCCGGCGAGGCGGTGGGCGTTGGCCAGCAGCTGGTCGGGCGCCATGAAGCTGTCATGGCTGAAATAATGCGCTTCCATCAGCGCCGTCGCCGGGATGCGGGACGAGGGCGAGAAGTCGAGCCGCGTCGTCGCCGGGCGCACTTCGGAGAGGATGCGCTCGGTGTCGCCATAGGCGCGCGCCGCCGGGCCGTGGATAGTCGGGTCGGGATCGAGAATACGCCGGAAGTAGCTGTCGACCGGCGAGCGGCGCTCCTCCGGCGTGAGGAGGCTGAGGAAGTCCTCGTACAGCGCCGGATAGAAGGTCGAGAGGCCGGTGCCGAAGGCCCATTCGAGCTCAGTGCGGGTGCCGAGGAAAGTGGCGCGGAGCACGATGCCGAGCACCCGCTCAGGGTGCGCCTCAGCATAGGCGAGGGCGAGCGTCGCGCCCCAGGAGCCGCCGACCACCAGCCAGCGCTCGAGGCCGAAATGCTCACGGATGCGCTCCATGTCGGCGATCAGGTGCGCAGTGGTGTTGGCCTCGCGCGAGCGCGCCGGCGTGGAGCGGCCGGCGCCGCGCTGGTCGAACAGCACGGCGCGGAAGCGGCCGGGGTCGAAGAGCTGGCGATGCGCCGGCTGGCAGCCGCTGCCCGGGCCGCCATGCAGGTAGACCGCAGGGATGCCGTTGGTGGCGCCGAGGGTCTCGACGTAGAGCTCGTGGCCGTCGCCGACGGGGAGGCGGAGGATTGAGATCGGTGGGGTGGTCGCAGTTCCGCCGTCAGGCGCCATTGTTGATCGGGTCCGGTTCGAGCGTGCCACCCGCAAAGTTGCGGTAGATGTAGCGGTTCGTTCCGGTAGCAGACTCCGCTTCGGCCGTCCTGAAGATCTCGTGGTGGCGCGGCGACAGGCTGCAGGCGGGGTCGGTGTTGGCGGCGCTGCCGGTGAGGGCGAAGGCCTGGCAGCGGCAGCCGCCGAAATCCTGTTCCTTGAAAGCGCAGCTCTGGCACGGCTCGGGCATCCAGCCGGTGCCGCGATAGCGGTTGAAGGCGTCGGAGTTCTGCCAGATCCAGGCGATCGAGTGGTTGGAGCGGACGCTCTCGAAATCGAGTTCGGTGATGGTTTCGGCGGCGTGGCAGGGCAGCACCTTGCCCGCCGGCGTGATGTTGAAGAACTGCCGGCCCCAGCCGCCCATGCATTTCTTCGGGCGATCGGCGTAGTAGTCGGGAACGACATAGTCGATGTCGAGGATGCCCTTGAGGCGGGCCGAGGCCTCCTCGACGATCTGGGTGGCCCCGTCGATCTGGGCAATGGTCGGCATCAGCGCGGCGCGGTTCTTCAGCGCCCAGCCATAATATTGGACGTTCGCCACCTCGATGCGGTCGGCATCGAGTGCCACCGCCATCTCGATCATGCCGGGGAGCTGGTGCAGGTTCTGTCGGTGCATCACCGCATTGACGGTGAGCGGCAGGCCCAGTTCGCGGGCCCAGCCGGCAGCTTCCAGTTTCTTCGAGTGTCCCTTGAAGCCGGCGATGCGGTTGGCCAGTTCGGGCTCGTTCCCCTGGAAGCTGATCTGGATGTGGCAGAGCCCGGCATCGGCGAGCGCCGCGAGCTTGTCGCGGCTCAGCAGCACCGCCGAGGTGATGAGGTTGGAATAGAGCCCGAGATCGCTGGCGTGCCGGATCAGCTCGGCCAGATCCTTGCGCACCGTCGGCTCGCCGCCGGAGAAGTGCACCTGCAGCACGCCGATCTCGGCGAGTTCGGTGAGCACCTTTTTCCACTCGTCGGTGGTGAGCTCGTTGCCGGCGCGCTCCATCTCGATGGGGTTGGAGCAGTAGCCGCACTGCAGCGGGCAGCGATGGGTGAGCTCGAGTAGTACGGCGAGCGGAATGCCGTAGCTTTCGGCGATGGACCTTTCCTCGAGAATGGCGAGGCCATCGGTCGGGTCGGCAAACACCGGGCTGGTATCGAGCAGCGTGGGACTCATGGCGTGGCCTTTCGGTCCTCGACGACGAAGCCGGAGCCGGCGAGGTCCTGCAGCATGGCGATGACATCGGCGCCGATCTCGTCGCGCGGCGCGGCATAGGCTGCTGCCAGCTGGTCGATGATGGCGGCGACGCTGCGCTGGCCGTCGCAGAGCTGCAGGATTTCGACGGCGATCTCGTCGGGGGCCATGACGCGCTCGGGCACCAGCAGCACCCAGCGCTGGCGCGCCTCGTCGTAGCGGAGGCGCGTGCCACGGGCGAGGGTGGGGACGCTGTCCTCGGCAACGATCAGGCGGCGCCGGACCGCCGGTGCGGTCGTCGTGCTCATGCCGAGGCCGGCACGAAGGCGCCGGGCGGCACGTGGCCCTCGACATAGGCGTGGTACAGCGCGTCGAGCTGCACCCACAGCACGTTGGTCTTGAAGATCAGCGCGTTGCAGACCAACTGGCGCTCGTAGGGGGTCCTCGCATGCTGCTTCACATAGTTGAGCGCGAACTCGGAATCGCGCGGCGCCTGGGTGAGGCGGCGGCTGAAATAGCTCATCACCTCGGGGTTCACGAAGTCATAGTGCTTCAGCATGCCCGAGATGCGCTCCTCGTGCAGGTTCGGTGCGAACAGCTCGGTGAGCGAGGAGGCGATGGCCTCGAGCGGCGATTTCTCGCGCACGAAATGCACATAGGCCTCGACGGCGAAGCGGGTGGCGGGGAGGATGCCCTCGGCGCGTTCGACGTAATCGGTGTCGAGGCCGAGCCCCTCGGTCAGCTTGATCCAGCGTTCGATGCCGCCCTCGGTGCCAATGTCGCCGTCATGATCGGCGATGCGATGGCGCCACTCGATGCGGGTGTCGCGATCGCGGAAGCGGGAGATCACCACTGCGTCTTTGATCGGGATGGTCGACTGGTAATAGTAGCGGTTGAGCGCCCAGGCCTGCACCTGGCCCCGGTTGAGCTTGCCGCCATGCAGCAAGGCATGGAACGGGTGGAGGCTGTGGTAGCGGGTGGCGCCGATGAAGCGCAGCTGCTCTTCGAGCTGCTCGGGCGTATCGAGCGGGGCATCGGCTGGGACCGAGAAAGCCGTCAGAGCAGTCATAGGGTAATCTCCATCCCGTCAGCCGGAATCTGCCAGCCGGCCTGGTCCAGCGCCTGACGTTCGGACGAGCCGGGCATCAAGGCAGGGTTCGAATTGTTGATATGCAGGAACAGCTTGCGCTCGATGCCGAGGCCATCGAGGGCGGGGAGCGCGGCGGACATTGCCATGTGGCCCATACGCTGACCGGTCTTCTGGCTGAGGCCCAGGCGGATCATCTCGTCATCGGTGAACAGCGTGCCGTCGAAGAACACGAGTCTGGCACCGCGCAGGTGACTTTCGACCTCAGGGGTGAGAGCGGCACAGGCAGCGAGGAAGACCAGGCTTTCGTTCGTTGCCTTGTCACGGATGACGAAGCCGAGCGTATCGCCGTCTTCGTTGGCACTGATCTCCTCGACGAACAGCGCGGTCTTGCCGGGGGCAATGAAGGGCAGGATCTCGAGGCCGGACGGCGTGCCGTCGGGCAGGGTTGGTTCGAATGCCACATCGGGCGCGATGGCGACGCGCGGCACCAGAGCCGGCTTCAGCACATTGAAGATGGAATTGTCACGGAGCAGCGACAGCACCCGCGCGTGACCATAGAGCGTGAAGGGCGAACCCTCCCTGAGGGTCAGGAGGCCCGCGATGGCGTCGACTTCGCCGTTCGAGAGAATGACGCCGGCAATGGGGCTGTGGCGCAGGGCGCGCGGGTGCAGCGCCGGAGTGGCGGTGAGCTGCTGGCGGAGGTCGGGCGAGGCGTTGATCAGGAACCAGTGCTCCCCATCTGCACTGACGGCGATCGAGGCTTGCGTGGCCCTGAGCTCGGCGTGGCTGGTGCGCGCGGCACGGCAGTTGTCGCAGCCGCAGTTCCATTGCGGCACCCCGCCACCCGCCGCGGTTCCAAGGACAATAATGCTGAGCATGAGGCCCGTCCCCGCGGCAGGATCGACGCGACTACTTGCGCGTTGCGCAAGCGTACATGTTGATTTCCATGCTCACCGGCACTTCGACCAGCTTGGGCTTCTTCCAGGACTTCATCTGAAGGTCTCCTCACGATTCACGGCTTGGTGCCGCGAGGAGGAGTGTCGGGGAGAACCGTGGGACCCGCACTCTATCATGCTGATAGATATGGCCTATTGGTTAGAATTCGGAGAGAGAAGCACGATCGAGGAAGGGCGGGGTAGGGCGGATGCCTGGTATGGCGAGTGTTTCGCCGGCGGCCTGCAACGCATCGATCAGGCTCGCATATGGCTCCTGTCGCCGATACTGCGAGGCGACCAGCGCCACGATGCGGCGGGCATCGGCATTGATGCGGTAGAGCCGCACGCCGTCGAGGGAACTGCTGCCGCTGACCGTCGACAGCGCCGGGGCGAGGCAGACGCCGGAGCCGGCGCGCACCAGCCCGATTGCCACCTCGAAGCTGCGGCACTGGGCGACGACGCGATGCTCGGGCAGCATCTGGTCGTACCAGTCGGCGACGCGCTTGGCGTGCTGGGTGCCGAAGATGAACTGGATCGAGCGGTTGAGCACGGCCCAGTCGGGGGGAGCCAGCTCGCGCGGGTCGGTGATGTCGTCGAGGTTCAACCGCTCGGGGACGACAAGGACGTAGGGATCCTCGATGATGGGGATCTTGAGGAAGCCGACGCTCGCTTCCGCCACCGAGTTGGCGGCAAGCAGGCCGATATTGACGCGGCGGCCGTAGAGCATTTCGAGGATGTCGGCCGGGGCGCTTTCCTGGATGTCGAAATCGATATCGGGGAACTTCGCCTGCGTGCTGGTCAGCGCCGGCGGCAGCACCACGCGCAGTACCGAGTTGATGCCGGCGAGGCGGACAGTCACGCGATGGCCGCCGCTATACTGACCGAGCCCGTCCTCGAGATCCTGCATGCTGCGCAGGATCTGCTCGGCCTTGGGCAACAGGTAGGTGCCGGCCTCAGTGAGCGTCATCTCGTTGGAGTGGCGACGGAACAGCCTGGTGCCGACAGTGGTCTCGAGCTTCGAGAGCTGCTGCGACAGCGACGGCTGGGCGAGGCCAAGCTGCTTTGCCGCCCGGGTCAGCGTTTCGGAATGGGCGACGGCCCAGAAGATGCGGAGCTGATGCAGCGTGATCTCGGGCCGACGGGCCCGCAGCGCGGTGCGCGGTCGGCCGGTCTGCAGCAGCGCGGTGAGATCCGCGGGGATCCGCTCTTCGTTGTCGTCAGTCATGTCGCCAATCCTAATGGAGCGGACGGCTTAACGCGAGACGGCAGTCGGATGGGTAATGAAGAGGATTGGGGTGGGGGCTTTGGACGCTGGAGTGAGCGTCTCCCTCCCCCTTGCGGGGAGGGGACAGGTGGGCTCTTCCAGCGCCGGCTACAGTGACAAAGAAGCCTAGATCGTCCCCTTGGCCTTAAGTTCGCGCACCGCGTCCTGCATCGCCGCAAGCGTGTCGTTGATCACGTCGGCATCGTGCTCGCTGGAGAGGAACCAGGCGCCGCGTTCGAGGGCGCGGACGCCGCGATACATCAAGGCGGTGGTCAGCGCGATGTAGGCGGGGCGGTTCATCTTGGCGAGATCGCGGTAGTCGCGGGCCGGCTTGTCGAGGCCGAGCGCGACGTGGAAGACCTGCGGGAAGCCGACCACCGAGGCGGTGACGCCGGCCGAGGCGAAGATCTCCTTGAAGCCTTCCTGCAGCGCCGTGCCGGAGACGCCGATCTTCTTGTAGAGCGCCGGGGTCAGCGACCTCAGCGTCGCCGCGGTCGCCGCCATGGCGATCGGCTGGGCGTTGTAGGTGCCGCCATGGACGACGCCGCCGGAGGTGAACATGTCCATCAGGTCGGCGCGGCCGGCGATGGCTGCCACTGGGAAGCCGTTGGCGATGGCCTTGCCGAAGGTCGACAGGTCAGGGGTCACGCCGAACAGTTCCTGCGCGCCGCCGGGGGCGAGGCGGAAGCCGGTGATGACTTCGTCGAAGATCAGGATGGTGCCGGTCCTGGTGCAGGCCTCGCGCACGCCTTCGAGATAGCCGGCCAGCGGGTGCACCGCACCCTGGTTGCACATCGCGGCTTCCATGATGACGGCGGCGATATCGCCTTTGGCCAGACGGGCGGTGAGCAGTTCGAGATTGTTCCAAGGCAGCACGACGAGCGTATCGGCGGTGTCCTCGAGCTGGCCTTTCGAGCCGATCACGGGAACCGGGGCATCGGCGGGGCCGGCGGCGGCGACGGCCGGAGCGGTCGACCACAGCACGTTGTCGAACCAGCCGTGATAATGGCCCTCGAACTTCAGGATCTTGGTGCGGCCGGTGGCGGCGCGGGCGAGGCGCATGGCGGCCTGGTCGACTTCGGAGCCGGAGGAGCCGAAGCGCATGCGCTCGGCCGACGGCACCAGCTCGCAGACGAGGCGAGCGGCCTCGGCCTCGATGGCGGTCTGGCCGGCGAACAGGATGCCGTTATCGATCTGCGACTTCACCGCGTCGACCAGCGCCTGCGGCTTGTGGCCGAGGATCATCGGGCCCATGCCGAGGTAATAGTCGATCAGCCGGTTGCCATCGACGTCATAGAGATAGGCGCCTTCGCCACGCTCGAACACCAGCGGGGTTGGCGAGATGTTGAGGCGGAAATTGCTGTTCACGCCGCCGGAGATCCACTGCGAGTTGGTGCGGATCGCCTCGACGGATTTATCGAAGCTGAGCGGGCGTGACTGAGCGGCCGATGGGGCGGCAGGGGATGTAACGGTCAACGCGGGACTCCTCAATTCTTCTAGTTCAAGTGGCCCGACGGCCTGAAAGTTGTAAATGGCCGCCGGTTTCGCGAGGCGAAAAAATGGGCGGAAAGCCGATAAAGCCGGCAGGTAGAGCTTTTGATTGTCGCGCTTTCGAACCGGAAAAGTCTCACAACTTTTTCCTGAAAACGCTCCTAGGCTTTGGAATTCTTGGCGACGGCAATGCAGTCGATCTCGTAACGGAGCGCGGCACCGAGGCAATTGGTGATGGTGGTGCGGGCCGGGAACGGCGCCTGGAAGTACTCGGGGTAGATGCGGTTGTAGAGCGCCAGGTCCGCGTCATCGCGCACATAGTTGCGGGTCTGCACCACATGGGCGAGGTCGCTGCCGGCATCCTCGAGCACCTTGCGCAGGTTCTCGATCGAGCGGCGCATCTCGCCCTCGAAACTGTCCGAGACGATCTTGCCGGTTGCGTCCACCGAGGCCTGGCCGGAAACGAAGATCAGGTCGCCGACCTTGGTGGCCGGGCTGAATGGCAGATGCGAGCGCGGGGTATCCGGCGCGCTGGGGTATTCGATCATGGGTGTACTCCGATAGATCAGCTGATCGGGAAGACAGGCTTCCTCAGCCGCTGGTAGGGAAGGGTCCTGAGGGCACTGGTGCAGGGACCAGGGGTGGTGACGGTGTAGCTGCCCTTGGCGATCTTGTCGTAGGCGCGGCGATGCGCGACGGCCGCCTTGACGCCGATCACCGACAGCTGTTCGGGGATGATGCCCTGCGAGCGGAGCTGTCCGAGGTCGAAGGGCGGGGTCTTGCGGCTCGACAAGAGGATCTTGATGCCGTTGGCCTCGACCACTGCCGAGGGGCCCATATTGTAGTGGATGCCCTGCATGGCGGCGAGGTGACTGTGGCGATCCTCGAGGGTGAAGGCGCCGTCGGAGCGGCTGACGAAGCTGACTTCGAGCTCCACCGGGCCGGGGTCGAGCCGGCTGCCCTTGCCGCCGATCGACAGGGTGCGCTTGTCGCCGGGTTTGGCGCCCTCGAGCGCGCGGACCGCGGCAGGGTCGGCGATGGCGACGGCGGCGTTGGTGATGCCGTGACGGAGGAAGCCGCGCAGCACCGGGGTGCAATCGCCGGGCGCGCCGCCACCGATATTGTCGGAAGGCTCGACGATGACATAGGGGCCGCCGGAGAGGCTCTTTACCTCGATGAGCGCGGCGTCGAGATCCCATTCGGTCGGGATGCCGAGCTCACGCAGCTCAATGGCAAGGTTCTCCAGCCGGTCGAGGGCGGCAGCGGCATCTGCATCGCTGCCGGTGGTGGTGACCGAGAAGGCGACGCCGGCATCGGGGATGTCGGAGAAGGAATAGCCGGCGACGACGTTGACGGTCCAGATTTCCGGGTTCTCGGCCTCGATCTGGCGGGCCAGCGCTTCGAGATCGCGCATCGGGCGATCGGCGGTGCCGACGCCGGTCGGGGCCCAGATGATCGGGGCGTTGCGGGCCGCCATGTGCGGCAGCACGCCCTCGCGCAGCGCCCGGGCGAGAAGCTGCGCCGAGCGCACAGCGGATTCGTTGGCGTCGGTATGCGGGTTCTCGCGATAGGCGACAAGACCGTTGGCATTTCTCGCCATAGCTGCGGTGAAAGTGGCGTGAAGATCGAAGACGCCGAACAGCGGCAGCGTCTCGGCGCCCGGCACCTGGCGGATCCGGGCCAGCAGCTCGCCTTCCGGATCGACGCTCTGGGTGGTGACCATGGCCCCGTGCAGGGCAAGCCAGATGCCGTCGAGCCCGCCCTGGGCGAGTGCCGCTTCGAGGCCGGCGCGCAGCTCGCTCCAGAACAGTTCGAACACCGTGTGGTCGGCGGTGCCGGAGGGGAGGGCGGAGAAGTCAGCGACCGGGACCACCTCCCAGCCCTCGGCCTCGGCGACCTCAAGGAAGCCGTCAATGGTCGAGCCGTCGCCACGCCGCGCCGTTACCGCGTTGCCGCGGTTGATGGTGAATTCGTCGAGCCCGGTGATCTCGTCGACGAACGTGTGGGTCTCGTGGAACAGGCCGGCGAGGAGGATGCGAGGCTTGGTCATTTGGAGCTCGGATGCGGCGCGTGATGGGTCATTTCGGCGGTGATTTCGGCGAGGCTGGCGACGAGGAGCTTGCCCAGCCGCTCGATGTTCTCGGGCTCGTAACGGGCCGAAGGGCCGGCAATGCTTACGGCGGCGATGGCGTCGCCGCCGGGGCCGAAGATCGGCGCGGCGACACAGGCGCTGCCCATCTCGTTCTCTTCGAACTCGGTGGCCCAGCCGAGGGTGCGGCAGCGCTCGAGTACGGTCTCGAGCGCTTCGGGATCGGTGATGGTGCGCGAGGTCGCCGCCGGCAGGTTGCCGACCGAGTAGATGATCTTGCGGAAGTTGAGCGGCTGGTGCGCCAGCAGCGCCCGGCCGCAGGCGGTGGAGTGATAGGCGGCGCGGGTGCCGGAATAGGAGGAGACGCGCAGCGACTGGCTGCCCTCGAGGCTCTCGACGATCACTGCGTCGGTCGGGCCGGGGAGCGCCAGGTTCACCGTCTCGCGCGTCGTAGCGCAGAGCCGGATCAGGTGCGGGCGGGCGATGGCGGCGATATCGAGCCGGCGTTCGACCGCCTTGCCATAGACCAGGTGCTGCAGGCTCAGCCGATAGGCGCCGGCCTTGGCATCGCGCTCGGTGAGCCCGACATCGACGAGCGCGCTGACCAGGTTGAAGGCGGTGGTCTTGGCGAGGCCGGTGCGGATCGCCAGATCGCGCAGCGATACCCAGTCGCCGCCGGCCATGGCGTCGAGCAGCGCCTTGGCGCGTGCTACGGACTGAATGCGGGCCTCTGCCGTGGGGGGGCTGGTTTGCGCGTCGTCAGGGGCGCTGGTTCTGGGCATTGGCACGGTCTCTCGCGGCTAGTTCCACATCGTAGAACATTCGCCGGATGGCTGCTACCGGCGCAATAAGACACGAGCGCCGGCGCGGTGCAAGCAGTTAGACCAGCTTTTGCCGAGATGCGACCTCGGTAGAGTTGACAGCCCGGCTGTCATTATCATTACATCCAATCCGGCAAGCAGGGGGTCGTTCCATCATGTAGGATGGATGGCATTGCCGGGGAGTGGATGTGTTGCGGGTCTTTGTAGCGTCGCTGGCCACTGAAACGAATACGTTCTCGCCGCTGTTCGTCGATCGCAGCGCCTTCGAGGACGCCTTCTACTGCCCGCCCGGCACGCATCCGGATACTCCGACGCTCTGTTCGGCGCCGATGGTGGCGGCACGACGGCGCGCCGAGACCGATGGTTTCACGCTGATCGAGGGTACTGCGACCTGGGGCGAGCCGGCAGGGCTGATCTCGCAGGGCGCCTATGAAAGCCTCCGCGACGAAATCCTCGACCAGCTCAAGGCGGCGATGCCGGTCGACATCGTGCTCTATGGGCTGCATGGCGCCATGGTGGCGCGCGGCTATGACGACTGCGAGGGCGACCTGCTGGCCCGGACGCGGGAGATCGTCGGGCCCGGCGTAGTGGTCGGCGCCGAACTCGACATGCACCACCACCTGACCCAGCAGCGTGTCGACAATGCCGACGTGCTGGTGGCGTTCAAGGAGTTCCCGCACACCGACTTCCTGGCGCGGGCCGAGGACCTGGTCGAGCTCTGCCTCCGTACGGCGCGGGGGGAGATCGAGCCGGTGACCGAGGTGTTCGACCTCCACTCGCTGACCGCCGCCTTCATGACCAGTCGCGAGCCGGGGCGGAGCTTCGTCGACCGGCTGATGCAAATGGAAGGCAAGGACGGCATCCTGTCGATTTCGGTGACGCACGGCTTCACGCCGGCCGATGTCGCCGATGTCGGCTGCAAGGTGTTCGTGGTGGCCGATGGCGAGCGCAACCGCGCCAAGGCCAAGGCGTTGGCGGAACAGTTGGGGCGCGAAATCCTCGGCTGGCCGCCGGGCGCGGCGGGCCCCTATCACTACAAGCCCGAGGAGGCGATCCAGCAGGCGCTGCTCGAAGTGGGCCAGCCAATCGTCTTCGCCGACCGCTGGGACAGCCCGGGCGGCGGTGTTGCCGGGGATTCCTCGGTGATGATCGATGCGCTCTTGGCGCATCCGGAAATCCCCTCGGCGATCGGGGCGCTGTGGGATCCGATCGCAGTGCAGTTCTGCCGCGCGGCGGGTGTCGGCGCGGCGATCCGGCTGCGCTTTTGCGGCAAGGTGTCGGAAACCTCCGGCCATCCGGTCGATGCCGATGTGGTGGTCAAAGCCGTGTCGGACAACCTGATGATCCCGTTCGAGCAGAGCTGGGTATCGCTGGGGCCGGCAGCGGCGATCAGCATCGGTAATGTCGATATCGTCCTTGCCACCGGGCGGTCGCAGACCTTCAGCCCGCCGGCTTTCACCAAGCTCGGCATCGACCTCGGCACCAAGAAGGTCGTGGTGGTGAAGTCGTCGAACCACTTCTATGCCGCATTCTCAAAGATCGCGGCCAAGATCCATTATCTCGATACCGGCGGGCCGTTTCCGAGCGATCCGAGAATGATCCCGTACACCAAGCTTCGCCGTCCCATCTATCCGCTGGACCCCCACCCATGGCTCTGATCCCTCGTCTCGACCTCGCCGCCCTCGATCGCCAGCCGCTCGACCCGCTGACCAAGGGGCTGCCGTTCGACGCGCCTGACCTCACCGTGGGCGAGGTCGGCCAGCAGGGCTGGAACGTGCTGAAGGGCGACATGCCGCTGCCGCTGGCGGTGATCCGCCAGGAGGTGGTACGCGCCAACAGCCAATGGATGAGCGCCTTCACCGGGGACAACGACCTGGTGATCGCACCGCATGGCAAGACTACGATGTCGCCGGCCCTGTTCGACCTGCAGGTGGCCGATGGCGCCTGGGCGATCACCGTCGCCACCGTGCAACAGCTCAGCGTCTGCGTGCGCTTCGGGGTGAAGCGGGTGCTGATCGCCAACCAGCCGGTGGGCCAACAGGCGATCGACGCGTGCTTCCGGGCGCTGCAGGGCGATGGGTTCGAACTCTACTGCCTCGCCGACGGGCTGCCCGGGCTCAGGCTTCTCGCGGAAGGGGCGAAGCGCAATCCGCCGCCCAAGGGCAACCCGCTGCGCGTGCTGGTCGAGATCGGTTTCCTCGGTGGGCGTACCGGAGCCCGTAGCCGCGAACAGGCGATGGAGGTGGCGCGGGTCGTCGCCGCGACACCGGGGCTGGTGCTGGGTGGGTTCGAGTGCTTCGAGGGGCTGCTGCCGACGCCGGAAGCGGCCGACGGGCTGATCGACGATGTGGCGGCGTTGGCGGTCAGCGCGCTCGGCGAAGGGCTGTTCCGTGACGGCCAGCCGGTGGTGGTGAGTGCCGGCGGTTCGGCGTTCTTCGACCGGGTCGGCACCCGCTTCAACCAGGTGGCGTTCGCGCGGCCGGTGGTGAAAGTGCTGCGTTCGGGCTGCTACCTGACGCACGACTCGATCTCCTACGCGGCAGCGTTCGAGCGGATCATCAACGACACTTCGCTGAAGCTGCCGGAAGGGCGGCTCGAGGCGGCGCTGGAGGTCTGGGCCTATGTGCAGTCGCGGCCCGAGGACGGGCGCACGGTGCTGACCATGGGCAAGCGCGACATCAGTTTCGATGCCGGCATGCCGGTGCCGCTGCGCTGGTTCCGGCCGGGCAGGATGGTGAAGCCCGAGGCGATGCCGGCGGGGCATACCGTGGTGGCGCTCAACGACCAGCACTGCCACATGACGACGCCCACCCAGAGCCCGCTCCAAGCCGGCGACATGGTGGCGTTCGGCATCGGGCACCCGTGCACGACGTTCGACAAATGGCAGATGCTGGTGCTGGTCGACGAGGAGTACGGCGTCACCGGCGCACTGAAGACGTTCTTCTGACCGAGCAAGCAAGGGGTAAGCGATGAGCAAGTCTGGTGGCGACTATATCGTTCTTCCTGTGATGAAGGCCCTGCAGGTGCTGGATTACGTGGCGCGGCAGGGACACGACGTGACGCTGACCGAGACGGTGCAGGAACTGAAGCTGCCCAAGACCACGGTGTTCCGCTACCTGCAGACGCTGTCGGCGGCGCAGTTTCTTGAGCATGACCTGAAGCGCGACCGCTATGGGGTGGGCAGCAAGTTCCGCTCGCTGGCGCGGGTCGACCAGGAGCTGCAGGGCTTGCGCGATATCGCCCAGCCCGAGATGCGCACGCTGATGGAGACCTTTCACGAGACGGTGAACCTCGCCGTGCTGTCGGAGAACGAAGTGGTCTATATCGACATGCTCGAGCCGGGCCGGCCGCTGCGCGCCAATGCGCGGATCGGGCACCGGCACCCGGCGCACTCGACCTCGCTGGGGAAAGCGATGATGGCGTTCCTGCCCGACGCCGATGCGCTGGCGCTGAGCAGCGAGTTGCCGCAGCGGACCATCAACACGCTGACCGATGCCGACAAGCTGCGTCGCCAGGTGGATGATGTGCGGCGGCGCGGCTACGCCATCGAAGTGGGTGAGAACGAGGACGGGCTGATGTGCATCGGCGTGCCGATCCTCGATCGGACCGGGTACCCAGTGGCGGCGATGAGTCTGTCGGCCCCGGAACGACGGATGCGGCCGGAACTGACCATGGTGGCAGCAGACGCGCTGAAGGGCGCGGCCAAGCGGATTTCCACACATCTGTCGGCACAGCATTAAGGTCGATACCCTGCGCCGATCGATGGGTCGACGCTCCCCTCAAGGGGGAGGGGAGCGCGGCCTGTGCCCGCGGACAGATCGCGGACCCATTCCCCCCAGCCGCTCCTAAGGTCGATACTCCGCGCCATCGTTGTTCCCTCTGACGAAACTCCACGTCATTGACACCATTTTGGGCCGTTAATAGCGTGATGATCTACGGGTGTGCCCTGTGATCGCAAGGGCTTAGCGTTCCGTTTCCGAGCCTATTTCTGAAGTTCTCCACATTCGGAGAACCGATACGACTGTTCACCGCGCCAATGTGCATTTGGCGCGACGGGCTGGTGTTGCCGGAGATTGCCTTTGCGTATTGCCGTTATTCACGTCGCCCAGGAAACCAACGACTTCAATCCGGTCCTCACCACGATGACCGACTATGAAGCGTTCGGCATCTACGAGGGGCGCGAGATCGTCGAGAAGCTCAAGGGGCTCGGTCAGGTCGGTGGCTTCCTCAAGGTGATCGAGGAGTCCGACCTCGATATTGAGATCGTGCCGATCATTCGCGCCTGGGCGGTGGCGGGTGGGCGGATCGACCGCGCCTCGTACGACTATTTCGACGGCCGGATCCGAACGCTCCTGCGGGCAGCATTGGCGGAGGGCCCGATCGACGGGCTGGCGCTGCAGCTGCATGGCGCGTGCGCCGCCGAGGGCATCGACGATGTCGAGGGCGAGCAGGCGGCGCTCTGCCGGCAGATACTCGGGCCTGACGTGCCGATCGTCCTCGGGCTCGATCACCACGCCAACGTGACACAGAAAATGGTCGATAGCGTCGACGCTATCGCCGGTCACCGGACGCAGCCGCACGACACGTTCGATACCGGGGTCATCGGCACCGAGCTGTTGCTCAGGATCATCACGGAAAAGCTGAAGCCGACGACGGCGTGGCGCAAGATCCCGCTGGTGTCGCACCAGGAGCAGTTCCTGACTTCGAAGGGGCCGATGAAGGTCTGGTTCGACCGGGCGCGCGCCATGGAAGCTGATCCGCGCGTGCTGCAGGCCTCGAACTACCCGATGCAGCCCTGGCTGGATGTGGCCGAGGGCGGCTGGTCCACCATCGTCGTCACCGACAACGACCAGGCGCTGGCCGAGCAGCTGGCCGATGAGCTGGCCGATCTTTGCTGGTCGCTGCGCGATGATTTCCAGGTGCGTGAGGCGGTGTCGATCGACGATGCGGTGCGGATGGCCGACGCCGAGCCCAAGGGCGTCGTCGTCCTCTCCGATACCGGCGACACGGTGTTCGGCGGCTCGGCCGGCGACAGCAACCTGATCCTCGAGGCGATGCTGCGCCTCGGGATCAAGAGCAAGGCGCTGGTGCCGCTGATCTCGCCGGGGGCGGCCAAGACCCTGAGCGAAGCCGGCGAGGGCGCCGAGGTGACGCTGCTGCTGGGCGGCGATGCGGCCACGGCGTTCTTCACGCCGCTCGAAGTCACCGGCACGGTGCGCACCGTCGGTGGCGGCATGATCACCATCACCGACGGCCATCAGAACGAGGTCGATCTCGGGCAGGCGGTGATCTTCGATGTCGGGCCGATCACCATGATGATCACCGAGCTGCGCGGCCTTGCCGGCAACCTGCCGCAGCTCTACGAGGCGATGGGGGTGAACCCGCGCGACTATAAGATCGCCGTGCTGAAGACCGCCTCCAACTTCCAGTATTTCGCCCCGCTCACCTCGCGGGTGATCCGCGCCGATACGCGCGGGCCCGGCCAGTCGGATGTGTTCACGCTGCCCTGGCAGCGGGTGCCGCGGCCGATGTACCCGCTCGATCCGGTGGACGATTGGCGCGCCGCGTCATCGCAGCCGGGACCGCGCCGTTCCGCCTGACATTGTTTTTGCGTGTTGCCTTCACGTCTTTTGAACTCACAGGGGAGTCGTTTGCATGAAGACCGGATTTCTTAGGCCATTGAAACTGCTGGGGCTGGCGCTGTTCGCTGCCGTGGCCCCACTCGGCACCGCACTCGTCGCACCTGCCACAGTCGTGGCGCAGGAACTGAAAGGCGGCACGCTGCGCGTCGGCCTGCTTGCCGACATGACCAATTACGATCCGCAGCAGTTCTCGACGGTAAACTTCCACCTGATCAAGAACCTCTATGACAGCCTGATCGAATACACCCCGGAAGGCGAGGCGGTGCCGAGCCTCGCCGAGGAGTGGGCGATCAATGCCGACAACACCTCGGTGACGCTGAAGCTACGCGACGACGTGACCTTTGCCTCGGGCGGCAAGTTCAGCTCGGCCGACGTGGTGGCGACGCTGGAAAAGGCCGCCAACCCGGATCTCGGCAAGAACGTTTTCGGGACCATGGCGATCGTCAAGGACTGGGCAGCGCCCGATGCGACGACCATCACCATCAACTTCAAGGCGCCGGCGCCAACCAAGCAGATCACCGACCTCCTGCAGTTCATGATCCCGATCGAGGCGGCCGGCATTGCGACCGTCGAAACCGTGCCGGCCGGCACCGGCGCTTATCTCCTCGCCGATCGGGCCGTCGGCCAGAGCCTGACGCTGAAGAAGAACCCCAACTACTGGCGCGACAATGAGCCGATCCTCGACGAGATCGTGTTCACGATCTTTGCCGACGACGCTGCAGCAAGCGCCGCGCTGGAATCGGGGTCGATCGACATGGTCTATGGCAGCACGGCCCGCAATGCGGTGCGGCTGCAGGATGCCGGCTACCAGGTGATCCGCGGGCCGGGCTCGCTGGTGCAGGTGTTTCGCATCAACGCCACCCGCGCGCCGTTCACCAACGAGAAGTTCCGCCAGGCCTTCAACTACATCATGGACCGCGAAGGCATGGTGAAGGTGGCCTATGCCGGTCTCGGCACCGTGGTGGCGCTGCCCTGGGCCCCGGCCTCGCCGGCGTTCGATGAAAGCTACACCGCCGAGTTCGCCTACAACATGGACAAGGCCAAGGAGCTGTTCGCCGCCTCTGGCCTGTCGGCCGCCGAGATGAGCGATTGGAAGATGCTGGTGTTCGGCAATGACGAGCCGGGCGTGGTGGTGAGCCAGATCGTGCAGAACGCCCTCGCCGAAGCCGGCATCAACATCGAGCTCGATGTCCGCCAAGGCGCCGAATACACCGATGCGCTGCTGGGCGGCGACTTCTCGGCGACCTTTGGCGCGGTCGGCAATGCGCAGAAATTCCCGTCGCGCATGGCCACCAACTCGATCTACCGCACGGTCAAGAACCCGGTGCTGAAGGACCCGCATCCGTTCCCCGACTATGTCGCGGCGATCGACAAGGTGAACTCCACCTCGGGTCCTGAGGACGCGGTGAAGGCCGCCTATGCCGAGCTCAACCGCGTGCTGGTGACGGACTCGTTCGCGGTGCCCACCAACACCGTCGATACCGGGCTGATCGTTGCTTCCGACAAGCTCGGCGGCTTCACGCTCGATATCGACAACCTGTTCGTCGCCCGTACGATCGGCTTCAAGTAATGGTCGATAGCGGCGCTGTGCGCACCGATGGAGGACCGGACGCCGTTCCGGTTCTCTCTGTCCGGAATCTCAAGGTGGAGTTTACCGGGTCCGGTCGCGCGGTGCCTGTGGTGCGGGGCGTCGATTTCGACGTCTACGCCAATGAAGTGCTCTGCATCGTCGGCGAAAGCGGATCTGGCAAGAGCGTCACCTCCCTCGCGGTCACCGGGCTCCTGCCCGAGACCGCGCGGGTTTCCGGCTCGATCAGGCTCGGCAGCGTCGAGGTAATCGGGGCCGCGCCGGAGGCGCTGCGCCAGATGCGCGGGCGTGATGTCGGCTTCATTTTCCAGGATCCCACGACCACCCTCAATCCGGTGCTGCGGGTCGGCCGGCAGATCACCGAGGGGCAGGTGGCGCACGGGCTGCTCGCCAAGGCCGACGCACCAAGGCGCGCGGCGGAGCTGCTGCGCGAAGTGGATATCGCCGACCCCGAAGGGCGGGTCACCCAGTATCCGCATCAGTTTTCCGGCGGCATGCGGCAGCGGGCGGTGATTGCCATGGCAATGGCCGGGCAGCCGAACCTGATCATCGCGGACGAACCGACCACGGCGCTCGACGTCACGGTGCAGGCGCAGGTGCTGGCCGTGCTGGCGCGGCGACAGGCCGAAACGGGCGCTGCGGTGATCCTCATCACCCACGATCTCGGCGTGGTGGCGGAAGTCGCCGACCGGGTGGCGGTGATGTATGGCGGCCGCATCGTCGAAACCGGTCCGGTGGCCGACCTGTTTCGCTCGCCACGACATCCCTATACCCGGGCGCTGTTGCACTCGATCCCGCGTATCGACACCACCGATGCCCGGCTCGACCCCATTCCAGGCCAGCCTCCGATCCCTTCTGCGCTGCCCACCGGCTGCAGCTTCCACCCGCGTTGTGCGCTGGGGAAGGGGCGGGCCCGTTGCAGCGGCGAAGAACCAGCCCTACGTGTAGTGAGCGAGCTGCAGCAGGCGGCTTGCCATTATGCGGACGAGATCCCCGTTGCGAGCGTAGTTGCCACGCCGCGCGAGGCGGCCGGCGGAGCCACCCCGCCGGCCAACCCGCTGCTCGTCGTCGACGACCTCAAGGTGCATTTTCCGGTCAGATCCTCGATTCTTCGCCGCACCATCGGCTGGGTTCGGGCGGTGGACGGCGTCAGCCTCTCGGTGCGGCCAGGCGAGACGGTGAGCCTCGTCGGCGAAAGCGGTTGCGGCAAGACCACGACCGGGCGCGCCATCATGGGGCTGATCGGAGCGACCGGCGGCGACATCCGCTTCGACGGCCAATCGATCGTCGGGCTGGAGCGCGCACAGATGCGGCAGGCGCGCCGCCAGATGCAGTACATCTTCCAGGACCCCTACGCCTCGCTCAACCCGGTGCTGACGGTCGAGGAGATCGTCGCCGAGCCGCTGCGCATCCACGGCATCTATGACGAGATGGGCGGGGCACCGCGCATCGCCGAGTTGTTCGATATGGTGGGGCTGTCGCGCTCGATGCTGGGGCGTTATCCGAGCGAGTTCTCAGGCGGACAGAAGCAGCGCATCGGCATTGCCCGGGCGCTGGCGCTCAAGCCGCGGCTGCTGATCCTCGATGAACCAGTGGCGGCGCTCGACGTGTCGATCCAGGCGCAGGTGATCAACCTGTTGCAGGACCTGCAGCAGGAACTGGGACTCGGCTACCTGTTCATCGCCCACAACCTCAGCGTGGTGCGCCACATCTCGGACCGGGTGGCGGTGATGTACCTGGGCCGGATCGTCGAGGAGAGCGGACGCGACGAACTCTACGACCAGCCGGTGCACCCCTATACGCAGAGCCTGCTCTCCGCCGCACCGGTGCCCGATCCGGCGGTGCGCGACAGCCGGCGGCGCATCGTGCTCGAAGGCGAAATCCCCAATCCGGCCAAACCGCCTGCCGGGTGCACTTTCCACCCGCGCTGCTTTCGCGCCACCGAGCGCTGCCGCAGCGAGGCGCCGGTGTTCGGTCCCTATCCTGGTCTCATGACGCGCACCTCGTGCCATCACGCCGGGCCACTATCGGCGACTGCCGACCGGCAGCCGGAGGCGGCGCAATGAAGCTGCTTCGTTCGACCGGCTCGGTGCTGCAGCGGCTGCTGGGTAGCCCCGGTTCGGCGCTGGCGCTGCTGTTCCTAGCGTCCATCACGCTGGCCGCGATCCTCGCCGATTTCCTGCCGCTCAACCCCTATGCGCAGAAGCTGGTCAACGCGCTCAACGGACCATCGGCGGCGAACTGGTTCGGCACTGACGAAGTGGGTCGCGATATCCTCGCCCGCGTCGTGTACGGAGCGCGCACCTCGCTGCTCACGGCGGCCGGCGCAGTGGCGATCGCCGCGGTGATCGGGGTGCCGATCGGGTTGGTGGCCGGGTTCTTTGGCGGCTGGCGCGATGCCACGCTGATGCGCTTCGTCGACGTGCTGCTGGCGCTGCCGGCCATCCTCTTCGCCATGGCGATGATCGCGGTACTGGGGCGAAGCCAGGTGGCGGCGCTGATCGCGGTGGGGATCACCGGCATTCCGAGTTTTGCCCGCATCACCCGGGCGCAGGTGCTGTCGCTGCGGCGCAGGGATTTCGTTACGGCCGTCGAAGCGTTCGGCGGCAGCTCGGCATACAACATGTTCCGCACCATCCTGCCCAACTCGTGGAGCCCGATCTTCGTCCAGATCGTCGTGCTCTGTTCGGTGGCGATCCTGCTCGAGGCGGCGCTGTCGTTCCTCGGCGTCGGCGTGGCACCGCCTACCCCGAGCTGGGGCGAGATGCTGAGGACCGGCAAATCCTACCTGCATGAAGCACCGTATTACGCCGTACTGCCGGGAATCGTGCTGACGCTGACCATCCTCAGCTTCGACGTGATCGGCCGGGCATTGGCGGGCATTCTCGAAAACCGCAGCGAGGTCGCTACCCCCGCCAAGGCCGGAGGCACGCCATGATCGGCTTCGTACTGCGTCGCTTCGGGCAGTTGCTGCCGGTGCTGCTGCTGGCTTCGATCGGCATCTGGGCGATGATCTTTGCCGTGCCGGGCGGGCCGATCGGCATGCTGGTCGGCGAGAACGCCACCCCCGAGGCGATCGCCGCAGCTGAGGCCCAGTTCGGTCTCGATCGGCCGGTGGTGGTGCAATATCTCGACTGGCTGTGGAATGCGCTGCAGGGCGATTTCGGCATGTCGATCCATGGCCGGGAGCCGGTGCTGCACCTGATCGGGCAGCGGCTGCCGGCAACGCTGCACCTCGCCGTTGCGGCGACGCTGGTGTCGCTGGCGATCGGCATTCCTGTAGCGATCCTCAGCGCGCTGAAGTCCGGATCGTGGATCGATCGGGTGATGAGCGCCTGGAGCGCGCTGGCGCTCGGGGTGCCGACCTTCTGGCTCGGTATCCTCTTGATCCTGCTTTTCGCGGTGGAGTTGCACTGGCTGCCCTCGGCCTCGGGCTATGTGCCGATCTGGGAGGATCCGCTGGCGGCGATCCGCAACCTGGCGCTGCCGGCGCTGACGCTCGGCGTCTATGTCTCGGGCATCCTGGCGCGGTTCCTGCGCGCCTCGCTGGTCGGCGAGCTGCGCGCCGACTATGTGCGCACCGCGCGCTCCAAGGGCCTGCCGGAGCGACAGGTGGTGGGTACGCACATCATGCGCAATGCGCTGTTGCCGTTCGTCACCATCGTCGGGCTGATGATGGCCAACTTTATCGGTGGAGCCGTGGTGACCGAGGCAGTGTTCACCTATCCGGGGCTCGGGCGCCTGCTGATCCAGGCGATCAGTACGCGCGACTACCCGCTGATCCAGGGCTGCATCGTGGTGATCCTGGTGCTCTATATCGGTATCAACATGGTTGTGGACGTGCTCTACGCCTATATCGACCCGCGGATCGAATACAGCTGATGACCCAGCCCGCTCCGCTCAATCCCGGCCAGTTGTTCGATCTTTCGGGCCAGGTGGCGCTGGTTACCGGGGCCTCGAAGGGGCTCGGCTGGGCCGTAGCCCAGGCGCTGGCTGCCGCGGGCGCCCGTGTGGTGCTGACCGGGCGGCGGGCCGAGCTGCTCGAAGAGCGGCTGGAGCAGATGATCGGTTGGGGGCTCAGCGCCGAGATTGCGGCGTTCGATGCCGCCGATGGCGATGCGGCGGTCGAGGCGCTGAACGACATCGCGACCCGGCACGGCCGGCTCGACATTCTCTACTCGAACACCGCCGCCGGAGTGCGGAAGCCGTTCGTCGAGCTCGGCGAGGACGAGTGGCAATCGGTGATCGATGGCAGTCTCACCGCCGGGTGGCGGCTGGCGCGACACGCGGCGCCGCTGATGATCAAGGCCGGCTATGGGCGCATCGTCTTCGTCTCCTCGATCAATGCCACCGTGGCGCGGCCGGGGATCAGCGCCTACGTGACCGCCAAAACCGCGCTGCATGGGCTGGTGCGGGGGCTGGCGGTGGAGCTGGCGCCCAATGGCATCACCGTCAACGCGCTGGCGCCCGGCTATTTCCTGACCGATGGCAATGCGCCGTTGCGTGGCGCAGTACCGGAGTTCCAGCAGAAGATCGCCGACCGCACGCCAATGGCGCGCTGGGGTGATCCACCGGAACTCGGCGCGGCTGCCCTCTATCTCGCCTCACGCGCCTCGGGCTACACCACCGGCAGCGTCATTACTGTCGACGGCGGACTCACCGCCGCGATCTGAAGCTCTCAAGGAAGAACGAATGTCTGAGACCAAGATGCACCTCGTGCCGTGGGACCGGCTGCAGGCGAGCACCATAAGTGTTTTTCGTGCCGCCGGGTCAGAGCTGCGGGAAGCGCAGCTGATTGCCGAACATCTGGTGGAAGCGAACCTGCGTGGCCACGATTCGCACGGTGTTGGCGTCGTGCCGATGTACATCAACGGCGCCCGCTCCGGCGGCATGGTGATGAACCAGAGCCTCAAGGTGGCGATCGATACCGGAGCGATGCTGATCTGCGATGCCGGACAGGGAGCCGGCCAGGTGATGGCGCATGACGCCATGGCACTGGGCATCGCCCGCGCCAGAGACGAAGGCAGCGCCATCGTCAGCCTGAGGAACAGCCATCATATCGGCCGCATCGGGCACTGGGCCGAGCAGTGCGCGGCGGCCGGCATGGTGTCGATCCATTTCGTCAACGTCGTCGCCGGGGCGATCGTCGCGCCATTCGGCGGCACCCGCTCACGGCTGGGCACCAACCCGTTTGCCGCAGCCTTCCCGCGCGCCGACGCGCCGCCAGTGGTGGTGGATTTCGCCACCTCGAAGCTGGCCGCCGGCAAGGTGCGGGTGGCGCACAACAAGGGGATCGAGCTGCCACCCGGGGCGCTGCTCGACAACCAGGGCAGGCCGACGATCGACCCCGGGGCGCTGTTCGAAAGCCCGCCGGGCTCGCTGACGACGTTCGGCGAGCACAAGGGCTGGGGCCTGATGCTGGCCTGCGAACTGCTCGGCGCGGCACTGGTCGGGGCGCCGACGCAGCACCAGAAGGACGGCAATGGCGCCGTGATCAACTCGATGTTCTCGGTGATCGTTTCGCCGGAGCGGCTGGGAACAGACTCGGCGTTCGGCACCGAGATGGAGTCGGTGCTCGGCTGGGTGCTGTCGGAGAATGAAACCGGCGGGAAGGTGAAGTTGCCCGGCATGCCGGAACTGGAGACCAAGGCGGAACGCACCACGAAGGGCGTGCCGGTCGATACGGCAACCATGGAGCAACTGGAAGCCGCGGCGCGCGACGTCGGGCTCGCAGGCTTCGGGGCCGTCTGATGCGCATCTTCATCGCGGCGCTCGGCACCGAGACCAATACGTTCTCGCCGCTGCCGACCGGACGGAAAACCTTCGAGGAAACCCTCTGGGTGCGCCGCGATGCCAGCCGCAGCTCGGACAACTATTTCGTCCTGCCGCTGAAGGAATGGCGGCGGCTGGCCGAGGCGGCCGGCGATGAGGTGATCGAAAGCCTGTCGGCTTTCGCGCAGCCGGCTGGACGCACGGTGCAGGCGGTGTGGGAGGAACTGCGGGATACGCTGCTCGGCGATCTCCGCGCTGCCGGTCCGGTGGACCTGGTGCTGCTGAACCTGCATGGGGCGATGGCGTCGGAACTGTGTGACGACTGCGAGGGTGAACTGGTCGAGATGGCGCGGCAGGTGGTCGGGCCTGACGTTACCATCGGCATCGAGTTCGACCTCCATTGCCACATCTCCGAGCGGCTGATGCGCCATGCCGACCTGCTGGTGCTCTACAAGGAGTATCCGCACACTGACGTCGCCGAGCGCGGGGCCGAGCTGTTCGACCTCTCGCGGCGCACCGCGCTGGGTGAGATCAGGCCGGTGATGGCGCTGCGTGATCTCCGGATGCTGGACGTGTGGCGTACCTCGGACGCGCCGGTGCGCGAGCTGGTCGACTGGATGCAGGCGGCCGAGCGGCGCGACCGGGTGTTGTCGGTGAGCTTCGGGCACGGCTTTCCGTGGGCCGATGTGCCGGATGTCGGCGCCAAGACGGTGGTGGTGACCGACGGTGACCGGCCGCTGGCCGAGGCGGTGGCGAAGGAACTCGGCGACCGCATCTGGGCGCTGCGTGAGACCTACAAGGCGAACCTGCTCGACGTCAGCGAGACCATGGCGGCGATCGCGGCGGGCAACGGTTGCACGGTGGTCGCCGATATCTCCGACAATGCCGGCTGCGGCGCGGCGAGCGACTCGACGTTCTTGCTTGTGCCGCTGCTCGCCGCGAAGGCGGAGCGGGCGCTGTTCGGGCTGGTCTGGGACCCCGCTGCCGTGCGGATCGCCGAGGAGGCGGGTGAGGGCGCGACATTGCGGCTCAGGATCGGCGGCAAGGTCAGCGCCATGTCGGGCCGGCCGGTGGATGTCGAAGCGAGGGTGCTGAAAATCATCCACGACGCCAAGGTCACCTACGGCGATGGCAAGATGCCGATGGGCGATGCGGTGCTGCTCGATGCTGGCGGCGTCCACATCGTCATCAACACCATCCGCACGCAGACCTTCAATCCGGACGCGTTCACGCAGTTCGGCATCGAGCTGAGGGATTATCGGACGGTGGTGCTGAAGTCGGCGCAGCACTTCCACGCCGGCTTCGCTCCGGTGGCCGACCGGATCATCTACGCGGTGGCCGAGGGGACGTCTTCGCCGGACTTCCGGGCACTGGCATTGCCGCATGCCGGGCGGCCGCTATGGCCGCAGGTGGCGGATCCTTGGCGGTGAGGGGGGCGACGATCGCTTCAAGCCCCGGCCTTAGTGAGGGCGCATCCCTCCCCCTGTAGGGAATGAGGTGGGGGTGGTGCGGTGATTGCCGATGGCCCCCGCCCCTCCCCTCAAGGGGGAGGGGAGCTAGCGTGACGTTCTCGGCTAAACCTCAGCCGACCTTGTGCCCCGGCCAGCCCATCAGCAACTTGACGTCCTTCTCGGCTTCCTTGGCCTTCTCGGCGTCCTTGAACACCCGCATGACGCATTGCGGCTTCTTGCGGTCGATCACGTCGTAGACCAGGTGGTAGCCGGTCTTGTCGAAGATCGGGCCGATCCAGCCGGCGCAGTGGTCGCAATAGCGGCCCATCGGCTCGGCGTCGTTGTCCATGACCTTTGAAAGACTGGGGCAGACATTCATCCGCAACTCGAGGCGATCCTCGTTGCGGTAGATGTCCATGTCGCAGTTTTCTTCGATCTTGATGTGGGTCCAGTACTCTTCCATGCCCTCGAGACCCTTGGTCTGGATGAGTTCGAGGATGTGCTTTTCCTGGTTCTTCGAGATGGCGAGGAAATAGGCCTCGAGCACCTCCTCACCCTGCGCTTCGAGGAACTTGAATACCTCGTTGTAGAAGCGGGTGTAGTGATCGGACGGGATCATGCGCGCCTCCTGATGACCTGCCGGCAGGCGCCGGGGCCGGTGACTTCAGTGTCGATGGCGAAGGGCGAGCCCTCGGCCATGCCCTCATTGGTGCGGCTGGTCTGGTCGCAGAAATGCGCCGAGGGGGTGCCGACGAGCTTCTGCACATGGTGCCAGGCGGTGCAGCGGCGCACCGTGAGGACGATCTCATCATCCCCTACCGCGATATCGTAATCGCAGTTCTCGCGATCGAAGAAGTGCCGCCAGTGGCGTATCAACTGTCCGGTGTCGCCGGCCACCAGATCCTCATGGATCGAGCGATAGACGTCCTTGCCCACCTTGCGGAAGATCTCGTCCATCGCGGCGAGGCCGAACTTGCCGATGATGAAATCGATGGTGGTGTCGGTCGCCCCGTGGAAATCGAGGTGCACTTCGCCGGTTTCGGCGTAGCGGAGTTTGTCACTCATCGTTGCGGCTCCCAGGACATCTGGTTGGCGAGGATGCCGCCATCGACGTAGAGCATCTGTCCGGTGATGTAGCGGGCGGCAGGCGAGGCGAGGAATACGGCGGCGCCGCCGATATCATCGGGCATGCCGATGCGGCCGAGCGGGATCTGGCGCTGCAGCGCCGGCCGCACGCCGGGGGTATCGAGGCCGGCCTTGCTCAGCGGCGTCTCGACGATTCCCGGGCCGATGCCGTTGACGCGGATGCCGCGGTCGGCGAGCGTCACCGCCAGCGAGCGGATCAGCATCAGCACGGCGCCCTTCGAGGTATCGTAGACGACGCTGTTCTTTTCGGCGGCGAGCGAGTTGGTGGAGCCGATGCAGATGATGCTGGGGTTCTGCTGCTCGGGCGTCAGCTGTTTGACGAAGGCCTGCGCGGCGAACAGGTAGCCCTTCACATTGAGGTTGAAGGTGCGCTCGAACACCGCCTCGGTCAGGTCGTCGAACGTGGTATCGCGGTAAGTGCCGGCATTGTTGACCAGCGTATCGAGAGGCCCGAGCTTTTCGTGCGCCCTGGCGATGAATTCCTGCGCGCCGGCGACGGTCGAGATGTCGGCCTCGATGAAGTGGCATTCGGTCAGGGCCGAGAGCTTCGTCACGGCCGCCGTATCGGCAATGTGCGAGTTGATGGCGAGGCGCGCCCCGGCATGGGCGAAAGCTTCGGCAATGGCGTAACCGATGCCGGTGGTGGAGCCGGTGATGGCGACAGCTGGGTTGGTCATGCGAGGGCGTTTCCGGCGAGGCCGCTTTCGACGCTGAGTACGGCGCCGACGAGGTTTTTGGTGGCTTCAGCCTTGGGGTGGCTGAACAGGTCGAGCGGTTTGCCGACCTCGACGATTTTGCCCGACGACATCACCGAGACACGGCTGGTGGTGTAGGCGACGACCGAGAGGTCGTGGGCAATGAAGACGAGGCCGAGCCCGAGGTCGCGCACCAGATCCTTCAACAGGTTCAGCACCTGCGCCTGGATCGAGACGTCGAGGGCCGAAACCGGCTCGTCGGCGATCAGCACTTTGGGGCCGGGCATCAGGGCGCGGGCAATGGCGATGCGCTGCAGCTGGCCGCCGGAGAACTCATGCGGGAAGCGCTCGAGGGCATTCTTGTCGAGCCCGACCTGGTCGAGCACTTCGAGCACGCGGGCGGCATGGTCGCCCTCGATCTTCAGGCTGCGCAGCGGCTCGAGCAGCGACGTGCCGACGCGCATGCGCGGATCGAGCGACGAGCGCGGGTTCTGCAGCACCACCTGCACCGAACGGCGGAAGCGTTTGCGGTGCTCCTCGCCGCCGGTCCACACGTCGGTGCCGTCATAGAGCACCTGGCCCTCGCCGGGGCGTTCGACGCCGGTGAGCATGCGGGTGAGGGTGGTCTTGCCCGAGCCGCTCTCACCGACGAGACCGACGGCCTCGCCGGGGCGGACGGAGAAGTCGATGCTGTCGAGCACCTTGAGTTTTGGACGCGGGGCAAACAGCTTCTGGCGGTTGAGGTTGTAGACCTGGCTCAGTTGCCGCACTTCGAGCAGCGGACGCGCTTCGGCGGGAAACGGGGTTACGGCGGTCATTGGGCGGCCACCTCGCCGGCGACGCTGATCGGGTGCCAGCAGGCGGCGCTGATGCCGTTGCTGCCCAGCTCCGGCATGCTCTCGCGGCACTTGTCGGTGGCGGCCGGGCAGCGCGGATTGAAGGCGCAGCCGGGCGGCAGGCTGTGCAGCGGTGGCACCATGCCGGGGATCGAGACGAGGCGAGACGAGCCGTCGAGCGCGATGTTGTCCATGGTCGGCTGGCTGTCTAGCAGGCCGCGGGTGTAGTGGTGGCGCGGGTTGCGGAACACCTCCTGCACCGGCCCGATCTCGACGATGCGGCCCGCATACATCACCGCGACGGTGTCGCACATGGCGGCGATGATCGGCAGGTCGTGGGTGATCATCAACAGCGCCGAGCCGCGATCGCGGACCGCGCCATTGAGCAGGCGCAGCACCTGCTTCTGCACGGTGACGTCGAGCGCGGTGGTCGGCTCGTCGGCGATGATCAGCTGCGGGTAGCAGGCGAGCGCCATGGCGATCATGATGCGCTGGCGCTGGCCGCCGGAGATCTCGTGCGGGTAGGCGCGCACCAGTTGCTCGGGGCGCGGCAGGTTCATCTGCTTGATCAGCTCGATGGTCTGCGCCTCGGCGACCCGCTTGTCGGCACCGGTATGGCGGCGGATCACCGAGCTGATCTGGTCGCCGACGCGGCGCACCGGATTGAGCGAGCTCAGCGGATCCTGGAACACCATCGAGAGGGTGCGGCCGCGGCGGCTCGACAGTGCCTTGTCGGACTGGGTGACGAGGTCGACGCCGTCATGGAGGATGCTGCCATGGGTGTTCCAGCCCATGGGGAGGAGGCCCATCAGCGCCAGCGCCGTCATCGACTTGCCGGAGCCGGATTCGCCGACCAACCCCATGCGGCCACCCTGCGGGATGGTGAAGGAGACGCCGCGCACGGCGGTGACATCGCCGTTGGAGACGACAAGGTCCTTGACCTCAATGGCGTGCGGTTTGGCGGTGGACATCAGCTCCTCCGCTTCAGCTTGGGGTCGAGCACGTCGCGCAAGCCGTCACCGAGCAGGTTCAGCCCCAGCACGACGATGACGATGGCGAGGCCAGGCCACATGGCGAGCGGCGAAGAAATGCCGACGGTCTGCTGCGCTTCGTTGAGCATCATGCCCCACGAGATCGATGGCCGGGTGACGCCGACGCCGAGATAGGAAAGGCCCGCCTCGGTGAGGATGCCGGCGGCGAAATACAGGGTGAACTGGACGATCATTACACCGGCGATATTGGGGATGACGTGGCGCGCCAGGATGAACAGCTTGCCGCGGCCGTAGAGCTTGGCGGAGGTGATGAAATCCTCCTGCAGCACGCTCATTGCGGCGGCGCGGATGACGCGGGTGAAGGAGGGAGTGAAGAAGGCGGTGAGCGCGAAGATGGTGGTGAGCGCGCCCGAACCCATGGTGGCAGCGAGCACCAGGGCGGTCACCATGCCGGGGATCGACAGCATGATATCGGCGCCGCGCGAGATGGTTTCGTCGGCGATCTTGCCATAGGCGGCGGCGACCAGCCCGGCGATGGTGCCGAGGATCAGGCTGATGGTGGCGCCGCCGGCGCCGACGAGGATCGAGGTGCGCGCCCCGACCATCAACTGCGCGATGATATCGCGGCCGAGCCCATCAGTGCCGAGCCAGTGGTCGACGGTGCCGGGCGGCAGCATGCGGTTCTTGATGTTGGGAATGTTCGGGTTCGAGGGCAGCCAGAAGAACGAGACGATGGCGATGACCAGAAAGCCGATGGTCAGCACGACGCCGACGACCAGCGAAGCGTTGAGCTCGAGGCGGCGCCGGCGGCGCGGGGTGACAGCGGGAGCGGTGGCGGTGTTCATGGGTTTGCCTCCCGTCTCACGCTGCGTTCCGGACGCGCGGGTCGAGCACGCCATAGAGCAGGTCGACGACGAAGTTGACGAAGATGACGAAGATGATGATCAGCATGACGGTCGACTGCACCACGATCACCTCGCGGGCGGCGACGTTGGCGAGGATCATGCGGCTCAGGCCCGGCAGCGAGAACACCATCTCGATGATGACGGTGCCGCCGATCAGCTCGGCGATCTGCAGGCCAACAATGGTGACGATCGGCAGCGCCGCGTTGCGTAAGCCCACGCTGAGCAGCGCCTGGGTACGGGTCATGCCGACGGCGCGGGCGGTGCGCACATAGTCCTGGTTCATGACGTCGAGCACGGCGGAGCGGACATAGCGGATCAGCACCGCAGCCATGATCAGGCCGAGCGACAGCACCGGCAGGACCAGCGAGCGGATGGCGCCGATCGGGCTCTCGCGCCAATCGGTCCAGCCGCCGGTGGGCAGCCAGCCGAGCTTCACGCCGAACAGCACCGAGAGCAGGATGCCGGCCCAGAATACCGGCACGGCGATGCCGATCTGGCTGATCAGCGCCAGCACGGCGCCCGAGGGTTTGCCCACGTTGCGCGCGGCGTAGGTGCCGACGGGAATGGCGATGATGAGGCCGAGCAGGAGGCCCGAGAGGGCGAGCGGCACCGAGACGGAAAGCCGTGCGGTGACCAACTCAGCGACGCTTTCCTTGGTGCGGAACGACTGGCCGAGATCGCCCTGCAGCATATTGGTGATCCAGTTGAAGTACTGGACCGGCAGCGGTTGATCGAGCCCGTAGGCATGGGCGAGGGCGTTGATCGCCTCGGCGGTGGCGTCCTTGCCGAGGACGATGGCGGCGACGTTGCCGCCGGCAGCACGGATCAGAATGAAAATGGCCAGCGAGGCAACGAAGACTGCGCCCAGAAAAAACGCAAGTTTGCGCAGCGCGTAAATTGCCATTCAGCTCAACCTTTGACGAAGCGGCCTGTTCGGGGCCGCAGAAACCTGGTGCGGGCCGCCGGCACCGGGCCGGCGGCTCGCGGATTGGATCAGGCTACACTTACCAGTGCAGCTTGCCGATCTCGATTGCGACGAGGACGCGCGGCTCGAGGAAGCCCTTGAGCTCGCCGTCGAACAGGCCGACGCCCTTCTTGGCGATCAGCGGCACGATGACGGCGTCCTTGCGGAGGATATCCGCGGCCTCTTTCATCTTGGCGAGGTAATCCTCATCCGAGGTAGCCTTGTCGGCATCGCTCAGCGCCTGGGTGTACTCGGCGCTGCAATAGGTGCTCCAGCCGGCCTTGTCCGGGGTGGGGCAGGCCCACTGGGTCGGCTCGGCGTCACCCGACATCACGGTGATGTCGAACTGCGGCGGACGGCCCTGGAAGATCAGCTGGCTGTAGCGGGCGAGGTCGATGGCGTTACGGGTGACGTTGAAGCCGGCACCCTGCATGGCCGGGATCATGATGTCGGCCGGCAGCGACAGGTCAGGCACGTCGCTCAGCGAAGCGTACTCGAGCGGGGTCGAGGCGAACTCCGGAGCCTTGGCCATCGCACCCTCGTAGTCGAACGGGTACGGGCAGCTTTCGGCGCTCTCCGGCGAATACCAGGGCTGGTTCGGCAGCGCGAAGGTACAGGTGTTCTCGGCACCCCAGGCAGCACCGAAGGCGTCGTTGTAGGACTGGCGGTCGAGCGTTGCGGCGAGTGCCTGGCGCAGCGCCGGATCGAGCTTCTGGTTGAACACGGCGTAGGTCGGCTCGCCGATCTGCGGGTAGGTGACGAGGGTGAACTTCTTGTCGAGTTCACGCTTGGTCAGCTGTTCCCACAGGTCGATGGTGATGACCGGAACGGCGTCGACTTCACCGGCTTCGAGCGCGTTGAGGCCGGCGGTGCCGTCGGTCACGATACGCACCGTGGCGGCGGTGATGGTCGGCTTGGTGCCCCAGTAGTTCGGGTTGGCCTCGAACTCGAAGGTCGAGTTGGTGGTGTAGGACTTCAGCACGTAGGGGCCGGTGCCGATCGGGTTGGTGGCAATGGAACCGGCGGCGTGCTCGGGCTGGATCAGCCCGGCGACCGAGCCCATGCCACGCCAGAAGTTCTGGCTCGGCTGCGACAGCGTCACCTTGACGGTGGAATCGTCGACCTTCTCGATCGCGGTGACGGCGTTGTAGGCCGACGAGTTGTTGACGACCGGCGAGGCCTTCATGGTGTTGAGCGAGTAGATCACGTCCTCGGCGGTCACCGGGGTGCCGTCGGAGAAGTTGGTCTTCCGAATCTTGAACTCGTAGGTGAGCTTGTCGTCGGAAATGGTCCAGGACTCGGCGACGCCGGGTTCAACCGAGCCATCCTTGTTGAAATAGACCAGCGGCTCGACGACGTTGGCCGGAATCCACAGGCGCAAAGCGGTGAGGCCGCTGGTGACGTAGTCGAGTGTGCCCGGATCCTGGCGGGCGATCAGCACCACCTTGTTCTCGGCAGCTCGCGGCGAAGCGGCCATCGCTTCGGCGCCGCCAAAGGCTGCCAGCATGATCGCAGCCGCGGCGATGGCGCCGAGGCGCTGGCCGAACTTTCCCTTAGACTGCATGTTGAATCGTCCCTTCCGATTGTCCCTGAAATCGCTTGCGTCGCGCGGCGCCTCCACATGCGGCCCCCTGTGCAGTCGGCAGTGCACCGCGCCCGTGCTGCCGATGTATTCCATAATGTGGAATGCAAACTCTTTTTGCATGCCGGTAGTCTGCATAGGATATGGGCGTATGGCAAGTAGCTTCCCGTTTCTGCCTCAAAACGCCCAGCAAATTAATGTTCGGTCGCTGATTTGCGTTCCGCTATATGGAACGTTGTTCGTGAAGTAGTACAAAATTGCGCGCCGATGACGCGCCCGACAGCACCAATCCGACCGCAGGATAGCCTATCGAAAACCACGGTCGCTGCGTCGAATGGGCCCACTCGTGCGGCGAGCGGTCAGGTGGCTTCTCAACCTGCCGGCGATTGCATAGGTTGCCCGCCGCTTCGAGGAGACGTCAGACGTGAAGATCGGGATAATCGGGCTCGGCGCCCGCGTCGCATACCTGGCGCGGATTGCCGTGCAGCAAGTGCCGGGTGCGCAATTGGTCGGCTATGTCGACCCGACGCCATACGGAATGCCGGAGCTGACCGGGGCGGGGATCGATGCCGGGCCGGCCTACGAGACGCCAGAGGCGTTGCTCAAGGCCGAGAAGCTCGACCTGCTGATGATCGGATCGCCCAACCACATGCATCTCGAGCACATCCGGACCGGGCTCGAGGCGGGCCTGAAGGTGTTCACAGAGAAGCCGGTGGTGACCACCGAACAGGACACCTATGCGCTGCTCGAACTGTTGCAGCAGGCTGGCGGCGCCGACAGCGTGATGATCGGGCTGGTGCTGCGCTATGCGCCGCTCTACCGCGATCTCGTCGCGAGCTATCGCTCGGGCGCCCTGGGCAAGATCACCTCGATCGAAGCCAGCGAGCACATCGCGCCCTATCACGGCGCCTTCTTCATGCGCGACTGGCGGCGGCGCAGCGGCTATTCGGGCGGCTTCATCCTCGAGAAGTGCTGCCACGACATCGATCTCTACCAGGGGCTGGTGGGCAACCGGCCGGTGCGGGTCGCAAGCTTTGGCGGGCGCAAGACCTTCGTGCCCGAAAACATGCCGACCAAGGCCGGGATCAACGACCTCGACGTGTACTTCCGGAAGCCGGGCGGCTGGGAGAGCGACAACCGGGTGTGGGACGGTGATGGCGATATCATCGACTACCAGACGGCGCTAGTGGAGTATTCCGGCGGCGAGAACCTCTGCTTCCACACCAACCTGAACGTACCTGACGAGTATCGGCATTTCACCGTCATCGGTACGCACGGCATGGCCGAGGGCGATTTCGTGCGCAATTTCTACCGCATGCACGATGCGCGGACCGGCGAGCGGATGGTCGACAAGCGCTACGAAACCAAGGGCAGCTCGGTGCACTACGGGGCGGACGAGCAGATGGTGGCTGATATCTTCGCCCACCTGACCGATGGTGCAGCGCTGCCAGTCTCGATCGTCGATGGGCTGGTGGCGGGCATGACGGCGATCAAGATCGACGAGGCGCGGGCCAGCCGGCAGGTGATCGACCTCACCGAGACCTGGCGGCAGTTCGACAGCTACGGGCTCAGCTGACGGATTCACCGCTCAGAGGGCTTTGCGGCCTCAAGCGGCGCCGATATGTTCGCGCGGAATTCTCGGAGGACAATCCCATGCATAAATCCATCGCAGCTCTCGGGCTCGCGTCCATCCTGGCGCTCGGCGTCTCCCCCGCGGCCATGGCTGCCGGCGAGAAGGTGTCGGTGATCACCCCGTTCCTCGCGGCGATCGCGACGGGTGAGATGATCGAGGCGTTCAAGGCCAAGGCGACCGAATATCAGTGGAGTGTCGACGTGGTGGACACTGCCGGTGACATGGCGGCGTTCGCCAGCCGTGTCGAAGATGCGACCACCAGCGGCGCCAATGCCATCGTGCTGGTATCGGTCGATCCGGCGCAGATTCAGGATCAGGTCGATAAGGCCAAAGCAGCGGGCGTGCCCGTCATCACCATCGATGGCGCCAAGAACGCCGCGACGGTGCTCAACGTCACTTCCGACAATTATGTGCTCGGCGAGACGATGACCAAGTTCCTGTTCGATCAGATCGGCAACAAGGGCAACATCGTGCGCTTCTTCTATTCGGCGCATCCGGGCGTGCATCAGCGCGAGCTGGCGCTCGATGCGGCGCTGAAGGCCAACCCCGAGATCAAGCAGGTGGCCGACCACTATGTGGCGGTGCCGGGTCAGGTGGATGACAGCCGCGCCGCGATGGATGCGATGCTGCTCGCCAATCCGGGCGATGGCGCCATCAACGCGGTGTGGGCAGCCTGGGATGAGCCGGGGATCGGCGCCAACCTCGCCATCGAGGCGGCCGGCCGCAAGGGCATCGTCATCGCCGGTATCGACGGCAATCCGCAGGCGATCGACCTGATCAAGGCGTGTAGCGCCTATGTCGGGACGGTTCGCCAGGGCTTTGGGGAAATGGCCAATATCGCGGCGGGCGAGCTCAACACCATTCTGGCCGGCGGCAGCGCCAAGGCCGACGAGCTTTACGCGCCGGTGGAACTGATCACCCGCGAGAGCCTCGGCGTCAGCTGTCCCTGACGTTGCTGGAACTTTCCGGGATCAGCCGGCGCTTCGGCGCAACGCACGCGCTCGCCGACGTGAGCCTCGCCCTTTCCGAGGGCGAGGTGCTCGGGCTCGTCGGGCCGAACGGCGCCGGCAAATCCACGCTGATCAAGATCATCGCCGGCGCCGACCGACCCGATGCCGGAGAGCTCCGCATCGACGGCAAACCGGTGGCGTTCCATTCGGCGCATGATGCCTATGCCGCCGGTATCCGGGTGATCCACCAGGATGCGCCGCTGGTGCCTGGGTTCGATACGGTCGAGAACTGCTATGTCGGCCGGGCCTACCCGCGCCGGTTCGGGCGGATCGACCGCAAGGCAATGCGGGCGGCCATCGCCGAAGTGGCGGCCGACATCGCGCCCGAGCTGGACCTCGATACTCCAGTGATGTTCCTGCCACCAGCGGAGCGACAGTTCGTGCGGCTCTTGCGCGCGGTGGCCGACAAGGGCCGGCTGCTGATCCTCGATGAGCCGACGGCGGCGCTGCCGGCCGAGGATGCCGAGCGCTTCTATGAGGTGTTGCGCCGCACACGGGAGCGCGGCACCTCGATCATCCTGGTCAGCCACCGTCTCGACGAGATCGCCGAGTTCTGCGGGCGGGCGGTGGTGATCCGCGACGGCAGGCTGGTGGCGCATTTCGGCCCGGGCGAGGTGAGGCCCGAGGCGATGATCGCCGCAATGGGCGGCAGCACGGCGGAGCGCTCGACGCGCGCCACCGACACCGGCGCGCCAAAGATCATCGAGATCGATGGTTTGACGGCGGGCGACCTCACCCGGCCGGCGCAGCTCGATGTGCATGCCGGTGAGGTGATCGCGCTCTACGGGTTGGCCGGATCCGGACGCTCGAGCCTGCTCAACGCCATCTGGGGCTCCATCCCCTGGCTCGGCAGGATGCGGCTCGCCGGCGCCGACTATGCGCCGCGCTCGCCGCGACAGGCCATCGCGCGAGGAGTTTCCTGCGTGCCGGCCGACCGGCATCGCAGCGGGCTGTTCCTCAGCGAAGACCTGATCTTCAACAAGACGCTGCCGCTGCTGTCGGGGTTTCGTCGGATGCGCGGACTGCCGGTGCCGGACGCCAAGGCAGAACGCGCGGAATTTCTCGTCGCGGCTGAGCGGGTGTCGCTCAGTTATGGCGATCCGAGACAGCTGGCGCGGACGCTGTCGGGCGGCAACCAGCAGAAGTTGATTTTCTCGCGCTGGGCCAACCGGCACTCGCGGGTGATGCTGCTGGATGAGCCGACCGAGGGCGTCGACGTGATGGCCAAGGCAACGATCAAGGACATCATCCGGGCCATCGCTGCCGATGGTAACGCGGTGCTGGTGTCGACTTCGGATCGCGACGAGGCGCTGGAGCTGGGCGACCGCATCGCGGTATTCCGCCAGGGCGGCATCGTCAAAGTTTTCACCCGCGCGGAGGCGAGCGCCGAGGCGCTGTCGGCGGCCGCGCAGTCTCGGGAGGCGGCGTGACCCGCACCAATCTCAATCGCTTCGGCACGTTGATCGCTTTTGTCCTGCTCTGCATCGGCTTCTCGATCGCGGCACCGGCGGCGTTCGCCTCGCCGGCCAATGTGTTCAACCTGATCCAGCAGATGGCAACGCTCGCCATCGTCGCGACGGCGGCGACGCTGGTGATGACGATCTCCGAGTTCGATCTGTCGGTGGGCTTTTCGGCCTCGCTGGCGGCGGTGATCTGCTTCGTCTTGTTCGGGCAAGGCTACGAGGTGTGGCTGGCCGTGCCGGCGGCACTGCTGGTGGGGATCGTCGGCGGCGCCGCCAATGGCGTGCTGGTGGCGCGCTTCGGCATCCCATCGTTCGTCGCGACGCTGGCGCTCGGCACCATTCTTTCCGGCTTCGCCTTCGGGTTGAGCGGCGGGCAGAGCCTGTTCCAGTCGGTACCCGACGGCTTCAAAGCACTGGCGCGAGGCGACGTGTTCGGGATTCCGGTGCTGGGCTTCTGGATCGTCGCGGTGCTGGGGATCGCGGCGTTCGTCCTGACGCAGACCGAGTTCGGTCGACGGCTGCGCGCCATCGGCGGCAACGCGCAGGCGGCGCGGCTCGCGGGTCTACCGATCGTGCGCGACGTGATCGTCACCTTCGCCATTGCCGGCGGGCTGTCGGCGCTGGCCGGGCTGCTGCTGGCGTCACGGCTGGGCAGTGTGCAGCACACCATGGGCGAGCCGTTGCTGCTGCCGGCCTATGCAGCGGTGTTCATCGGCACCACGGCCTCACCGACGGGAGCGCCGACGGTGGCCGGGACACTGCTCGGCGTCGCCATCGCCGGGGTGATGGTCAATGGCATGACCATCGTTGGGGTCGAACCGTTCGTGCAGAAGATCATGACCGGCGTCATCATCCTCGTCGCAGTGCTGCTGCGCCGGGTGGGGCGGGCAAAGTGAGCATCCTCGTCCTCGACTGCGGCAGCTCGGCACTGAAGGCGACGGTGTTCGCCGATGATGGGTCGGTGATCGCCAGCACCGATGCCGGCTACCCGCAGACGAGCGCCCCGCATCGGCGGGCGCCGGAGGATTGGTGGCGGGCGGCGGTCGAAGCGGTGGGCAGGTTGCCGAGGGATGGCGTCACCGCCATTTCGCTCACCGGGATGATGGAGAACCTGATCACCGTCGATGCCGACGGAAAGGCGACGCGCGAGGCGGCGCTCTACTCCGATCCGGTGGGGACCGAAGCCTATGAGGCAGTGGCAAAACGGCTTGAGACCGCCGACGCAACTGCGCTCCTCGGCAATGCGCCGCGCCCGCTGATGACGGCGTTCAAGCTCTTGGCGCTCGGACCGCAAGGCGCCGAATGGATTTTGCCCGGCTCGAAGGATTATCTGGCGCTGCGGCTTTCCGGCGTGGCGGCGACCGATCCGAGTTGCGCCAGCACCACCGGGCTGATGGATATCGGCACGCGCGACTGGTCGGACACGCTGGTCGAACTGCTCAATGTCGATCGCGGGCTATTGCCGCCGATCCGCGCGGCGGAGGCCGTGCTCGGCGGGTTGACGGCCGAGGCAGGCGTGGAGCTCGGATTGCCTGAGGGTATCCCGGTGCTCAATGGCTGCGGCGACGCTGCCGCCACGACCATCGGTGGCGGAGCGGAGCGCCCGGACGAGGTGAGCGTCTATCTGGGCACCAGCGGCTGGGTCGCCGGCGTCACCGCGCGAACCGAGCGGACGCCACGGCCCTACTACCGGTTGGCGCATCCGTTGCACGGCGGGCTGATCGAAGTCGCGCCGATCTTTTCCGCTGGTGCGGCGGCGCAGTGGGCGCGCGAGACGCTGGGGCTGAACCTCGCCGAAGCCGAGCGCCTGGCGGGCGAGGCGGACGTATCACCCGGCGGAGCGCTGTTCCTGCCCTACCTCAATGGCGAACGCACGCCCTTCGTCGACCTCGAACTCAGGGCAGGGTTCGCTAATGTCTCAGCCAGCGATGGGGCAGGCGCCCTCTACTATGCGGCGCTGGAAGGCGTGGCGTTTGCCATTGCCGCCAATGTGCGGGCGATGGGCGCCACGGGCCCGGTCTACCTGGTCGGCGGTGGGGCACAGAGCGCGGTCTGGCCGCAGATCATGGCCGACGTGCTGGGGCGCGAGGTTACGGTGCCCGAGCACCCGGTGCTGGCGGCAAGCCTCGGTGCCTGGTGTGTCGCGGCGAAAGCGCTGGGGCTGACGATGGGCGCGGCGGCCCGTGGCCGGGTGTTTCACCCGCGAGCCGAGCGGGCGGAGCGGATCGCGCAGCAGCAGCAGCGGTTCGCGCGGGCGACCGCGATGCTGCGGGAATTGGCGCGGGTTTGAGCCGGAGCTAGTCGGCGCCACCGGCGGCGAGCATATCGCTCAAGTCCCGCGAAAAGTGCTTGCGGAACATGGTCAGCTGCGCGGCTCCGAGTGGGGTAGCACGGGCGCCGAGCGTACCGGCGACGAGACGTGGGCGCCTCGTGCTGGTGGCGACCAGCTTGCCCAAAGCCCCATCGGTCGCGATGACCAGCCGGTCGATGATAGGCTGCGGCGCCGTGCTGTCGATGATGGCGTGATCGATCTCCAGCACCGCGCCGGTGTTGACGATGATCTCGGCAAGCGCGCCGCCCGACGCTTCGATCCAGGGGGAAATGTGCGCTTCCCAGTCCGCCCACGGCCAGTCCGCGGGGTTACCGGCCGGCAGCTCGATACCAGCCTCGGCCAGGCGGCGGCCGAGCGCCGTGGTCGAGGCGATGTCGTGGGCGAAGCTGCGATGGCCGTCATGGCCGTTGACCAGCATGGACCCGAGGTTGGCGGAGTTGCCGGTCGGTCCTTCCCACAGCGTATGCTCGGCGGTGATGCCGGCGCCCAGATAGGTCGAGACGAACAGGTGCACCAGGTTGGCGGGGCGGGGCGGCGGGGACATCACCATTTCGGCGAAGCAGGCGCAGTTGCCGTCGTTGAACCAGGTGGTGGGGAGGCCTGTCGCCGCTTCGAGCGCGGGACGCAGATCGAGGTCGCGCCACGCCGCCAACTGGTCGGCCGGTGCGTCGATATTGCCGATCAGGCTGCCGAGGTTGCTGGGCGTGGCGAGGCCGATGCCCGCGAGGCGCTGCTGCTGCGCCGGGCTGAGCTTGGCAACGAGGCCGGCGATCGCCTCGGCCGCCTCGGCGATGATGGTGGTGGCGTCGGGATGGACGAAGTCGCGGCGGTAGCGGCCGAGGTCTTCACTGCCCAGGTTGATCAGGGTGATGTCGATGTGGCGCCAGGAGATCTCGCAACCGATGCCGTAGGCACCGCCATAGTCGAGATAGAGCGGCGTCGCCGGCTGACCGCGGCGGCCGCGCAGCACATCGCCACGGGTGATCAGGCCATCATCCTCGAGCTCGGTGACGATCGCTGACGCGGTCTGCGGCGCGAGGCCGGTGCGTCGCGATACCTCGGCGTTGGAAATGCCGGGGCTGAAGGTGATGGTGGTGAGTACGGCACGGCGATTGGCGGCGCGCAGGCTGGCATGTTGCACGCCGCGCCCCGCGGGTTCAAAAAAGTCAGCCAATTCTAAGCCCCTCGCCGCAACCCAAACTGACGCCGAAGCAACGCCGCCCAGCCCGAAGTACGGGCTGAGCTTCGATTCCTGCGTCCGCAAGTACTAGATGGGGTGGCGTGGCGGGGCGTCAACCCACGAGATCACTACCAATTGGTCACAGAGCCATCGCGGCGGTGCAGCATGGGCGCCTGCCAGAACTTGAAGCTTTGCTTCTTGATCAGCTCTTCATTGACCTCGATGCCCAGACCTGGGGCGTCGCTGACCGGATAGTGTGAGCCCTCAAGGCGTGGTTGCACCGGGAAAAACTCGGTATTGTCGAAGCCGAGGTTCTCCGCCGGGCTGGAGCGCGTCTCGAGCCAGGAGAAGTTCGGCACCGCGGCCGAGAAGTGAACGGTGGCGGCGGTGCAGATCGGGCCGAGCGGATTGTGCGGCATCATGTCCACATAGTGCGCCTCGCTCCAGCCGGCGACTTTCATCGACTCGGTGAGGCCGCCGACATTGCAGACGTCGATGCGGTTGAACTGATGGATGCCGCGTTCGATGTAGGGCAGGAACTGCCACTTGGACGCGAACTCCTCGCCGATGGCGAAGGGCACGTCGGTGAGGGTGCGGAGCGACTCGTAGGCCTCGGGGGTCTCGTCGCGGATCGGCTCCTCCAGAAAGTCGAGCGTGCCGGACGGCATCTTCTGGCAGAAGCTGGCGGCCTCGGCCACCGACAGGCGGTGGTGGAAATCGATGCCGAGGATGACGTCCTCGCCCAGTTCCTCGCGCGCCTTGACCATCCATTTCGCCGTCTTGCCGATATGCTCGCGCGGCTCGTAGATGGTCTCGCCATGACCCGAAGGCGACAGCCGCATGGCGTTCCAGCCGTGCGCGATGAGCATTTTCGCCTGCTCGATCATCTCGGGGCCGGGTTCGCCCGAGGTGGTGGCGAAGGTCGGAATTTTGTCGCGCTGCTTGCCACCCAGCAGTTCGTAGACCGGCACGCCCAGTGCCTTGCCCTTGATGTCGTAGAGCGCGATGTCGATGGCCGAGATCGCAGCCTGCAGCACGCGCCCGCCCTCGAAATACTGGCTACGATAGAGCAGCTGCCAGATGTGGCCGATCTTGAACGGGTCCATGCCGATGAGGATCTCGGCGTAGTGCTCGATGGCGCCGACCACCGCCTTCTCGCGGCCCGACAGGCCGCTTTCGCCCCAGCCGAAAACGCCTTCGTCGGTCTCGATCTTGACCACGAGCTGGTTACGGATGCCCACCCAGACGGCGTAGGGCTTGATGGCAGTAATCTTCACGTCAGATGCTCCTCAGCGGCGAGGATTTTCCCCGCTCTATTGGCGAAGAGGTGGCCCTGATTGGCAGGGCAGAGTCAATTCGACGAGCGAATGAACTCGGGTCCTCGCCGGAGCGCTACGGACGGATCGGGACGAAGGGCGACAAATTGATGCCGGCCGCGTCGAGGATCGGCTTGCCGCCGGGAGCGAACAGGATCAGCCCGTCGATCGGGGCGAGCACGTCATCGGGACCGAGGAGCGGCAGAATGCGGTAGGCCGATCGGCTGTCGACTCCATAGATGGCGCCCCGATCGAAGTTGCCGGTACGCATGGCGGCTTCCGCCGTCTGCTGCGCCGTCGCGAGGGCCGTTGGGTCGACGCGGCCAAGATAGACAGCGTCGGTGGGCAGTCTGTGGGTCACGGCAAACCAGCTCAGTTCGCGCCAGTTCCAGCCTTCGTTCTCGACCGGCAGGGCGCGGACACGCCGGTAATGCGGAGCGAGCGCTTCCCAGGCAGGTGAAGTCAGCATGGTCCGCCAGGTCGTGCCGGTGCGATCGGGCCCGATGTTGAGGGCGCGAATGCCGCGTTGCAGATCGCCCAGTTGCAGCATGAGGGCGAGGCAGGCAATGAGCAGCGCCGGGGTGCTGCGCACCTGGCGGGACAGCAGGGTCAGCAGCCCGAAGATGATCAGGTAGCCCAGCGGCCAGAACATGCGGCCGGAGGACCGGAAGGTGGTGAGGAAGTGCTCGAGCGCCGCGGGCAGCGGCAACTCGAACAACTCGATACTGCCAAACGCGACACGGTGACTGAGCGAGAATATGGCGAGCCCAACAGCAACCAGCACCAGGGGCAGCAGGCGCGGCGCGAGGCCGGGCGGCAGATTTGCGGGACGCAGCGTGAACAGCACAATGGCGGCGAGGGCGAAGATGCCGAGTCCGACATAGTTCACGCCCTCCCACTCGAAGGCATTGACCGCCACACCGGGGACGATGAACTGGAAGAAGGCTGGATTGATCGGCCCCATCAGGTTCATGCGGAACAGGCCAAAGCCGTAGCTCGCCACCGAGCCGACCATGAAGATACCGGCCGACCACAGCACCACGGCAATGCCGATGCCGCCGAGCGCCAGTTCGGTAGTGGTCCGCACCGGGCGCAGCTCGCCTTGCCACAGCCGGGAGAGGAGCGATCCGCCCCACAGCGCGAACACCATCACCAGCAGATAACCGTGAATAGCCGAGACGGTGGCCAGCAAGAGCGGCCAGGCCCAGAGCGGGGTCGGGCGACGCAGGTAGAGCCAAATGGCGGCGAGGATGGTCCAGTGCCCGGCGAGCGCCATATGAACGTCGAGGCGCATCAGGAAGGCGGGCTGGAAGACGCAGAACATTGCTGCGACCAGCGCCATCGGTCGGCTGAGCTGCAGCCGGTGGGCGATGAGCACGGCGAACAGCGATTGCAGGATAAAGCAGAGCAGCTGCCAATAGCCCCAGTACTGGAAACGCTCGGGCAGCCAGCCGGCGATCAGCTTGAACGGAAAGGCAAACAGCGGCAGGGAATCGGAGAGACCGACGCTGTTGGCGAGTTCGAGCCCGTTCAGCGGGCTGGCGCCGGGCGGCCAGCCCCAGGACGCCATGGCGAACCACCACCAGCCGAGCGTGTGCATGGCGCGGTCACGCTCGTCGAGCCACAGGATGTTGGTGGGGTCGAGCGGAGCGACGCCCCGCACGATGATGAAGGCAATGATGCCGATCAGCAGGGCGGGGACGATTGCCGGGGTATCGAGTGCGGGCGAGGCCGCCGCCTGACGCGGCCGCGCCGGCTGATCAAGCTCCACGGCCTCGGTTGCACTCATTCGGTCTTTGGTGATCCACCCAGCCTGGCGCGCATGCCGCCATCGACCCTCAATACCTCGCCGGTGATGAAGGAAGCGTTCTTGGAGGCGAGGAACAATACGGCGCTGGCGACTTCCGAGGGATGGGCCATGCGGCCGAGCGGATGCATGGCGTCGATCTCGGCGTAGACGGCGGCGGGATCGGGCGCCGCGTCGACGGCGTTGCGCAGCAGCGGCGTATCGACCGAACCGGGGGCGATGCCGTTCACGCGCACGCCGTAGGGCGCGTAGTCGACGGCCATCGAGCGGACGAGGCCGATCAGCCCATGCTTGGACACCGAGTAGGCGGTGACACCGGCCTGTGATGCCACGCCCTGGACCGAGGAGATATGGACGACACTGCCCTTCGAAGCCCGGATCATCGCCATGCAGGCTTTGGAGATGAGGAAGGCGCCCTTGAGGTTGATGTCGAGGGTGCGGTCCCACAGCGCCTCGTCGGTGGTCTCGACGGTGCCGTAGGTCTGGATGCCGGCATTATGGCTCAGCACGTCGAGACCACCAAAGCTCTGCTGCGCGAGGCTTGCGGCGCGGGAGCAATCGGCGAGACTGGCGACGGAGCCGACACACAGTTCGATTGCCGCGGCCTTGCCCTTGAGCGCGGCTGCCGCGTCGTCCAGCCCCTTGCTGTCGACGTCCAGCAGCACCAGCTTGGCACCCTCGGTTGCGAAGGCCTCGGCGACGGCGCGTCCGATGCCCTTGGCTGCGCCGGTGACCAGTACACGTTGCATGCCATCCTCCCTGTTGTTGCCAGCCATATCAGCATCAGAGCGAGGCTGACGAAAGATGGAAACAAGGACTACGAATCGCGATGCGCCCGGCGGCGGCGGCGCGTAAACAGCGGACTGCGCATCGACAGTTGTTCTGCTGGCGGGCGTAATAAAGAAGTTCCACCGGTAACCATTCTCGCGGTTCTGCCCGGAACGTGATCGCCGAAGTCGTTGTGGTACGTTGACTTTCCCGCCTGCAGACGGTTATTGTTAAGGATGTGTTAAGAACGAGGAGGAGGGTTTGATGCCTCGTCTTGGACGTGCGTGTGGAAGCTTGGCAGCAGTTTATCTCGTGGCTGCCCTCTGGAGTCCGGCTGCCTTGGCGCAGAGCGCTCCGACCGACATCCCGGGCGTCATGACGATTTGCACACCGGTGGTGGGCGAAGAGTACAGTGGCGACAAGGATCGCTGGGGCGAGTGTATTGCCGCTGTGGACGGTTTTCTGAAAGGTGTCGGTGCACCTTCGGAAGCCACCAATGAAACCATCGCAGAACTGGTGGCCGCTCTGGTCGAGCTCTATCAGGACCAGAAAGCCTGCAAGATCGATGACACGGAGCTTCCGATCGCCATCGAAACGGCGGCACTCCTTTCGACCGACGGGGTTCAGCAGGCCCAGATCATCGAAATCAGTGCGACCATCAAGGACTGCCAGCTGATTACTACGGCGGCGATCCGAGCACCGCAGCTGGCCAGCGCCAATTAGGGCGCCGGCTACCATTGCCTAACCCCGAGGCAGGGCCCGACCTCACCGTGAGTGAGGCAGGGTAGGTTTGGGGTGATGCCACCAGCCGGCCACAGGCTGGACGGTATCTAGAAGCGGCAATGCCATCGCGGAGGCATGGTCGTGGACTTGGGTTCGGCCGAACTACTGGCTGAGCGCCGCGTTCCCGAGGCGGGTGAGAATGTTGTCGCTTGGCAAGTGCTGCCGAGTGCTTTGGGCTAGGCGACGGAGCAGATTTTGCGTGTTTTTCTTACCTCCGAGATCGGGGATGTGGTCCCGATCGATCGTGCATTTACCAGGCAGGTACCGCAACACGGCCTGCCTCTGGTCATGAAGGATGGCGTGCCCGTCATCACTGCGCGACCGCGATGGGCGTTCGTGCACGATATTCTCAAGCGAATCATCGACATCGGGTTGTCCGCCGGGGCGCTGATCGCCCTGTCGCCGACCCTGCTGCTGCTGGCGGTTGCCATCAAGCTCTCCAGTCCCGGGCCGGTGCTGTTTGCGCAGTGGCGCACCGGCCGCAACGGCGTGCCGTTCCGCATCTACAAGTTCCGCACCATGCGGAAAGATGCCTGCGATCCGACCGGCGTGCGGCAGGTGACGCCTGGAGATCCTGGCGTGACACCGCTGGGCCACTTCATGCGCTCGCGCAGCCTTGATGAACTGCCGCAGCTGTTCAACGTGCTCAAAGGCGATATGTCGCTGATCGGGCCCCGCCCGCATGCCATCGGTATGAAGGCCGGCGGTGTGCTGTATGAGGAGCTGGTGCCTTATTATGAGCTGCGGCACGCGGTGCGGCCGGGCCTCTCCGGCTGGGCTCAGGCCAACGGGTTGCGCGGTCCGACGACCGATGCGCATTCGTCACGCAGCAGGATCGACCACGACCTGGCCTATATCCAGAACCAGTCGCTTGGCCTCGACATCAAGATCATCTGGATGACGATCAAGAGCGAGTTCCTCGCCGGCTCGGGCAGCTAGCCAGCGCGACGTCGGCCCGATCGGCTGACGCTGGCGCCTGACTCCATCGCCAACTAACGATGGAGCGCTCTTTTCTTTTCGCTCCGATCCGCCTAGACGTGTCGGGCGAGTGAAGGGAAGCGTGATGCCGAAGACCGACATTGCCCGGCGGGTTTACAACCATACCTGGAAGCTCGATCCGATCGTCAGGAGCCTGCTCGATACGGATTTCTACAAGCTGCTGATGCTGCAGATGATCTGGGGGCTCTACCCCAAGGTCGACGCCACGTTCTCGCTGATCAACCGCAAGACCTCGGTACGCCTTGCCGATGACATCGATGAAGGCGAATTGCGCGCGCAGCTCGATCATGCGCGGACGCTCCGCTTCGGCAAGAAGGAGATGATCTGGCTGGCGGGTAACAGCTTTTATGGTTCAAAGCAGATTTTCTCGCCCGAGTTCCTGCGCTGGCTGGCGGGTTTCCGGCTGCCGGACTACCACCTCGAAAAGCGCGACGGGCAGTACGAGCTGACTTTCCACGGCAAGTGGGTCGAGACCACGATGTGGGAGATCCCGGCGCTGGCCATTATCAACGAGCTGCGCAGCCGCGCGGCGCTGAAGAGCTACGGGCCGTTCGCGCTCGACGTGGTCTACGCGCGCGCCAAGGCCAAGATGTGGGAGAAGGTCGAGCGGCTGAAGCTCCTGCCCGAGCTTCGCATCTCGGATTTCGGCACCCGGCGCCGACATTCGTTCCTGTGGCAGCGCTGGTGCGTCGAAGCGCTGAAGGAAGGGCTGGGACTCGAAGTCTTCACCGGTACGTCGAACGTGCTGCTGGCGATGGACAACGATCTCGAGGCGCTCGGCACCAACGCCCATGAGTTGCCGATGGTGCTCGCGGCGATCGCGCCGAACGAGGAGGCGCTGAAACAGGCGCCCTACCAGGTGCTGCAGGATTGGGAGAGCTACTATGGCGGCAATCTCAAGATCGTCCTGCCCGATGCCTTCGGTACCGATGCATTCCTGCGGGACGCGCCTGACTGGGTGGCCGACTGGACCGGCTTCCGGCCCGACAGCGCGCCGGCTATCGAAGGCGGCGAGAAGATCGTCAAGTGGTGGAAGGAACGCGGGCGTGACCCGCGCGACAAGTTGCTGATCTTTTCCGACGGGCTCGACGTCGACATGATCGAAGAGGCCTACCACCACTTCCACGGCCGGGTGCGCATGGCCTTCGGCTGGGGCACCAACCTCACCAACGATTTCTCCGGCTGCTCGCCTTGGCCCAATCCGCAGCTTGAGCCGATCTCGCTGGTGTGCAAGGTGAGCCAGGCGGATGGCCATCCGGCGGTAAAGCTGTCGGACAACCCGGAAAAGGCCACCGGCGATGCGGCGGAAATCCGCCGCTACATCAGGATTTTCGGCGACAAGGGCCGGGTCTCCCACAAAGTCACCGTCTAGCAGACAGTATTATTCTCTGAGGTCTCATGCGTTATTCCGCCTGCATCGAGTGGCTGTTCGCCACCGAAGAACCTGACGTTGCCAACCGGGTCCGTGCGGCCAAGGCCGCGGGGCTCGAGGCCGTCGAGTTCTGGCGCTTCTCGAACAAGGATTGCGACGCCATCAAGCAGGCGCTCGACGAGACCGGACTGACCCTGGCGGGGATCCTGTGCGAGCCGATCGCGCCACTGACCAATCCGGAGTCGCACCAGTGGTTCCTCGAGGGCGTGCGCACCTCGCTGGCCGCGGCGCTGCAGCTGGGAGCCAAGGTGATCATCGCGCAAGCCGGCGACAACCAGCCGGGCGTGGCGCGCGCCGCGCAGCATGCGGCGATCGTCAAGGTGTTGAAAGAAGCGGCGAAGATCCTCGAAGGCTCGGACGTAGTTCTGGCGCTGGAGCCGCTGAACGATCGGGTGGACCATCCGGGCTACTATCTCACTTCGACCGAGGAAGGGCTCGACATCGTCGACGAGGTGGCGCGACCCGAGATCAGGCTGCTCTACGACATCTACCATGCGGCCGTGATGGGCGAAGAAATCGAAGTGCTCGCCGGCCGGCTCGACCGGGTGGTGCATGTGCACCTTGCCGATACGCCGGGCCGTGGTGAGCCGGGCAGCGGCCGCATGGACTATGCCGAGCGGCTCGAATGGCTCGCGGCGCAGGGCTATGACGGGTTGATCGGGCTCGAATACAAGCCGAGCGGGCCGACGGTCGAGACGCTGCGGTTTCGGGAACTAGTCTAGGCAAGAACCGAAGCAGACGGCCCCCTCCCGGCCTCCCCATAAAGGGGGAGGTGCAGAGTCGAGGCTCTGTCTTCGATCGTGCCAAACACACCGGCGGGGCACCTCCCCCTTTATGGGGGAGGATGGGAGGGGCCGTCTCTATCGGCGCCCCCTGACCTCACTCCCCGGCCTCACCCCTCAGCCAGTACCCTGCCGCCCGGATGTAGTCGTTGTTGAAGCCGCGGGCGACGAGGTGGTGGCGCAGCGCCTTGGCCATCTGCGCCTCGCCGGCCACGAAGCCGAAGCCCTCCCCCGGCGGGAAGCCGAGTTCGGCGACGGCTGGCAGGATCAGGTTGTCGGCGCCGGCCTCGCGGCCGTTGCGATGGATCCAGTGAATCTCCACCGGTGAACGGGTCTCGAAGCGCTGTTCATCGGCGGCTTCCGGTACTTCGATGATGGCAATCGCGGGCTTGCCCGCCGGCAACTCTTCGATGCGGCGTCCGATGGCGGGGAGCGCGGTCTCATCGCCGGCGATGAAGTACCAGTCGAACGCCTCGGGGACGCGGATGGTGCCGCGCGGGCCGCCGATCATCAACTGGTCGCCGGGCTTGGCCTGGGCTGCCCAGCCGGAAGCGGGGCCGTCGCCATGCAGCACGAAATCAAGGTCGAGGGTCAGCGCTTCGGCGTCGAAATAGCGCGGCGTGTATTCGCGGACGAAGGGTTTTGCCACCTCGTCGGCCCAGACCAGGCCGTCGGGGTGACGCTCCGGCCGGGGCAGTGGCTTGCCGTCGGAGGGGAGGAATACCTTGACGTGATCGGCGTGACCCGGGGACTGAAAACCCTCGAGTTCCGGGCCGGTCAGCCGGATGCGGCGCATATGCGGGGTGATGTCGACGACCGAGGCGACATCGAGGATGCGGATGCGGGTTTCGAGCCGGATGCGCTCCACCGATCTATTTATGACTTCCATAGTCAAGTTTTAGTCGACCCCAAACGACTTGGTCAAGTGAACACCGCGTAAGGTGAGATTGTTCGATCCTGTCAAACAATCCCTTGTGCGTACGGCGCGCTATTCGAGGCAATGCCGGTGGCCTATCTCTAGCGACGAAGCAACCGGCAGCGCCGACGCATGGAGCGATCGGCAAAGGCCGGAGCATGGAGGCTAGCGATGATCACTCAGATCAAGGGCCTGCATCACGTCACCTCGATGGCGCGCGATGCGGCTGAGAACAACCACTTCTTCTCGAAGACGCTCGGTCTGCGCCGGGTGAAGCAGACCGTCAACTTCGACGCGCCCGACGTCTATCACCTCTACTACGGTGATGAGGTCGGCACGCCCGGCACGGTGATGACGCATTTCCCGTTCCCGCATATCGCCCGCGGCCGGCCCGGGGTGGGCGAGGTCGGCACCACCGTGTTCTCGGTGCCGAATGGCTCGCTCGGCTACTGGCAGGAGCGGCTGACGTCGGACCGGGTCGGCGACCTCGCGCTCTCCGAGAGCTTCGGCGAGAAGCGGCTGAGCTTCCGGGCTCCGGAAGGCGATGCACTGGCGCTGGTCGAGAATGCGGCTGACACCCGGCTGCCCTGGACCGGCAACGGCGTCGATGCCGAGCACGCGATCCGCGGCTTCCATTCTGCCTCGATGCGGCTGCGTGATGGCGGTGCCACCGAGGAGCTGTTGAAGTTCATGGGCTACGAGAACGCCGAAAGCTCAGGGAACGTCCACCGGCTGATCCGGCCGGACGGCAATGCGGCCAACACCATCGACATCGAGGTGCTGCCCGATGCCAACCGGGCCGATCTCGGCGCAGGTTCGGTGCACCACATCGCCTTCGCGGTGGAGAACCGGGCGGCACAACTCGAAGTGCGCAAGGCCCTGCTCGACACGGGTTACCAGGTGACGCCGGTGATCGACCGGGACTATTTCTGGGCGATCTACTTCCGGACGCCGGGCGGCGTGCTGTTCGAGATCGCCACGAACGAGCCCGGTTTCGATCGGGACGAGGACACTGCGCACCTGGGCGAAACGCTGAAGTTGCCCAAGCAGCATGAGCACCTCAGGAGCAGGCTGGAGCAGACGCTGCAGCCGCTCGAAGAAAAGGAGCCGGCATGATGGCCGAGACGATCGACAGCTACGTCAACGTAGATATCCCCGGCGCATCCTCGGATGCGCCGGCCTTCTACCTGTTCCACGGCACCGGCGGCGATGAACAGCAGTTCACCGACCTCGCGGCCGAGCTGAAGCCCGGAGCGCGACGCATCGGGGTGCGCGGTGACGTCTCGGAAGGCGGGGCGTTGCGCTACTTCAAGCGCGTCGGCGAGGGCCGCTACGACATGGCGGACCTGGCGCGGGCGACGAAAAAGCTCGCGAACTTCGTCGAGGCGAGCAAAGGCAGCTCGAACGAGGTGCTTGGGCTCGGCTATTCGAACGGCGCGAACATTCTCGCTTCGGTACTGTTCGACGCGCCGGAGCAGTTCGACGTGGCCGTGCTGATGCATCCGCTGATCCCGTTCACGCCCAAACCGCAACCGGGCCTCAAGGGCAAGCGGATCATCATCACCGCCGGCCGCCGCGACCCGATCGCGCCGGTGCACTCGGCGGAACTGCTCTCGGCCTACTTCAAGGAACAGGGCGCCGAGGTGACGGTGTTCTGGCATGAGGGCGGGCACGAGATCCGCCGCGAGGAACTGCTGGCGGTGCGGGACTTTCTCGCCGCATAAGGATAAAGGCCGTCCCAAGGGGCGGCCCTTATTGTCTCAGCCGACGAAGTCGACCGGCACGCCGGGCTTCACCATCCGGGCCAGCTCGTTGGCATCCCAGTTGGTGAGCCGCACGCAGCCGTGCGAGCCGGTCTTGTCGATGAGCGAGGGCTCGGGTGTGCCGTGAATGCCGAAGGTCGGCTCGCTCAGGTCGATCCACATCGATCCGACCGGGCCGTTGGGCCCAGGCGGAATGGTGAGCACCTCGGTATTCGCGCCCTGCTGGAAGTTGATCTTCGGGTTGTAGGTATACTCGGGCATCGGCGCGATGCCTTCGACGATGTGGGTGCCCGAGGGAGAGGGATTCTCCTCCGACCCGATGGTGGCGGGATAGGCGGCGATCAGACGATCGTTCGCGTCGTAAGCCCGAACCTGGCGCAGCGCCTTGTCGGCTTCGATGCGGGCGACTTCACCCTTGAGGTCGGGACCGTAGGCGGCGACGTAGACCGGCTCGCCGGTGACGTAGCGCGCGCCGGGATTGAGGGCCTTCAGCAGGTCGATATCCATGTGGAAGCGCTCGGCCAGCGACTCCTCAATCGAGGCGTAGCCGAGGAACTTGCGCTTCGCCTGCTCGGCATAGTCCTTGGGGATGGGCGCGCCGATGGCATTGAGATCGTCGGCGATGATGGCGTAGTCGCCGATCACCGGGCCGCCGGTATCGAGCGCCGCGAGCACATCGGGATCGAGTGCGCCATCGGGCGGCAGGCTGCGCATCAACTCAAAGGCCAGCACCGCCTTCCTGACGTTGTCGCCATCAAATCCGTCGATGACGCCCGGGGAAGCGCCGGCCCGATCCAGCAACACCTGCAGGCGGACGACGGCGGGATCGGGGTGCCGCTCCAGCGCGAGCGAGGCATCGGCGGGCTCGGGCGGCGGCACGTAGATGGCGGGGATGGTGGAGATGTCGGCCGTGTTCACCGCCTCAGCGGTGAGCGGCGGGACCGGCAGGGCCACCGGCTCCTGCCCGTGGGCGGAGGCAATAGTGACCGCAATGGCGAAGGCGGCGAGCGCGAGGCGCATGGTTTCCGGTTCCTTTAAGGACTGGGAAAACCACCGCTGGGGCTGTTGGGTTGCCTCACAAATCCCGACGACGCGCCGGGATGGTTAGCATTTGACTAAAATGCCATCAGCGGGCGAGGCGAAAGCCTCGCCGTAGGGGGGCTAGGCCTGAAGGTCAGCCCATTCGGGATGGCGGCGAAACTGCGCCACGACGTAGGAGCAGACCGGCACGATCCTGCTGCCGGTGGCGCGGGCGTCGGCGATGGCAGTTTCCACCAGCTTCAGCGCCAGGCCGAGATTGCGATGCTGCGGCGGCACGCCGGTATGGTCGGCGATGATGGTGTTGGCATCACGCCGCTGATAGGTCATTTCCGCCTCGGAGCCGTCAGGCAGGTAAACGACGTAGCGACCGCGGCCGTTGGCTTCTTCGTGCTCGACGGGGAGTTCTTCAGACATGGCTGGCCTCTCAGTTCGGCGGCGAGTGGCGCCGGCCGCTATTGTCATATGGGGTGGAAGCGAGCAGGCGGAAGGGCGGTGCGCGCGGGTCAGATCTGCGTCATCGGCTCACCCAGCTCGGGGAACAGGCGCCGCTCGCTGAGGAAGGGATGGACCGCGAGGGCGGCAGCCATATCCTTGAGTGCCAGGGCACGCTTGCCCAGCTGCAGGTACATCAGGGCGCGGCCGGAGAGCGCACCGAAATGGCGGGGCTCGATCGCCAGCACCTTCTCGCAATCGGCGATCGAAGCTTCGAAATCGCCGAGCGTATAGTAGATCGTGGCGCGCTGGTTCCAGCCTTCGGCATAGTCGGGATAGTCGGCGATCAGCTTGTCGAGCAGGCGCAGCGCGCCGGCGGCATCGCCCATGTCGCGTGCCGTCAGTGCCTCGCGCATGCGACCGGCGAGGATCGGGTCGGACGGGGTGGTCCAGTAGGTCCAGATCCGCGCGTCGATGGCCTGAGCAGTCTGGGCATCCTGCGCTACCCGCAACTGGGCGAACAGCTTGTCGATGGCGGCGCGATCGGCAGCGTCATCGGCGAAAACGGGCGTCGCCGCAAACAGCAGCATGAGCGCCAACATGAGGCGCGGAAGGATCGAAGCGAGCCGAACCAGAATGCGCATGATGAGGCGATACTCCGCCTCGCGCCGCTGCGGCGCAAGTGGTTAGTGCCCCTGTTTGTGTTTTCGCCAACGGGTCTCGATGCTGCGGCCAAGGCCACCGAGATAGGGCGCTACGGCGAGGAGGATCGAGCGCCAGGAGTGCAGCAGCAGGAACAGCGCCACCAGCAGCAACGCCCCGACGATGATCACCAGTTCGAGGCTGAGCCCCATCGACTTCAGCCAGGCGGAAAGCAGCATGCCGGGGAGGATGTGGGCGGCGGCCCAGACGAAGGCGGAGGTGACATTGATGATGGAGAAGTGCCGGTAGTTCATGCCGAACATGCCGGCAATACCGGGCACCACGGCCTTCACGCCGGGGATGAAACGACCGATGAATACCGACTTGCCGCCGTGCCGGGCAAAGAAGGCCTCGCCGCGGGCGATCAGCGGCAAGTGGTTGCGAAACGGCCAGAGCGTCTTGATGCGATCCTTGAGCCAGAAGCCGAGCGTGTAGGAGATCGCATCACCGACCACGGCCCCGAACACGGCGGCGAGGTAGATTTCCCAGAACGGGAGCTTACCCTCTGCGATCAGCCCGCCGGCCAGCAGCAGCACAGGGGTCGAGGGAATGAACAGCCCGAGAATGAATACCGCCTCGGTGGCGGCGATCAGGAAGATGAACCACAGGCTGAGCCAGAAATTGCCCGAGATGGTTTCCAGCACCATCTCCAGCCAACCAGTGAGCGCAGCAAAAATCTCGAGCATCGACCCCCAATAGCGGGCCGACGTGAGAGCCAGATGACAGCGTCGATGTTGGCCTAGTGCCCCGCTTCGGGCTTCTGCCAGCGGGCCTGCAGCGAGCGGCCGAACTCGCCCATGAACGGGGCAAGGGCGAGGAGGATGCGCTTCCAGAAATGCACGATGAGGAAGGCGACGGTCAAAACGATCGTGCCGACGATGATCACCATCTCGAGGCTCAGCCCGATCGACTTCAGCCAGCCAGTCAGCAGCACACCGGGCAGGATGTGCACGGCGGCCCAGACAAAGGCGGAGATCACGTTGATCACCGAGAAGTGCCGGTAGGGCATGCTCATCATACCGGCTACGCCCGGGATCACCGCCTTCACGCCGGTGATGAAGCGGCCGATGAAGATCGCCTTGCCGCCGTGGCGGGCGAAGAACATTTCGCCCTGCTCGATGAGCTTCAGATGGTTCTTGAACGGCCAGACGGTTCGGATCTTGTCCTTCAGCAGCCAGCCCACGGTATAGGAAATGGCGTCGCCGATGATGGCGCCGAGCACGGCGGCGAAGAAGATCGGCCAGAACGGCAGGCTGCCCTGGGCGATCAGGCCGCCGGTCAGCAGCAGGATGGGGAGAGACGGCACCAGGAGGCCGAGGATGAACACCGCCTCGCCGATGCAGACGAGGAAGATGAACAGCAGCGAAAGCCAGAAATTGTCGGAGATGCCCTGCAGGAACAGCTCGAGCCACGTCGAGATGGAGTGGAGAAATTCGAACATAGGCTCCTGGAAGCTCCCCTGGGATACGGCGCGGAGCCCCAAGCCCCACGCGTCAGCGTGTCACGAATGGCCTGGCACCACCAGCCGCCATGGGCGCCCGCTTTGCGACTATTTGAAGAGGGATGCATGAACTCGGCGTGAACGTGCTAAATCGTTGACGCTGGTTTCGGGGCCGCGGGGGCGACCGGGCAGCAAGACTGCAAGGTATGCGCTATGTCACTGCCCATCCATCACATGATTTCGAGCGGACCGCAGCCGGTGGCGCCCTTCAGTCACGCGGTCGAGGCCGACGGCTTCGTGTTCATCACCGGGCAGATGCCGACCGACCCGGCGGCGCCGGAGGCGCCGTTGCCTAGGGGGATCGAGGCCCAGACGCGCCGGGTGATCGACAACCTGAAGCTGATCCTCGGCGGGGTCGGACTGGGGCTTGAGCACGTGACCATGGCGCGCATCTATCTCACCGAGTTCCAGCGTGACTATGCAGCGCTCAATGCGCTGTGGCCGAGCTTTTTTGCGGCCGGCAAGCTACCGGCGCGAACCACGGTCGGCGTCACCGCACTGGCGGTGGGGGCGCTGGTGGAGATCGACCTGATCGCAAGGCGGCCCTGAGGGTTTCGCACGGGTGCTGAATCGTGCAGCCCCCAAACTACAATGTGGCACTGCCATCGGCACAGCCGACCAATCGGGGAGTGAACTAGATCAAGCTCAACCCGGCGCCGACCGTGGCGCTCAGCAGCACAACCAGCCATGGTTTCATACGGATCAGCAGCAACAACAGCGCCGCAATCCCCCAAACAAGATCGAGCGGGCCGAACACGGCGCTGGTGAGCACCGGGTCGTAGAGCGTCGCCAGCAGCAGGCCGACCACCGCCGCGTTGGCCAAGTCCAGGCCGGCGCGCAAGCGTGGGTTGGCGCGCAGCGACTGCCAGTAGGGCAGGGCGCCGAACACCAAGAGGAACGACGGCAGGTAGATGGCGCCGAGCCCGAGCAGCGCGCCGGCAATGCCATTGGGTGGAACGTTGAGCAGCGCGCCCGTGTAGGCGGCAAAGGCAAATAGCGGGCCGGGCATCGCCTGCGCCGCTCCATAGCCAGCAAGGAACAGGTTGCGGTCGATCAGTCCGGGCGTCACCAGTTCGGCTTCGAGCAGCGGCAGGACGACATGGCCGCCGCCGAACACCAGCGAGCCGGTGCGATAGAACTTTTCGGCGACCACCAGCCAGGCATTGCCGCTGGCGGCGAGGATCGGCAGGGCGAGCAGCAGTCCGAAGAACAGCGCCAGGAAAACCGCGCTGGTGCGATCGAGGGCGAGACGTGGCGCAACGGCAGGTGGAGAGAGCAGGTAGCCGGCAAGGGCGGCGGCAGCGATCAGGGCCAACTGAGTCAGACCCGATGGCAAGAGCAGGGCGATCGCCGCAGCAGCCAGTGCGATGAGTCGGCGCTGCAGGTCCGGCGTCAATGACTTCGACATCGCCCACACCGCCTGCGCTACGACGGCCAGCGCCGCGAGCTTCAGGCCGTGCAGCACGCCGTCAGCGAGCGGCCCGGCGAGCCGGGTAGCGCCATAGGCGAAGGCCAGCATCAGGACCACCGAAGGCAGGGTGAAGGCCACCCAGGCGGCAATGCCGCCCCAATAGCCGGCGCGCAGCTTGCCGATGGCGATGCCGACCTGACTGGAAGCGGGGCCCGGCAGGAACTGACAGAGCGCCACCAGATCGGCATAGGCGGCGTCATCGAGCCAATGGCGGCGCGCCACGAACTCGGTGCGGAAGTAACCAAGATGCGCCACCGGACCGCCGAAGCTGGTGAGCCCAAGCAACAGGAAAACGCGGAAGACTTCGGCGATGCTGTTTCTGGTTTGCGGCATCGCCGACACACTCCGCCGGTGGGCGGGATGGGCTGTGCCAGAGCCGCTCGTCACAATCAACTCGTCACCTTCGCCGTCCGTCCATAGACCAGCAGCATGACGATGATCACGAGGCCGTAGATGATCTGCCGGCCGGCCTCCGGCATCTGCATGATCGAGAGCACCGAGTTGAGCAGGACGATGAGGATGACCCCGACCACGGTGCCGATGAAGCGACCGCGGCCGCCGAGGATGTGGGTGCCGCCGATCACCACCGCGGCAATGGCCGGCAGCAGGTAGGCGTTGCCCATACCCTGATAGGCCTTGGCGGAGTAGCCGGCGAGCAGCACGCCGGCGAGCGCCGCGCAGAGGCCGGAAATGACGAAGGCGCCGACGATGACCCAGCGGGTGCGGATGCCGCTGAGGTAGGATGCCGCCTCGCGGTTGCCGGTGGCGTAGATGGCCTTGCCGAAGGCGGTGCGGCTGAGGATAGCCGCAATGACGATGGAAACGGCGGCCCAGACAAAGATGGCGACGGGGATGCCGAGCAGCTTGTCGGCGGCGAGGTAGCGCATCAGCGGCGTTGCCGAGTCCTGCGGGGCGAAACCGCCGGTATGGGCGATCATCAGGCCGCGCATCACGGAGTCGACGCCGAGGGTGAAGATCATCGAGGGGATGCGGAGGTAGGCAACACCGAAGCCGTTGAACAGGCCGACCAGCAATCCGATGGCGAGGCCGGTCGGGATGGCGGCAGGACCGCCGACGGTGGTCGCCATCATGGCGGCGGCGGTCATGGTCCAGGGGACGCTGAGGTCGATGTGACCGAGCAGGATCACCATCATCATTCCGGCCGCAACAATGCCGAGGAAAGCCCCGGTCTGCAGCTGGGTGAGGAGGTAATTGGGGCTGAGCAGCGGCATCGTGCCGAGCGTCGCCACGGTGTAGATCGAGCCGAGCGCCAGGATCACCAGCACGAAGCCGGCGGAGATGACAATCGGCAGGTCGTCGGCTTTCAGGCGGGGCAGGGTGAGGTCATTGGCCATGGGTCCGGTCCTACCTGAAGAGTTCGAGACGGTTTTTCACCCGCAGCGTGCGGATGGCGCCGAGGCTGACGGCGGCGAGCAACACCACACCTTCGACCAGCGGCTGCAGCAGCGGATCGATCGACAGGATGCGGAAGTAGAACGAGATGGCGCGGAGGATCAGGGCGCCGATCAGGGCGCCGATTACGGTGCCGACGCCGCCGAGCAGCGAGATGCCGCCCAGCACCACGGCGGCGATGGAGTTGAGCGTATAGGCGCCGGCCTGCGGGATATCGGCATTGCCTGAACCGGTCTGGATGGCGAGGTAGAGCCCGGCGCAGCCGGCGAAGAAGCCGGCGAGGGTAAAGGCCCAGAGCTTGGCGCGATTGATCGGCAGCCCCGACATGTAGGCGGCGCCTTCCGATGAGCCGATGGCATAGAGGGTACGGCCGGTGACGGTGCGGCGGAACGGGATCCACACCGCGGCGGTGATGATGACGAGGATCAACAGCGGCACCGGCAGCCAGGCGATGGGCTGCAGCCAGGCGGCTTCGCCGTCCTCGAACAGATGGTAGGTCTGGGCCAGGTCCTTGATCGAGTTGGTCACCGCCCAGTTGAGATCGAGGTCGACCTCGCCGCCGGGTTGCGGGCGGATCAGCAGCGCCAGGCCGATGGCCACGGCGCCGGTGGCGAGCGTGGCGATGATCGGCTGCAGCCGGCCGTAGACGATGACGAGGCCGTTGACGAGGCCGAAGCCGGCGCCGGCGGCGACCGAGACGAGACAGCCGAGGATGATCTGCCAGGGCTCGCCCCGCACCAGCTCGCTGGCGATGCAACTGGTCAGCGTCATCACTGCGCCGACCGAGAGATCGAGCCCGCCGACGATCACCGTCATTGCCTGGGCCATGGCGACGAAGGCCAGCGCTACCGATTCATTGGTGTTGGCGATGAAGACGTTGGTGGAAAAACCGCGCGGGTGGATGAAATTGTAGACGAGGTAGAGCGCGGCAAGCAGCAGGATGGCGCCATAAAAGCCGCGGTTCTGGCGGATCGACATGCTCAGCGCCGAGGCGCGTGGCGGGTTGATGGCGGTCACGGCGCTCATGCGGGCACCGCCTCTCGGGCCGGCGCCTCGGCTGGCTTGGTGATGTTGAGCGCGGCAGCGACGAGCGCCTCTTCGGTGATCGCTGCGCCTGAGAACTCGGTGACGATGCGGCCGTCATACATTACCGCAACGCGGTCGCAGCAGCCGATCAGCTCGGCATAGTCGGTGGAATAGAACAGGATCGCGGTATCGCGGTCGGCGAGCTCGCGCATCAGCCGGTAGAGTTCCTGCTTGGTGCCGACATCGATGCCGCGGGTGGGATCGTTCAGCAGCATCACCTCGGGCTCAGTCAGCAGCCACTTGGCGATCACCACCTTCTGCTGGTTGCCACCGGAGAGGCTGGCAACCGGATCGTCGGGCTTGTTGAGCTTGATCTGCAATTGCGCGATGGCGTCGGTGACGGCCTGGCGCGACTTCGTGGGGTCGATGAACGGCCCCCGGCTGACCTTGTCGAAGCTGGCCACCAACAGGTTGTCGGCGATCGACATGGGCAGCATCAGGCCCTCGGTCTTGCGATCCTCCGGCACCAGGGCGATACGGCTGCGGCCACCCTTGGCGTCTGCCGGCGAAGCCGGCACGCCGCCCTCGCCACCGACGGTGACCTTGCCCTCGACACCGCGCAGCACGCCGAACAGGGCCAGCAGCAGCTCCTTCTGGCCCTGGCCGTCGAGGCCGCCGAGCCCGACGATCTCGCCCTTGCCGACCGACAGCGAGACGCCGTTGAGGCGGTTCTCCCATCTGAGGTCGGCGACGGCGAGATGCGGCTTGCGCGCGAGCGCCGGTGGCTTGGGTGGGAACTGATGGACGATGTCGCGGCCGATCATCAGCTTGACGATCTCATCCTGGCTGCGGGCGCCCTTGTCGAAAGTTTCGATGTGGCGGCCGTTGCGGAACACCGAAAGGGTGTCGCAGAGCGCCTCGACTTCGTGCATGCGATGCGAGATGAACAGCATGCCGGTGCCCTCGGCCTTCAGCTCGGCAAGCACGTTGTAGACGGTGTCGACGTCACGGCTGGTGAGCGCCGAGGTGGCCTCGTCGAGGATCAGCAGTTTGGGGCTCTTGCCCAGCGCCTTGGCGATTTCGACCATCTGCCGGCGGCTTAGGGAGAGGTCGCGGATCAGCGAGCGCGGGTCGACGTCCTCGCAGTGGATGCGGGCCAGCAGCGCCTCGGCGCGCTGGCGCTGCGCGCGGCGGTCGATCAGGCCGAAGCGGCGCGGCGGATCGGAAATCGAAATGTTGTCGGCGACCGACAGGTCGGGCAGCAGCGACAGTTCCTGGAACACGCAGACGATGCCGGCCTTCGCCGCCTCGGAGGGGCGCGAAAAGCGGTGCTGCGTGCCGGCGACGGTGAGGGTGCCGCTATCGGGCTGCACCACGCCGGCCATGATCTTGATCAGGGTGGATTTGCCGGCGCCGTTCTCGCCGAGGATGGCGTGGATGGAACCTTGGCGGCACGAGAAGTCGACCCCCTCGAGGGCTCGCGCACCCGAGAAAAACTTGGAAACACCGCTCAGTTCGGCGAATGGCCGCGCGGCCTCTTCGTCCAGCATCGTCAATCCTCAGCCGTCCAATGAAAGGGAAGAAATGGTGCCGGGCGATGGGACCCGGCACCACCGGGAAGCCCAGTCGTTTCGGAGGAAGCGACCAGGGGTTCCGTTCCTCGCCGGTCGCGCGGTCGACGCTCATATGACGTCAACCGCGTTCCCAGCCCGTGCGGAGGTCTACTGCACGTTCTCTTCGGTCTGGGCCATGATCGCCGGTCCCGAGATATTCACGCCGCAGGGCGGGAATTCATTGACGGTGAAGAAGTTGTCCGGCAGGTCGGTCCAGAAGTTCTCGCCATCCTTGAGGCCCGTGTAGTCGACTGCCGGCAGCGGCACCGAGATGAGCTGCGGCATGACGTTGCCTTCGAGCGCCGAGATCGCCGCCTTCATGGAGATGGCCACGAGGCCCGGCGACTGGCCGATCGAGAGGCCAGTGAGGCCCTCGGCCGAGTGCTTGGCGACGAGCTTGCGGAAACCGTTCTCGGCTTCGCCGCCAACCGGGACGAACGGATGCTTGGCATCGAGCAGCGCCTGCACCGTGCCGGTCGAACCGCCCTGGGTGATGACGCCGTCGAAGGTGCCGTGCACGGCCAGCGCATCGGCGGTTACCTTCTGGGCCGTGCCATCGTCCCAGTTGCCGACCACCTGGACGATTTCCCAGGGGCCGGGGGTGGCGTCGAACACTTCGTGGATGCCGATCGAGCGGTCGCGGTCGACCGAGTTGCCGGCGAGGCCGCGGACTTCGAGGATCTTGCCCGAGGTCTTGCCCTTGGCGGCCAGCTCCTTGAGCACGAAGTTGCCCCAGTCACGACCCATCTGCAGCTGGTCTTCGTTGACCATCATGACGGCGTCGGTGTCGAGGATGTTGTCGAACGGCACGATGACGACGTTCTCGCGGTCGGCGAGGCGGATGACGCGGTCGAAGCCTTCCGGCGACACCGCGATGGTGACGATGGCGTCAAAGCCCTGGTTGATGAAGTCCTCGATGGCGCCGAGCTGGGCCGGCGCGTCGGTGCCGGTCGAGACGACCTTGAACTCCTTGATCTTGTCCTTGATCGCCGGGTCTTCGGCGAAGGCCTTGGCGGTCTTGATCATCTGGATGCGCCAGGTGTTGCCGACATAGCCGTTGACCACGGCGATGCGGTACGGCCCTTCCTGCTTGTCCCACTGGAAATACTTGGTCTCGGCGCTCCACGGGGCAAAGCAGGTGGGGTCGGCGCCGGGGCCGGAGACCACTTTGGGGCCGGCGTAGCTGAGGCTGGTCGAAACGAGGAGGCCGACAAGGGCGGCCGAGGCAATGCGTAGTGCGTTCATAGGTTTCTCCTCCCAGAGAACGATCTGAAACAACTAGGCAGTCGCTGGTCAGTCGGTGGCCGGCAGTGCTCCGTCTGCCACCGTCGTCTGGGCCGAGGCCGGCCCATGCGGCGCGCCATTCAGCGTCGCCAATCCCCGATGCGCCAAGCTCTTGATGTGTCGCGTTTTCGAACCGGAAAAGCTTGCAACTTTCCCTGAAGACGCTCCCTTGGCGCGAAACTCACTCCTTGAATAAGGCCAGACCTGCTTCGAGGTGCTGGCTCATGCGATACTGGTAGGCAAAGCGGTTGCGGCTCTCGAGCGCATCGGCGATGCCGCCGTGCTCGTCGAAGCTGACGCCATGGGTCTTCATGCGGTTGACGCCGCTTTCCATGATCTTCAGCATCACCGGCTTCATGATCCGGTAGATCTCGTTGACCTGCTTGTTGCCAAGGATGCCGACAAGCGATGAGTGGAAACGGAAGTCGTGCTGGGCGGCAATGTGGAGCTGCTCTTCCTCGCGCATCGCATCATTGGCTTCACGCAGGCGGACGATGTCCTCGGAACTGGCGCGCTCGAACAACTGGTCAACCGCGCCGACCTCGATCAGTTGCCGGAAGCCCTGGGTGTCGAGGAAGGTCTGGCGGCTCAGCTCGAGCGTATTGAACGAGTAGAGCTCGAAGACGGCGTCCATACGCCGGTCGATGATTACCGCGCCCACCTTGGGGCGGACGTCGACCACGCCATAGGCCTTGAGGATGCGCATCGCCTCACGCACCGTGGTGCGGCTGGAGCTGAACATCTCGCCCAGCTCGCGTTCCGACGGCAGCGGATCGCCGACACCGAGATTGCGCTTGTCGATCAGCGCTTTGATCTGGCCGACCAGGGTCTCGACGGCGGAATCATAGAGGTGCACGGCGCCCGGTTTCTTGCGGGCGACACCTTGTTTCAGCCGAACGACATTGGTCCTGGTCGTCATGACCGGATTGCCCCGACGCGAGATGTTGAAAGTTCCCTCGCCCTACATTTGTAGGACCACGAGACGTTAGTTTCGAGGTTTTTACCTGTCAATAGTGCAAACAATGACGCGCGGGACAGAAATCATTGCAATCTGGTATGACAAATACATCGATGACATCGATTGCATCTGTCGGAGACTTCGGCCCAAGAACCGGAAAAGTCGTTGTATGCTAACATGTTACCGATAACGACCTGTCGCATCCGGTGTGATGATTGGTACGCGCCAACCGGCGGGCAAAAACCCGCTGCCGGACTGCGCATCAAGCTGGGAAAAAGTGATGCCGGTGCCGTCTGGAGGGGTGTATGCGCCACATTGGTGCGGGCTCAGGCGGGCATATAGGTCAGCGCCACGACACCATCGGGGAGGGCGATCGCCTCGATCTGGCGCAGCTTGATTGCAGCTCCCGTACCGAACACGGCCTGGCCGCCGCCGAGCAGGATCGGGTTCAGGAACAGGTGCAACTCGTCGATCAGGCCGCGCTCGAGGCAGGAGCGTACGAGAACCGGGCTGCCGAAGCTGACGATATCGCTGCCGGGCTGTTGCTTGATGGTTGCGAGTTCGGCCAGATCACGCAGCAGCTGGGATTTTTCCCAGTTTGCCTCTGCCTCGGGCAGGCTGGTCGAGACGACGATCTTGGTGGCGCGTGCAATCCAGTCCGCATGAGCAAGCTCGCCCGTCGTGGCATCGGGATCGGCGGGGACCGTCGGCCAATAGCTCTGCATCATCTTGTAGGTCTTCGGGCCGAACAACACGGCGTCGGCGCTGGTGGTGAGGCGTTTGGCGTGGGCTGCGACCTGTTCGTTGTAGGTCGCCCAGGACAGGCCGCCGGCGGCGTCGGCGGCATAGCCGTCCAGTGATATGTGGAGGTGCATCTTGAGCTTGCGCATGGGCGGGTCCTCATTGGTCAGGTGTCGACAATTAAGAGCAAGGTCCAAAGGAACGCGATGGCCGCCTTTGTGGCGCCACCAGCGCCGCGTCATCCCCGCGTGGGTGGGGACCAGGGTGAATCTCTCCGTTCACAAGCGCTGCGACGTCCCATCGGGTTCCCGCCCCAGAACTGGAGTCCCGTGCACCAATAGACGAAGGGCGCCGGCCTTGCGACCGACGCCCTGCGAAACTCAGATGCAGGAACTCAGGCCGCGTAGGCCTTGGTCTTCTGCTGCTGCTCGCCGAGGCCGGCGATGCCCAGCTTCATGGTCTGACCCGGCTTCAGCCAGATCGGGGTGGGCTTCTGGCCCATGCCGACGCCCGGTGGGGTGCCGGTGGTGATCACGTCGCCCGGCTGCAGGCTCATGAACTGGCTGAGATAGGCGACGAGGTGGGCGACGCCGAAGATCATGGTCTTGGTCGAGCCGTCCTGGTAGCGGTGGCCATCGACGTCGAGCCACATGCCGAGGTTCTGCACGTCGGCGATCTCGTCCTTGGTGACCAGCCACGGGCCGATCGGGCCAAAAGTGTCGGCCGACTTGCCCTTGGTCCACTGGCCGCCGCGCTCGGTCTGGAAATGGCGCTCGGAAAGGTCGTTCACCACGCAGTAGCCGGCGACGTAGTCCAGTGCGTCCTTCTCTTCGATGTACTTGGCTTCCTTGCCGATGATCACGCCGAGTTCGACTTCCCAGTCGGGCTTCAGGGTGTTCTTGGGCAGGATCACGTCGTCGTTCGGCCCGATGATGGCGCTGGTGGCCTTCATGAACAGGATAGGCTCGGCCGGTATGGCGGCGCCGGTCTCGGCGGCGTGGTCGGCATAGTTGAGGCCGATGCACATGAACTTGCCGACATTGCCGACGCAGGGGCCGATGCGCGAGCCCTTGTCGAGCACCGGCAGGCTGCCGTGGTCGGCGGCCTTGATCTTGGCAAGCCCGGCGGCGCCGATCGAAGCACCGTTGATGTCGGACACCACGGACGAGAGGTCGCGATAGGTCCCGTCGGTGTGCAGGATAGCGGGCTTTTCGGCGCCCTTGGGGCCAACGCGCAGAAGTTTCATGAAGTGCTCCTCAGATTTGGCGGAAGGGATAGGGCCATGCCGGCGCGGAGTCGAGGCCAACGATGGTCGAATCCGTTCGGTGCATTCAGGCAGGCGGAATGTCGAGCGTGAACAGCCGGGGGTGGCCGTTCGCCGGGTGATCGGCGAGCACCAGCAGCTCGGCGCTGGCACTGCCGTTCGCCGCGGACGCATAGCCGGCGAGCAGCAGGCCCTCGACCTTGTCGCCTTCGATCGGGGCGAGCCGGCCGAGGCGGCGGACCGTCTCGCGCTTGCGATCGAACAGGTGGATGGCAAAGCCCGTCGTGGCGTCGGATGCGGGGCCGGAGAGGATGAGCAGGCGGCCATCGGGCAGCATGGCGAGATCGCGAATTCCGGCGCCGCGGCCGAGCGGCACGCGGATGGTCTTGGCAGCGAGGTCGGCGCCCGGGGTGAACAGCGCCGCGGCGCGGACGCTGAGCAGCAGCGCCTTGCCGTCGATGACCGGACTGCGGAAGCCGAAATAGAGCCGGCGCCGCCAGGCGGCCAGGCCTTCGATGTTGATGCCATCGCGCTTGTTGGGCGATTTGAGGAAGTACGGAGCGAAGCTCTTGCGCTCTGCCAGCAGCTCGTTGAGGCGGAAGCTCAGTTCGGGGCGGCGGCCGTCGCGGCTGATGCGGGCGACGAGGTGGGCGGAGCGGCGATAGTCGGCGCGCTTCCTGCCCTCGGGGGTGATCCAATCGTGGATGCTGTGCGAGCCGGTGACGTAGTAATGCGGGCCGAGCCAGGCGACGCCCTCGCCATCGAGGATGTAACGGTCGGGGCCGGGATCGCCGTCATCGGGCGCATTGCCGACGGCGTCGAGGGCGTCGCGATCGGTGGGCAGCAGCGGCACCAGAGCGCTGGCCGTCAGCGTCGCCGCGTCGAGGTCGAGGGTCGCGAACTGGGCGAACAGCCCTTCGTTGTCGATGACGAGGCATTTGCGCCGCCGCCGGTTCAGCGGGGCGGCGCTGGCGATGCCGCTGAGGTCGGTGGCGACCACGCTCTCGCCGCTGCGGAAGTCGCCGATCACGGCGAGCTCCCGGGTGGCGATGAACGGCGGACCGGCGCGCCGCGGCACGGGATTTACTCCGGGCGGACGATGCCTTTCTTCAGCAGCACATTGCCGTAAAGGCGGCGCTCGCCGGTCTGGATCACCGCATAGGCACCGTGCACGCGCTCGTAGAAGGCGAAGCGCTCGAGCAGGCTGAGCTTCATCTCCGGTTCGTGCTTCTTGATCAGCTTGTCGAAATCCTTGTGGGTCGCTTCGCGCTTTTTGGCGTCGCCGACCACTTCCATGCCGAAGGCCTGCTCGTCGACAAAGGTGTCGAGCGGCATCACCGTGAGGATGGCGTCGAGCACATCGGTGGCGCTGATGCCGTCGAGGCGGACCAGTTGCGGGCCGGCGCTGTCGCCGGGGTAGTTGGCATCGACGATGGCGATCTCGTCGCCGTGGCCCATGGCACGCAGGATGTAGAGCAGGTCAGGGCCGAGGATGGGCGGGATGTTTTTGAGCATTGGGGGTCTCGGTGGTGGGGGGGAGTCGGAAGGGATCGGCAGTCGGCAGTCGGCAGTAGATACAAAACAATAGGCATTAGGAGATCGCCAGATTTCCTCGACTGCCGACTGCCGACTGCCGACTGCCTACCGCCGACTGCCGACCGGCGACTGCCGCCTAACCGAAGGGAAACGCCGAATAAGCCGGATCCTCCCGCAACAGCTGGCCATCGGCGAAGAGCTCGGCGTGCTCGACGGCAAAGGCGATGAGCTCGGCCATCACGGAGTCGATATGGGCGCGCATGGCGGCCGAGGCGATGGCAGCGTCGCCGACGGTAATACCGTCGAGGATCTTCTGGTGCTCGGCGAGCGTAACGCTCAGCCGGCGCGGGGTGAGGATCAGCCGGCGGGCCCGATCGAGATTGGCGCGGGTGTTCTCGATGACCCCCTTCACCTTGGTAAAGCGCATGTCGCCGAAGATGATGTCGTGGAACTCGAGGTCGCGCTCGTGGAAGCCGTTCTGGTCATCGATCTCCACGGCGGCGCGCTGGTAACTCATGTTGCGCTGCAGCGTATCGATCAGTTCCGGGCTGTGGTTGCCGGTAACGACACGCACCGCCTCGGCTTCCAGCGCCTTGCGGATCAGCATGTATTCGAGCACGTCGGCAATGCGGACCAGCGACACGGTGGAGCCGCGCTGCGGCAGGATGTCGACCAGGCCCTCGGCCTGCAGGCGCGCCAGGGCCTCCGAGACCGGGAAGCGGGAGACCCCGAGGCGTTCGCAGATGGCGCCCTTGTCGATCACTTCGCCGGGCTTGAGGTCGAGCGCGACGATGGCCTGGCGCAGCGTGTCGGTGACGAACACCGTGACGTTGCCGCGCGTCGGGGTCGCCGGCGTAGACAGAAAAGAGTAGGGACTTGCCTCGGTCTTCATGCTAACATGTTAGTTGGACTGCCGGAGCTTTTCAATCGCACCTGCTTGTCACCCGGCTGGTTTTTCGCTGCAAGCGGGCCGGGTCAGGCGTCCAGTGCTTTTGGTTGGTTTTCGTAGTTCCCGCCCCGAATTCTGGATCAAAGAGCCGCCCCCGATGTCCGATGTCATGTCCCGCCCCGCCGCCGCCAAGACGCTGCTGCTCAACGCCCAAGACAATGTCGCGGTGGCGCTGAGCAATCTCGATGTCGGCACCGAAACGCCGCAGGGCGTCACCACCAGCAAGCGCGTGCCCAAGGGCCACAAGTTCACCGTCAAACAGGTTGCGGCGGGCGAGCCGATCGTCAAGTTCGGGCAGATCATCGGCTTCGCCAAGGAGAACATCGCACCGGGGGAATGGGTGCATGAGCATAACGTGACGATCGGCGAGGACCATGGCGCGTTCAAACGCGACTACGCCTTCGGCGAAGGCATCGTGCCGGTGAATTTCGTGCCGGAAGCGCAGCGGGCGACGTTCCAGGGTTTCCGCCGCGCCAACGGGCAGGTCGGCACCCGCAACTATATCGGCATCCTGACCTCGGTGAACTGCTCGACCACGGTGGCGGGGTTCATCGCCAAGGAAGTCGAACGCTCCGGCATTCTGGAACAGTATCCGAATGTCGACGGGATCGTGGCGCTGAAGCAGGCCAATGGCTGCGTCATCGACTATCGCGGGGTGATCTTCGACATCCTCAAGAAGACCACCTGGGGCTATGCCACCAACCCGAACATGGGTGGCGTGATCATGGTGGGGCTGGGCTGCGAGGGCTTCCAGATCCCCCGGCTCAAGGAAGCCTATGGGGTCACCGAGAACGAGACGTTCCGCACCATGACGATCCAGGAAGTGGGCGGCACGCGCAAGACTGTCGAAGCCGGCGTCGAGGCGGTGAAGGCCATGCTGCCGATCGTCAACAAGGCGAAGCGCGAGACGGTGCCGGCATCGGAGTTGATGCTGGCGCTGCAGTGCGGCGGCTCTGACGGCTATTCGGGTATTACCGCCAACCCGGCGCTGGGCGTCGCAGCCGATATTTTGGTGCGGCATGGCGGCACGGCGATTCTCTCCGAGACGCCGGAGATCTATGGCGCCGAGCATCTGCTCACCCGGCGTGCCAGGAACCGCGAGGTCGGCGAGAAGCTGATCGACATCATCCACTGGTGGGAAGATTACGCGGAACGCAACAATATGGAGATGAACAACAATCCGTCGCCGGGCAACAAACTCGGCGGTCTCACCACTATTCTGGAGAAATCTCTGGGTGCTGCCGCAAAAGGCGGGACAACCCCACTCAATGCAGTGTATCACTATGCCGATCCGGTGACCGAAAAGGGGTTCGTGTTCATGGATACGCCCGGATATGATCCGGTTTCAGCGACCGGACAGGTCGCGGGTGGTGCGAATATACTATGCTTCACCACGGGGCGGGGCTCGGCCTATGGCTGCAAGCCGACGCCGTCGATCAAGATCGCCACCAACTCGGACATCTACCACAAGATGATCGACGACATGGACATCAACGGCGGCGAAGTGGTCGAGGGCGGCTCGCTCGAAGAGAAGGGGCAAGAAATCTTCGAGAAGATTCTCGCCGTCGCTTCGGGCGAGAAGAGCAAGTCGGAGCTCCTGGGCTACGGCGACAACGAGTTCGTGCCCTGGCAGATCGGCGCAACCTTCTGATGCGGCGCTCCGTCCATGTGGTGATCACTGGACGGGTGCAGGGAGTGGGCTTTCGCGCTTTCGTCGAGCGCGAGGCCGAAGCGTTGCGGCTCGATGGCTGGGTCCGCAACCGCCGAGACGGCACCGTCGAGGCCGTGTTTGCCGGCGACGAAAGCGAGATCCAGCACATTCTGATGGAGCTCAATGCCGGCCCGCCAGCCGCGGCGGTGACCGATGTGCGGACCGGGCCCTATGAGGGCCCGATTCCCACGGGGTTCAGCTCGCTGCCGACGGCGTGAGAGTTGGCAGTGGGCAGTAGGCGATAGAAAAGAGTTTGCGCCCCGCGGCCCCTGTGATCGTTCCGCGACTGCCGACTGCCGACTGCCGACTGCCGATTTGACTTTGCTGCGCGACCCCCTACATTAATGTCCATGTCTTGCTTCGCGACCATCATTGTTGTGGCACCGCGCCGGGAAACCCCGGTCGCAGGCATATAGCCCCATGATCCGCGCTTAGGCGCCGCCGGGTCTGGGGCACACCTCGACCCACGCGGATTTTCCGCTCGGGCCGCCAGCAAGGCGCCAACTCTCAAAAACACCAGCGTGAACCGTCGCGGCGAAGACCCGCAGACGTTCGCGCCTCGAAAGGAACTTCAAGATGCAATCCATGCGTCGCTATGACCTCAACCCGCGTATCGTTCTCGGTGAGGACGACCATCGCAAACTCATCGCCCTGGCACTGGCCGGCAGCGGACGCAGTTCCGATGCGGCCGACGACCTGCTCAATGAAATCGAGCGGGCCCGCGTCGTGCCTACCCCCAAGCTCGGCGCCAGCGTCGTGCGGATGGGCTCGACCGTGACCTATCGGCCCGACAACGGCGCCGAGCGGACCGTGCAACTGGTCTATCCGGCGGATGCCGATATTGCCCAGGGCAGAATTTCGGTGCTGACCCCGGTCGGTACGGCGCTGATCGGACTCGATGTCGGGCAGTCGATCACCTGGGAGGCGCGCGACGGCCACAAGCACGTGCTGACCGTACTGGCCGTCGAGCCCAAAGCGTGATTCGTGGCCGTCGGGCTGTTCGGATTGATCGAACAAGCTCGAATAGATCAGCCAAAACAGACGGTTGGATTGTCACAATTGTGCGGCCCAACCGTCATCCACCGGGCATCGCTCGTGGTTAATGAAGTGTTGCGGCCGAGCTGGCCGTCCCAGCACTTCGGAGGCTGACATGGCCCAGCAACGTGCCCACCATCCCAGCGCGATCACCGGCATGCGCTCGACTACCGGCCAGGCGCTGGCGATCCGCTACGATCTCGGCTCCAACACCATTGCCTTCGTCGAGGACGACTGGTTCGCCGAACCGGTCCGCACCACCAGCGTGCCACCCCGTGCCGTGGTGCGGCAGGGCCTCGGCAACACCGCAGTCCGGCTGGTGCCGCGGCGGCTCCAGACCCGGTGATCGACCACTGGAACCCCAGCAAAATCGATGACACCGGTGGGAGTGGAGGCAGGGTGCTCCTTCTCCGTGCCGCTCACGCGCGGCCCAGCCTGGCGGCCCAGCTAAGGCCGCATCGCCCCGTTCACCGCCAGGTAGATGCTGTGCAGGCTCTGCGTGGCGCAGATGAACAGGCGGTTGCGGCGAGGGCCGCCGAATTCGACATTGGCGACCGTGTCGGGGGTCAGGAGCTTGCCGAGCAGTACGCCCGATGCGTTGAAGCAGTGGACGCCGTCGCCGGCCGAGGTCCAGACATTGCCGCGGTCGTCGAGGCGGAAGCCATCGGGCAGGCCGGTATCGGTGACGCAGAAAACCCGGCCATTGCTGACGGTGTTTCCATCGTTGACGTCGAACACCCGGATGTGACGGGGCAGGTCGGCGCCATGGCTATAGGCGCTGTCGGCGACATAGAGGCGCTTTTCGTCGGGCGAGAAGGCTATGCCGTTGGGGCGGATGAAATCGTCGATCACGACTTTCAGTTCGCCGGTCGAAGGATCTAGGCAGAAGACGTAGGCGCCATCCTGCTCGAACTGGCCCTTGTAGCCTTCATAGTCGGAGAGGATGCCGTAGCCCGGGTCGGTGAACCAGACGGTGCCGTCGGACTTCACCACCACATCGTTGGGGGCGTTGAGTTTTTTGCCGCGGTAGCTGTCGGCGAGCACGGTGATGCTGCCGTCGAGCTCGGTGCGCACGACGTTGCGGCCGCCATGCGAGCAGGAGACCAGCCGGCCTTCGCGATCCCGGGTGTTGCCGTTGATGTAGTTTGCATTGTGCCGGTAGACCGATGCGCCGCCATCGGGCGTCCAGCGCATCATGCGGTTGTTCGGAATGTCCGACCAGATCAACTGGTTGGCATCGCCGAACCAGCAGGGGCCTTCGGCCCAGCGGCAATCGGAATACAGCGTTTCGAGCTTGGCGCTGCCCTGGATCAGGTGCCCGAACTCTTTTTCGTGGTGCTGATAGACGCCGGCCATGTGATCCCCCTCGGTGATGTTTTGCGGCATCCAATCGGAAGTTTTGGAGCCCGGCAAGGCTACTTGCGTTCATCATGGCTGAGGCGCAGAGCTTTCCGCCTCAAGGAGAATTCCGATGCCGATCACCGACGCGCTGAACGCTCATCTCAAGGATCCCTCGCTGCTCAACGCTGCCGCCTTCATCGGTGGACGCTGGCTCGAGACGGCTGAGAATGGCACGACGTTCGAAGTGACGAACCCTTCGACCGGCGCGGTGCTGGCGGTGCTGCCGAACTGCGGCGTTGCGGAGGCCAAGCTGGCTGTCACTGCTGCCGAGGCGGCGCAGGCCGCCTGGGCGAAGAAGACCGGCAAGGCACGTGCCGCGGTGTTGCGCAAGCTGCATGAACTGATGGTCGAGAATGCCGACGATCTCGCGGCGATCATGACCGCCGAGCAGGGCAAGCCGGTGCCTGAAGCGAAAGGCGAGGTGCTCTATGGCGCCGCCTATGTCGAGTGGTTCGGCGAGGAGGCCAAACGCGTCTATGGCGACACCATCCCGGGCCACCAGGAAGACAAGCGGATCATCGTGATCAAGCAGCCGGTGGGCGTGGTGGCGACGATCACGCCGTGGAATTTCCCCACCGCCATGCTGGCGCGGAAGGTGGCACCGGCGTTGGCGGCGGGCTGCGCAGTGGTGTCGAAGCCAGCGGCGGAGACGCCACTTTCGGCCATAGCCATGGGCGTGCTGGCGGAGCGGGCCGGGTTGCCAGCGGGGCTGTTCAACCTGTTGCCGTCGACGCACTCGTCGGATCTCGGCAAGGAGTTCTGCGCCAACGAGGTGGTCAAGAAGCTGAGCTTTACCGGCTCCACCGAGGTCGGCCGCATCCTGATGCGGCAGGGGGCGGATCAGATCAAGCGGTTGAGCCTCGAGCTGGGCGGCAATGCGCCGTTCATCGTGTTCGACGATGCCGATCTCGACGCGGCGGTCGAAGGGGCGATGATCTCGAAATACCGCAATAACGGGCAGACCTGCGTCTGCGCCAACCGCATCTATGTGCAGGCCGGCGTGTACGACGCCTTTGCCGAAAAGCTCACCGCCGCGGTGGAGAAGCTCCGGGTCGGCGACGGGTTCGGCGCGGGGGTGACCACCGGCCCGCTGATCGACGAGAAGGCGGTGGAGAAGGTGGAGCGGCATTTGACCGACGCGCTGCGCAAGGGCGGCCGCCTGCTCACCGGCGGCAAGCGCAAACAGGGGCTGTTCTTCGAGCCGACCATCGTCGCCGATGCGACCGCCGACATGATGCTGGCGCGCGAAGAGACCTTCGGACCACTGGCGCCGCTGTTCAGGTTCGAGACGGTAGAGGAAGTGATCTGGCTGGCGAACGCTACGGAGTTCGGGCTCGCCTCTTATTTCTATGCGCGCGACCTGAGCCGGGTGTTCGAGGTGGCCGAAGCGCTCGACTACGGCATGGTCGGGATCAATACCGGCCTGATCTCCACCGAGGTGGCGCCGTTCGGCGGGGTGAAGCAATCGGGACATGGGCGTGAGGGATCGAAGTACGGGATCGAGGACTATCTCGATATAAAGTACCTTTGCTTGAGTGTTTGAGGGCGGTACGTGGCGCCCCAGCCCACCCAGTTACGCTAGGCAGCAAGCTGCCAAGCTCCACTGCCCTCCCCATCGAGCGGAGGGAGACGCAAGAACCGGGGCATGCAGTCAGCCCTCCCTCCCCCTTGTGGGGAGGGTAGCGCAGTAGCGGAGCTGGGTGGGAGAGGCCAGCCTCGCGGGGCTAGTGTCGAACTGATCCGCGATCTCAGTGTCGGCGTCAGTGCCCGGCATGCATCTCCGTTCCGGCCAGCCCTTCGATGATCGGGCAGTCGGGGCGGTGATCGCCGTCGCAGGCGTCGGCGAGGGTGGCGAGGGTGTGGCGCATCTCGCCCAAGAGGCGGATTTTCTGGTCGAGTTCGGCAATGTGGCTCTGGGTCAGCGCCTTGACGTCGGCGCTACTGCGCTGCGTGTCGCCCCACAGGCGGAGCAGGTCGCGGATCTCATCCATCGAGAAGCCGAGGTCACGGGCCCGGCGGATAAAGCCGAGGCGGTGGATGTCGTGATGGCCGTAGTCGCGATAGTTGCTGTCGCGCCGATCGGCATTGGGAATGAGGCCGATGGATTCGTAGTGGCGGATCATCTTGGCGGATACGCCGGTGAGCCGGGAGGCCTCGCCGATCTGCATGGGAACACCTATCTGAACAATGTGCTTGACCTTACCATGATGGGAAGGTGCAGAACAGGCCCCAGTATGATTTCGATTGTCGCGTCCGCGCCGGCCAGCAATTGCCGCGGGACGCCCTGTAGGAGCCGAGCATGGACCACGCTGAACACAACCATTCGCACGGGGGCGCGGTGAGCCGCGACCCGGTCTGCGGCATGACCGTCGACCTGGCGAAGACGCCGCACCGCACCATGCATGAGGGCCGCGAGATCGGCTTCTGCAGCGGCGGCTGCAAGGCAAAGTTCGAAGCGGAACCCACCAAATATCTGACCGGGACTGATCCGGTCTGCGGCATGAAGGTCGACCGGACGACGGCGAAGTACATGTCGAAGCACGAGGGCACCCGCTACTATTTCTGCAGCGAGGGTTGCCAGACCAAGTTCGAAGCAGACCCGGCAAAGTACCTCAACGCAAAGCCGTTCGAACTGCCGGTGGCTAACGTTGCGCCGGGCGCCGGACACGACCATGCCCATCACGATCATGCGCGTCACGGTCATTCGCATGGCGCACTGCCGGTCGATCCCGCAACCGTCGCCGTCGGCACCAAGTGGACCTGTCCGATGCATCCTGAGATCGTCAAGGACGGGCCGGGCGATTGCCCGATCTGCGGCATGGCGCTCGAACCGATGGTCGCCTCGCTCGACGATGGCCCCAACCCGGAACTCGTGGATTTCACCCGCCGGCTGTGGGTGAGCGCCGGGCTGTCGATCCCGATCCTCATCATCTCGATGGGCGGCATGGTCGGCCTGCCGGTGCGCGAATGGATCGGCGAGCCGCTGGCGACCTGGATCGAGATGGCGCTGGCCACCCCGGTGGTGCTGTGGGCGGCCTTGCCGTTCTTCCGGCGCTTCTGGAATTCGCTCAGGAACCGTTCGCCCAACATGTGGACGTTGATCGGGCTCGGCGTAGGCGCGGCCTACCTGTTCTCGATGGTGGCGGTGCTGTTCCCGCAGCTGTTCCCGATGAGCATGACGCACATGAACGGCGTGCCGCCGGTATATTTCGAGGCTGCAGCGGTGATCGTGGCGCTGGTGTTCGTCGGCCAGGTACTGGAGCTCAAGGCCCGCGACGCCACCGGCAAGGCGATCCGCGCACTGCTCAACCTCGCGCCGAAGACGGCGCGCCGGGTCTGGCAGGGCAAGGATATCGAGGTGCCGATCGAAGAGGTGAAGGCCGGTGACTGGCTGCGGGTGCGGCCGGGCGAGGCGGTGCCGGTCGATGGCGAAGTGCTCGAAGGGCAGTCGTTCGTCGATGAATCGATGCTGACCGGCGAACCCGTGCCGGTGGAAAAGCTCAAGGGCGAGCCGGTGACCGGCGGCACGCTCAATGGCGAGGGCAGCTTCGTCATGCAGGCGACGCGGGTCGGTGCGGAGACGCGGCTCAGCCAGATCGTCGAGCTGGTCGGCAAGGCACAGCGCAGCCGCGCGCCGATCCAGGCGCTGGCCGACAGGGTGGCGAACTGGTTCGTGCCGCTGGTGGTGGTGATCGCCATCGTCGCCTTTGCCGCCTGGATGATCTGGGGCCCAGGTCTCGCCGAGGCGATCGTTGCGGCGATCTCGGTGCTGATCATTGCCTGTCCCTGTGCGCTGGGGCTCGCGACGCCGATCTCGATCATGGTGGCAACCGGGCGCGGCGCGCATGCCGGCGTGTTGGTGAAGGACGCCAAGGCGCTCGAGGGCTTTGCCCGGGTCGATACGCTGATCGTCGACAAGACCGGCACGCTCACCGAGGGCAAGCCGACGCTCGACCAGGTGATCCCGACGAAGGGCATCGACGAGGGGTTTGTGCTGGCGGTTGCCGCGGCGCTGGAGAAGCACTCGGAGCACCCGATCGGCACGGCCGTGGTCAAAGGCGCCGAGACGCGGGGAGCCCGGGTCTACGAGGCCGATGGCTTCACTTCGCTCACCGGGCGCGGCATCAAGGGATTGGTCGGCGGCAAGCCGGCGGTGCTCGGCAATCTCAAGCTGTTCAAGGAGCAGGGCATCGCCGTTGACGACAAGCTCAGCGGGCTGCTGGAGCAGCAGGCCGGCTCGGGCAAGACGGCGATCCTCGTCGGCTATGACGGGGTGGCTATCGGCGTCGTTACGGTGTCGGACCCGATCAAGGCGGGTGCGAAGGAAGCGATCGCCGCGCTGCGCGCTGATGGTGTCACCGTGGTGATGGCGACCGGCGATGCCAAGGGCACGGCCGAAGCGGTGGGGCGCGAGCTCGGTCTCAGCGAGGTGCAGGCGGGCATGGCGCCCGAGGACAAGCACACCCTGATCGAAGCGCTGAAGGCCAAGGGCAAGGCCGTGGCGTTCGCCGGCGACGGGGTCAACGACGCGCCGGCGCTCGCGGCCGCCGATGTCGGCGTGGCAATGGGCACCGGCGCGGACGTGGCGATCGAAAGCGCCGGCATCACGCTGTTGAAGGGTGAACTCAGCGGCATCGTCAAGGCGCGGAAACTTTCGAAGGCGACGCTCAGCAACATCAAGCTGAACCTGTTGTTCGCCTTCGGTTACAACGCGCTCGGCATTCCGGTGGCAGCAGGCGTGCTCTACCCGCTGACCGGGTGGCTGCTGTCGCCGATGCTGGCTGCGGCGGCCATGGCGCTGAGCTCGGTGAGCGTCATCGCCAACGCGCTGCGGCTGAACTCGGTGAAGCTGTGATTACCGGATGGGCAGGGTGCGGGCTGACCCCCACCCCTGTCCCCTCCCCCTAAGGGGTCGAAAAGAGGTCGCCCCGAGGGGAGGGAGACCCTCACACTGACGTCAAGGTTATCGTCTCCCTCCCCTTGTTTGAGGGGGAGGGATCAAGGGTGGGGTCAGCCCGCACCGGACTTGCAGTAGCTCACATCGCCGGCGGGCTGATGGTGATCGTGGGGTCGTAGCGATAGACCGCCTTGGTCTCGGTGGTTTGGCCGCCGACGGTGGCCTTGGTCTCGACAATGGCGGGGAGGCCCGTCGCCGGGTCGACGAACAGCTGGTTGGTGCTGTCGACGCCCATCATCGACATCTCGTACTTGAAGGTCTGGAGGTCGCGACCATCGACGTTCTGGGTGCCCAGGCACTCGGGCGCCTTGATCTGCTCGTTCATGGCGGCAACGTTCAGCACGGTCGACGTGATCTGTGCGGCGACGGCTTCGGGCATCGCCGTCCAGCCCTGGCCGGCCATGTTGCTCCAGGCCTTGCCGTCGAGCACGATCATCTCCTGCTTGAGGCCGGCGGTTTCGATGGTGGAATGAAAGCCGCCGGGCGGCACGACGCTGGAGGTCATTTTCATTTCGGGCGAGTCGACGCTCATCGCATAGGGGCCGGAGGCCATCGAGCGGTTGAGGATGTCCTTGATGTCGCTGAGGCAATCGGCCTGGGCGGGCACGGCGAGGGCAAGGGTGGCGAATGCGGCAAGGGTGGCGATGCGCATGTGAGTCTCCGTTGAACGGGGCGACCCTGCGCGGCGGCGGATGAAGCGCTGATGAACGCGGGGGGGCTGTGGTCGGCTAGCGCAAAATCTGCGTTAGGCTACAACGGAACGCGCAAGTTCACGCCAACGTCGCATTGACCACTGACATGTCAGAGAACTAGAAAGCGCCAACGTTTCCGCGGGGCGCACATGGCCAATCTCGACAAGTATCTCACCATCGAAGACCTGATGAAGGCCGCGAAGCGCCGCGTGCCCAAGATGTTCTTCGATTATGCGGACTCGGGGTCGTGGAGCGAGAGCACCTATCGCGACAACACCACCGACTTCGAAAAGATCAAGTTGCGTCAGCGCGTGGCGGTCAATCTCGAGAACCGCAACCTCGCGACGACGATGATGGGCCAGCCCGTGTCGATGCCGGTGGCCATCGCCCCGGTCGGTTCGACCGGCATGCAGTCGGCCGATGGTGAGATCAAGGCGGCCCGCGCGGCGGAGAAGTTCGGCATCCCGTTCACGCTCTCGACCATGGCGATCTGCTCGATCGAGGACGTGGCCGAAAACACCACGAAACCGTTCTGGTTCCAGCTCTACGTGATGCGCGACAAGCCGTTCATCGAGCGGCTGATCGACCGTGCCAAGGCGGCCAAATGTCCGGTGCTGGTGCTGACGATGGACCTGCAGATCCTCGGGCAGCGCCACAAGGATATCCGAAATGGGTTGAAGGCACCGCCGCCGATCACCCCGAAATTCCTGTTCGAGATCGCCACCAAGCCGGCCTGGGCTTTCGGCATGCTGGGCACCAAGCGCCGCACCTTCCGCAATATCGCCGGGCACGTCACCGAGGCGGTGGACCTCGCGTCGCTCAGCCAGTGGACGGCGACGCAGTTCGACCTGACGCTGAACTGGAAGGACATTGCCTGGATCAAGAAGCGCTTTGGCGGCCCGGTCATCGTCAAGGGCATCCTCGACGCCGAAGACGCGCGGCTGGCGGTGGAGAACGGCGCCGACGGCATCATCGTTTCCAACCATGGCGGCCGGCAGCTCGACAGCGCGCCTTCGACCATCCGGGTGCTGCCCGAGATCGTCGATGCGGTCGGCAATCGCACCGAAGTGCTGATGGATTCGGGCATCCGCTCCGGCCAGGACGTGCTGAAGGCGCTGGCGCTCGGCGCCAAGGGCACCTTCGTGGGTCGCGCCATGGCCTTTGGGCTGGGCGCCGGCGGCGAGGCAGGCGTCACCCGGGCGCTGCAGATCATCAACAAGGAGATGGACGTCACCATGGCCCTGATGGGCGAGCGCGACGTCACCAATGTGGGGCTCCACAACATCTACTCGAACGACCTGCTGAAGCGGCAGGGGTATTGAACATAGGCGGGCGGGGATAATCATCGCACGATTGGGATGCCCGGGGGCAGACTCTGTCGCATCCCTCCCCCTTGAGGGGAGGAAATGAGGGAGGGGGTGGTGCAGTCAGCACTGTGCCCGCCGCACCACCCCCATCCCGTGCCCTCAAAGGGGAGGGGAGCAGTAGCGGCGGGGATCGCTCCCCGCCCATTCTGCATCACGCCGTGACCGCCGCCTCGCGCTCGTCGGCGATCGCCCAGTTGTAGATGCAGCGATCGAGGCCGATGGCGATCTCGACCACCAGCACATCGATCTCGCGCGTCCCGCCCTTGCCGGTGACGACGGCCTTCTGAGGGAAATCGGTGCGGCGCGAGATCGAGGCGACCTCCATCCATTTGTCACCATTGTCGACCTCGATATCCATGGTGATCTCGGAATAGTCCGGCAGCCGGTCGGAAGGAACGATCCGGGTCGGCAGGCGGGTCACCGCGGCGATCATCCGGCGGACCGGCTCGAGCATGGCGCCATGGTAATCGTTGGCGGTGTCGGCGGCGTAGGCACACTGGAACTCCAGCTGCCAGAACTCCTTGAGCCGGACATGCCGGGTCGATTGATCCTGCTCGCGGCGGAAGGATTTACCGGCCTGCCAGACGCAGAACGGCAGCCGGGTGCGGGCGTGGCTGTGCAGCTGATGCGTCATGTAGACATAGGTGGACGGCGTGGTTTCCGGCCGCAGCACCAGTTCGCGCTCGGTGTCGGAGCTGCGCTGCTGCACGTAGATATCGTCCGCGCCATAGGCCGATGAGATCAGCTCGCGCGGCGTCAGGATCGGTGCCTCGACGCGACGGATGTCCCAGGCGGGATTGATCGAGCGCAGGAGGACGGTGACCTCGGCGGAGATGTAGGAGATGGCGCTGTCGCGCAGGCGGATTTCGCGCTCCGTCCAGTGGACGAGCCCGTTGGCGTCATAAAGGGAAAGCATGCTGCTCTCTCGTTCTCAGGGGTATCGGGATGTGGCTTGGGCTTTACGTCTCCGGTCGCGCGGAGACGGCGCATGCCGAACCCCGCGTCTAGCCGAAGACGCCGATACCTCGACGACCGGCGCCGCCAAGGGCGGCCGGAACGATGGATGCAGCAATGTTCGCGGGCTGGAACATGGGCGGGAACCTATGCGACGGCGCGTCGCCGCGCAAGCGCCGGTTCAGACGCCCCAGTTGTCGCCCGGCGCCCCATCCGGACGCCAGGTGAGTTGCTGGTAGACTTTCTTCGCCACCGCCTGCATCTGCGCGTCGGGCAGGTCGCCGACCACGGTGCAGGTGATCTTGTCGTTGGCCCAGTAGAAGGCATCGAGGTTATCGCGCGCCGTGAATTCCTTGTCGGTGCGGCGGTCGGGCAGGGCGGCGGTGATGTAGACGGTCACCCGCTCCTGCGCCGCATTCTCATACATCAGCTGGGCGGCTGGCCCGGTCGGTTCCGCGCCATAGCCCGGCAACAGGCGACCACCCACCAGGGTGAAGCCGTCGGCGGCAAGGTCGGGCGGATTGATCGGGCGCTCGACGCGGTTCGACAGCCACGACACCAGATGGTCCTTGTCGCTGGCGGCGACCTCCACGGCGTGGCGCTTTTCCTTGACGTAGAGCGCATGCGCGGTAACCGCCGAAGCAATCAGCTCCTGGCGCGGCGGCGGGCTGAAATAGTCTCGGCCGGCCCAGCCGAGGGCGCCGCCCAGCGCCAGTGTTACCACGGCGGCGGCCGCCACTTGCGCCCAGGCGAAGCCACGACTGGCGGCGGGCGAGCGGGCGATGAGGCGTGGATCGAGCCGTGAGGGCACGGTTTCTTCGGCGGTGCTGCCGAACAAGGCGGTCAGCGCCTCGTTCTGGCGCTGCCAGCCGGCGAGTTCAGCGCCCTTGTCAGGGTGGGCTGCGAGCCAGGCTTCGACCTCGGCGGCCCGTTCCGGCGGCAACTGGCCGTCGACAAAGGCGTGGAGGTCGGTTTCGGAAATCGGGGCGAGGTTCGTCATTTGACCGACCTCAATCTGGGTTCCTCGCCGCTGCCGGTCAACGCCCGCAGCGCCGCACGGGCGCGCCCGAGACGCGACATCAGGGTGCCGGCGGGGATGCCGAGGACGCCGGCGGCATCCTGGTAGCTCATGCCTTCGAGCACGACCAGCAGCAGCGCCTCGCGCTGGTCGTCGGGCAGGCGGTCGATGGCACGGGACATTTCGGCGAGGGCGATTCGGCCCGGCTGCGGGGCCGCGACCGAAGGTTCGGAAACAAGGCTGTCGATGGGAACGTGATCTCCACGGCGGCGCTCGAAGCGAAGGTCGTTGCGCCAGAGGTTGATGAGAATACGGAACAGCCAGGCCTGCAGCGGCCCGGTGGGGGCAAACAGGCTGCGCTTGCGGATGGCCCGCTCGAGACAATCCTGGACGAGATCGTCGGCGCGGTCGGCATTGCGCGTCAACGCACGCGCATAGCGGCGCAGCGCCGGCACCGTCGCCTCGATCTCATCCAGGAAGTCCATGGGCTGCTGCCGGCTTACTTCTCGACGGCAGTGTGCCAGACCTCGCCGACCATGTCGCCGGTGGTGTCGCCGGGCTTTTCGTCCTTGACCCAGAAGTAGAGCGGCCAGCCCTTGTAGGCCCACATCTTGGAGCCGTCGGTGCGATCGACCAGGGTGAAGTCGCCTTCGGGCTTGGCACCGGCATCGGCGATCAGCGGCGGCCAGTTCTCGGCGCACTTGTCGTAGCAGTTGGTGACGCCGACGGCGTCCTTGTCGAAGGTGTAGAGCGTCATGTCGTTGGCGCCGACCAGCACTTCCTTGCCGCCGATTTCGGTCGACTTGATGGCCCCGCCGACATAGTCGTCGGCGATGGCTGCGGTGGCGAACAGGGCAAGCGCGGCAGCGCCGAGCGTGACTGCAAGTTTCATGATGTCCCTCCGTTGGGCTTGGGCCCGGCTCTTGCCGGCCTCATCATGCTCAACACCGCGGCGCGGGGCTTATTCCCGGCATGCGATAATTTCCTCGAATTTGATCGGAGCGGCCGGTGGACAGTTTCGTCGCTGCCTGTTCATCTAGCCGGCAAGGGCCGCCGCATGGGACGGCCGGGCAGCAAGCCATTGGGAGGACTAACTGAATGAAGAGGCGTGAATTCTTCAAGTCGGCCACCGCGATCACCGCCAGCGCCGCTGCAGCAACAACCCTGGCCGCGCCGGCTTTGGCGCAGAGCCAGCCCAAGGTCAGCTGGCGGCTGGCCTCGTCGTTCCCCAAGGGACTGGACACGGTCTATGGCGGCGGCGAAACGCTGGCCAAGTATGTTTCGGAAGCCACCGACGGCAATTTCGTCATCGATGTGTTTGCGGCTGGTGAATTGGTGCCGCCGTTCGAAGTGGTCGATCCGGTGTCCGAGGGCTCGATCGATATGGCGCACACGGTCGGCTACTATTTCGCCGGCAAGGACGTGGCGTGGGCGGCGCTGTCGGCCATTCCGTTCTCGCTCAACGCGCGCGGCATGAACGCCTGGTACTATTACGGCGGCGGGCTCGACATCACCAACGAGTTCTTCGGGACCTACAATCTGGTCGGCTTTCCGTGCGGCAATACCGCGGCACAGATGGGTGGCTGGTTCCGCAAGGAGATCAATAGCGTCGCGGACCTGCAGGGGCTCAAGATGCGCGTCGGCTTTGCCGGCGCGATCCTCACCAAGCTCGGCGTCATCCCGCAGAGCGTGCCCGGTGGCGAAATCTACAATGCGCTGGAAAAGGGCACCATCGATGCGGCCGAGTTCGTCGGCCCCTATGATGACGAAAAACTCGGGCTGCAGAAGGTCGCGCCCTATTACTACTATCCGGGTTGGTGGGAGGGCGGACCGACTGTCCATGCGCTGATCAACAAGGACAAGTTCGCGAGCCTGCCGCCGGCCTACCAGTCGATCCTCAAGACCGCCTGCCAGGCGACCAGTGCCGACATGCTGGCCAAGTATGACTACGTGAACCCGCCGGCGCTGAAAAAGCTGGTGGCAGCCGGGGCGCTGCTGCGTCCGTTCAGCCCCGAGATCATGGAAGCGAGCTTCAAGGCCTCGAACGAGGCCTATGCAGAATTCGAAACTGCCAGCCCTGCCTTCAAGACGATCTGGGAGTCGATCAAGGCGTTCCGGAAGGATCACTACCTGTGGAACCAGGTGGCGGAACTCAACTACGACGCGTTCCTGCAAGCGCAGCAGCGGGCCGGGACGCTGTAGGCTTTAAGTAGCGCGAACGGCGCAGTCAGGACTCCTCTCCCGCTTGCGGAGGAGGCGGATGAAGGCAAGATGCCCTCACCGCGGGGAGACCAGCGGAGCTGATGGAGGGGGGAGCGGCAAACACCGGCCCCTCTTTATTGCCCGTTAGCACCGTCATTTCGTGGGGCACCCCCCTCCCCCACCAGCCTTTCGGCTGGTCCCCCCTCCCCCGCAAGCGGGAGAGGGAATCCCGACTGCGACCGTCAGTTGAAGCTGGGCGGTGGCGGAGCTTCGTAAGTCGGCGCTGGCGCGCCGAACGAAGGCGGCGGTGGCGTCTCGAAGCTGGGGACGGTTGCGCCGTCGCCCGTCGAGGGCAGAACGATCTGTACCGTATCGAGATCGACCTCCGGCGCCTTGTCGAGGAAGAAGGTCACCAGTTCCGGGAAGGCGATGAGGATGCCGACGAGGATCAGCTGCAGGATCAGCCAGGGGATGGCGCCCATGTAGATGTCGCGGGTCTTCACCTTGTCGCGGGGGACGATGCCGCGCAGGTAGAACAGCGCGAAGCCGAAGGGCGGGTGCATGAAGCTGGTCTGCATGTTGGCGCAGATCATCACCCCGAACCACACCAGGTTGATCCCCATGGCTTCGGCGACCGGCGCCAAGAGCGGGATGACGATGAAGGCGATCTCGAAGAAATCGAGGAAGAACGCCAACACGAAGATGAAGATGTTGACGAAGATCAGGAAGCCGACCACGCCACCCGGCAGGTGCGACAGCATGTGCTCGATCCAGTGACCGCCGCCGACGCCCTGGAACACCAGGCTGAAGACGCGGGCGCCGAGCAGGATGAACACCACCATGGCGGTGAGCCGCATGGTCGAGTTCATACCCTGCCACATCAGGGCCCAGCTCAGCCGGCGGTTGAACCAGGCGAGGAGGATGGCGCCAACGACGCCCATGGCGCCGGCTTCGGTCGGGGTGACGAGGCCCACGACGATGGTGCCCAGCACGACGAAGATCAGCGCCAGGCTCGGCACGGTGCCGCGGATGATTTTTGCCCAGAGCGGCCAGCCGCGCAGCGTGCGCGCTTCGGGCGGCAGCGCCGGTACATCCGCTGGCCGGAAGATCGACACGATGAACACCCAGCCCATGAACAGCAGGACCTGGACGATCGAGGCGCCGGTGGCGCCGATATACATTTCGCCCGGTGAGCGGTGTAACTGGTCGGCGAGGACGATCAGCACCAGCGAGGGCGGGATCAGCTGGGTGATGGTGCCGGAGGCGGCGATGACGCCGGTGGCGTGGCGCACGTTGTAGCCGTAGCGCATCATCACCGGCAGCGAGATCAGCCCCATGGCGATCACCGAGGCGGCGACCGTGCCGGTGATGGCGCCCAAAATGGCGCCGACGATGATCACGGCATAGCTCAGCCCGCCGCGAATGCCGCCGAACAGTTGGCCAAAACCATCGAGCAGATCTTCGGCGAGGCCGGATTTCTCGAGGATCACCCCCATGAAGGTGAAGAACGGAATGGCCAGCAGCAGCTCGTTGCTGAGCACGCCATAGAGCTGGTAGGTGAGGTTGCCGAGAAAGTTCGGGTCGATCAGCCCGAGCTCAATGGCGACGAGGCCGGAGAAGAGGCCGATCGCAGCGAGCGAAAAAGCGGCCGGGTAGCCGATGATCAGAAACACCACCAGCCCGCCGAACATGATCGGCGCCATGTTTTCGCGGATCACGTCGATCATTGCAGCGGCTTCTCGTAGGCGAACTCACGCACATAATCCGTGGTGAGCGCCGCTATGCACTTGATGATCTCGGCGACCCCCTGCAGCAACAGTACGCCGAAACCGAGCGGCAGCATCAGCCGCACCGGCCAGCGCGGCAGGCCGCCGGCGGCATTGGACATGACGTTCTGGGTCCAGGCCTGCACGAACCATGGCCAGGTGAACCAGATAAGCAGGATGCAGAGCGGCATGAGGAAGAACAGGCCGCCGAGCAGGTCGATCCAGGTGCGCGCCTTCTCGCTGATGGCGCCGTAGAACAGGTCGACCCGCACATGCTCGTTGAGCTTCAGCGTCCAGGCGCCGCCCAGCATCACCATGCCGCCGAACATGTACCAGACGGATTCGCTGAGGACGTTGGAGTACTGGGTATAGAACGACACCAGCCCGCCAAAGACGCCGCCGCCATAGCTGCGCTCGAGCCAGATCATGCCGCCGATCGAGTAGCGGAAGATGGCATTGAAGGCTGAGACCAGTGCCGAGAACAGCACCAGCCAGATGGCGACAAGGCCGACACGCCGGCTCAATTCGTCGATGAGGCGCGTAACGCGCAAAGCCAGCGCCATCAGCGGCTGTTCCCCCAAGACTTCGGTTTCCTGTCGGCCCCGCTCTCGTGGCGCAGTCCGACCTGAAAGGCACCATGCGCGGGGTATCGCGTCAACCGCGCACCGACGGATTGTTGTGAAACCGTCCATTTGACAACAAAAATTGTCTAATGTACGAAAGGGGCATGGACAACACCGCACCGGTATTGCTCGAGGATGCAGAAAAGGCGCGGCAGGCGATGACGCCGCTGCGGCTCAGAATGCTGGCCTTGCTGCGCCAGCCGGGGTCGGCGGCGACGCTGGCGGCGGCGCTTGAGCTGCCGCGGCAGAAGGTCGGCTATCACCTGCATGCCCTCGAGAAGGCCGGGTTGGTGACGTCGGCTGGTGAGCGGCAGCGGCGTGGCTTCACCGAGCGACTGTTCGTCGCGAGGGCCGGATCGTTCGTCGTCGATCCGTCAATTCTCGGGGTCCCACCGGCGGTGGAGAAGCAGGATCGGTTTGCCGCCGAGCATCTGGTGGCGCGTTCGGCCGAGACGGTGCGCGAGGTGACTCGGATGCAGGCGGCGGCTGCGGAGGAGGGGACACGGCTCCTCACCTTCACCATCGAGGCGGATGTCGGCTTTGCTGCACCAGGCGATGTCGAGGTGTTTGCCGAGCGGCTGACGGCGATGGTTGCGGGATTGGCGGAAGAGTTTGCGCCGAAGGGCGAGGGGCGCCGTTACCGCCTGCTGATCGGCGGGCATCCCACAATCAAAGGCAAAGCGCCTCACAAAATCAACTGAGGAGGACAAGATGAGCGAGAAGCAGGATCGGGTCATCGTGGAGATGACCATTGCGGCGCCGGTGGAGACGGTGTGGGCAGCGCTGCGCGACCCCGAGCAGTTGCTCAACTGGTTCGGTTGGGATGCCGACACGCTCGCGGATGAGATCAAGTTCATCTTTGCCGACCACGCCGAGGCGGACGAAGCTCGCCGGGTCATCTCGTTCGGCGAGTACGAAGGCGTATCCGATCGAGTGGAGCTCCACACCACATCGGGGGGCACGGTGCTGCGTGTGGTTCGCAGCGGTCCGGCAGTGGGCGACTGGAGCGTGTTCTACGAGGATACCTGGGAAGGCTGGACCACCTTCTTCCAGCAGTTGCGGCACTATCTCGAGCGGCATCCCGGGGCGAAGCGACGGACGCTGTTCCTGTCTGGACGGCTGGAAGCGCCAGGGGCTTTGCCGGTGGCGGCGCTGGGGCTCGAGGCGCTGTGGACAGCTGCAGCCGGCAGCACGGTTTCGTTCGAGTTGCCGGTGGGTGAGACTGTCAAGGGCACCGTCTGGCATCACAGCGACCGGCAGGTAGCGATGAGCGTCGATGGCTGGGGCGACGGGCTGATGGTGATCACCGACCAGCCGGCGCCCAATGCCGGACCCAATGGCGGCGGCACTGCGCTGCTGACGACGTTCGAGTTGTCGGACACGGCGTTTGCGGCGCTGGAGCAGCGGTGGACAGCGTGGTGGCGCACGCGGTTCGTGAAGGCGGGGGAGCCGGTGGGTTGACTGAGACAGACGGCCCCCTCCCGACCTCCCCCACAAGGGGGGAGGTGAAGAGTCGAGCTTGTGGCTTGATCGTGCCAAACACTCGGTGCGGCACCTCCCCCTTCATGGGGAGGATGGGAGGGGGCCGTCTGCTTCAGTATTCAGCTGGAGTGATTACCCCTCCAGCCACGCCACCTGTTCAGCCGTCAGCTTGATGTCGAAGGCGTTCATGCTGTCGTCCAGTTCGCCGAGCTTGCGCGGACCGATGAGCGGGATCGACGGGAAGTCCTGGGCCAGCACATAGGCAAGCGCCACGTGGATCGGGCTCTTGCCGAGCCTGGTGGCCAGTTCGATCGCCCGGTCGCGGCGCACGAAGTTCTGCTCGTTGTACCAGACGCGGACCATCTCCTCGTTGTCACGCTTGTCACGACCGGCAAGGTCGGTGAAGAAGCCGCGGGCCTGGCTCGACCAGGAGAAGTTGGGAATCTGGCGATCCCTGAGCCATTGCTTCCACTCCGATGTCGAGGCGGTGACGCAGCCGGCCCAGATCGGGTCGAGCATCTCGGCGAGAGCGAAGTTGTTGGAGAGCGCACCCGGCCGTTGCTTGCCGTGCTTGTCGGCATAGGCGATGGCCTCGTCGAAGCGCTCGCGGGTCCAGTTTGAACCACCGAACGGCCCGCGAATGCGGCCCTTCTTCACCTCGGCGTCCATGGCATCGACGAACTCGCCGACCGGCACGTCGAGATTGTCGCGGTGCATGAAGTAGACGTCGACATAGTCGGTCTGCAGGCGATCGAGCGACTGGGTCAACTGCTTGGAGATCACGTCGGGATAGGCCAGCGGGCTATGGGCGCCCTTGCCGATCACCACGGCCTCCTCGCGCACGCCGCGCGACTTCTGCCACTCGCCGAACAGCTTTTCGGTATAGCCGCCGGCATAGATGAAGGCGGTGTCGAAGATGTTGCCGCCCTTTTCCCAGAACGCATCGAGCAGGATGGCGCCCGAAGCGAAGGTGCGGAAATCCTCGAAGCCGAGGGCAGCGGCAGACGCCGCTTTCTTCACACCCGGAATGCTGCGCTTGGGGATCACCGTGCCGCCGGATTTGAGCGGGCGGCCCGACAGCGTGTTGATGCGGCGGTTCGACTTCTCGATCGAAAACTCGATGCCGGCATCGGCGCGCCACTTGTCGAGCGCCCGGGCCTGGCCGAGGCTGTCGGCCCAGGTCATGCCCGGAGCGGTCAGCTCCTGCCGGCCGGCAAGGATGGCCTCGGCGGCGGCATCGGCCTCGAACGAGAACAGGTGCTTCTGCTTGCCGACGCTGATCGTCTCGCGGCTGCCGTCATTGCGGATGATGTCGATCTTGCCGTCGCCGCCCTCACGCCCGCCATCGGCGAACCAGAAGTTCGGCACTTCGATGCGGCCATCCGAGCCGAGGATGCGCAATACGTTGTCCTGGTTGACGAACACCGAGCAACTGACTTCGGCGATGATGCCGTTCTCGAACTGCAGCAGCGCCGCGGCCCAGTCGTCGGTGCCTTCGGCATTGAGGCGGGCCATGCCCGACACCTTCACCGGATCGGCGAACGGCCGGCCGAGCGAAGCGCCGGCGATGAAGCGCGACATCGAGACCGGATAGCCGCCGACATCGAGGATGCCGCCGCCGGCCAGTTCGGAGGCGAAGATGCGGTGGTCGGGGATGAACTTGCCCATCTGGAAGCCGAAGCTCGACTTGATGGCGCGCACTTCACCGATGGTGCCGGAGTTCACCAGTTCCCACAGCTTCTGGGTCTGCGGGTGGAGGCGGTACATGAAGGCCTCGCCGACAAAGGTGCCGGCCTTCTTGTGGGCATGGATCACCGCATCGACTTCGAACGCGGTGAGCGCCATCGGCTTTTCGACCAGCACGTGCTTGCCGGCCTCGGCTGCCTTGATTGCCCATTCGGCATGGCCGGTATGGGGCAGGGCCAGGTAGACCGCGTCGACGTTGGGGTCGGCGAGCAGCGCGTCATAGCCGTGGATGACGCGGGCGCCCGGGAAATCCTGAGCGAGGCCGGGCTTGTTCGGGTTGCGGGTGGCGATGGCCTCGAGCTTGCCGAGCCGCGAGTCCTTGAGGCCGCGGGTGAAGTCCTTGGCGATGGCGCCCGGGCCGATGATGCCCCAGCGGATGGGGGCCTGAATGGTCATGATACTCTCCTCAAGAAATCGGGCCCCAGCGGCAGCGATTCCTGCCGCCGGTGCAAGTGGTTGGTAGCTATTTCACCGCGCCCAGCATGCCTTCGACAAAGCGGCGCTGGAGCAGGAAGAAAATGATGAGCGTTGGGAGCGTGGCGAGGATCGTGCCGAACAGGATCATGCCGAAGTCGGGGGTATAGGATGAGGTCAGCGATGAGATGACCAGCGTCGCCGTCTTCTGCTCGGGCTTGTTGAGCACAATCAGCGGCCACAGGTAGTTGTTCCAGTTGGCCATGAACACGATGATGATCGCCGCCGCATAGGTCGAGCGCATGGTGGGCAGGTAGATGTAGAAAAAGATCTGCCATTCGTTGAGCCCGTCCACCCGTGCCGCGTCGCGCAGCTCGCCGGGGAAGGCCTTGGTGGCCTGGCGGAAGTAGAAGATGATGAAGATCGAGGCGATGCCGGGCAGCACCACCGCGGCCACCGTGCCGACCAGCTTGAACGACGAGATCATCACGAACAGCGGCACCATCAGCGCCGCGAACGGGATCGACAGCAGCAGCAGCATCAGGGCGAAGATGCGCTCGCGGAACTTCGAGCGAAACATCTCGAAGCCGTAGCCGGCGAGCGAGGAGATGGCGAGCGTCAGCACGGTGCCGACCAGTGCGATGAAAGCCGAGTTCCAGAAGATGCGCGGTGCATCCACGGTCGCGAAGAAGTTGGCGGCGTTGACGAACAACTGATCGCCGAACGTCGCCTTGCCGATGCCGATATCGACCGAGCGGTTGGTCGCGCCCACGACCATCCAGAAGAACGGAAAGATCGAGACGAAGGCCGCAAGGCTCAGCAGCAGGTAAGTAATACCGCGGCCGACGAGGTGCGGCAGGTTGAAAGGCCGCGTGCGGCGCTCAACCCGGGAGGTGGCGAGGGGAAGGGCCTGGTCGGTCATTTGCTGCGATCCCGTGCGACGACAAACTGCAGGAAGCTCAGCACGGCGACGAGCAGCACGATGACCCAGGAGACGGTCGCCGAGTAGCCGAAGCTGGGCATGAACTTGAAGGTCAGGTTGTAGATGTAGAGCGACAGCGTCAGCGTAGAGTCCGACGGGCCACCCTGGGTGATGTTGTTGACCTCGTCGAAGAGCTGCAGTGTGCCGATGGTCGAAATGATGGTGGTGAACAGGATCACCGGCTTGAGCATCGGGACGGTGATGTACCAGAACTGGTGCCAGCCCGAGGCGCCGTCGATGCGGGCTGCCTCGTAGATCGAGCGGTCGACGTTCTGCAGCGCCGCCAGGTAGAACACCATGTTGTAGCCGGTCCAGCGCCAGGTGATGGCGATGATGATCAGGATCTTGGCCCAGAACGGATCCTGCAGCCAGTGGATCGGCTCCTGAATGATCCAGATCGCCATCAGCATGTTGTTGACGACGCCGTCGGTGGCGAACATCGACTTGAACAGGGTGGAATAGGCGATCAGCGAGGTGACGCAGGGCAGAAAGATCGCCGTGCGAAAGAACCCGCGAAAGCGCAGTTTGGGATCGTTCAGCGCCACCGCTGCCAAGAGCGCCAGGCCGATCATGATCGGCACCTGGACGACGAGGAACGTCAACGTGTTGACCAGGGCACGGATGAACACCGGGTCCTTGGTCAGCCGGACGATGTTGGCGAAACCGCCGAAACTGAAGTTCATCCCCTTGCCGACCTGGAAGCTCATCCAGAGCGACCAGAGGATCGGATAGAGCATGAAGATGCCGAGCAGCACGAGGGCGGGCGCGATGAACGTCCAGCCGGTGATGTGCTCGGTTCGGCCTAGTCTTGCGTTTGCCATGCCAACTCCCCGACAGGCGACTACAACAGCTGCCGGTCGCACCCGGGCGAGGGGTGCGACCGGCAATGGGAGGGGGAAGCGGTGCCGAAGCTCCGCCTCCGAACCCGTTACTGCATCTGCTGGCTGGCCTGGTCGTTGATCGCCTTCAACGCATCGTCGACGCTGCCGCCCTGGGTGATGGTCGGCAGCTGAGCCACGACGGCCGAGTCCACTTCGGCGGTGTAGATGCCGTAGTCGATGCTCGGGATCTTGGCCTGCCATTCGGAGAAGTTCGCCCACACCGGCTGACCGCCGAAGAAGTCGTCCGAGGCCTTGTAGGCATCGCCGGCTGAAGCGGGCAGCCAGGTGCTGAAGGCGCCCTGGCCGACAAGGATCTTCTGGTAGAAGTCGACGTCGGTCGCCCAGATGGACTTGAGGAAGTCGATGGCGGCGTCCTTGCCGGCGCCCGACGACAGCACATACCAGCTCGAGCCGCCTTCGTTGGAGTAGCCCGTAGCGCCCTCGACGCCTTCGAGCTTGGGAATGGGCGCAACGCCCCACTTGCCAGCCTGGTCGGGTTGCGACTTGATCGTGCCGGTCATCCACACACCGTTGAGCGCGACGGCGGTTTCACCCGAGGTGAAGGCGCCGGTGAACTCGGTCCAGCCGGAGGCTGGCTTGACGATATCGGCCTGCCAGATCTTGGCGTAGGTCTCGAGCGCCGCCTTCAGTGGCTTGTTATCGACGATGTTAAGGCTGCCGTCGGCGTTGAAATACCAGGCGCCGGCCGACTGCATCATGATGCGAATGAGGCCGCTGCCGTTGAGGTCGAGCGCGATGAGGTTGTGGCCGGTCTTGGCCTTCACGTCCTTGCCGATCTGGATGAACTTGTCCCAGGTCAGATCCTTGAGAGCGTCGGCTTCGTAGCCGGCTTCCTTGAGGTAGTCGGCGCGGTAGAACAGGCCCGTGACACCCGAGTCGAAGGGCAGCGAGTAGGACTTGCCGTCATGGGTGGCGGCGGCGACCTTGTAGGGCGCGAAGGCGGTCATATCGATCGAGTCCGACAGCGGCGCGAAGGCGCCCGGGAACGACTGCAGATACTTCTGCGCCACGTCGTCCTGGATCAGCACGATGTCGGGCAGGCCGGTGGTGTCGCCGGCGAGCAATTGGGTCTGCAGCTTCTGACGGATGTCCTCCTGCTGCATGCTGTCGTCGATCTTGATGTTCACATCCGGATGCGACGGCGCATAGCGGGAGGCGGCTTCCTTCATGGCGGCGCCATTGAAATTGGTATCCCAGGCCCAGACGGTGACATCGACGGCCATGGCCGCGGTCATGGTGAGCAGCGAGACGCCGGCGGCTGCGGCAATGGCGAGCGCATGGCGCCAACGCGGTGCGGTGGTAGTCATATATTCCTCCCGTTTTCATTTGGCTCACCTTGGGCAAGCGTGGTTAGAATATGCGACCAAAGGCGCATGTCCGCGACAAAGGGAAACTCGACTTGGCGGAAAGTAAGGTAGAGCAGCGGCCGGTGTACCAGCCCAACGCCAGCAGCGTTGAGGCCCACCCGACGATCCTTTCGACCTTCCACAACCACCCGCTGGTGATGCTGAAGCCGCACTGGCACGCCCAGGTGGAGGTCAACTTCATCGTTGCCGGCACCGTGCACTACCGCATGCACACGCATGAGCTGACGCTGTCGGCAGGGCACATGGTGCTGTTCTGGGGCGGGCTGCCGCACCAGATGTACGACCTCTCCGATGACGCCATCTATGCCGGTGCGCACCTGCCGCTGATGCACTTCTTCCGGTTGCGGCTGCCCGAAGACGTGCCGCACAAGCTGATGCAGGGGACGACTTTGCTCAGTTGCACGCCCGACGATTCCGACGCGCACAATTTTGCGCGCTGGAACCGCTATGCCCGGTCCGGCGATGCAGTGAAGGCGCAGCATGCGGTGGACGAGTTGCTGCTGCGGCTCGAGCGGGTGAGGTTCGAGCCCTACGAGCTGGTCGGCAACAGCAAGGCAGCGGGGCATGCGGTGGAAACCGCTGAAGTGCAGTCGTCGCGCAACGTCGGCAAGATGTGCGACTACATCGCCGAGAACTTCCTGCACGAGATCGACTCGGTCGATATCGCGCGGGCGGCGAACCTCCACCCGAAATACGCCATGAGCATCTTCAAGCGCTCCACCGGCATGACGCTCAACGAGTATGTCAGCCTGCTGCGGCTGAGCTACGCGCAGGCATTGCTGCTGCGCGACGACGCCAACGTGCTGCGCGTCGCCATGGAATCCGGCTTCGGCTCGCTCAGCGCCTTCAACAAGTCGTTCCGCAAGATCGCCGGCATGTCGCCGTCGGATTTCCGGCGCGACGCGTTCATCCCTGGCGCGCTCGCCTCCTGAGCTTGAACATTCGCGCATCGGCATTGTAACGATGCAGCGATTGCAGCTCGGGGATACGCAATGTTCGTAGTGGGTGGCGAAAGCCTGATCGACCTGATTTCGGAGCCGGTCGGGGCCGATGGCGTCATCCGCCTCGTGGCACACCAGGGCGGCTCACCCTACAACTGCGCTATCGCGCTGTCGAAACTCGGTAACGATACCGGCTTTCTCTGCCCGATCAGCACCGATGGCCTCGGCACTTATCTGCTTGCGCCGCTGGCGGAAGCCGGGGTGAAGCCGCTGCTCGCTGACCGCGTTGAGGCCTATACCACCCTGGCAGTGGTGACGTTCGATGCCAAAAAGAGTGCGCAATACGGCTTCTACCGCAACGCCGACCGCGCCTTCACCCGTGAGGGGCTGATCGCAGCGCTGCCGCAGCAGCTCGAGGCGTTCCAGGTCGGGGGCTTCTGCCCGATCGAGCCCGAGGACGCCGCGGTCTGGCTGGATGTGGCGCGGGAAGCAGCACGGCGGGGCGCGACGCTGACCATGGACCCGAACGTACGCCCGTCGCTGGTGCCGGATTTTGCCGGCTACAAGGCGCGGCTCTCGAGCTTTCTCGACATCGTCAACCTGGTGAAGGTGTCGATCGAGGACCTGGCTTCACTGGAACAGAATCGCGCCGTGCGCGCAACTGAACTGACTTCCGCCGAGGTCGAAGCGCTGGTCAGCAAATACACCGCCGATTTCCTCGGCCGGCCGAACTGCGAGATGGTGATCGTCACCTTCGGCGATGAAGGCAGCCGGGCGTTCACCAAGTCCGGCTCGGCGAAGCAAGGCGTTTACCCGGCGGTACCGTTTGGGGACACGGTGGGGGCGGGCGACACGCTGATGGCCGCCGTGCTGACGCTGCTCAACGAGCAGGGCAACCTCAAGCCGGGCGGGCTCGGGGCGATGGGGGATGCGGCGCTCGATACCATGCTGCGCTTCGGCGCCGTGGCGGCCGGGCTCAACTGCCAGTTCGTCGGTTGCCATCCGCCGACCCGCGGCGAAGTCGACGCGGTGCTGGCGAAGGGGTAGCTAGCTGCGGGCACTGTGCCCATACCCCTCACCCGTCTCGGCCTTCGGCCGATCCACCCTCTCCCCGACGGGGAGAGGAACAAGGGACGAGCACGGCGCTCTCCGGATTCTTCTCCCCGTCGGGTCACGGGACGAGGGCGCAGCCCTCGCCCGGAGGTGGCGCGTAGCGCCGGATGAGGGGAAAGCCACGATAGAGGTTGCAATCAGCCCCCAGCCCCCTGGTAGCGATCGAGCGCGTAGCGCCACTGCCACATGGCGAGCAGAACGAAGAACGGACCGGCAAGCAAGGCCGCCGGGCCGGCCCAGTCACCGAGGATCGGCACGGGTTTGCCGAGCAGGACGGCGACCGGCACCGAGGCCATGAAGCCGAGCGGCACGAAGCTCAGCATGGTGGCCTGGATGGCGGTGGGGAAGATGTTGAGCGGGTAGCGAGACAGCTCCCAGAAGCCGAAGAACAGCGAATAGAGGTGGTTGGAGCGGGTCCAGATCAGCGCGGTGGCGCCGATCATGGTGAGCGTCGCGCCGGTGACCATGGCGGCACTGAGCAGCGCGCCGACAAAGTACGCCACCCAGCCGATCGACCAGGGCACGGCAACGATCGAGAGCGCCCAGGCCATCATGCCGATCCCCAGCAGCGCATGGCCGGTGTAGCCGGGGTTGAGGCCGGAGAACACCATGTAGGCCCAGGGGCTGATCGGCTTGGTGAGCAGCGTATCGAGGGTACCGAGCCGCACCGCTTCCTCGAGCTGGCGCATCTGGGTGAAGCTCATGCAGGCGCCGAGCGAGTAGCCGAGCAGGTGGAACGAGAACAGCAGCGCCAGCTCCGACCAGTTCCAGCCGGCGATCGACCCGAAGCGGTCGGCGAGGATCCAGATCACCGCGAACGAACTCGCATAGGTGATGACCTGGGCGATGCGATCGATCCAGAAGGCGCCGCGATACTCCATCTGTGAGCGCAGATACATCAGCGCGAGGCGAGGCAGGATGCGGAGGGTCCTGAGCATCTCAGCCGCCCTGCACGACGATGCGGGTGGAGGCTTTGCGCCAGAGCAGCGCCACGCCGATGGCCAGCAGCGCTGCCCAGCCGAGGCCGAGGCCGAAATAGGCGAGCGTTTGCGCGACGTCGAGCCGGCCGAGCCAGACGGCAGAGGGGTAGTAGACGATCCAGGCGAAGGGCAGGTGCGCGGCGATGACCGCCACCTGGGCGGGGAAGAACCAGAACGGGATCAGCTGGCCCGACAGCAGGTTGAGGATCGCCTGCATCATCCACTCGAGCGAGAACGAGGTGAGCAGCCAGAACGAGACGAGCCCGAACAATGCCGAGACGAGGGCGATGATGGCGTAGGCGAGCAGGGCGTAGGCAACGAACATCACGCCGTGAAACGGGCTGGCCGGCGGCAGCATGCCATAGATCGCGGCAACCACCGCCACGGTCGGCGCCACCAGGATGACGAACCGGAACGCCGCATCGCCCATGGCGTGTGCAAGCACATAGAGCGGGAAGCTGGCAGGCTTGACCAGCCAGACGGCCACGTCGCCGGTGCGGAGCGCCCGACCGATACCGCTGACGATGCCCTCGTAGCGCATCGCTCCCGTCACGACGCCGCCGAGCAGCGCATAGGTGACCATCTGTTGTAGGCTGACGCCAGCGATGCTGGCGGAGCCGGCATAGATGGCCGTCCAGACGGCGACGCGGGCGAACACCTGCACCAGCTTGCCGATCATGTTGGCCCAGACCTCGTTGCGATAGGCGAGCTGGGTCAGAAAGGCGCTGCGGGCGAAGGCGAAGTAGACGCTCATCGCGCCGCCAGCCCGGCATTGCGGCGCTGGTAGAAGGTGCGGATCACCTCCTCGATATTGGGCTCTTCGATCGAGATGTCCTTGAGTTGGGTGGTGTCGCCGATCTCATCGAGCACCTGCACCAGCGAGATGTCGTCACGCTCCAGGAGGTAGTGCTTGCGCAGGCCATCGTCGGAGGCGAGACGCGCCGATTGCAGTTCGAGTGCGCCGGGGTCGGTGGCGAACTCCAGCATCAGCCGGCGCGCCGAGCCGAGCGCACCGCGGAGCTTTGCCGTTTCACCATCGAAGATCAGCCGACTGTGATCGACCATGATCAGGCGCGGGCAGATCTCCTCGATATCCTGCAGATCGTGGGTGGTGAGGATGATGGTGGTGCCGCGCTCGCGGTTGACCCGCGACAGGAACTTTCGGACTGCATCCTTGGCGACGACGTCGAGGCCGATGGTCGGCTCGTCGAGGAACAGGATTTTCGGGTCGTGCAGCAGCGCCATGACGATCTCGGCCCGCATGCGCTGGCCGAGGCTCAACTGGCGCACGGCGCGCTCGAGAAAGGGCTCGAGTTCGAGCAGCTGGCTCAGCGACTTCAGGTTCGCATCGAAGCGCGGGCGCGGGATGGCGTAGATCTCGCGGTGCAGTTCGAACGAGTCGATCACCGGCAGATCCCACCAGAGCTGGCTGCGCTGGCCGAAGACGACGCCGATCTCACGGGCGTTCGCCTGGCGCTCGCGATGCGGGACACGGCCGAGCACAGTGATGTCGCCGGATGACGGCAGGAGAATGCCGGTCATCATCTTGATCATCGTCGATTTGCCGGCGCCGTCCGGCCCGAGATAGCCAACCGCCTCGCCCTGGGCGATGGCAAAGCTCACGTCGCTCACCGCCTCGACCTCGGTGTATTCGGCGGTGACCAGTGTCTTCAGTGCGCCGAAAAAGCCGGGGAACCGGCGATGCTGCCGGAACCGCTTTGAAACGGCTCGTGCCTCGATGATCTGCGCCATGGTGGAGGCCGCCCCCCCTCGCGACCTGAGGCGAGGCTAGCTGATTCCGCGAGCTGCGGGCCTGTCAGTTGGGATTTGCTGGATGTGAGAGTGATACGGTCGAAGGATCGTCGAGCGTGCGGCGTTCTGGAACGTAGCAGACACAAGAGAGCACGAAGGCTAGACTTCGAAGAAGTCGGTGCCGATCTCACGAGCTCCGTGGAGCACTCGGCGGATCGTGATGACACCTGGCTGGACATCGTAGAAGATCAGATAGCTGTCCACCGGAAAGTACCTCAAACCGGCGCGGAGTTCTGGTCGCGCTCGACCGGCCTCGGGTTGCTCAGCAATCAGGAAGATCGCCGCATTCACCCGCTCTAGAACCGCGTCAGCAGCTCGGACACTATCCTCGGCAATGTTCCAACCAGATGTCGTTCTGGTCGACTTGAGCCTGCCGAGTCCGCCTGATGCTAAGCTGCATCGCTGTTCCTGCGTTGAGCCAGGATTCTGCGGCCCTCGCGCTTCACCTCTTCCGGGTCCCAAGGTTCGGATTCGCCTTCGTAGCCCTTGGCGATTTCGGCCCGCAGCCATTCGAGCTTCGCCTGGCGGACCACTTCACGCTCTTCCATCAGCCGCAAGCCATCGCGCAGCACTTCGCTGGCGCTGTTGTAGCGGCCGCTTTCGACGAGTTCGCGGACGAACTTCTCGTAGTGTTCCCCGAGGGTGTAGCTGGACGGCATGGCAAGTCTCCTTTTGGGAGTAGACTATCACTTTATGATAGTTCTGGCCATTACGCCCCGGTGCGGATGGCGAGGGCGTCTTCCAGGGTCATCTCGGTGTGATGCTCCCATTCGGGGCGGGGGTCGGGGAAATCGGTGCGGAAGTGGCCGCCGCGGCTTTCTTCGCGCTGCAAAGCGCCGGCCGTAACCAGCGTTGCCGAAGTGGTCATGTTGAGGAACGAACGGGTGACGCCCTGCGCGGTGGCCTCGATCTCGGCGATGCGGCGCAAGGCGGTGCGGAGGTCCGTGGCGTTGCGCTCGACGCCGACGAGGTCGGTCATGGTGCGGCGCAGTTCCTTCACCGAGACATGGTTGCGCAGCCGCTCTTCCACCATCTCGCCCTCGACTGGATCCCAGCCGATGCCGGGGAAGGGGGCAAGCGGGTTGCGCAGCGGCTCGAGGCCGGAGATGTCGGCGGCGATGCGGGCGCCATAGACCACGGCTTCCAGCAGCGAATTCGAGGCAAGGCGGTTGGCGCCGTGCAGCCCGGTCGAGGAGCATTCGCCGGCGGCCCAGAGGCCGGGCAGCGAGGTGCGGCCATTGGCGTCCACCTTGACGCCGCCCATGTGGTAATGCGCCGCCGGGGTGACCGGGATCAGCTGGGTCACCGGGTCGATGCCGAAATCGGTGCAGTACTTTGCGACCGTCGGGAAGGCGGTGAGGATGCGCGCGCCGATCGCCTCGCGGGTATCGAGGAAGACCTTTCGGCCGGCCTTGATCTGCCGGTAGTTGGCGCGGGCGACGATGTCGCGCGGCGCCAACTCGGCATCGGGATGTACCGCGAGCATGAAGCGCTCGCCGAGATCGTTGACCAGGATGGCGCCTTCGCCGCGCAGCGCCTCGGTGGCGAGCGGGGCAGGGTCGGCGCCGGTGGCGATGGCGGTGGGGTGGAACTGCACGAATTCGGGGTCGGCGATCAGCGCGCCGGCGCGGGCCGCCATCCCCATGGCGTGGCCGCGCACGCCCGAGGGGTTGGTGGTGACGGCGAATAGCCCGCCGAGGCCGCCGGCGGCGAGCACCGTGGCCCGGGCGCGGACCAGCACCGGCTCGGCAAAGCGGTCGCCGAGCTTGCGGGCATAGACGCCGATGATGCGGCCATCGGCGCGGGCGAGATCGACGACAGTGAGGCCCTCGACGATGCGGATCGATGGGGTCTTGCGCACCTCGGCAATGATCGCCTGCATGATGGCATAGCCGGCGCGATCGCCTTCGACGCGCACCACGCGGTTGCGCGAGTGGGCGGCCTCCTTGCTCAACACATAGTGGCCGAGCTCGTCGCGATCGAACGGAGTGCCCCAGCGGGCGAGATCCTCGATGCGCGCCGCGGCTTCAGCAGTGACCGATTCCGCCTCGTCCTCATCGACGATGCCGGCCCCGGCGATCTCGGTATCGACGGCGTGGGCGTGCGAGGTGTCACCCGGACCGACGGCTGCGGCAACACCACCCTGGGCCCAGGCGGATGAAGCGCCGTTGCCGAGCGGCACGGGGGAAATGACGGTGACAGGGCGGGGGGCGAGCTTCAGCGCGCAGAACAGGCCTGCCAAACCAGCGCCGACGATGAGGGCACCATCGGCGTTGAGGACGTTGTCAGTGAAAGTCATCGGTCTCCCCGGGCGAAAACGCCCGGATCAGGCCTCGTCGACCACCGGGGTGTCTGCGGCGCGCTTCTTAAGCGATTCTATGGCGTTTTTGGCGCTCGACTTCGACTTGTAGGTTTCTGTCCTGACCATGGTTTCGCCGTTCGAGGCAACGAAGCGCACGAAGGTCTGGCCGTCCTTGGATGCTGCGAGCTCGAAGCGATAACCCTTGCCGGTTTCGTCCTTGGTCGTATCCACCACCGACGCCCCGGCAGCGTTCTTCTTCAGCGAGGCAATGGCGTTCTTGGCGCTGTCCTTGCCGGCATAGTTCTCGGACCAGAAGATGGTCTCGGCATTATAGACAAACTTGGCGACGAACTGCCCGCCCTTGGCGGCAGTGATCTTAAAGGAATGTGGCACGACGCTTTACCCCTCGGTTGCGGGCCGGGAAGTCGTGGCCCGATGGGCCAAATCTAGCGCGGCATCGGAGTCGCGCAAGCCTCAAACTCAGGCAGACGCTTGATTTGATTGAGCTTGGAACGACCGGCCTACCGACTGTCCGGCAGCCGGGTAGACGAAAGTCCATAGCCGATGATGCTGGCGCGCACCCCGCGGCGCGGGCTCAGTCGCGCTTCTTGGAGAAATCGATCATCCGCTGTACGGCGGCGCGGGCGGGTTCGAGCAGTTCCTCAGCGACGGTTACTTCCTCGCTCATGGTGTGGAGCGACCACAACACGTTCTCGAGGTTGATGCGCTTCATGTGCGGGCAGATATTGCAGCCACGCAGGAAATCGACGCCGGTCGCCTCCGAGGCGACATTGTCGGACATCGAGCACTCGGTGACCATCACCACCCGCGGCGGCTTCTGCGTCTTGACGTAGTCGATCATCGCCGCAGTTGAGCCGGCAAAATCCACCGCGTCGATCACCTCGGGCGGGCACTCGGGGTGGGCGATGATCTTGGCCGTCGGATAGGCATGGCGCAACTCGGCGATGTCATCGGCGGTGAAGGTCTCGTGCACTTCGCACGAGCCGGCCCAGGTGATCACCTTCTTTTGCGTTTTCTTGGCGGTGTTGCGCGCCAGGTACTGGTCGGGGATCATGATCACCGTGTCACCGGCAACACCGTTGACGATGTCCGCGGCGTTGGACGAGGTGCAGCACACATCGGTCACTGCCTTCACCGCGGCCGAGGTGTTGACGTAGGTGATGACCGGCACGCCGGGATACTGGGCGCGCATGGCGATGACATCCTCGGGGGTGATCGAGGAAGCAAGCGAGCAGCCGGCGCGGCTGTCAGGGATCAGCACGGTCTTTTTGGGGTTCAAGAGCTTCGACGTCTCGGCCATGAAGTGCACGCCGCACTGCACGATGATCGACTGCTTGACCTTGGTGGCCTCGATGGCCAGCTGCAGGCTGTCGCCGACGATATCGGCAACCCCGTGATAGATCTGCGGCGACTGGTAATTGTGGGCGAGGATGACGGCATCCTTCTCCTTCTTCAGCCGGTTGATCTGCAGGATCAGCGGCGCATAGAAGGGCCATTCGATCTCTGGGATACGGTCTTTCACCCGCTCGTAAACGCGCGACGTGACGCGTTCGACCGCCTTGGTGAACTTGAGATCGAAACTCTCCGCGAGGATGGCGCGAGCCTCCTCCAGCGGGGTGAGAGCATTGATAAGCTGCACCGGACCGTCCCTCCAGACAGGTGGGAGACTTAAGGTCGATTGCGCGCTATTTCAATGTCGCGATTTGGCTTGATCGACATGCGGCAAGTGCCTAACGCTCTCGCCGAACGATAGCCCCTCGAGGATCGCCATGCCGCAAGACGCCGCCGCCCTTCGCCAGACCCTCTCGCTTGCGCCGGTGATCCCGGTGATCGTGCTGGACGACGTATCGGCGGCCCGTCCTCTGGCCGAAGCGCTGGTCGCCGGTGGGTTGCCGGTGCTGGAGGTGACGCTGCGCACCCCGCGCGCGCTGCAGATCATCGAGGAAATGGCCAAGGTTTCGGGCGCCGTGGTCGGCTCGGGTACGGTGCGCTCGCCGCTGCAGATGGGTCATTCGGTCGATGCCGGCTGCCAGTTCATGGTGTCGCCGGGCGCGTCGCCGCGACTGCTGGAAGCGGCCGAGGAACACAAGATTCCGCTGCTGCCGGGCATCGGCACGCCGACCGAGGCGATGACCGCGTCCGAACATGGTTACTCGTTCCTAAAGTTCTTCCCGGCCGAAGCGCTGGGCGGGGTCAAGGTGCTGAAGGCCTATGCGAGCCCGCTCGCCGACATCACCTTCTGCCCGACCGGCGGTATCGACATGGCGAAGGCCAGGGAATACCTGGCGTTGCCCAACGTCATCTGCGTGGGTGGCTCATGGATCATGCCGGCCGATGCCATCGCCAACAAGGACTGGAAGCGGATCGAGTTGCTGGCGCGCGAAGCGGCGGCGCTGAAGCAGAACTAGCCTCGGCTAGAACGACCGCAGGGTCGCCAGCTTGCTGCCGGCGCCGTCGATGAGAACCAGAACGCCGGCCTCGGTGTGAAATTCGACGGCGGCGGCAAGGACTGCGAGAAAGCTCTTCTCCTGCGCCATGATTGCCGCCTCGCACGCCAGCTCGGTCCAGGCGATGTCGGTGAATTGCAGCGCCTTGCCGTTGATGGTGACCTTGCCACCGTAACCGTTGCAGCCGCCGCTACCGACGGCGCGACCGTCAGGTCTGACCTCCAGTGTGGAGCGTATGCCTGATGTCACAACCCCATCGCGCAGTTCCTCGAGGACCCAGGTGCCATGGAGTGGCGAGCCTCCAGCGAAAGCCGGGGTGGCGGTTGCGAGGGCGAAAAGGCAGACCAGAGGCAAAGTGCGGAGCGACATTTCAACCTCTCTTGGGGCGACGAGTCATACCTCCCCGCCAATGTGGCAAAGCCGTGATCCGAACTGCTATGTGGGAGCAGTGACGCCAGTGGAGGCAGAGGGTGGCAAGAAAATCGCGATCGACGGCTATCGGCCTCTCTCACCTGCGCATCACTCTCAGCGAGAGCTTCTATATCGGGCCCGGCCGCGCCGATCTGATGGAATTGATCGCCGAGACCGGGTCGATCTCCGAGGCCGCAAAGCGCATGGGGATGTCGTACAAGCGGGCCTGGGGGCTGGTGCAGGTGCTGAACGAGGGGTTCGGGGCACCGCTGGTCGAGGCATCGCGCGGCGGCAATACCCAGGGGGCCTCGCTCACTGCGGCGGGACGCGAAGTGCTGGAGCGCTATCGCGGCATGCAGGAGGCGACGCGCAAGGCGATCGCTCGTGATGTCGAGGCGCTCGGCGCACTGCACAACGATATGTCTGGCGGAAAATAACGCTTGCCGCCTGCATCTGGCGTTGGCACAACCATCGATATTCCCATTCGGATATATCGAGGACCTCATGCGTCGGACCACCCTTCTGCTCGGCATCAGCCTGCTCGCGCTCTCGAGCGCGCCGGCCCTTGCCGCCGATGTCAGCGCGGCGGTAGCCGCCAACTTCACCAAGCCCGCTGAAGAGATCGGCGCGGCGTTCACGGCCAAGACCGGCGACACCGTGACCTTCAGCTTCGGCGCCACCGGGGCGCTCTACACGCAGATCAGCCAGGGCGCGCCGTTCGAGGTGTTCTTCTCGGCCGACAACAAGCGGCCGGCGCAGGCAGTGAAGGAAGGTTTTGGCGTTGACGGCACCGTGTTCACCTATGCCGTGGGCAAGGTCGTGCTCTATTCGCCGACGCTCGACCTCAGCGATGGCGCCGCGGTGCTGACCGCGAACGCGTTCCAGCACCTGTCGGTGGCGGATCCCAAAACCGCGCCCTACGGCGCAGCGGCAATGGAGACGTTGGGCAAGCTCGGGCTGACCGAGGCCGTAACCCCCAAGATCGTCACCGGGGAGAATATCAGCCAGGCGTTGCAGTTCATCGATTCAGCCAACGCAGAACTGGGCTTCGTGGCCCTCAGCCAGGTGATCGACAAGCCGGGCCGAGAGGTGTGGCGCGTGCCGGCCGAGGACTACACGCCGATCCTGCAGGATGCGGTGCTGCTGAAGTCCGGCGAAGCCGATCCGGCCGCTGCTGCCTTCCTCGAGTTCTTGAAGGGCGACGAAGCCCGCGCCATCATCGAGAAATACGGCTACGAGGTCGGCTCGAGCCAGTGAGGTTTCATGATGTTTGATGCCAGTGAGATCGTACAGCCCGTCGGGCTGACGCTGACGCTGGCACTCATCGTCACCCTGATCCTGCTGCTCGTCGGCACGCCGATCGCCTGGTGGCTCTGCCGCACCCGCTCGCCGCTGCAGGCGCCGGTCGCCGCGGTGGTGTCGCTGCCGCTGGTGCTGCCGCCGACGGTGCTCGGCTTCTACCTGCTGCTGGCGTTCGGGCCGAACGGGCCGGGCGGGCTGCTGGCGCCGCTCTGGGGTGCGCGCACCCTGGCCTTCTCGTTCGAGGGCCTGATCATCGCCTCGGTGCTCTATTCGCTGCCCTTCATGGTGCAGCCGCTGCGCACCGCCTTCGAGGCGCTGGGCGACGAGCCGCTGGAAGCAGCGGCGACGCTCGGGGCAGGGCGATGGACGACGTTCTTCCGCGTGGTGATCCCGTTGTCGCGGAGCGGTTACCTGACCGGTGCCATCCTCACCTTCGCGCACACGGTGGGCGAGTTCGGTGTGGTGCTGATGATCGGCGGCAATATCCCTGGCAAGACCAAGCTGGTATCGATGGCGATCTACGATTTTGTCGAGCGGCTGGAATGGGACAAGGCCCATATCCTCGCCGGCGGCATGGTGGTGTTCGCCTTCGTGGTGATCACCGCGGTGATGCTGCTCGACCGAAGGGTTGGGCGGGTGGTGGGGTAGGGCTGACATCGCGGCTGCGGCCACCCCCACCCTTGATCCCTCCCCACAAGGGGGAGGGAGACGACTGAACCGAGACCGTGCAGCTATCGCCTCCCTCCCCCTTGTGGGGAGGGAATGAGGGTGGGGGTGGCCAGACGCTGGTAGTCTCAGTCCAGCCGCAACAGCTCCACAAACCGCTTCAGCGCCTTGGTCAGCCCCTTGCGCTTCTTCTGCTCGAGATCCGCAAACAGCGCTTCCTCGAGCTGTTCCCAGTTCGCCGCCAGCACTTCGCGGATGCGGGCACCGCGTTCGGTGAGGGCGAGGCCTTCGGTCAGGTCCGGGCCGATGGCCTGCCTTGCGACGATGTCCCGCTCGATCAGCCGGGCCAGCCGCGGCTGCAGCGCCTCGGGCTCGAGACCGAGGTGCTCGGCCAGCGCTGCTTCGCTTGCCCCTAGTTCGGCATGCAGCACGAAGATCACGGCGTCGTCGCCGGCCTCCAGCCCGCGATCGAGCAACGGCACCAGCAGCGCCTTGTGCGCCAGCTGGCCGGCTTCGATCAGCCGGTAAAGCGTTGAACGGGCTTCGGGTTTGGTCATGGGTGGATAGATAGACTTCAAGGTGGGTTCGAGCGACATGGGACCCATCCTATCGTTAATCTCAGAGAGACCAAGTGGCGGCATTGTTCACGCTTTGCAGATGACTTATGCCTCGCTGAGGCGGTGCTCGCGACGAGTGCGGCCAATCTACACGCTTCAGGTCAGGAACGCATGAGCCAGGATCTCGCCCGTATCCGGGCCTTCGTGCAGGTGTTCGATGCTGGCGGCTTCTCGTCCGCGGCGCGGCAGCATGGGCGCTCCAAGGCGCTGCTGTCGAAGTATGTCACCGACCTCGAGGACTATCTCGGCGTCCGGCTGATGAATCGCACCACCCGCAAGCTCAGCCTCACCGAGGCTGGCGAGGCCTATTACCGCGAGGCGAGCCAGTTGCTGCAGCAGCTAGATGACCTCGATGCGACGATCTCCGATCAGACCGCCGAGCCGCGCGGCCTGGTGCGGGTGTCGGCGCCCCGCAATCTCGGCGAAACGACGCTGGCGCCGGCGATCTTTGCCTTCATTGCCAAGAACCCGCTAATGTCGGTCGATCTGCGGCTCGAGGATCGCTATGTCGACCTGGTCGAGGAGAGCGTCGACGTGGCGCTTCGCATCTCGACGCTGGCCGATTCCTCGCTGATTGCCCGCAAGATTTCCGAGATGCGGCACGTGATCTGCGCCGCGCCGAGTCTGGTCGAGCGGGTCGGCATACCGACTTCGGGCGAGGCGCTGCGCAACATGCCCTGCGTGCTCGATACCAACATGCCATCGCATAGCTCATGGCGCTTCATCGAGAACGGCGCCCCGGTTTCGGTGCACGTCTCCGGTCCGGCCCGGGTAAATTCTCCAGTGGCAGCGCTGCAGGCGGCGCTCGCCGGCCTTGGGTTCGCCGTATTGCCGACCTACCTCGCTGACCCGCTGATCGCCGAGGGGCGGCTGGTGCGCGTGCTCGAGGACAGGATGCCCGAGGGCCCGAGCCTGCAAGCCGTCTATCCGCATCGGCGGCATCTCGCCGGCAAGGTTCGCGCGCTGATCGACCATCTGGTCGCCTGGTTCGCCGACAATCCGGTGAAGTAGGACCTAAATACGGGGCAGGGCGTCGATGACGGGTTTGTTGCGCAAGCTGGCGCTGGCTACGGCCGCCACCCTTGGTCTTATCGGCGCCGCAGAGGCCCACCCACACATCTTCGTCGATGCCAAGGCGACCATCGTCTTCAACGACGCGGGCGAACTCACGCAGATCCGCAATTCCTGGACCTTCGACGAGGCGTTCTCGGTCTGGCAGATCCAGGGCCTCGATACCAATAATGACGGCATCACCTCGTCCGAGGAGATGCAGGAACTCGCCGACGAGAACGTCAAGAGTCTGGCCGAGTACAACTTCTACACCTCGGCCGGGGAAACCACTGCCTCGCTGCCCTTCGCCTCAATGGAAGACGGCAAGTTCGTCTTTGCCGACAACCGCTCGACCCTGAGTTTTGGTATCGAACCGCAGGGGCCGTACCGGATCAAGGACAAGCTCGAGATCGCCGTCGCCGACCCCGAGTACTACGTGGCGATCACCTTCCGCGACGTCTCCGATATCACGCTCGAGAATGCCCCTGCCGGGTGCGGCGTGCATCTCGAGCCGCCGCGCGAGTGTCGCCCGACCTGCAGGCGCGGCTCTACGACCTGCCCTCCGACATCACCAAGCTGCCGCCCGACCTCGAGGCCGCTGTCCGTGGCACGCAGGGCGCCATCGTCGTCGATTGCTCCGCTGCGGTGAAGCCTGCCGCCGCCAGCACCGCCCTCGAAGCGGTGACGCAGGTGGCAGAAGCCAAGCCAGCGATGCCGTTCGGCGGCCCGCCGCCGGAGCCCGGGTTCAAACTGCCGCGCACCGGGTTCCTCGGCTGGGTGCAGAAAATGCAGGAGGATTTCTACCGTGGACTCGAGGGAGCGCTCTCAGCGCTGAAGCACGACTGGACGGCGTTCTGGGTGCTGGGCGGGCTGAGCTTCCTCTATGGAGTGTTCCACGCTGCCGGCCCGGGACACGGCAAGGTGGTGATCGGCTCTTACATGCTGGCCAATGAGCGGCAGGTGCGGCGCGGCATCGGGTTGAGCTTTGCCGCCGCCATGATGCAATCGCTGGTGGCGGTGGTGTTCGTCGGCGTCGCGGCGGCGATCCTCGGGCTATCCAGCATTGCGATGGGCACGGCGGTGGGCTGGATCGAGAAGGCTTCCTACGGCCTCGTGGCGCTGCTCGGCCTGTGGCTGATCGCACGAAAGCTGTTCGGCTGGGGCGGTCACTCGCACGACCATGGTCCGGACCTGACGGCGAAGGCGCATCAGCATCTGCATGCCGACGAAGCGCCGAAGCACGCTTTGCTCAACCAGCGCGGCCAGAGCTTCAACTTCCGCTCCGGCCTGCAGCCGGCGGGTTGGCCGGCGCTCGATGCCTACGGCCGCGTGCCGGGTGACGCGCACTACGGACACGACCACGGTGATCATGACCGCGATCATGACGGGCACGATCACGAGCATGGCCATCACCATGTGGTGACCGCCGAGCAGACCGGCGGTGATTGGCGCGAGCAGCTCGGTGTGGTGCTGGGCGTGGGGCTCCGGCCTTGCTCCGGTGCGTTGGTGGTGCTGGTGTTCGCGTTGAGCCAGGGCATCCTGCTCGCCGGCATTGCCGCAGTGTTCCTGATGGGGCTCGGTACGGCGATCACCGTCTCAGCGCTGGCGGTGCTGGCCGTGGGGGCCAAGGGCTTTGCGGCCCGCTATCTCGGCACGGAGGGCAAGCTCGGCAGCCGGCTGGTCTGGTGGGCGGAACTCTGTGGGGCGCTCGTGGTGTTCGCCTTCGGAGCGGTGCTGCTGCTTGCGAGCTTCTAGAGTTTGACATCGCGACAAACTGAGGCCGCCGCGACACCCTTGCACTTGTGTTCGGGGCGCTCGTGACTATGTTGCGCGCCACAGAGATCGTTACCAACTACAGGCCAGCCCATGGCAACCGGACTTCCCCCCGGACACCCCCCGATTGCAACGCCGAAGGTGGGGGTGCTGCTGCTCAACCTGGGCACTCCCGATGGCACCGACTACTGGTCGGTGCGCCGCTACCTCAGCGAATTCCTCTCCGATCCGCGCGTGATCGAACAGCCGCAATGGCTGTGGCAGCCGATCCTGCAGGGCGTGGTGCTCTCGACCCGCCCGCAGAAGAGTGGCGAAAACTACGCCCGCATCTGGGACAAGGAAGCCAACGAGAGCCCGTTGCGCGTCATCACCCGCAGGCAGGCGACGAAGCTGCAGGAGCGGCTGGGGAAGAACATCATCGTCGATTTCGCCATGCGCTACGGCAACCCGTCGACCAAGTCGGGCATCGAGGCGCTGCAGGCGGCGGGGTGCCAGAAGATCCTCCTGGCGCCGCTCTATCCGCAATACTCGGCGACCACTACGGCGACCGCCAACGACAAGGCGTTCGACGCGCTGAAGACGCTGCGCTGGCAGCCGGCAGTGCGTACGCTACCCGCCTATTTTGATGAGCCGGCCTATATCGAGGCGCTGGCGCAGAGTATTGCCGATGGCGTCGCGGCGCTGGATTTCACCCCCGACGTGATCCTCACCTCGTATCACGGCATGCCGGTGCAGTATTTCGAGGCCGGCGACCCCTACCACTGCCAGTGCCTCAAGACGACGCGGCTGGTGCGCGAGCACCTGGGCTGGTCCGAGGACAAGCTGAAGGTCACCTTCCAGAGCCGGTTCGGGCCGACCAAGTGGCTCGAGCCCTATACCGATGCGACGCTGATGGCGATGCCGGGGCAGGGGATCAAGCGTGTCGCCGTGGTGGCGCCAGCCTTCTCGGTGGATTGCATCGAGACGCTGGAGGAAATCGCCATCACCGGCCGCGAGCAGTTCGAGCACGCCGGCGGTGAGCGCTACGCCTACATCCCCTGCCTCAATGACAGCGAGCTGGGGATGGGCATGCTGGAAAGCGTGATCCGGAAGGAACTGGCGGGCTGGGTTTAGGGGCGGGCGCCACGCTCCACCATTTACTCGACTATCGTGGCTTTCCCCTCATCCGGCGCTACGCGCCACCTTCTCCCCGACGGGGAGAAGAATACGGAGAGCGCATTGATCACCTCTTTTCCTCTCCCGTCGGGGAGAGGGTGGATCGGCCGTAGGCCGAGACGGGTGAGGTGTGGCAGGCACTGAGCATCCAAGAGCGGTCAGGGCTCTGAAGTCAGAGCTTCAGATCCTTCAACGGCCCGGCCACCGCCTCGACCATGCCTTTGGTGATCGACTGGGTCAGCTCGAAATAGCCGACCCACGGGTCCGGCTCCTGCGCCTTGGCGGCGGCAGCTTCGATGGTAAACAGGTTGGCCGCCTTGAGCGTCTCGAGTTCGTCCCAACCGACCGGCACGGCGCAAGGGGCGCCGGGGCGAGCCCGGGTCGAGAAGGGGGCGATGGCGGTAGCGCCGCGTTCGTTGCGCAGGTAGTCGACGAACATCCGGCCCTTGCGCTCGACCTTGCGGATATTGGCGGTGAAGCTCTCGGGTTCGTTGTCTTCGAGTTTTTGCGCGAAGGTGCGACAGAACAGCTTGACCAGCGGCCATTCGGTCACCGGCTTGAGCGGCGCGATGACATGGATGCCCTTGCCGCCGGTGACCATCGGAAAGCTCTTGAGCCCCCATTCGCCGAGGACGTCGCGGATGTGCAGCGCCGCCTCGCGGGTGACCTTGAAGTCGAGCCCTTCATCAGGGTCGATATCGAAGATGATGCGGTCGGGCTGTTCGAGTGTGTCGATATGGCTGCCCCAGATGTGGAACTCCAACGTCGACATCTGCACCCCGGCGAGGATGCCGGCGAGGTCGACCACGTAGAAGTGGTCCTCCTTGTCGCTCTCCTTCAGCTCGATGGCGACGCGCTTCATGGTGTCGGGGAAGCCACCGGTATCGTGCTTCTGGAAGAACGGCTTGCTGCCGCGCGGTACCCGCACGAGGCTAAGGGCGCGCCTTTCGATGTGGGGCAGCATGCGCTCGGCGACAGCATCGTAATAGGCGACGAGCTGGCCCTTGGTGACCCCGCCATCAGGCAGGGCCTCACGGTCGGGGCTGGTGAGCCGGACGCCGAGCCGCTCGGCCACGGCTATTCCCATGTCGTCGGTGAGCTTCATGGGCTTGAGCTTAGCCGCTGCTTGCCGCTTTGTCGCCACAGGCTCGGCAGGCCTGGTTTCGAGTTTCACCTGCCGAGCCGGCTTGTCCTGTCGGAGACCGACGAACGAGGGGTGACGCAACACGCCGTCGGGGGTGAACTCGGTGAAGTCGACTTCGCCCACCAGTTCCGGCTCGACCCATCTGGCGCGCCGGACGATGTCGCGCGGCACGGTCTCGAAAGGCGCGGTCTTGCGGGCCCGCTTGTCAAGTTCCGCCTGCAGCTCGGCTGAGCTCTGCTGGGTAAAGCCGGTGCCGACGCGACCGCGATAGACCAGCTTGCCGGCCTCCCAGGTGCCGAGCAGCAGCGAGGCAAAACCTTTGTGCTTGTCCGAGGGGCGCCAGCCGCCGATGACGAATTCCTGCCGGTTGGTGCATTTGATCTTCAGCCAGCTGCGGGAGCGCTCGTGCCGGTAGGGCGCATCGGCGAGCTTGGCGATCACCCCCTCCTGCTGCGCCTCGCACATTGCCTGCAGCACCTTTTCGCCGTGGCCGCGCACATGCTCGGAATACCGGACCTCGGCATTCTCCCTGCTCTTGCCGATGAGCTTACGCAACCGTTCCTTGCGCTCCAGCAACGGCAACTTTTCGAGGCTCTCGCCATCCTGTTCGAGCAGGTCGAAGGCGAAGTAGACCAGCGGGCCGCCGCTCGACAGCGCCTCCTTGAGGGTGGAGAAATCGGTGCGGCCATCCTTGAACGAGCAGATCTCGCCGTCGAGCAACACCGAGCCCTTGGTGAGCCTGGACAGTGGCTCGACCAACCGGTGAAACTGCGTCGTCCAGTCATTGCCGTTGCGGGTGAAGAGCCGCACCTCGGGACCGGCCACCGCAGCGATGCAGCGATAGCCGTCATACTTCATTTCGAACAGCCAGTCGTCGCCAGCCGGAACCGCCTCGACCAGCGTCGCCAGCTGCGGCTCGCGAAAGTCCGGCAGCGCGACCGCCTTGCCGCCGGTCCACACCTTGGCCCTGGGTTCCGCCGCAGCTTTTGCGGCTTTCTTCCGCGGCTTGTTGCCCTTGGCGATGCCAGGGAGGTCGCGACCGGTCTCGACGCTGGTGGTGAACTTCTCGGTGAGCCCGTCGGTGTCGGTCGAGTAGTCATCGCGGTGCTTGATCAGCAGCCAGTTCTCGCGCGTCCCGTGCCGGGTTTGGTTGTCCCGCCCCTTCATGTGGACGAGTACCCACTCGCCCTTCATCCGCTTGCCATTGAGGGTGAATTTCAAGTCGCCGCCGTCGAGGCCCTCGTGCGGATCGCCGACCGGCTCCCACGTCCCTTCGTCCCACAGCATCACGGTGCCGCCGCCATACTCGCCCTCGGGGATGGTGCCTTCGAAATCGCCATAGTCGAGCGGATGATCTTCGACCCGCACCGCCAGCCGCTTGTCGGCGGGGTTGGTCGAGGGGCCCTTGGTGATGGCCCAGCTCTTCAGCACGCCGTCGAGCTCGAGGCGGAAATCATAGTGCAGCCGGGTGGCGTCATGCTTCTGCACCACGAAGCGTAACGGCTTGCCCTTCGCCGTGCGCTTCGCCTTTGCGCCGGACGGCTCGGTGGTCCTGGCGAAGTCGCGCTTCGACCGGTAATCCTTCAGCAGCTGGCTCGGGCCGGCGGGCATTTCAGCTGGCCTTCCTGCGCGCTGCGGGTTTTGTCGGAGCCTTGCGGCCTGGCTTGGCTTTCGCCGCGCTGCCACCTTCGAGGCTCTTCTTCAGCGCCGCCATCAGGTCGACGACATTGTCGCCGCGCGGGCTGCGCGAGGGTTCTTCGACCTCGGTGGTGATCTTCCGCCCTTTCGACTTCAGCTTGCGCTGGATCAGCTCACGCAGCGCCGCCTGGTAGTGATCCTTGAACGCCCTGGGGTCGAATTTCTCGGTCTTTTTCTCGATCAGCGCCGTCGCGACATCGAGCAGGTCGTCGTCGCTGGATTTGGCGGGGATGTCGGCAAAGAAGCTGTCGGATTTCTTCAGCTCATCGTCGTAGTGCAGCGTCTCGAGCAGGATGCCCTTGCCGCAGGGCTTGATCGAAACCAGGTACTCCTTGCCGCGCAGCGCCAGTTGCCCGATGCCGACCTTCTTCGACTTGCGCAACGCATCGCGAACCACGCGGAACGCATCCTCGGCGAGTTCGTCCGCCGGCGTCAGATAGTAGGGCGTATCGAAATACATCGGCGGGATCTCGTCCTCGTCGACGAACTGCACCAGTTCGAGGGTCTTGCGCGTCTCAAGCTTCACCGCGTCGATTTCGTCGTCGGTGAGCAGCACGTAATCGCCCTTCTCGTACTCGAAGCCCTTGCGGATCTCGTCCTTTTCCACGGGGCCGACACCGTCGACCACTTTCTCATAGTGGATCGGCTTGCCGGTCGGCTCGTGGATCTGCCGGAAGCTCGGCTTGGCGCCGGACTTCGTCGCAGTGAACATCTCTACGGGGATCGAAACGAGGGAAAGGCGCAACTGACCTTTCCAGATCGGACGGGTGGCTGGCATGAGCGGTAACTCGCGAACGATTGTTTCACTGTTCAACGGCATTGCCGCCCGAGTGTTCCCACCGGAATCGGGCGCCCGACATTGCACCGACTCCAGCGGGCACATACATGTTGCCTAGGGTCGGGCATGGAAGGGGACGAGACGATGGACTTTCTGGAACTCGACGGGTTGAGCCTGACGCTGATCGCGCTCGGCGTGCTGGCGGTGCTGGTGCTGTTTGCCGGCGCCAAGGTGGTGCCGCAGGGCTACAACTTCACCGTGGAGCGCTTCGGCCGCTATATCCGGACACTGAAGCCGGGCCTGAACCTGATCATCCCGTTCGTCGACAGCATCGGGCGCAAGATGAACATGATGGAGCAGGTGGTCGACGTTCCGCACCAGGAAGTCATCACCCGCGACAACGCCACAGTCACCGTCAATGGCGTCAATTTCTATCAGATCTTTGATGCCGCGGCCGCCGCCTACGAAGTGGCGCAGCTCGAGCTCGCGGTGCAGAATCTCACCATGACCAACATCCGTACGGTGATGGGCTCGATGGATCTCGACCAGCTGCTTTCGAACCGCGACGAGATCAACCATCGCTTGCTCAAGGTGGTGGACGCGGCGGTGCAGCCATGGGGGCTCAAGATCACCCGCATCGAGATCAAGGATATCGATCCGCCCAAGGACCTGGTCGAGTCGATGGGCCGGCAGATGAAGGCCGAGCGCGAGAAGCGCGCGCTGATCCTCG
>Ga0209902_100171_pt1 | contig 111702 bp, 97 predicted proteins | sample FECB27metaG_FD_188304 | JGI IMG/M metagenome (GOLD analysis project Ga0209902, IMG submission 188304) | Cyanobacterial communities from the Joint Genome Institute, California, USA - FECB-27 (SPAdes) (version 2) | ecosystem: Environmental > Aquatic > Thermal springs > Hot (42-90C) > Microbial... | reverse complement strand
GCCATCGTCGGGTTTCATCCCCTGGTTTAAAACACAGATGTAGTTTTCCTCCGTGCGTCAAACTACATCTTCCCTTCGGGACGCTACGCGAACAGGGGTTCTCACCCTCCCACTATGTCTTGATAGTTTTACTGCCTACTTAAATTATTAATTAATGTTGCAAACTGTTAACCTTTGGCGTAATCTCAATAAATGAAACTGAAGAAGACTAGAAGAGAATTATATTGACAGGCTGGTCTTTATCTATAAAATTCTTTCAAGATAACAAAGCCATAAAAGCTAGTAAATGAGATGATACCGGAATTATCTGGCAAGCGAACCTGGGCAAATTTACCGAAAAATATTATATCAAAGTGTGCTCAATTTTTCCATCGTCCGAAGGCTGTTTTTCTTCTGCTCAATAGTTTAGCAGGGGGAGCCATACTAACTTTGAGCAGTTGCAGTTCGCAGCCAAGTAGCGTCACTCTCTCCAGTGGCATCACTGGTAGTTACTATAATCGCCTAGGTGAGCAAATTAATAATTCTACCAAAGCTACGGTAAAACTCTCTGTTAAAAATATCAAATCCCAAGGCTCTCAGCAAAACTTAAAACGCTTGCTTGATCACCAAGTCGATTTTGCCATAGTACAGTTAGATGTTGCCAATGAGGCAATGCGGCAACAAAAGGTCAAAGCAGTTGCAATTCTGGCAAACGAATACGTCCACATTATTTCCCAGAAAGATTCTGGCTTAAAGACGTTCGCTGATCTTCAGGGGAAGCGAGTTGCTGTTGGTACTCCTGGTAGTGGAATAAGCTTCACTGCTGAGCAATTGCTAAAAACAGATAAAATAACTGTTCAACCAGATAACTCTAGTTCTGATGAAGCATTCAAGAAACTGAAATTTCGACAACTGGATGCAGTTATGTATGTGGGAAGTCTGGGGGCAAGTAAAAATCTACGGCAAGAATTTGTAAACAATCCTGACTTAAGGCTGCTTTCTATCGAACCTGCATTAATCAACCAGCTGACTGTTTTCGACCCCGGTTCCTATCAAAGTGCAGAGTTACCTGTCGGAACTTATACATCGCGTCCACCTATTCCAGACCGAAACTTACTGACCCTCTCAACTCCTACCGTTTTAGTGACTCGCCCTGACATGAATCGGCAGAAGGTTGCACTGGTTACCTGGTCTATTCTCTCTACTGCCCGTACTTATTCCCCGTTCTATCCTGCACTGCAAAACGAAGAGCCTAAAAACCTACTCAGAAAAGGGCTGTTTTACATCCACCCAGCAGCAGAGGAGGTGTTTGAACAGGGTGATCCCCGCATGGCGCTGATGCATTACTGGGAAAGTAACAGTGACTTGCAGGCTGGAGTTTTTATTTTGGGCACCAGCAGTATAGTAGGATTACTGTTGCGACAGTGGCACAGACAACGGTCTAAGAAGATGGTGACCACAACTACCAACCGGATTAATGAACTCAAGTCACTGTTACCAGATCACCCCCAGCAGGCATTAGACGGTATCGAAGACCTCAGCCAAGAGCATCGGCTGATGTTTGTTGAGGGTGCGGTGACAACGGAAGTCTACGAGCAACTGCGGCACAAAACACAGACTTTTACAGATCAGTGTCGTAGACTCCTAGAGCAGCAGCGCAAAAAGTTTGTCATGGAAACTCTCCTGCTACTTGATGAATGGCAGGCAACGTTGCAGACAGATCCAGAAGCCGCATTACAAAAGCTCAGTTATATTAAGCAGCAGTATCGACATATGCTGCTATCAGATCAGGTTGACATTGACGCATACATGGAACTGATGCAGCTAACCCTGATTTCGTTGATGACACTGGTACCGAAACATTCTCATAATGGCACAAATTCTCCCAAAAATGACCGAGAAAATACTCACAACTCACAACCTAGGAATCAGAATGGATTTGGAGAATGAAAGTCAAGGTTTACTGCTTCGACACGATACTGTGGAACTTCCAAAATAGATGCGATCGCTTGCCCTTGCCGACAAACCTAATTTTCTGATTGCCCCTTATGCTTGGATTTAGTTTTCTGGTGGTAGGAGATGCTTCTAGCGAACCAGCTTTGACTCCAGCAACCAAAACCTTAGAAGCCATTAATCAGTTACCAGTTACCAGTTATCAGTTAACAGGGAGCGTGATGGGGATTTTACCCCAACCCAAACGTACTACCTATCTTAGTAGGGGACTCTTACTCCCACCATTCGTGAACAGCTTTATGGGTAACTATGAATAACTTGATAACTGCGGCTGGTACTGATAACTGTTGATAGATTTGTGCAATCGGAAATGCAGATATTACAAATTCCAGGTTTAGCATTGGGCATTGTTGAAGGCGATCGCCGAAATGCTTAAAGCCCGTGAAACCGTAATTGATTATATTGTGGCAGTGAGTTCAAAAAGAATCCTGATGCTATGTCGAAAATGCAGAGAGGTAAGTAAAGAGAATTTAAAGACAAAAGTGATAGTTGATGACATAGGCTATATAATGTTAGGCAATTTATTACCTAAACACAGGATGTAGCACAGCCCAATACTGTGTTGGAGCGGATGGAGCAGAGCTGGATGCGAAAGTTGTTTACCACCGCTCAACTGTGTCATTGGGCGGCACAAAGTAAGGAGTGGCTACGATGCAAGATCTCATTGAACTCGAAGAGCAAGGATGGCAAGCCCTCTCATCGGCAGGAGAGGCGAGCAAAAAGTTCTATAGTGCTGTTCTCCGCGACGATGCGATTATGCTTTTCCCATCTGGCATGCTCATACATGGAAAAGAAAAAATTTTGGAATCTCTAGCCGCTCAACCCTGGAAATCGTTCCAAATACAAGAACTGCAAGCGATTTCATTATCGAACAATGCCGGAGTGCTCGTATATAGAGTTACTGCACAACGTGAAGGTAGCGAACCGTACGTAGCTCTTATCAGTAGCACGTATGTACTTAGTGATGGAACGTGGAAGTTGGTTCTTCACCAGCAGACACCCGTATGATTGCCGACCAACATTGCGCTGAAACCGAACGGAACATAGAGGTAGTTTTAAGGTTGATGGTGGAGCAATCGCACAAGCCTGCAAGTTATTTTTTGAGCCGTAATTTGAAAGTATTAGATGAGCGTTGACGTAATTGATGAGTTTGTTGTCCGATCAAAACACTCATCAAAACGATCGCAATCCCAATAAGTTGAATTGGCGTAAATGTTTGATGTAGTAAGACAAATCCAATTAGTGTTGCTACTACAGGACTTATCAACCCTAGATATGAAACAGACGATGCTTTGAGTTTATCAATCCCCCGGAACCAAAGTGCATAAGCAACTCCAGTCCCGACTAAGCCCAGATAAACGAAGCCTAATAGGTTAGGTGTTGAGAGATGAGTGATTGGTCCTTCAATCACTAGGGCGATTGGCAGCAGAACGATTCCGCCAACTGCTAACTGCCATGCTGTAAAGGCAAGTAGAGAAACTGGGCGTTTCCACTGTTTGACTAGTACCGTTCCTAGACCCATTGTTGCAGCTCCAGCGATCGCCGCAATGTTGTGATAACCTTATGATAAGATGCCTTTGCCAATGCTTCTGGCAGGTTTACGCAAGACCTTTCTAGGCATCTGAGTTACATACAATTACTGCATTCTGTCTATTGTGCGATACTGAATTGCTTCAGCAACGTGGTTGGTTTTGAGGTCATCATCCCCCGCTAAATCTGCAATGGTTCGTGCCACCTTAAGAATGCGATCGCTTGCCCTTGCCGACAAACCCAATTTTCTAATTGCCCCTTCTAATAAGTTGCGACTGCTATCATCTAGCTTGCACCATTTCTGAAGATGACGACTCTGCATTTGGGCATTGCAAGATAGATTTCCTGCATTTTTAAATCTACTCGATGCGTAGTCTCGTGCCAGTTGCACCCGTTCCCTGACAGTTGCTGATGATTCTCCTGTCGGTTGTTGGGTAATCTCCTCTGGTTTGAGGCGATTCACTGCAACTTGCAAATCAATTCTATCCATCAAAGGTCCCGAAAGCTTCGCCCAGTATTGCTCTCTCTGCCTTGGCGAACAAGTACATTGCTGAATCGTGTCTCCGTAGTACCCGCAAGCACAGGGATTGGTACTTGCAACCAAAGTAAACTGAGCAGGAAACATCACAGATTGTTTCGTCCTAGAAATCGTTACGTAGCCATCTTCCAAAGGCTGACGCAGGAATTCTAAAACATCTCTTTTAAATTCTGTTAACTCATCTAGGAAAAGTATACCTTTATGTGATATAGAAATTTCTCCTGGACGCGGAAAGCTACCGCCGCCGACAAGAGAAGGACCAGATGCTGAGTGGTGGGGACTGCGGAAAGGGCGATCGCGCACTAATGATCCTCTATTCTTTAATAACCCAGCTACCGAGTGGATACGAGTGACTTCCAAAGCTTCTGAGAATGACAATGCAGGTAAAATACCAGGCAAACGTCGTGCCAGCATAGTTTTGCCACTTCCAGGCGGTCCTACAAATATTAAGTTATGTCCACCAGCCGCTGCAATTTCTAAAGCACGACGAGCATGAGCCTGTCCTTTCACATCCTGCAAATCTGCTGTTTGTAGAAACCCATCATGGCGCGTCTCTACAGTATTATCCAATTGCACAGGCTTGTAACGCTCTGGATGATTCAAAAAATCAGCCACATCAGACAAATTTTTGAAACCATAAACAGCCAATCCTTCCACCACAGCAGCTTCTTGTGCGTTATCACTAGGAACAACTAAACCGACAATTCCCATCTTTTCAGCAGTAGCAGCAATAGGTAGGACACCCACAACTGGGCGCAAACTGCCATCAAGAGACACCTCACCCAAGAAAAGATAATCTCCCAACAAATGGGCGCTGACTTGTTCAGAAGCCGCCAAAATTCCCACGCTAATGGGTAAATCAAAACATGGACCTTCCTTGCGTAAATCCGCAGGTGTCAAATTTATGACAATCTTTCGCATAGGAAAGGCAAAACCAGCATTTTTTAAGGTTGCCTTAACTCTTTCCCGTGCTTCCTGAACCGCTGCATCCGGGAGTCCCAAGACGACAATTCCCGGCAAACCTCCCGACACATCTACTTCAACGCCCACTTTTACAGCGTCGATGCCGACAATTGACGCACTCCAAACTCTGGCAAGCATGTGCTAAATATTTCATCAAGAACACTAAACCTATAGAATCTCTAGCAGATGAACAGGTAAATTGGCATGAGTGAAACCACAGAGACAATTTTCAGCAAAATCATTCGTCGGGAAATTCCAGCTGACATAGTCTATGAAGATGACTTAGCGCTGGCATTTAAAGACGTCAACCCCCAAGCTCCCGTTCACATCCTCGTCATTCCTAAAAAACCCATCCCCAGATTAGCCGATGCTGAATCTCAGGATGATGCCCTGCTTGGGCATCTTTTATTAACAGTTAAGCGCGTTGCCGAACAAGCTGGACTCACAAACGGCTATCGCCTTGTCATCAACACTGGTCCTGATGGTGGTCAAACCGTTTACCACTTGCATCTGCATATCCTGGGTGGACGGCAGATGACATGGCCCCCTGGTTGATGGATAAATAAGCAGTATAAAGCACGTAGGGTTGCGTTACGCTTAGGCGAATGCACCCTATCTTCATGTTCTACAAACAACTTGTGGTATTGATAACTAAAGCAAATCAATTACATAATAAATACTTAATTAAAATCTCTTTACAAATCTCAATAATGCCTTTAATGTAATAAACAGGTAGGCAAAAAGACCTACAGAGAACATAAAAAACAAAGCACTTATAAAACCATGACCACAACCTTACAGCGTCGCGAAAGCGCCAACGTCTGGGGTCGCTTCTGCGAGTGGATCACCAGCACCGAAAACCGCTTATACATCGGTTGGTTCGGCGTCCTCATGATCCCCACCCTGCTTGCAGCAACCACCTGCTTCATCATCGCCTTCGTAGCAGCACCTCCCGTTGACATCGATGGTATCCGTGAGCCTGTTGCAGGTTCATTGGTATACGGCAACAACATCATCTCTGGTGCAGTTGTTCCTTCTTCCAACGCTATTGGTTTGCACTTCTACCCCATCTGGGAAGCAGCTTCCTTGGATGAGTGGTTGTACAACGGTGGTCCATACCAGTTGGTAGTATTCCACTTCCTGATTGGCGTATTCTGCTACTTAGGTCGTGAGTGGGAACTGTCCTACCGCTTGGGTATGCGTCCTTGGATCTGCGTAGCATTCTCTGCTCCTGTAGCAGCAGCAACCGCAGTATTCTTGATTTACCCCATCGGTCAAGGTTCCTTCTCTGATGGTATGCCCTTGGGTATCTCTGGTACATTCAACTTCATGTTGGTGTTCCAAGCAGAGCACAACATCCTGATGCACCCCTTCCACCAACTTGGTGTAGCAGGTGTATTCGGTGGTAGCTTGTTCAGTGCAATGCACGGTTCATTGGTAACCTCTTCCTTGGTTCGTGAAACAACCGAAACTGAATCTCAGAACTACGGTTACAAGTTCGGTCAAGAAGAAGAAACCTACAACATCGTTGCAGCACACGGCTACTTCGGTCGCTTGATCTTCCAATACGCTTCTTTCAACAACAGCCGCAGCTTGCACTTCTTCCTCGCTGCATGGCCTGTAATTGGAATCTGGTTCACCGCACTGGGCGTAAGCACCATGGCGTTCAACCTCAACGGTTTCAACTTCAACTCAAGCGTGATTGATTCACAAGGTCGTGTCATCGGCACTTGGGCAGACATCCTCAACCGCGCTAACCTGGGTATGGAAGTAATGCACGAGCGTAACGCTCACAACTTCCCTCTCGACTTGGCTGCAACTGAAGTTGCTCCTGTTGCTTTGAGCGCTCCTGCAATCAACGGCTAATAACTTTGTTTAGCTGAACAAAAAAAGCGTCTCCCTCGGGGGGCGCTTTTTTGTTTGAACGGCATTGGTAAGTTGCTTGCAAAACACTTTGGTAAGAATCCCCGGCAACTGGTATTAACCCAAGTTGCCGGGGATTCTTACTGGCTGTATGTGGTTTTGGGGATGTAATACGGTTAATTACCGCGTTTTATTATACAAAATTAAGGTAAGTATTGGCGGGAGATACCAAGGAAATTAAGCAGGTGACGCGGTATATTGTTGGCGCTAAGGCGTTGCAGCAAAATGCTGTAAGTTAATATGTCATCCCCTTTTATTGTGGTGTGGAACAAAATGGATATAGGTTTGTAGCTCAGTCAACGAACAAAAACGGGAGCCACTTCTATGACAGCACTTACATTAAACCTCAATTCTATAATTAAACTGACAAGAGAGCAGTTTTATCAATTGTGTGAAGAAAACCCCGATTTAAAATTAGAACGCAATGCCCAAGGAGAATTGATTATAATGCCACCTACGGGAGGAGAAACAGGAAAAAGTAATTCTACCATTAACGCTCAAATATGGTTCTGGAACGACCAAAATCAATTGGGCGAAGTTTTTGATTCATCAACTGGATTTACTTTACCAAATGGTGCTGACCGTTCTCCAGATGTTTCTTGGGTGGAAAAATCTCGTTGGGATGCTTTGACTAAAGAACAAAAAGAAAAATTTATTCCTCTGTGTCCTGATTTTGTCATTGAGATACTTTCACCTAATGACAGCTTAAAAAAAACTCAGAATAAGATGCAAGAATATATAGAAAATGGCTGTCGTTTGGGTTGGTTGATAAACAGAAAAAAACAGGAAGTAGAAATCTATTGTCCAGGACAGGAGGTAAAAGTTTTAAAATTACCTCAAACTCTTTCCGGGGAAAATGTTTTACCTGGTTTTGTACTCAAAATGCAACGAATTTGGTAAAAGTTCGTAGTGTGGACTTCAGTCCTCATAAACTTATAAACATTAATAACAGAAAATAATTAAGCAGCATTTATTACAATAATCTACGGAGAACTTTATCAACAGACAAAGCAACCAGACAAGGCTGAGGCTCGGTACTTAAAAGCGGTTGAACTGGCAACAACGGCTAACAGTGTAGTGTTAGGTGCCCTCTTGAGACTTCGGTTTTACATCCAGAATCACTTTGATTGTTTGAATTCTAGAGGGTTCAATTACTACGCTTGCTGTGCCGAAAGGGGTAGAAACTGTCAAATCTTTCGCCTGTTGAAGAGAGACAAAGAGTTCTAAAGGAACCTCATAACCTAGCTTCTGAAAAAGGCAGCGGGTTGCCTCCTCCATTTCAATTAAACCCTGATCACGAGTCAGAGGGTTATTCACATTAAGAACAAGCTTGAGTTGCTCAACACGTCGCTCAACATTACTCTCAACATAGTAAGCCAGATTTGTTGGTAGACCAATCACATTTCGAGGTGAACCGATAGGGAGATAATCACTGGAAGCCAGCCAACCTAGCTCATCTTTACGCCATGTCCGGGTTGCAAGCCCTAACTCAGTTAGCGCAGTGCAAGCGGCAGGTGCCACACGAGAAAATGGATCTGTAAAGCTTCCATTTCCCCCTCCTTTATCATATCGACGTGCTCGATGCCTCTCGATCGCCTTTGCAACCTCCGCTACCCCTTCCTTGAAGTTGCTTCTGATGTCAGCGTACTTCTTATCCCTAAGAAGCCTTGGAATCTCACAGTCCTTACCAAGAACAGGGAGTATGAGAGCAGATCTCGACTCTGCTTCATCGACAAGCTTCGATTGCCATTCTTTCTGAACCCATATTGACTGGATGCTGTTGGGAGTTAGGAGAAGTACAAGAAATTCTGTAGCTTCTAAGCCTTCCTGGATCTTTTCGCTAATCGAGTCGCCAACAACAATTTGCCCAGAGTCCATCCAAACCGCAATACGACGCCCTTCCAAAGCCTCTACAAACTTTTCCGCCAACTCCTTGTCTTTACTGGAGTATGACAGGAACACATCAGGTCTGCTCATGTCAGCAACTTTATCTCCTCAAACCAAACGTTCTCTGGGCATCTAACTATTTTGCCACGCATTTACTGGAAGTACGATATTCACATGATGCAAGAATTGCTAGGGGACAAAGATGTAAGAACGACGATGGTTTATACCGATGTGTTGAATCGTGGCGATCGCATTGTCTGGAGTCCGCTTGACCTTTGATGAGTTAAATGACGAATCCAAAATCCTGTAAGAATGGCATCATAGTTAAGGTACGAACATAGTGGAGACAAGACAACGGTTTACGCACGCCCTTTAGCACGCTTAATTGAACAACTGCAACGCTTGCCTGGAGTTGGTCCAAAAACTGCTCAGCGCCTAGCATTGCATATTTTAAAGCGACCAGAAGCAGAAGTTGAGGCTCTGGCGCAAGCCCTGATTGAGGCAAAAAAACAGGTAGGTTTGTGTACTGTCTGCTTTCACCTATCTTCTGAACCAGTTTGTGAAATTTGCCGCAACCAAAGCCGCGACAACGGAACTATTTGTGTAGTTGCAGATTCTCGTGATGTGATTGCCTTGGAAAAAACTCGTGAGTTTAAAGGCAAGTACCATGTCTTAGGTGGGGTGATTTCCCCGATAGATGGTATTGGTCCAGAACAGTTAACAGTTCAGGCTTTGGTGCGGCGGGTGAGTCAGCACAAGCCTGAAGAAGTGATTATGGCAATTAGTCCAAGTGTTGAAGGTGAGACAACGACACTGTATGTTGGTCAACTACTGAAGCCATTTACCAAGGTGACGCGGATTGCTTTTGGCTTACCTGTGGGTGGAGATTTGGAGTACGCTGATGAGGTGACTTTGGCAAGAGCCTTGGAAGGTCGCCGAGAGTTGGATTAATTATTAGCCAAAGACTAAAGACTAATGGCTAACAATTAATCTAAAAATAAATTATCCATTATGTAGGGTGGGTTCCGGCGCACGACAGTTGAGGTTTTACATTCAGGACTTGCCGCAGCGCCGTAACCCACCATTGTTTTGGAGAGTACTACAAATTGGAGATTTTTTTAATTGCAAGTCCCTTAGGCTAAGGAAAAAAGTTGCTCAGCAAAGTATTCAATCAAATCGCGGTACGCTAGCTGGAAGCGCCAAGATTGGGGTATCCGTTATATAAAGCCTACTCAAAGCTACTCAACAATCTTCATTGCTTATCACTTTGAGTTTGGTTTACTTCCTGCTTCATCCAGAACTGTCGGCAGCACTCTGTCCACAGGCTAACACCATCTAACTGATGGCTTTTTCCAAATTGATAGAGGCGTTTAAGTCTCTATCGCACTCAAAACCACATTGGTCACAATGGAACACTCGCTCATTTAAGGTGAGTGTTTCTTTTATGGTTCCGCAGTTGGAACAGCTCTTACTGCTAGGGAACCATCTGTCAACTACAACTAACTCTGAACCGTACAGTTCGCACTTGTAGGTTAGTTGACGGCGAAATTCAAAAAAGCTCATGTCCGCAATGACTTTTGCAAGCTTGTGATTAGCCAACATTCCTAACACGTTTAAATCCTCAATCCCAAGGAAAGCTGTGGTTTTTGGCTAGATAGGTCGTGAGCTTGTGTAACGTATCCTTGCGGATGTTGGCAATCTTGCGATGCAGTCTTGCTATCTGAGGAAAGCGCCTTGTTCCAGTTGCTCGAACCTTGTTGCTTGTGACGATGCAGTTACTTGCCCGCCTTCAGGACTGGACTCACCAGTCGCTGTGAGTTCGGGCTAACCCTCCAAAGGGCGCTGGCTCGTCTTGGCGGTTCCATAAATTAAGCTTAGAGGCGATTTTTGCGTAAGTCCTGAATAAATGGTGAGCGTACCTCCATTGAACAAGTGCATAAAAATTTCTAGTCCCCCTTATGAAGTAACAGAAGCGGTTGAAACGACAGCCGCCACACAAACAAAAAAGGGAAGCTGGAACAATGGACACCAAAATTTTACTTGAGCAATTCCAACTGGTAAACTTTCAAAAAGGCAAGCGGATCACAATTCTTGGCGCAGGTATCGCAGGTTTAGTAGCAGCATATGAACTCGAACGCCTGGGTCATGAAGTCGAAATTATGGAAGGTAGCCCACGCATCGGTGGACGGGTATGGACACACCGCTTTGGTAACTCCCCTGATGCACCTTACGCGGAGCTGGGAGCAATGCGTATCCCAAGCGACCACGATCTTACTCTGCACTACGTACATGAAATGGGACTTTCTGACAAGCTGTGCAAGTTTATGACAGTCTTCGAGGAAAGCAATGCAATGATGAACATCAACGGGCAAGTGCTGCAGATGAAAGACGCACCCCGTGTATTGCAACAAACAGAAGGTGGTATCTTCAGTGACACTCGCTACAGTGATTTAACTCGCCTGTTTGCTGCTTGGCTCAAAACTATTATTAATACTATCGCTCCTGGTAATCTCCGTTCTGATTTTGAACGCGACTTGAACTCTCACTTGATGGATGAGTTGGAACGGTTAGATTTAAACCCCTACTTCAGCGCAGACGACGAAACGATTGACTTACACTCATTCCTGAGACAAAACCCAAGCTTCCGCGCCAAGTGTTCTCAAGGATTGGATATTTTCCTCGGCGACATCATGACAGAAACCAGCCACGACTTGTTGCAACTCAAAGGTGGGATGGATCAACTCATCCAACGTTTAGCGGCATCAATCAAAGGTTCTATCAAGTCCAACCAAGAAATCGTCGCCCTGCGTGTGCAAAAAGACCATGTCCAAATCACCTGGAAGGAAAATGGACAGTTGCACACCAAGATATGCGACTACGTACTATGCACCATTCCCTTCAGTGTATTACGCAAAATGGAATTGAGCGGTTTTGATGATGATAAACTTGATTCGATTCACAACACTGTTTACTGTCCCGGTACCAAGGTGGCGTTTCACACTCGTGAATCCTTCTGGGAAAAGGATGGTATCAAAGGTGGTGCTTCCTTCAGTGGTGAAGGTGTACGTCAAACATACTACCCAAGCGTAAAGTTCAACAAGCAGCATGGTAGCGTGATGTTGGCTAGCTACACCATCGGTGACGATGCTCAACGCATGGGGATGATGTCTGAACAAGAGCGCTTTGACTACGTCCAAAACACTGTAAGCAAGATTCATCCCGAACTGAATGAACCAGGTGTGATAGTGGACAAAGCCTCTATTGCCTGGGGTAACTACAAGTGGAGCGCTGGCGGTTGCACAATTCACTGGGATTCTCTTGATGGCTCTAGCAGTTACCTCAAAGCGCAAAGACCCCAAAACACTCTGTTCTTTGCTGGTGAACACTGCTCTCGCTTCCCAGCATGGTTACAAGGTTCCATTGAGTCGGCACTGGAAGCGGTTTACGATATCCTCAAGCACAAGCCAGTTGCACAATCTACTGCTGTGCCCGTAGCCAACTCCTGGAACAAAAATCCTCTTTTGGTCACAGTTGGAGTTCGGTAGTTATAACCACGTTCATCTTAACTATTACAGTTCGGAGGTAAGCATCAAGAAAATTTAACCAGCTAATAGTCCATATTCAATTCAGCTAATAAATCCCTTTTTGTTTCGCCCGCAATTAGCGGGCTTTTTTAATGCAGTGGAGAATCAGGAATTGCACGAACACATTTGCCCATCCTCATCACAAGTTTTATAGGTAAATATTACAAAAGTCTACGCTACTATTTTGTAAGGTGTTACCCTTACTGAATGTAGAGTCAATGATTTCAATACCAACTGCATTGTGATGTGTTGTATGGCTTATATTCGTTAGGAACAACGTGTTTCTGACCAGAAAATTCCCTCCCGTAATAACCGTCATCAAAACCACGAGCAAACTCACCACCAGCAGTACGCGGCTTGTAGGTGTTTCCTTTTCTTTTACTCTGTTGTCCTTGCCGATACCCATCAGCGTAGGCTTGAGGATGATACCCTGGGTCTTGGTCAATAGCCCAGTTCGTCACAGGATAGCAGTAGCTTATTGGACCTCTATAAAACGGATAGTTTCTATATAGGGGATAGGGATAGTAACGTCGAGGGTGAGCTTGAGCTGGCTGGTTGTTGACTAGAAAACCAGTAGCAGTGGCTAAAGCTACTAAACTAGCAGTAATAATCTTTTTCATAGTTGCGGTCTCCAGAGTTCATTAACTCCTGGTACTTTTAAGATATCGTTTCAAATCTTTAGGCGACATCACCTGAGAGGATGACCGACTAGTCGATTTTTGAAAAATTTTCAGCATGGCAACAGTTGCCACTGCCACTATCCGTTACTGGTAATACTAAATACATTAAGACGCAATCAGGATTGCTGTATTTTTATTTTTTCTCTACCTACAATTTTAATCAAATTGAAGCGAAGTGATAACTTTAAAGAAAGCATTTGACTCAAATTAATAGAAAGATTTTCAAGTGATTATTGAGTGGATACACTACTCTTATTCCAAAAAAACGCGACAAGCTTGGAAATGCTTTATCTATTGTTGATATGTGGTTTAATTCTTATCAAGTTTAGTTAGGTTTAACACTCCTAATCCTTTTGATTTCCCTGCACCTGCCAAAAGTTAAAGTATTTATATAATTGGATTTAAGCCTTGTGATAGTGTATTCCTCATCACAGAGAAGTTTAGGCTGATAGTATATTCACTTCACCACTTTAGAGGAAATAGCTATGCCTGGTGGTCATGCAAGTCATAAAGGTACTGGTGACAAACCCAACGTCAACGCAAGCGGTCAGATTAATTTGTCAGCTGCAGACAAATCAGCAGATCCTGAGGATATTCTGCAAGAAGGCATTTTGACAAATACGACCAGAACTCAAGAATTTGTGGATTTTCCTCCTGCTCTCGAACGCCCCGGTGAGGAAGCACAAACTGGGAACGAAGAGGAATAAGACTTTTGGTACTTCAAAGCCATACTTCAAGTCTTAGCGAATGCTTGCTCCCTACCGTACTTGTTAGGTAGGGTAGCAGACTGTAAACAAAATTATCCGGATTACCAACTGAGGGGATAGTCTACGCTAGTTAGGAAAGCTGTTTGGACAGGGTTGATCTTAATGCAACCCTCGCAACCAAACACTGCCTCTCTAAGGAACAGGAGATGACACCGTGAGTAGTCTGGGCAAAAAAAGATTAGAAGCTGCTTTGGCGATCGCCTCTTACGCTGTTGGTAGCGGTGCTGCTTCAGCCGCGCCAACTCCGGGCGTGGAAATTCCTAAGCAGTTGATTTTAACTGCTTCTGATATCCTAATGTACACCAATATCTGGAAAATCTATTTTGAGGAAGATTTATCCAGTAAAGGAGTTCTAGAAATGCTGGCAGAGGTGGGTATAGTTGTCGTTGCAGCAACGGGGACAGCTTATATTGTTGCCAAAGGAAGCACAGCTCTATTAAATGAGATTACAGATTGGCTCGGACCAATGGGATGGGGCGTCTCGGCGGCAATATCAGGTTCTTTAACTGGTTTATTTGGAGCTGCGTGGGCATTATATTGCGATCGCCTTTACTTTCAAAAAGAGTCTCAACCCGCTTAACAGTACGTAGCGCCCTCGCGAGGGCAAAAAGATTCAGATTCCCGACTTCTTAAAGAAGTCGGGAATCTTGTTGTTCACGTAGCCGAAGGCAGCCCGTAGGGCTTATGATTTAGGATTGCTATAGTATTGCATGGTGGTTTAATTATCCTTACTTTCTATAGCAATAATTTCTGATGATTAACCGCCGTAAGTTTCTCATAAGTTTAGCCGCTACCTCTTCAGTATTAGCTTCTCCCCCAAAATTGGCAAGAGCAGCGCGTAAACCATTATTAAAACCCAAGCGTTTGCAGCCAGGTTCTGTTGTGGGAATTGTCAGTCCTGCTAGTGCAACATTTGTCCGCGAACAACTTAATATTGTTATCGATGCAGTCAAGGCGTTGGGACTAGTACCCCGGCTCGCACCTCATGTGCTGGAACGCTATGGTTATTTAGGAGGCAAAGATAAAGACCGTGCTGCTGATATTAACCAGTTTTTTAGCGATTCCTCTGTAGCCGCCATTTTACCAATTCGCGGTGGGTGGGGAGCTAGCCGGATTTTGCCTTACTTAGATTACCAGCGCATCCGCCAAAATCCTAAAATTCTGGTTGGTTTCAGTGATATAACAGCTTTAATTCTCGCATTGAATGCTCAGACGAACCTAGTCACATTTCACGGTCCCAATGGACTAAGTTCTTGGAGAACGACGCAAACAGATTATTTTCGCCGCGTTTTGTTTAGCGGTGAAACTGTTACTTTTCAAAACCAAAAAGATGGCGACGATTCTAACCGTTTGATGCAGGTGAAGTACCGGGTACAAACTATTACTTCTGGTAAAGCAAAAGGCAGGCTGATTGGTGGAAATCTATCGGTACTGTCAGCTATTGTCGGTTCTCCTTACTTACCTGATTTCAAAGGTGCAATTCTATTTTTGGAAGATTTGAACGAGAATATTTACCGTATAGACCGTATGATGACTCAGTTGAAAATTGCGGGTATATTTGACAAACTCGCTGGCTTTATTTTTGGACAATGTTCCAATTGTTCGCCTGACGCTGACTACGGCTCTCTCACCCTCGAAGAAGTATTATGGGATCACATCAAACCGCTGGGCATTCCTGCATGGAACGGTGCGATGATTGGTCATATCGAAAATGTGTTGACATTGCCTATTGGTTTAGAGGTGGAAATAGACGCCGATGCTGGGACGATTCGGATGTTAGAACCTGCTGTGCAATAGTAAACCTCTTGCACTAGTCAAATTTATGAAAATGAAACCACAGATTAATATCAAGTCCGCTTAATTACTTATAATTCCTGCCTGACCTCACCCCAACCCTCTCCTTAATAAGGAGAGGGTGCCGTAGGCGGGTGAGGTTTTTCGTTTTTTATAAGTGTTTACCCGGACATGATATAACACAGATAATTCATCTGTGTTCATCTGTGTCCATCTGTGGTTCTAAATATCCATTAATCACACTTCTATAAAACAACCCTTTCCCGCTACCGGGGAAGGGTTAGGAGGAGGAGTTCTGCGGGAATTACTGGTAATCGATAGATTAAAACACACCAACCTTGTCTGTCTTCTCCCAAGGAAGTTCCATATCAACCTTGCCCATATGACCATAGGCTGCTAGTTTTCTGTAAAACCCACCTTTACTCAGTGACGGTAGATATCTCAAGTTGAATTGCTTGATGATTCCTGCAAGCCGGAAATCAAAATACTTCTCAAGAAGTGTTGTAATTTCCTCATCAGAAATTTTGCCTGTCCCAAAAGTTTCTACCTGAATACTGACAGGTCTAGCAAGCCCTATAGAGTAACTTAACTGCACCTCACATTCATCAGCAAGGTTTGCTGCTACCACATTTTTAGCTGCATAACGGGCAGCATAAGCTCCCACTCTATCTATCCTCACTGGGTCTTTCCCACTCAAAGCTGAACCACTGTGCTTTGCATATTCACCATAGGTATCTATGGCATTCTTTCTTCCTGTTAAACCAGAATGAGCTGCAGGACCTCCTTTAATAAAGGGTCCATCAGGATTGATAAATATTCTTGTATTTTCATCTGGTTTAATTTCTTCATTCTCAAAGACAGGTTGAATCACTGTCTCGCGAATATCATCTTGGAGTTGTTTTAAATCAGGTTTTGATGCTTTGTTTTGACTGGCAATGACGGTGAGGCTGTGGATTCTATAAGGTCTGCGATTTCTATATTCAACCCCTACCTGAGTTTTCCCATCCGGGGTAAGATATGAAAGTGTATTTTGCCGTCTGACCTCACTCAGTTGCTTTGCAAGTTTATGTGCCAACCATATTGGCAACGGCATGAGAGAATATGTTTGATTGCAGGCAAAACCAAAGACATTTGCTTGATTCTTGACAGCAATTTTTTCTATCTGTTCGTCAGATAAATTTTTTTCATCAAAAAAACGGTCTTCATCGACACGTAATTCTTTGAGGCTCGTCAAAATACTACAGGTTTTACCATTAAATTCTTTCTGTTCGTAGCCAATATCATCGATAACCTGTCTCGCTATATTGGTGAAATCTACGTTGGCGCTTGGTTCAAATCTTGCTGCAATGAAAACGATGCCTGTAGATACAGCACATTCTGTAACTACTCTGGCAAAGGGATCTTGTTGAAGAAAACGGTCTACAATTGCATCACTAATTTGGTCGCAAAGTTTATCGGGGTGTCCTTCGGTTACGGACTCGGATGTAAACATGAAGTCTTTTTTCATAGTACCTGGCGACTAGAAGTCGCGGCTACACGAACGAAGTCCCTTCGGGTATCTCCTGAGCCTTCGGCACCGCTGCGCCGAACGGAGACGCTGCGCGTTCGCGTTCGCGGAGCGTACGCTTTGCGCTCAGCGTCTCTGAAAGAGATACGCCGATTGCCTAGCTTGGGAGACCCGCCGTAGGCACTGGTCTCACCACCTACGCGGACTGTATCAAGCCTGCGTAGGCAGGTTTTGTTTGTATAGCCTCAGACTGGAAGTCTGAGGATGCAGCAAGATTTTCATCTTGCTTAATATTCTTCGTGCTTTCATTTACCAGCAAAGGTAGCAAAGCACTAGCGGCAATGACAGCGCCATCGACAATATCAATTGGCGCAATCCTCAACAGACTCCTTAGTGGTGGGAAAGCTATAGCCAGCAACTGTAGAGCAAAAGAACCTGCAAGGGCAGCATTTAAGTAGGGATTGTTCGGCAGTTTTTCTTTACTAAATATGCTGTGGTTTTCAGAACGGCAGCTAATTGTATGCAGCAGTTGCCCTGTTGTTAAGCTCATAAATGCAATAGTGTTTGCCTGCGGTCCTATGCCACCATATTTCACGATACCGTAACCATAGGCGGCTAAAGTACTCACAGATAGTGTTGCTGACTCAAAGGCGATTCTTCCATAATCGGAAGTTTTGATAATTGGTTGGTCAGGGTTACGGGGTTGCTGACTTAACACGTCTGGTTCTGGTGCTTCCAAGGCAAGAGCAAGACCTGGGAAGATATCGCTGACCAAATTCAGCCAAAGGAGTTGTATTGCATTCAAGGGTTCGCCTAAACCAACGGCGGTGGCGGTCGTCATCACCATGATTTCGCTTAGGTTTGTAGCAAGCAGGAAGTGAACGGATTTTCTGATGTTGTTGTAGATTGTCCGTCCCCGACTGACGGCAATAATCATGGTTTCCAACTTGTCATCTTCTAGGACAATATCTGCAACCTCACGAGCCACATCGGTTCCCCCTTTGCCCATCGCCACACCAACTTGTGCAGCTTTGAGAGCAGGAGCATCATTGATGCCATCGCCTGTCATGGCAACAACTTTTCCTGCTGCTTGCAAAGCTTGGACGATTTGCAGTTTATTGCTAGGACTGATGCGGGCAAAAACATCTACTTTGTCTGCAAGTGCTGTCAATGCTTCACCAGACAGATTGTTGAGGTTAGTTGAATCGAGAATTTCTAGTTTCTCATCTCTGCTCAACCCTAATTCCTTGGCGATCGCATAAGCAGTTGGGCTTTGATCCCCGGTAATCATCACCGTATCAATGCCAGCTTGATGGAAGCCTGCTATCAACTGTTTGGCTCCCTTTCTGATGGGATCTGCCATCCCCACAAGACCCAGCCATGTCAGGTCTTGTTCATAGTTGTTCCCGTTGCTGGTATCATTAACGTGGCGATAAGCGACCCCAAGCACCCGCAGCGCTTTCCCTGCCATGCGGTCATTTTCAATCTCCATCGCCTCCCTATCTTCTTCTAAGAGAGGCACCACTTCCCCATTTTTCACCCACCATTTGCATATCCGCACAACTTCTCCTGGGCTGCCTTTAACAGCAACAAACTTGTGCTGCTCATGAGTGCCATGTACAGTACTGATGATGTTACGGTTTTCTGAGCGCAGGTTGGTTTGCAACAGTGGGTACTTTTGCCTTAGGTCTGCCACATTCACCCCGGCACTGATAGCCATGTAAATTAAGGCATTCTCTGTTGCCGAACCTTTGGCGGAAAACTCACCATCTTGCTCTTGGTTGACTTGACTTTCGTTGCACAGAACCGATACATGAATCAGCTTTAACAGTTCATCGTAAGCATAGGGGTTGATATCTTCATCCCCGTTGATAAACTGACCGTCAGACACCGTGATGTGTTTACCATCTGTATGTACCTCGACGACTGACATCCGGTTCTCTGTGATGGTTCCGGTTTTATCCATGCAGATTGTCTGCACGGAACCCAAAGCTTCCACAGCACTGAGACTGCGGACGAGGACGTTATTCTTCCTCATATCTTGGATACCCAGCGCTAGGGTTGTGGTGGCGATGGTGGGCAACCCTTCAGGAACCGCAGCCACAGCAAGAGATATGGCTGATTGCAGCATTTGCAGTAAACCATATCCCCGCAGCACTCCGATACCAAAAACTCCACCGCAAATGACCATACCAATCGCAACCAGTTGACTGCCAACCTCGTCGAGTTGTCTTGCTAGGGGGGTTTCTGTTGCCTCCGCCTCGCCAACCAGTTGTTGGATCTTGCCCATTTCTGTATATCCGCCTGTCGCCACAACCGCAGCCAACCCTTGTCCGCCTGTGATTAAAGTCCCCTTATAAGCCATGTTGGTGCGATCGCCCAAGGGGACATCTTCACCAGCCAGGGTTGCAGTTGTTTTGGTAACAGGTATGCTTTCTCCAGTAAGGGCAGACTCATCAATGCTCAAATTATCAGCATCAATCAGTCTGGCATCTGCTGCTAAGTAGCTGCCGGGTTTAAGAACTAAAATATCTCCTATGACAACATCTTCTGTAGGAATTTCTATTTGTCTGCCATTTCTAATCACTAAATTCGATGTTTGTTCGCGACTTCTCAGGGAATGAATGATTCTTTCTGATTGGCTTTCTGTTGTATAACCAATGACGGCATTGAGACCAACAACACCCATAATCACCAAGGCATCAATAAGTCCTCCAGTGAGAACTGAAACCCCAGCAGCAACACCCAGCAAAGCAACCGGCAGAGATTTGAATTGGTTAATTAAGATACTTAAATCAGAGCGAGTTGCTGCTTCAGATAGGACATTAGGACCATATTTATTCAGGTTTTCTGCGGCAGACTCACTTGATAATCCCGATGCTTTTGAGGTGTTTAATGCATCCAGGACGGTGTTAACTTCTATGAGATGCCAGTTTTCTACCCTTTGCTCTTGGGCATTCGCTAGAGGTTTTCTTGATTCTTGTTTTGTTTTGGTCTTGATCTTTGGTAATTTTTTTGCTTGAGTCCCGTTTTGTTTTTGGTAATCTAAAACTATTTCTTCTATCAAAAATGCAATTTTATCATCATTATTCTTACCATTAAATTTGACAAGAATATTGCTAGTTAATGGGTTAGCAGAAACGAAACTAATGTCTGGCTTATTTGAGAGAGAACGTTCAAGGTAACTTTTCAGAGATTCTGAACGGTAAAGTTCATTAACTTTGTATCTGGCTCTCCCTTTTGTAGTATGAATGACTTGAATCACAGAAAGTAATGCTCCTATAATGCCTGCCCCTGAAAAAATTTTCATCAGTCAATAGTTCAAAAGTCTTGATTATGGACTATTGACTAATGACTATTCTTCTTGTAATTACGATTGGTCTCCATCGTTGAATTTTAGAAAAGTGTCGAAGGCATACCAAGTCAAAGTGTACCAGGGAATTTCATCAATTTGCAGCCCTTTAGTAAGCAACTGTCGGATGGCAAGGGCACTTAATCCTAGAGGTAGCAGCAACCGCAAATCAACAAAACCATTGGTTATTCTTGCAACATCCGCGTTTACATCAGATACCACATGCATTAAGTCCTTAGCTACCTCGGATTTCCCATTTGTAGAATAGTTTTGGGCAGTTTGAGAGCTAAATTGTCCCTGCTTCTGTTTTATCAGGTCAGTATTTACCTCTGCAGCTAGATTTTCAATAACTTCTCCAGCTTCTGCCACTGCTTCTTTGCACCTCTGTGAAAGTGCAATTCCCTCTTTGATAGCTGCTTGGACTGTAGGTTGTTTCACTGCTGCTGCAACAGGAAGAATAACAGGTGCAGCAACAAACGCTGTGATACCCTCGACAATTTCAGGTATATTAAGTGTTTCCAAGTCGAATGTAGATGCCATCTGAGAATTTCCTCTGGAAGCAGACAATATAGAAGCGTAGTGAAACGGCTTTATCAACGCATCAATCTAAAGTTACAGAGGCAAAATTGAAGCGATCGCTACACGCCCTCACCCTCAACTCGTTTTTTATAAGGAATACACGAGTAAATCTATACAATTTGGAAACCGATATTAACGGCAATTCTATCAAAAGATAGAAGCTGATAATTAATATATTTTAAGAATTAAGCATAAAACAACAAACGCGCGGAACCTTATGCAAGCTCATAGCCCCACTATTTTTAATAAAATAGTGGGGCTTCTACTGTAGAGACAATGAATTAGAGACAATGAATTCTCACAGGTGAGCAACCAAAGCCCTAGCTTCGTTCATAGAAGAATCTGATTGTGCAAACTTCTTAAGTTCCTCTCTTAATTCAGTCGGGAGGTAACTTAAAGCGCTACCTTGCCATCCTCTTGTTACTTGATATTCTAGATTTCCGCAGTACACATCTCCTTTGTGAATATGCCATCCCCAGGTTGCTGGGATCACGTCATATCCAGCCAGAGTTTGAGTCAGGTATCGTGTAATTTGCTCAAGGTTTTGTCGAGTTTTCATAGCTGTTTAGAAATTGAACTTTTTTTGTAGAAACAACACAAATGAAGTATAAGGGCGCAAAATTAGCTAACCGTTTGCTTGGGAATTTACTAATGACCTTTACAGTCTTGGTAACGGCAAACGCAGTCAATACCAAAAAATGCGCTCATTGTCGGTAGCAGCAGAAGGTCTTTGTTAGTAGCGTTGGTCTAGATTGCCAACATTTATTTAACAAATCTCAACGTTGCTTTATACTTTGATAGTAGTTACTCTCGACACTAAAGTTACCTGCCCATAGGTTTAACCTGCACGCAATCTAAAGGACGATTAGTATGCTAAAAAAGCAATTGCATCTCATCCAGATGAGGGGTAAGATAAGCAGAATGTCACCACCCGTTAGTAATAGGTGAATATTGCTATCTGCCCTTCGCTATCGCTTGCGTTGGAGTTTTTTTCAGCCGTTAATGACAACCTGAAGAAATGAGTTTGCCTTCTTCAAAGTACCGCTCATAGAAGCTTCACACCCTAACTACACGTTGATTTAACATGAACCACTCCGCCAGATATATGAGACAAAGTTTCAAACAGAGGTAACGTATGCATTAAGGTAGAAACATTCGCAAGTTAAAACAAGACAAGCGAGTGCATCGTGATCAGGCACAACAGTGGCATGTATCCAGAATTTACGCGGCGGCATCTACTTGGCATTTGGATCGCAGGCGTCACTGCGGCGATTTCCTCACCAGCATATGCTATTAAGCGCAAATCGGGGAGTATATCGATGACAACAGACGAGCAACACAGACAGGCAAACGCTTTTGGACGCTTACTTGCACGACCGACGCCGCAGTCCGTAGGAGGCGTTGTACCACTCGGTCTGCAATCACTAGGACTAGATGCCAAGCGCGACGGTCTCCTCTACGTGCCTGAAAGCTACCAAGCATCAAAACCTGCACCGTTGGTGTTGATGCTACATGGCGCTGGCGGTAATGCACAAGGTGGTCTAACTCCATTCCTAGAACTTGCTGATGCAGCTGGGGTTATCCTGCTTGCACCGTCATCTCGTCGCCAAACATGGGATATGCTGTTCGGACAGTACGGTCCTGATATCACTTTTATCGACTCTGCGTTAGCAATCACGATGAGCCGCTACGCCATAGATGAGACACGCATTGCTGTTGAGGGCTTCTCTGATGGTGCCTCCTACGCACTTAGTATCGGTATCACGAATGGCGACTTGTTCACCCATATCATAGCGTTTTCACCAGGGTTTATGGCACCGGCTTTGCAGCAAGGCAAGCCGCGCATCTTCATTTCACATGGTAAGTCGGACACTGTTCTGCCAATCAATCGATGCAGCCGCAAGATTGTGCCGCAGCTACAAAATGTTAGCTACGAGGTGTTATATCAGGAGTTCAACGGTTCCCACACAGTCCCCCCAAATATTGCACAGTCTGCACTGACCTGGTTTACTGCTAGGCAGGATTGACGTTTCCCCGGCTTTTTGTCCAAATAAGGGAGTACCAAAAAATAAATTATCCATTATGTAGGGTGGGTTAGACGCACGACAGTTGAGGTTTTACATGCAGGACTTGCATTGCGGCGTAACCCACCATTGTTTGTGTCACTACAAATTGGATATTTTTTTAATTGGAAGTCCCTAAATGCAAGCGTTGTTTCGATAGCCCGGGGATTTTTGGTTTACTGACATCTAGCACCAATAAAAATTGATGCTTGTTAATACTCAGTACTAAGCCTGAAGCCCTTATTTAACCGATAAAAGCTCAGAAAAGTGATGTAACTTTCTTGCGCTGCTTTTGACTCACCCCTGGGTTATACGGATAGGTGCAAGATCTGAGTTTACTGACTCGCCTTAAAACTGTAGGCTTTCGCCAATTGCCCAAAAAGACTTTTTTATAAAAAAGCCAATACTAGCAAGCATCCTAGCAATTTTTCTCTTGCAAAATTTAATGAGCGATCGCGCTAAGAAGTGCATAAGTCAAATTCATCGACATTTACTAAGGATTAGAAGGAGAGCAAAGCAAGCTAAACCTTCAAATCCAACAATTTCTTAATCAATATTAGGAGCCAAACATATGACAACATACGACCCTAATTACTCTCCACAACCTTGCGAATTCACAATCCCTATCAAATTGAACGTACCCATCGAAATCGAGCCAAAACTATTGGTAAGAGCCCCCGGAACTGTTAGACAAAAAGTTCCTGTCTATCTCGAACCCGATATCTACCTCGAACCAGAAGTGCAAGCACAACCACCTGTGTGTACTTTAAAGAATGGCTACAACTAAAGAATACTCACAAGAGCAACTAGTAGCGCAACAATCATAAGCAAGATAGGCACTTACTGAGTGCATAAATCAAATTCAGCGACATTTATTACCAATTAGAAGGAGAGCAAAGCAAGCTGAACCTTCAAATCCAACAATTTCTTAATCAATATTAGGAGCCAAACATATGACAACATACGACCCTAAGTACTCTCCACAACCTTGCGAATTCACAATCCCTATCAAATTGAACGTACCCATCGAAATCGAGCCAAAACTATTGGTAAGAGCCCCCGGAACTGTTAGACAAAAAGTTCCTGTCTATCTCGAACCCGATATCTACCTTGAACCAGAAGTGCAAGCACAACCACCTGTGTGTACTTTAAAGAATGGGTACAACAAAGAATACTCACAAGAGCAAATAGTAGTACAACAATCATAAGCAAGATAGGCAATTATTGGATGCTATGATTCATCTTAGCTTCTGATTTTTACTCACACTTTGCCAGTTTTAGGAAGCCTTTAACTACCCTAAATTCCGTGGTGGGCTTCCCATCCTCTTTTTTTGTCCCAAGTTTTTAAGCTGTTGCACATTTAATTTGCACGTTATTTTTTTATGACCTTTATTAGTCATTTGTTCTTTGTCCTTTGTTTGTACTAATAAGTATGACCAAGAAAGAACAAAGGTGTCAGTCGCTACTGAGCCAGTTCGGGGTGAATGTGCGACTCGCGGATAAGTAGAGGGTACTTACCGCCCCCACCAAATCTTCAATTTGGTGGTGCTTCTAGGTGATGGGTTCAAGCCCTGACGGAGAATGCATTCTGACTCCTGCATTCTGAACGCGAGTGCGTGTCCGCAGGACATATTCTGACTTGTTCTTTTGACGGCTTTCCAAACCCAGGTTTACATGACTAATGACTAATGACTAAGGAGAAATCTCATAAAAAAATATGCATTTTAAATGTTTGTTAGCTGAGTACGAAAGTTTAGCATTGGTTGAAAGTTATGTCTGCTCTCCCCGATCCAACTTGCCATTCACAAAAACGCAAAATTCAAATTATATTAAAAGTACCTATCGACATTGAACTAGATGTGTTAGGGATGCCGCCTACACATGAGCGCCAACTTGAGGTTCAAGAATTGTTGAAGTTGATTGAAGATTCTGGTGCGATCGCTATTAGTAATGTAGGTCAAGCTGAGCTTAGTGACAATATCCAGGTTTCATCAAATCAACTTGAAAGTGATCGGTCGGAAAGTTGCCAGATTGTTTCCACTGTTACCCAAATCCAAAAGCAGCAAGATTGCGCAGAAAATCATCAAGAAGACACAACAGTAAAGAGTCAATCCATAGATTCTTTTACTCATATTCAAGATACGCAAGACAAGTCAAAAAATCATCAAGAAGACACAATAGTAGAGTATGAAATCATAAATACCTTGTTGCTTGAGCAAGGTTTTGCAGTGATTCCACCACTGAAACCGCAATTAAAGAAAAGACTTACAAAACGCGTATTGGACTCACTTAACGATGGTTTAGCCTTTGCTGTTAACACTGTAGGAACAATCACGTTTATGGGCAAACTTGCTAACTATAGCTGGGAATAACACAACGCCCAATCGGAAAACATAATAAACAAGAGTGCAAAAGCCAATATTTTTGAAAATAAACCACAAATTAACCACAGATACACACAGATAAATAACTAGTTTTCATCTGTGTGCATCTGTGGTTTTGTCTATTTTAAAATAATATTACAAGAAGTCTAATAATTGCTAAATTATAGCCCTAGTATTAAACTAGGGCTAATTTGATATCTACACATTGTCGGATTGATTAAGCGGGCAGGAAGCCCGGCACCCAATCAAGGGTAGTTAAAGGCTTCCCAGAACTCGCAACTTCTGAGCAATCAGCAATTAAGATGAATTTTGGCATCTAATAATTGCCTATCTTCGTTATGATTGTTGTACTACTGGTTGCTCTTGTGAGTATTCTTTGCTGTACCCATTCTTTAAAGTACACACGGGTGGTTGTGCTTGCACTTCTGGTTCGAGGTAGATATCGGGTTCGAGATATACAGGAACTTTTTGTCTAACAGTTCCGGGGGCTCTTACCAATAGTTTTGGCTCGATTTCGATGGGTATGTTCAATTTGATAGGGATTGTGAATTCGCAAGGATTTGGAGAGTAATTAGGGTCGTATGTCGTCATATGTTTGGCTCCTAAGATTGATGAAGAAATTGTTGGATTTGAAGGTTCAGCTTGTTTGCTCTCCTTCTAATTCTTAGTAGATGTCGGTGAAATGAACTTATGCACAAATGGTACGACGCTTGCGAGCGCATTCACCCCATTTATCTTGCTCTCAGTTGCTCTCAGTTGATTGTGGTGACTGGTAATTCTTGATTTGGATAAGTTTCAAGGTAATTTAGAATTCATTTACAAAGAAAACATTAAATTGAAGTAGGGTGCCTTAACTCAACCATCTATAATTTGACGAATTTATCGAATTGTGGCACCCTTTGAAAAACCATAACTGGGTTGTTGGAAAAAGCTTGTGAAGAACATTTTCACGATGGTAGCGTCTTAAATTACTGATATAGTAGCTGGCGAAAGCGATATTGCGGCTTGTCAAACGCAGACGCTCGTACACGTCCCTAGGGTTGTGTACCCGTTCGTTAGGGTTGTCGATTTGCTGTGGGAATCAATTCCCTACGTAGCGAAGCGCAAGTCCTCGCGCTAAGGACTAAAAACCTGAAAAAACAGACGGGTATGAAACCTACGGAAACCTGCATCTGCAGGTTTTGTTTGTTTAGTCGCTCTGAAAAAATCGCCAGTAAATTTCAAAAAAATGCTCTAGAAGCTGATTTAGGAGTTGAACGGATCTTGTTGATAATGAAGCGCTCGCTATCTATACTGACTCTTTGCTCTACTTTTGTCTCTCTTATTGCACCATACGCTGTTATCGCTGCACCACCCAGAACACCAGACAAAACAGTCAATTGTGACATCTTGGTTGTGGGTGGAGGACTTTCTGGTGCCGCTACGGCTTATGAAGCATTACTTGCAGGGCAAACAGTTTGTTTTACGGAAATTACGGATTGGCTGGGAGGACAAATTTCTTCGCAAGGGACTTCTGCACTTGATGAACGACCAACACAGCGTAGCAAATTATACTATTCTCGTGGATACCTAGAATTGCGAAACCGGATTGAGCGCAAATACCGTGGCAACCGCAACCCTGGTGATTGTTGGGTAAGCGATTCCTGCTTTCTCCCCCGCGATGGTCATGAAATCTTGACTTCGATGCTTAAAGATGCGGAAAAAAAGGGCAAAGGAAAGTTGCAATGGTTCCCAAACACGGTGATTAAGGAGTTGGAATATAGTGGCGACGGAAAAATCATTAGTAGTGCGATCGCCATCCAACATCAACCAGCCAAAGGCGCACCACCTCTCAACACCTTTCCTTTATCTCAAACCATCGAAGACGCTTACACCTACGAAAACTCTTCTCGCTTTACCAAAACCATTGTCCGCTTTGCCCCCAAGCAAACCAAAGGCAAAACTTCAGGTAATGCCCCGAACTGGTATGTTGTAGACACTTCGGAAACCGGGGAAATTATCGGTTTGGCTGATGTTCCTTACAGATTGGGTATTGATGCTCGTTCTTACTTAGAGCCTTCTTCTTCCAGTACTCAAAACGATCCTTTCTGTACCCAAGGTTTTACCTACACCTTTGCAATGGAGGCTACCAAGGACCCGCAACCCCAAACAATGCCTCCATTTTATTCGCAGTATGCGCCATATTATAGCTATGAATTGAAGCGATTGGCAAGCTTTCCCCTAGTTTTTACCTACCGTCGCATTTGGAGTCCCGACAAAGGACAACCAATGGAATTCGGTGGTGTCAAGTTTACAGGTCCGACACCCGGGGACATCTCGATGCAAAACTGGACTTGGGGCAATGATTACCGTCCGGGAACCTCTGCCGATAACTTAATCTTCAATCGTCAGCAGTTACAAGCTTCTGGGCAATTGAAACCAGGAGGTTGGATGGGCGGACTGCGGACAGAAGCCTTACGCAAAGGTGAGGAAATCTCTTTGGGGTACTATTACTGGTTGACAGCTGGGAATACAGATTCCCAATTGGGGGATAGTGTAAAGCAGCCAGAACCAAATCACCGCTTTTTATCAGGGCTAGATTCCCCGATGGGGACAGCGCATGGTTTGTCGAAACATCCCTATATGCGGGAAGGACGACGCATTATTGGACGCCCCAGCTGGGGACAACCCGAAGGCTTTTCTATTTGGGAAATTGATATTTCTCGTCGCAACTATGATGACGAGTATTATCGCAAGACATTACCGCAAGATATGTATCGCCGCCTGAAAGCATCACTGTCTGGTTTAGAAGCAGCATCGGTACTCTCAGGTCAAAAACCTGCGGAAAATGTAGCGCGGCGGACTCGTTCTACAATCTTCCCCGATGCTGTGGGTATCGGTCACTACGCCATAGACTTCCATCCTTGCATGACCAAAAGCCCCCCGGAAGCACCTGGAAATACGGAACGTCCAGGCGAAAGGCGTGGTGCTGGGCAAGCTTATCCCTTCCAAATCGCACTCAGGGCGATGATTCCCCAGAAAATCGACAATTTGCTCGTCGGTGGGAAAAGCATTGCCACCAGTCACATTGCCGCAGCAGCTTACAGAGTCCACTCGTTTGAATGGTCTGCTGGTGCAGCTGCTGGAACGACAGCGGCTTTTGCCTTGAAAAATGGCATCGCACCTTACCAACTGGTAGATAAATTGCCGTTACCAGAACCGCGACTACAAAACCTCAAACAGTTGTTAGAGCAAAATGGCAACCCCACCGCCTTCCCTGATACTTCGATTTTTAACCAAAATTGGGATGATTGGAAATAATGATTAAGAAGAACACAGAACTCAGTCGTCAGAATACATCGCCATACCTAAAATAACGCGGGAGGCAGATAGCCCCGAAGTACCTGGGTCAAGAAATTAAATGAATTGACCCAGGTACGTCATTTATGTCGGGGTGGAATGCCGACACGGTGCGTTTACGAGCCTTGAAGACTTCTTGCCCAAGATTCTATGAATTCGCTAATACTAATATTCTTTCATCATTGATACCGACAACGAAGTTATCAGATATGGTCTTTCTTGCCACGTCAAGTACTGTCGTCTTATCCGTCGCGAACTCAATGGTAAGCGTAGATGGTTTGTACAACTTGTCCTAGAAGGTACACCTTATCAAAAGCCACAGAACTATGTTTCTGATGGGTTAATTGGGCTTGACCTTAATGTTTCCAATATCGCAGTCGTTGCTGATAATCATGCTGATTTGTTGCCTTTTGCAGACAAAGTTCCTACTTTCAGCAAGCAAATAACTAAACTGCAACGCAAGATGCAGCGTTCACAACGTGCCAACAATCCTGAAAACTTTGAACTGGATTTTCAAGCGCGTAGGGGACGTAAAACTGTTACCAAAAAAGGGAAGTCCAAAAAAGGTAAACGCCAATGGAAGAAATCTAGTAACTATCGCAAAGCTGCACAAAAGAAACGTGAACTAGAACGCCGTAAAGCGGCTTACGCTAAGTCTCAAAATCGCCGTGTTGTTAACGAAATTTTGAGGCATGGAAAGGATATCAAGACTGAAAATGTCAGTGTGAAGGGATGGCAGAAACGATATGGTAAAGCCATAGCTGCCAAATCCCCAGGGTTTGTCCAATCAGAACTGAAGCGCAAAGCTGAGAACGCTGGCGGTTCATTCACAAAGTTCTCTACTCAAAAGACAGCGCTATCTCAAACTCCTAAACGACGGTAGCCGCATCAAGAAACCACTGTCAAGAGCGAGTTCACCGGGATGTCACGGGTATTCCTGAGCATCACAGGGACTTGTTTAGCGCTTTTTTGAGTAGGTCAGTCAATCAGGATATGTTGTCATTGCGGGATGTTCTTAACGAGTATCCGGGGCTGGAACCAGTCTTATTGGAGGCGTGGCAACGTCATTTAACTCGCAATTCCCGTAGGCGCGTCCGCTCTTCAGGCTGTCTGATTCACCCGACTAGCGAGTCTCCAGTAAGCCACTAATCACTGACCATGACGCTGCTGAGAGCGAAAAGTCAGTCCTTGGATGTGGCGTGAATCCGCGTCTATGAGCGAGCGCGGAGGGTTCAACCTTGCGGGAATTCAAAATTCAACTTAGGCAAATTCAAAAATTTTTTGAATTTGGAATTGATAATGCATGAATTTCAGCGTAAGCGCACATTAAACCTCTTGCAACAATAAAGTTCTTGTAGGAGGGAGAACTCAGAACTCAAGAATTCTTCTGTATTCTGGGTTCTGTGTTCTGCGCAGCGGCGTAGACGCGTCCCTTGCGCGTGTCCCCTTGGGACTCAGCGGCTTGTCGTCAGACATCGCTACAGTAATGACTGCATGCAAGAACTCTATTAGACTGTTGACTTTTAACTCTTGACTTTTTTAACTCTTGACTCTTGACTATGGACTAAACTAGTTAATCGTAGTGTAGTTTGGTTAAGCTTTTTGGCTAAGTATTTTATGGTTACCAGACTTTCAGCAGCTGTTTACGGAATGGCAACAGCACCAACTATAGCTCCTGAACGATCTACTCAAGCAACGCGCAAGTTATATCCGAATTATAAAGTGATTGTATTAAATGACGATTTTAATACATTCGAGCATGTTCACAATTGTTTGGTAAAGTATATTCCAGGTATGACTAGCGATCGCGCTTGGGAACTTACCAACCAGGTACATTACGAAGGTCAAGCAATTGTCTGGATCGGTCCCCAAGAACCTGCTGAATTGTACCACCAGCAGCTGCATCGAGCCGGTTTGACTATGGCTCCTTTGGAAGCAGCATAATAGTAGAAAAATAAATATAATGACAAAACCCACTGAGGGCAGACTTGTTTGGAATCACTCGACCCATATTAGTGGTCTTATCCCAGTTCTTGAACGTTTAATACGCCAAGATGGGATTCAAACCGTTACACCAGGACAGCTTGGGCGAGTGAAAGGTCACTGCCCTCATTTACAATTGCGAGTATCTGTACCAATTCGGGGTGGCTTTAAGGTGATCGCCCGCCACGGGAAAACAGTGCAAGAGGTGTTTATCCTGACAAATTTGGATCAGAATCAACTCCAAGAGGCGATCGCGATCGCCATGAAAAAGTAATCAGTCTTTTGAAAGAAGTCAGGACACAGAACTCACAATTCAAACAGCATTTGGCGAGTGTTGGTGTATCCATTCTATACAGCTTCATTACTGCTAGCAGTATAAATCTATTTTGATTTCTGAGTTCTGTATTCTGAGTCCTATTCATTAATCTTCAACATGACGCACTGCCAATTTATGAAGCGGCAGACTAACGATGCAAGAAAATGTTAAGAAATATGACAGTGCTGCAGTTATCCTTAAGCTCATCATTATAGTTTCCCAGTCGGGTAAAACTATTTTTTGGATAGCAAAAGCAACACAGTAAACTAGCCAGTAAGAAAAGCTCATCCTAAACAGAATTCGCTCTGTTTCTTCCGCTTCATCCTTTTGCTGCTTGCGCTCCCATAGTAACAATAGACCAGTAATACAAGCTATGAAAGAAAGAAGCACAAAAAAATCGTGACAAACTAAATTTACTGAACTCATGGGTTTCTATCCCAAAAATTTTCTATTTCTATTGGAGATCAGTCTAAAGGAATAATCTTTTGGAATAAGCAAATAGTTACAAACTGAAATAGAGACTCCTATTTTTGTAAAAAAGTGCAAAGAAGTTATAAGTTAACAGTTACCAGTTACCAGTTATCAGTTATCAGTTATCAGTTTCATCCGAAAGGGGAAACACCCCACCAAGAGCACAGAAAGCGTTGGTGTCAGTACAACCACACCAGCCCGCTGCCGTCACTGTTCACTGTTCACTGTTCACTGTTCACTGTTCACTGTTTTAACAACCCTGGGTTTCACAAGCACCAATACTCACCCAGCTACTTGAACCATCTGCCCAATGTTCTTTTTTCCAAATGGGGGCGTTGTGCTTGAGAGTATCAATCGCATAGCGACAAGCTTCAAACGCTTCGGAACGATGGGGACAACCCACCGCGACTAAAACGCTGATTTCACCAACTTGCAAGCGCCCAATGCGATGATAAATGACCACGCGAGTCACAATAGACCATTTTTGACGAATTTCAGCGGCAATTTGATAAAACACCTGCATTGCCATCGGTTCGTAAGCTTGATATTCTAGGGCTACGACAGGTTTACCATCTGTTTGGTTGCGAACCATTCCACTCATGACCACAATTGCGCCGTTTGCTGGGTCATCTGCTTTGGCATAAACATCCTCAACAGACAATGGCGCAAAGCTAATGGCAAAGCTATCTTCAGGTTTCGGTTTTATAGAAGCAGCTGAAGCTGTCAAACCCAAGTTCATCTTAATGATTTTGATCCCTCATAGGGATTTATACACTCACCGCGTCACCATTCTACATCAATTTACAAACAAGTCTGTTGAGAATATTTCTGTAAAGGGGATTGGGGATTAGGGATTGGGGTAGTGGTATATCAAACGAAAAATTGTGTCCGGGGAAATATTGCCGCTCCCCAAGTCGGGAGCATTTCCCCCACTAACGAGTACGTGTGGTGGGGAGGACAGTGACCTCACCAGTTGATCTCGTTTTCATAGTCTATTGATGCAAAATGATTACGTACAAACGGACTTTTTCCGCTTTTTTCTAAAGAATTTTTCGCTTAATTCCTAAAAACTATTATCAATATCTACTTACGCTGGCAGAAAACCTACGCAATAATACGGAAATTAGCAAAAAATTGTCATCCTCCTTTAGACATATTACTATAATGAAGTCACAAAGTCACTATCGGATTCTTCAAACGAATCCGATAGTGACTGAGTCGAGCTATCAAGTGCAGCAAGCACTGATTTGACTAAGAGGTAAGTTCTCACTTAGAGCTACTACTTGGAAGTAGTCTGAGAGTGCCGTACCTCTAGTTATTAGAACTAAAAAAGTAAATGTATACGGAAAAAAGCAAACAAACTTACAGTAGGCAGTGTTCAAAAATCAGCCACTTTGAAACTTTTGCATTTTGAAGAATCTGGAGAACCGTGTATCACATCAGGGCAAGCAATAATTCAATTCTTATAGGAAAAGATATAATGAACCCTTTATTGTCTAACAATGAAGTCGCGAGGCTTGAGGCTCTCCACCAGTATCAGATTCTAAACACATCACCAGAACAAACATTTGACGATTTGGCATTCTTAGCCGCCCAGATTTGCGGTACACCGATCGCATTAATAAATTTGATAGACGCTAACCGTCAGTGGTTCAAAGCCAAAGTGGGGTTAGATGTAGAAGAAATGCCCCGAGATATCGGGTTCTGTCCCCTTTCTATTCATCAACACGATGTTTTGATTATTCCTGACACCTTAGCTGATAAACGGTTTGCCACCAATCCGGTAGTCACTTCTGCCCCCTACGTAAGATTTTACGCCGGAGTACCTTTAATCACACCAGAGGGACAGGCGATCGGGACGATATGTGTCGTTGATCGCGTACCGCGCCTCATCCAACCAGAACAGGTGGAGTCACTGAAAGCCATTAGCCGCCTAATTATCAAAAAACTGGAGTTACGCCGCAATTTAACTCAAGTCGCTAGGATCAAAACAGAGTACCAGCAAGCACAAGAAGCACTGCGGCAAAGCGAATTCACCCTCCGCAGCTTTTTTGACAGTGCGCCGATGATGATGGGGATAGTCGAACTATTAGATAATAATGATATCCTCCATATTTCTGATAATGCTGCCACAGCAAAATTTTTTGGGCTAGCCCCAGGAGCAATGCGAAATCGCCTTGCTAGTGACATCGGTTTGTCACCAGATTATGTGCGCGACTGGATTGATTATTTTCGTCAGGCAGAAACCCTGCAAGAACCCATAAGCTTTGAACATCTTCACAATGGTTTAGCACAGCAGAGGTGGCTAAGAGCCACAGTTTCGGCAATTGGAGAAAGTTCAGTGAACCGTCCGCGATTTGCCTACATCGTTGAGGATATTACTGAACGCAAACAGGCAGAAGAAGAATTGCGTTGGAAAGAAGCGCTTTTGCGCTCAATGACTGGTGTTTCTCCACTAGCATTTTACGTTGTTGATCACCGTACGAGTGACATTCTCTATGTCAATGAACGCTTTTGTGAAATTTGGGGCATTCAACACCTGAAACAGCAAATTGACAGCGGCAAATTGAAACATCAGGATGTTATAAACAAATGCTGCCAATTTACAGAAGTTTCTCCTTTCATCTCCTGTCAACCCACTCCAAGTGAAACCTGCATATGTGAGGACGAAATTTTATTGAATGATGGTCGCACTATCAGGCGTTTTTCCAGACGCATTCAAGATGAAAACGACCAATATTTTGCACGGTTATATATTTTTGAAGATATCACCATACGTAAACAGGCAGAACAGCAAATCCGCGAACGAGCAGCTTTGCTTGATATAGCTACAGACGCAATTATTTTACGTGATTTAAATAATCAAATTTTACTATGGAATAAAAGTGCTGAGAACCTTTACGGATGGAAGGCTCAAGAGGCTCTTGGTAAGAATGCTTCAGAAATTTTAGATAACGAAACGTTGTCGCTACACTGCGAGATTTACAAAAGTGTTTTAGAGGCTGGCTCATGGCAGGGTGAGTTGCAGAAAATCACGAAATCTGGCAAAGAAATTATTGTTCAAAGTCGTTGGACGCTAGTACGCGATGAGCATTGTCAACCAAAATCAATCCTGATTGTTGATACTGATATCACACAGAAAAAGCAACTAGAAAAGCAATTTTTACGCAATCAGCGCATGGAGAGTATAGGCACGCTTGCGAGTGGCATTGCTCACGATTTGAACAATGTGCTATCTCCAATTTTGATGTCGGTACAAATGCTGAAAGCAAAATCTGCTGATGAACGCAGTATACAAATGCTAACGCTCGCCGAAAATAATGCCAAACGCGGTGCAAATTTAGTGAAACAGGTGCTGTCATTTGCCAGGGGAATTGAAGGCGAACATACTATCCTTCAACTGAAGCACTTGATTTCAGAAATGAACCAAATTGTTGAACAAACTTTTCCGAAATCGATAGCCATCCAAACGGAAATTCAATCAAATTTATTACCTGTGTGTGGTGATAGTACCCAACTGCATCAAGTACTGATGAATTTATGTCTCAATGCTCGTGATGCTATGAACGATGGCGGAACTTTAAAAATTGCTGCCAAGAATGTTTTGATTGATGAAAATTTTGCCAAAATGCATCTAGATGCTAAAGTAGGTTCTTACATTGTCTTAACAGTTTCGGATACGGGAGTTGGCATTTCTAACGAACAATTAGATAGAATTTTTGAACCATTTTTCACAACGAAAGAGTTTGGTAAGGGAACCGGGCTGGGACTGTCAACAGTCATGGGCATTATTAAAGGTCATGGTGGGTTCGTCACGGTGTCTAGTCACATAGGCAAAGGCACAAAATTTAAAGTGTACCTGCCAGCAGTCAAGACAACAGCAGGGACGCAGTTTCTGGAAGACCTAGAAATGCCGACAGGTTACGGAGAATGGATTTTGGTTGTAGATGACGAACCTGCTGTCCGAGAAATTACCAAAGCTTCTTTAGAAAATAATAATTATAAAGTAATGACCGCTAGTAATGGCATAGAAGCAGTCGCACTCTACGCCCAGCATAAAGATAAAATTACTGCGGCAATTATCGATATGATGATGCCAGATATGGATGGAGTCACTACCATCAGCACATTACACAAAATGAACCCTCTGCTGCGTATCGTTGCTGTGAGTGGACTCGCGACAAGCGAACAAGTGCCACTAAATCAAGCCTCTAACCTAATAGCATTTTTACCTAAGCCATATACGGCACAGGAGTTACTAAAAACTTTGCGCTCACTTATTTCTAATAATTAGTAAAAGTTAGGATTGGAAGTAGGGGAAGCAGCCAGGGTTCACTTTCGTTTTGCAAACCTTAGATGAGGGAGAATAACAGATAACAAATAACAAATAACAAATAACAAATGACTAATTTGATTCTGGTTGTAGACGACGACGCTTTCACACGGTTACAACTACGGAGTTTGCTACAAAAAGAAGGGTATCAAATAGCAGAGGCAATCAATGGCGAGCAAGCATTAAATGTGTATCTAAAGATACAATCAGATATAATTTTGCTGGATGCCCTGATGCCGATGATGGATGGGTTTACCTGCTGCACTCAATTGCAAAAACTGCCTGGTGGCGCGGAAACACCTGTGTTGATGATTACCGCTCTTGATGACGACGCATCCGTGGAGCGGGCGTTTGCTGCTGGTGCCACTGATTACATTACCAAACCAATGAACTGGCAAGTCTTGCGTCAAAGAGTGCGTCGTCTTTTGGAAGCTCGTCACGCCATGCAGAAATTGCGACAGCAAACCCAGCAGGCGCAGAGTCGCGAAGCGCAACTTAGAATGGCGTTGGAAGCAGCCAGCATGAGTACCTGGGACTGGGATATCCTGAATGACAAATTGACTTGGTCGGATAACCTCAAAGCACTCTTTCGTTTGGAAAGTGCCTCCTATGAAGCTTTTCTTGAACGCGTTTATCCCCAAGACCGAGATTTTGTCAACAATTCGGTGGTACAAACTCTCAAGGAAGGGGCAGAGTACGACATCGAATTTCGTGTTGTTTCTCATGAAGGTTATATTTATTGGTTGGTAAGCAAAGGTGTTGTCTTTCGCGACTCATCTGGCATAGCGCTGCGGATGACTGGGGTAACTATGGACATCACCAAGCGCAAACGAGCGGAAGAGGCGTTAGAAGTTTATGCCAACCGACAGGCACTTGTCGCAGAACTCAGTCAACTGGCACTAGCTGGTCTAGACTTAACCACGCTGATGCACGAAACTGTCAGCCTCGTTGCTCAAAGCCTTAAGGTTGAGTATTGCAAGGTTTTGGAACTCCAAAGCGATGGTGACACGTTCTTGCTACGGGCTGGAGTGGGTTGGCAGCCAGGGCTTGTAGGATATGCAACAGTGAGCGCTGGAAAGGATTCCCAAGCTGGCTATACCCTGCTTTCTAACGAACCAATAGTGGTGACAGACTTCCGCACAGAAACTCGCTTCAGTCAACCACAACAGCTATGTGACGATCAACTGGTCAGTGGTCTGTCGGTAGTCATTCATGGTAAAGAGCGTCCTTTTGGTGTCTTAGAGGCAGACACAACCAAACAGCGTACCTTCAGCAGAGATGAGATTTACTTCTTGCAGGCAGTTGCCAATGTGCTGGCTACAGCCATTGAACGTTTGAAAGTCGAAGATGCCCTTAGAGAAAGTGAGCAACGTTGGCAGTTGGCTTTGCGGGGCAATAATGATGGCATTTGGGACTGGAACGTGAAAACTAATGAAGTGTTTTTCTCGACTCGCTCGAAGGAAATGCTCGGTTATTCTGAGCATGAGATTGCCAGTCATTTAGATGAATGGACAAGCCGGGTGCATCCAAATGATATAACCAGGGTAACACGAGTCATTCAAGACCACTTTGCTCGGAAAACTCCGTTTTACATGAGTGAGTATAGAGCCCGATGTAAGGATGGTAGCTATAAATGGATTTTGGATCGGGGTCAAGCACTGTGGGATTCGCAAGATACAGTAGTGCGGATGGCTGGCTCCCATACAGATATTACTGAGCGCAAGTTGGCAGAGGAAAAACTGCAAGAAAGCGAAGAACGTTTTCAGATACTCGCTCGTGCTACTAATGATGCTGTCTGGGATTGGGATTTAGTCACGGATAAGGTGTGGTGGAATGACAGCGTACAGAGTCTGTTTGGTTACTCACCAGAGTCCGTCAACAGCGAAGCCGTTTGGTGGTATGAGCGTATACACTCAGACGATCGCCAGAGGATTGTTTCTGACATTCATGCTGTAATCAACAGCAATCAACAATTCTGGTCGAATGAATACCGCTTTCGCCGTGCAGACGGTTCTTATGCCTACATTTTTGATCGCGGTTATGTTGTTCATGACAACATAGGCAAGCCCGTACGGATGATTGGGGCAATGATGGACATTTCTGAACGCAAGCGGGTTCAAGAAGAGTTACAGCGCCAGAACTTGCGATCGCAATTGTTTGCTGATATAACCTTAAAAATTCGTCAGTCCTTACAAATTGATGAAATTCTGCAAACCACGGTCACAGAGGTACAAAAGCTGCTGAATTGTGAGCGTGTCTTAATTTTTCGCCTACTTACAGATGGTTCGGGAAGAGTCGTGCAAGAGGCTGTGGTCGAGGGTGTGCTTGCCGTTCTTGGACACCACCTTCATGACCCTTGCTTTGTCGAAGATTACATCCACAAATACCGCCACGGACGAATTAGTGCTGTTACCGATATCGAGAATGGTGGGATCGAGCCTTGCTATGTGGGATTTCTCAAAAAACTTAATGTCAGATCTAACCTTATTGTCCCTATTCTCCTGAAAAATCAACTTTGGGGGCTGCTGATTGCTCATCAGTGTACTCAACCTCGCGAGTGGACGAGCTGGGAAACTGAACTTTTGCGACAGTTGGCAGATCAGATCGGTATTGCCCTTGCTCAAGCTCAACTTCTAGAACAAGAAACTCGTCAACGGCAAGAACTTATCCGTTCCAATGAAGAATTGCAACAATTTGCCTTCATCGCCTCTCACGATTTGCAAGAACCATTGCGTAAGATTAAGACATTTGGCGATCGCTTAAAAGTCACTTGTAGCCATGCTTTAACCGAACAGGGAGTTGATTACCTAGAACGGATGCAGAATGCAACCCGCAGAATGCAAGCCTTGATTGAAGATTTGTTAACACTTTCGCGAGTGACCAGTAGAGGGCAGCCTTTTGTAGTAGTGGATTTGACACAGATTACACAAGAGGTGTTGTCTGATTTGGAAGTACGTATCCAACAAACCCGAGCATATGTAGAGATAGGAGAATTACCTGTCATTCACGCCGACCCGTTACAGATGCGTCAATTGCTACAAAACCTCATCGGCAACGCTCTGAAATTCCACGCTCAAGGGAAAGTACCTATTGTTAAAATATACGGTAAAAAATTCGACACTGAAGATGCTGTGGAATTTTGTGAAATTATTGTAGAAGATAATGGTATTGGCTTTGATGAAAAGTACCTTGACCGCATCTTCAACGTGTTTCAACGCTTGCATGGTCGCAGCGAATACGAAGGTACTGGTATAGGTTTAGCTATCTGCCGGAAAATTATTGAACGTCATAACGGGAGCATCTGGGCACAAAGCACACCAGGGCAAGGTTCAAGATTTCTTGTCACACTTCCAATTCATTCTCTTGCATAAGGATGCTCTTCCTCAAAACGATTTATCATACCTCCAGAGGTTGTTAAATTTTCGGCAACCTTACTTTGTTATTTGTTGCAATTTAATAATCTATTCATCTTAAAACCAACGCAAAGGAGAAAATGCAGAGTGAAGGGTCGGCAAACAACCGTCACAATTCTGATGGCTGATGATGATGAGGATGACTGTATGCTAGCTCGTGAGGCGTTAGCAGAAAGTCGATTGGCAAACGAACTGCACATCGTCAATGATGGCGAAGAGTTGATGGATTATCTCCATTATCGTGGTTTGTATGCCAACAAAAGCAGTGCGCCGCGACCAAATCTGATTTTGTTAGATTTAAATATGCCAAGAAAAGATGGTCGTGAGGCACTTAGAGAGATTAAAGCTGACCCACTTTTAAGGAAAATTCCCGTTGTTATTCTAACGACTTCCAAGGCAGAGGAAGATGTTTATAGCAGTTATGATTTGGGTGCAAACTCATTCATCATCAAACCTGTGACATTTACATCCTTGGTAGAAGTTATGAGAACAATAGGAAAATACTGGTTTGAAATTGTGGAACTGCCGCTATAAAAAAAAGGAGGCAGAAATGAAAGAAAGCCCATTTAAAGTTCTTCTTGTTGATGATGATGAAGATGACTACATTTTAACTCGTGATTGGTTCCGTGAATTTCAGGTAGCTGACTGCGAGTTGGAATGGGTAAATAATTATCAAGCAGCAATGGAGGCGATTGTTGATATCCAATACGATATTTATCTTGTTGATTATCGTTTGGGTGCGCGTAACGGACTGGATCTGTTGCGTGAAGCAATTGCCAACGGTTGCTCTTCTCCAATTATTTTACTGACAGGTAAAGGAGACCGAGAAATAGACATTGAGGCAATGAAAGCAGGTGCAGCAGATTACTTAGAAAAAAGTCAGTTGACTGCTCCTTTGTTAGAACGTTCTATCCGGTACGCGGTTGAGCGCAAGCGAGCAGAACAAAAGATTCGCGAACACGCCGCCCTGCTGGATGTTGCTACCGATGCAATTTTTGTACGCGATTTAAAAAATAAAATTTTATTTTGGAATAAAGCAGCCGAGCATTTATACGGTTGGACAGCAGCTGAAGCAATTGGTAAGAAAACATTAGAACTTTGGAAAGAAAAAGATACTTCACAATTCCAAGAAGCTCTTAAGACTTTATTGCAAAATGGTTCCTGGGAGGGCGAACTGCATCAAAAAACAAAATTTGGTAAAGAAATTATCGTCGAAAGTCGCTGGACACTAGTGAGAGAATTAGATAAAAAAGGACAATCAGTTCTCGTTGTTAATACTGATATTACACAAAAAAAAGAACTAGAAGCACAGTTTTTTCGTGCCCAACGTTTGGAAAGCATTGGCACTTTGGCAAGCGGTATTGCCCACGATCTCAACAATGTTCTTGCGCCTATTTTGATGACTGCTCAACTTTTGGAATCGCAACTGCATGATGAGCGGAGTAAGCGCCTGCTGCCAATATTGATATCTAATGCCAAACGGGGAGCAAATATGGTTAAGCAAGTGCTGTCTTTTAGTCGCGGTGTTGAAGGCGATCGCACTCTGCTGCAATTGAAGCATCTAATTAGAGAAATTCAGCAAGTTGTTAAAGAAACATTTCCCAAATCTATTGAAATTTCCACTTATGTAGCACCAAACCTTTGGACAGTTTCAGCGGATGCTACTCAACTGCATCAAGTACTGATAAATTTATGCGTTAATGCTCGTGATGCCATGCCTGATGGTGGTCGCTTGACAATCTCGGCTGAGAATCTTGTTGTTGATCAAAATTACGCCAAGATGTATTTTGATGCTCGAGTTGGTTCATATGTTGTGATTACTGTTGCTGATACTGGAATTGGTATTCCACAGGAAATCTTAGACCGCATTTTTGAACCATTTTTTACGACTAAAGACTTAGGTAAAGGAACAGGGCTTGGTCTTTCTACTGTCGTTGGGATTATTAAAAGCCACGGCGGTTTTATTAACGTGTATAGTGAGGTAGGGAAAGGCAGCCAATTTAAGGTGTATTTACCAGCACAAGAAGCAACGGAAAATTCAGAAGAACAAGAACTGGAATTACCTTGCGGTAACGGAGAATTGATTTTGGTTGTGGATGACGAAGATTCGATTCGAGACGTTACTAAAACATCTCTAGAAAGCTATAATTACAAGGCGATAACTGCTTGCGATGGTATTGAGGCGATCGCTCTTTATGCAGAACATCAAAACGAAATATCTGTAGTCTTGACAGATATGGTTATGCCTTCTATGGATGGAGTCACCACCATCCGCACCTTACGAAAAATTAATCCAGCAGTCAAGATTATTGCCGTGAGTGGACTTGCTTCTAGTGAAAAAATTAATACGGTCACTCAGATGGGCGTCAAAGCGTTTTTATCCAAACCTTACACCGCCAAGCAGTTATTGCAAACTATTAGCACCGTCAAAAGTGGAAATTAATTAAGTAAATTATGAATTATAAATTATGAATTATGAAACTTTTATTATTCATAATTCATAATTAAAAAATTATCATTCCTGATTATGACCAACCAGCATTCTGAAGTTTTAGCCGTCAACCAAGCTTTTTATCGAGCTTTTGAAAAAAAAGATATCGAGGCAATGGCTATTGTATGGTCTCAAGGAACTGGCAGTATTTGTATTCACCCCGGATGGGATGTATTGCGCAGTTGGAAGGAAATTCGCTCCTCCTGGGTTAACATTTTCAAAAATACTGCTTACATTGAGATTAACACTGAAATCATTACTACAGAAGTTCGCGATCAGATCGCCTACGTCGTACTCAGAGAAAATGTCTTGCAAATCATCAATGGCAGAAGATTAGAAGCACAATCAGTTGCCACGAATACATTTGAACTTCTTGGTGGTCAGTGGTATATGGTTCATCATCACGCCAGTCCAGTGATGCGGTGAGAAAGATGAGGGAGGGAGGAGGATAAGAATGCAAGACTTTCAAAGCATTAGCTTCAAAAATTGAGAGTCTTTAAAATACAGCCTGGCTCAGCTTGAAATATAATATCATGTTCGGCTAATTAGTTATGATTTCCACGTTAACTACACCCCACACGCCAGTCGCCTGCGGAGGGAAACCCTCCTGCAGCGCTGGCTCCCCTTTATCCCCTCCCCGCTTGCGGGGAGGGGAGGTGAAGCGCAGCTTTACCGGGGTGGGGTTCTTAGGGTAATGATAAGTATTTAACCGGACTTGATATGAAATACAGCATACCTCACCCGCGAAGAAAGCGCACCCTCCCCGATGCCTTGGGCTAAGGTATTTAAAGCCTCTCAAAAAGCAGGAGAGAGGAATGGAAGCGAGGTTTTCCAGATAAGAGTGAAAAGTAAGGGTTAGGGAGGGGTATAGTTTCCTACAATTATTGCTTTTGGCAAGCAGGAGTAGATCCCAAGTTATTGGCATTGGATGCATGGGAGATCAGGGTAACGTGTCCCTTACCGTCGAACACCCAACCAGTCGCGGGGACAATCTCCACAGTTTTAGCTTTAGACGGTGGTTTCGCAGCAGGTTTCTCTGAACGCTGCTGTTGCGAAGTGATAGTTGATAGGCGAGTATCTAACCATACCACATCAGTACTAAGGGGTTCGTAGGGGTTAGGAGGCAAACCGCCGCGTCCGGTAAAGGTAAATCTGCTTTTTTCTGTGTCAGAATCTGTGCTAGCAACGGCAGCACAGCTAGTCTCTGCTATTAGCTGTGATGTATCTGCTAAGACTGTGGGTAGTTCGACTAATCCCAAGCTTTGGTCAGCATCGGGTGTGTTCAGAGTGACTTGACCGCTGAAAGTAGGATTTTGCCGGGAAATCGCTGTGATATCGTTTGTTGGTAAGTTATTCGGGTTTAAATCATTAGGGCTTAACCGCTCAAGCTCTTGTCGGCTGAGTGGTGCAATGTTAAAAATACCAGTAGCCCCAATTGTAACGTTTCCTCCCTGACCGCTAAACGCATTGGCGGTGATGTCGTTATTTTCATTAGGGACGCCAACGATAAAGCCACGGGGGGCATTGATGGTGATGTTACCACCATCGCCGCCAGCACCAGCGGTACCCGCCGTCGCAGAGATTTGACTACCACCGCGTAGCAGCAGTAAATCTCTTACTTGTAGTATGATGTTACCGCCATTCCCTGATGCAGATTCAGCGGTGATTTTCCCTTGGTTGTCTGAACTAATAGAGCCAGCATTAACTCGTAAGTTGCCAGCCGTTCCATTCCCTTTACTACTGCTGGAGAGTTCAGCGCCATTAATCACTTTCAGCGACCCAGTTCTAATGTCAATGTCGCTTCCATTACCGACAGCTTGTGTTTCCACAGTGTTGGAGACTGCACTGGACAACCCATTGCTACCTACTCCATCAATCAAGACGGAATCGGTGGCAGTAATCTTAATTCTTGCCGCATTTCCACGTCCTTGAGTACTAGCACTTACTACACCACCATTGGTTAAGGAGAGTGATCGCGTAGTGATGTTGATATCATTTGCATTGCCTACCGCTTGTCTTTCCACAAGGCTGGATACACCACTAGACTGCCCATTACTGCCTACACCGTCAAAAGAGACAAAATCAGTGGCATTAATGTTCACACTGCCAGCACTTCCTGTTGCTCCTTCATTGGTATCGCTAGCCACGCGAGCACCATTAGTGACTTTGAGCGATCGCGCACTGATATTGATGTTGCCCCCATTGCCTATGTTTCGTGTTGCCGCCTCGCTATAAAGTCCACCGGAGAACCTTGCTTTATTCACTCCATCTAAGGAGATAGAATCAGAGGCAGTAATCGTCACATTGCCAGAATTTCCCGTTCCCAAAGTGCTTGTTGCTATAAAAGACCCATCGGCAACAACTAGAGAGCCGATAGTCATGTCAATATTGCCCCCTTTGCCTACAGCCCCAAGGTTCACAATGCTGTAGGCACCTCCCTCGGTCAAAAAGGAGACGGTATCCCGCGCTTTTATGCTGATGTTGCCCCCATTCCCGTTTCCGAAGGTGTCAGTACTGAGAATTGAGCCATCAGTGACTGAGAGCGAACCTGTGGTGATGTTGATGTTACCCGCAGTACCCGCTGCCCCTACCAATTGGCTAAATACATAACTCTCATTAGACAAGGAGATAGTATCACGAGCCTCTATGTTCACATTGCCTGCATTTCCCTGTGGCACATAGCTGTTGGCAAGCAATTGCGCCTGATTGGTGAGCGCAAGTGAGCCTGTAGTGATGCTAATATTACCGCCGTTGCCTTCTCCTACACGATACTGATAGTCATTCAAACCCACACTACTGTTGGCATTTCCTCTATCAAACTGAACAGTCTCGCGAGCTTCAATAATCACATTGCCCGCATTTCCTTTACCTAGGGTGGCTGCCGTCAGAAACGATCCATTGGCGACCGAAACCGACCTTGCCTGAATCCGGATATCATTTCCATTCCCCACCGCGCCTGGTTCCGCAGTGGTAAAGACAGCACCACCATTGTTCAAAGAGACGGTATCGCGAGCGTCTATTCTCAAGCTACCCGCATTGCCTTCTCCAAAGGTGGCAGTATTTAGCCTAGAACCATTAGAAACATCAAGCAAACCTGTGGAAATCGTTATCTGACCACCATTGCCCACAGCTTTGGGTTCCACAGTGGTTAAGGCAAAAGCTCCGTTGATGAAGGAAACTTTCTGTTGAGCCGAAATCGTCAGGTTGCCCGCATTCCCCTGACCAAAGGTACTCGCTTGAATGCCACCGCCATTGGCGACGGAAAGTGACTCAGCTTTGATGATGATGTCGCCACTTCTACCTACGCCAGTTTGTTCCACCACATTGGAGATAGTACTCCCATCCAGGTTTACTGCCCCTGTGGCATTAATCTCAATATTTCCTACTGGAGAATTAACAGCACTGAATCCTGAAGCTATCCCCGCCTGTAGCTTACTTGCTCCCTCCAAGCTCAAGTTTTGAGCATTGATTCCAATACTACCTCCACCAGAGGCGAGGACATCCACTTCAGCCCCATTGGTAAGGGATACGTTGGAGCCTACCACACCTTCTGGGTAATTCAAACGCAGTTGATTGCCATTTACGTTTAGTCCTACAGTTCCCGTTCCTGCTAATCCTCCCAATTCAACTCGTCCACCGTAGGCTTTTAACTTTCCGCCATCCATGTTGATGTCACCGCCTACAAGCAGCAAACTCTGACCATCTGGAACACGTAAACCAGATGAATTTCCACCAGAGGGAGCTTGTCCTGCTGGTGCCACTGAGCTATTTTGGATGGCTGCAGCGATTTGGTTGGAGACTAGAGCAGAAGGATTAATTGTCAGCAAGGGTGAGGGGGCTTCTGGATTAGTAGCGCTAAAAAAACCTATATCGCCAAATTGGATCGCATTTGCCGTTGTTGCCACAAATGAACCGCCAACATTCAGACTAGCATTTGGACCAAAAACAATGCCGTTCGGATTAATCAAAAACAGGTTAGCCGTCCCTAAGGTGCGGATCAACCCATCAATATTAGATATAGATCCACCTGTTACCCGACTAATAATGTTTTGAATGTCAACAGCATTGTTAAAGAAAGCTGTGTTGCCAGTGCGAACAGAAAATTCTTGGAAGCTGTGGAACAAGTTTGCTCCTGCTTGAGTTCCACCAGTGATATTAAAGGTGTTGTTATTTATGTTGACGATGGAATTATTGGGTAGAGTACTATCTGGGGTGATTTGAGCCAAGGCGCAATGACCAGACAAAGTTGTCGCAATTCCGATGAACCAAGCCCAACGAGTACTTATGGCAAACATTCCATCTCTCCATAGAAGTAGTTGCACTATTTCTTAGTAAACCACGCTTAGCCAAATTCTGGAAGAATCTCGCAACTTTACTATTCTTTATGTATTATTTGAATGTATTATTTGAATGTATTATTTGAATGTATTATTTGATTTTCATGCACAGGTATCTCATCAAAAAAGCAGCTGACGTCGGATGTGGTGGAGCTGCTTTAGGTTTGGATTCTGGAAAATTTGCCAAAACGAAGGCGATCGCTAAAAAAACGCGACTTCTTTGAGTTTTACTAGTTTGAAAGCTTTGCCCTGTAGGCTTTTTTATTTCCCGAAAAGCGATCGCAGTTCTAGGAGCGAAAAGCGAAACTTCTATCACCAGATTCAACATAATACGACTTTTACCAGACCAAGGATTAAGAAGAACGCAGAACATAGAATATATCCCCATAAATAACGCCCCTTCGATTAATTGAAAATTCCAAGTATGCCCTTAGGACATATTTTGAATTTTCAATTTTGAAGGAGCTAGGGTCATAAATGTGCTTCATTTACCTAAAAACCCCTATCACCCGAGGAGCGGTTATGCCATATCATTAGATAAAGAAAAATTGGTATTTACTGGGATAATTCGCAACAAATCAGAACGAATAATTGTACCCATCTAGTGAATGTAGTTTTGTAAACTTATTTAATGTCCCAGACATTCTTTGTTTTCCCATCCGAATTTCTATTCGAGTTGAAGATTGAACTACTACCCGCCCAATTGTTCCATTATCCAAGCTAGCTATATCCCCTGTATTCCACCCGTGTCGGTAGCGTTGTTTAGCTGTCTTCACAAGGGAAGCCAAACTTGTTTACTCGTGTCATCTGACGCCCAGAACCTACGCCCGAAGCTTTGATTCTGATTGGTTGTCTAGTTTTTAAGTTGACACCCAAACCAGTTTCTCCAACACATGCAGCATCGATCCAATGGTCTTTTTCAAAGCCATTCTTAACTCGATTATGCTTAGTGCGTCCGCCCGTTCCCGTGGTAATTTTCAGTTCAGGAATGTTGCCCAGAGTATGATACAGCTTCCATCTCGCTCTCGTTAATAGCTGCCGCATCTCTCAAAGGAGTTTTGGCAGTCGCCTTTATCTTAGTCAACAAGTCCGGCTTTTTCTTGAGGAATTCCTCAATCGGTTTATTGCCTTTCTTTTGATTACAGCAACGACAAGATAAAGTGAGATTGCTTACTCTGTCACTACCTCCAATTGATTTTGGTTCAATGTGTTCAACTTCTAGCGGTACATTTTCTTTACCGCAGTAAACACAATTTCTACCCCATTTAGCTAACAAGTACTCTTTGACTTCATATCCAAAAAGTTCTCCTTGTTGATAAGCTATACCTTTTGTTTCGGGATTACTCAAAGTCTGGGTGTCAAACTTCACTAATTCCATTGCAATTACTGTGACTGGAACATATCTGCAAATTCGCTTTACCCAGGTTTCTATCGTTAAAACACGATGCATGAGACTTGGTGGTAGCCAATCTTTAGAACGCTTCCTGTTAGAAAACCTTGACTTTCTATAGCGTGTTTTTCTGTTTCTTCTTGACCTTCTTATAGCGGCGCGAGATTGTAAATCTGATTTCATCTCACTACCTCTATGCTCAAGATTTGCACCTCATATAACTTCACCGTCTTGCACTAAAGCTAAGCCAGTAACTTTACTCCCAGGGTCAATTTTTAGTTCAACTGGTTTGAAAACAGGGTTTTCTATAACGGTTTTCAAAATGATAGTAAAAGGGTACATTTTGAGAACTGCTGCTTTTCCACTACTGAGCAAATTCCTAGCACGCTTAGGGCGAATGGGATTCAAAGGTTTTTTGTTTGTATCAACAATAAAGACGTAGTTTTGCATTTTATTCCTGTTAGGAACACAATTAATTGGTAATGTTTGCCTCGACCTGTTATCTCTCGGTACTTTCAAAGGCAGCACTGGCTTAACCATTAAACAAATTCACCTGTTTAACTACCAAGTTGTAGAGCATGGGACTGGCTTGAGTCTAAGCTAACTCGACATCCCTTGGTACGAACTTTAACGCTTAAAGATAACGGCTACTCTTGCTGAAGGAGTGGTCTGGGGTAGTCCGTATTACTACGGTTTGTTACGGTATATGCCGTTTTGGTAACTACCCTAGTTTGCACTAATCCTCAATCAACTCAACAGCATCTCGTCCATCCCAATTATGTAAATGAACTTTGACAATTTCTTCTTTTGCGGTGGGTAACTGTTTCCCAACAAAATCTGGATGAATTGGCAACTCACGATGACCTCTATCTACCAGCACGGCTAAACGAATCACCTCTGGTCTACCATATTCGTTCACAGCATTCAAAGCTGCACGAACTGTCCGTCCCTTGTAAATGACATCATCGACAAGGACAACAGTTTTCCCCGTCAGATCAAAAGGGATGTCGGTTTTTGCAGGAGTCCGCAACCCAATTTGGTCGAGGTCATCACGATAAAATGTGATATCCAAGGCTCCCATTGCTATAGGTATACCTTCAAGCGTTTCTATCTGACGTGCTAGTAACTGGGCAAGAGGCACACCTCGGGTATAAACGCCTATTAGTACCAGTTGAGACAAATCACGTGTTTTTTCTACGATTTGAGAGGCAAGACGATTCACAGTACGACGGAGTTCTTCTGGTGAGAGAATCTCAACCACCTTGGTTTTGACAGACACAGTCATAGACCGATACCCTGAATAATGTAAACCATAGTTATATCGGGAATAAGGAGAGTAGACATAAGCAAAGAAATGACTCCTTTATCCTCCTCATTTTCCTTATCTTTTTCATCTTCCCAATTCCCTACTTCCATCATGACTTGTTTCAAGCAAGTAGTAATAGAGGTATAGCAATTCCTAACCAGAGAAAAAAGCAATATCGAGTCAGTAGCAAAGCTTGATCAATGCAAGTTGGGGTGATAGGGTTTGTGGCGTTTCCCAGCAGTGGTTTCTGTTTTGCTACCCCACGATACCAATTTGTTCCTCCCACCTGCACACCCAAAATAGCAGCATAAGCGCACTCACTCCAGCCAGAGTTGGGACTGTTGTCAGCATCAGCATCTCGACGGCAAATTCGCCAAACGTGCAAAGGTTTGCCCGACAACAGTGCTAGAGTGATCACGGTTAACCGACAAGGAATCCAAGTCAAACAATCTTCCAACCGCGCACTAAACCATCCTAAATATGTATAGGGCTTTTCACGGTAGCCTACCATTGAATCCAAAGTACTGCTAGCTTTGTATGCTAAAGCTAGGGGAGTTGGACCGATAACAGGAATAAACGCACCAAGAATTGCATAAAAAAGAGGAGCCATAACTCCATCGGTGGCATTTTCTGTTACTGTTTCTAGAACGGCTCGTAAAATTTCTGGTTCTGATAAATTTTCTGTATCTCGCCCAACGTAGTTACTTAAAGTAGAACGGGCATCTAAAAGATGTCCTGCTGTTAATGGTTGTAAAACTGTTTGGGCGGCTAGTCTCAAACTTCTAAGAGCAAAACAACTAGCTAAGAGAATAATTTCTAATGTTACTCCCAAAAACGGATGCACCAATCTGGCACTTTGAATGAGTAGGTAGCCGATAAAGCCGCTACCAATTATTAGGATAATGCCTAACGCAATTCCAGCTAAGCGCTGTGTTAGGGAATTATGACAATATGTGAGAGCAAATTTGCTGAAGCGAGAAATGACCCACCCCATAACTTGCACTGGATGAAGCCAACCCCACGGATCGCCAATTAAGTAATCTAAAGTGGCAGCGATGGTCAAGACAACAGCAGAGGTCATGTATCTTAAACTAAGAATGACTAATGACAAAAATGTAGAGACGCGCCATGGCGCGTCTCTACAATGACTAATGACTAAACAATAAAACTTGCTTCTTCCCCAAGAGAAGCTTGCCAACTACGAGCGTCGTAATAAAGGTCTGCCAAGGTAATACTGTATAAAGCTTCTTTAAGTTTTTGGTGCAGCCTCTGCCAAAGGCTAAATGTTACCCAATCTTCTGCTTGTGTTGGGGAAGCTTGGTGATGGGGTAAAGGTTCAATACTTTCTCCAACTGCTTCTAATATTTCTCCTAGAGAGATTTCTGCAGGTTTTCGTGCCAGCTGATATCCGCCGATGCTACCGCGAATTGATTTGACTAACCCAGCACGACGCATTTCTATTAGCAGTTTTTCTAGGTAAGGAGCTGGAATATCTTGACGAGAGGCTATTGCCTTGGTAGACACAGGACCGTACTCTGGCTGTAAACTTAAATCGAGCAACGCTTTCACACTGTAGTGTCCTCTAGTTGTTAGTTTCATTTTGCTCCCGCTTTGTCTTTTGTAATGACAAATGACCCTTTGGGTATGCCAGTCGCCGTGACAGTTGGAAACACTCCTTGGCTGCGCTGGTTCACAAATGACTAATGAATAAGGATCAGTTTTGCTTATCATTTTGTGTGCCAATGATCAAATTCAGCAACTAGGTAACGTTTTTAGGTATGCTTTATGAAACTTAAACAAATAAAGTGTACCAGTCACTACCAAGCAGAACTGTCAAGTATGAAGTACCCAGCCGGATGAATTTGAGGGGTTCAAATTCATCTGACTGCGCTGTTTGATTTTCTCCACGGTTCCATTGAGGACTTGTTTTCTCTTACTTCATGCATCATCCTTTATCATTCATCCTTTTTTTGGTCATTCATATTCGTTACAAACTATAGTTATCACCATTGCCTATCTTCTTTAAGATATATTCTATTGGCAATATTGCTAATCCGAGTCAAAATTCTGCTCTCTGGGTGTAATATACTTGGCAATAACACCAGATAAAAAATAAATGATGGCGTTCGCACTTGCATAACCTCAGCTAAAATAAAATCGATTCATTGTATTCGACCATTCGTTTTTGAATTAAGTTGATGGCTAAACTGAAAAAAATTGAACCCCTAGTCGGTGAAGATCTGCTCAAAAAAGTCAAAGAGCTAGAAAACCTAAGCAAAGAAGAAAAAGCCAAACAGTGTGGCTACTACACCGTAACCAAAAACGGTATAGAGCGCGTCAACATGATGAAATTCTTAAATGCTCTCATTGATGCTGAGGGCATTCAGTTAGACAGCGCTCCTAGTGCAAATGGGCGGGGTGGACGCAGTGCAAGCTATAGAATTAGCGTGCAGTCAAATGGTAACTTACTGATAGGTTCAGCCTATACCAAACAAATGAACCTCAAACCAGGAGATGAGTTTATCATTACTTTAGGCAAAAAGCACATTCGTTTGAGACAAATAGACTCAGACGAGAGAGAAGATGCCGAGCTAGTGGAAGCTGCTGTGTAGAAAGTCATTAGTCATGAGTCATTAGTCATTAGTTATGAGTCATGAGACTGCTTTGGTTATTGACTAATGACTTTTGACTGCTGGCTATTGACTCATGCTTACACCTGTTTTGCAAGCCATTAAACAAGAGTGCAATCAACCTTATTGCTTCGAGGGAAGAACACAGAACCCAGAACACAGGAAAAATTCTCAATTCTGAATTTTGAGTTCTGAGTTCTGACTACTTTCCTTGTGGATAGATGACTTTGGCAAGAAGTCCATTGGTAAATAGTGGCGAATTGCCCTGCGCGTCACAGCTACGTTGCAGGTTAAGGCAATTTGCTCCTTTTCTAGTAAACCTAAAATATGTTCTTGGTTGTCTCGGGCGACCACTGGTAACTGATGCAAACCTCTAAGTGCCATGCGATCTAAAGCCTCAGCTAAAGGTTCATCTTGAAATGCATAAAGAATATCACTGGTACAAACGTCCATCAGTGTTTGATTGGGTATATTAGTCTGGATTTCACTTGACGAATTTGGGTATTTTTCTCTAAGAGAAAGGGCGCGGTTGATATCTTCTAAAGAAACGATACCGATTAATCGTCCGGCTTCATCAATAACTAAAGCACTGCGGCAAAGATTTGCTGTCATTTCCAAAGCTGCTTCTATCACCTTCATGGTTGCTGGCAGCTTTTTCGGAGTAGAGTACATGGCATCTTCTACTAAAATTTGCTGCAAAATTTCAGCTTGTTCGTCTTTCAACTCAGAAAGACCGATTTGCTGTAGGTTTGAATTAGAGTTAGAAGTTGGCTTGATTCGTTCTATGAGCCAAACACTCAAACCCACCGCTGCCATTAACGGCAAAACAATGCGGTAGTCCCGTGTTAATTCAAATAGCAACAAAATTGCTGTTAATGGAGCTCTAACACTTGCAGCTAAAACTGCTGCCATTCCCACCGTAGCGTAAGCTGGAGGTGCTGCCATAAACTCTGTGATTGCAGGTGCTACGCCCGCCAAGATTTTTGCATATGCTGCTCCAAAAGAAGCACCTAAAAACATGGCTGGTGCAAATACACCACCAACAAAACCACTACCAGCACTGATAGCAGTCATAAATAGCTTCACGAAGAGCAGCACAAGCAACAAGTGTAAAGAAAACTTCACATCTTGAAGCATCGCTTCTACAGTTTCATAACCAATGCCCAAAATTTGGGGGAAGAATAAAGCAACAATGCCAACGATAGTTCCGCCAATAATTGGATGAATAGGCTCTGGTATTTGACCTAACCATTGTAAATAAGGTATCTGCCCTTTAAAGCAGGCTTTCGCTAAACGAATCAGTTGAGTATAAGCCAGAGACACTAAACTTGCTCCCAAACCCAAGCCGACATAAAGCGGTAATTCCAGAGGACTGCGGACTTGGTAAACGGGTAAGGCAAAGGCAGGTTGTGCGCCCAAACCAATTTGAGCAATTAATGCCGCGACGACCGCTGCTAGCAGCACGACACTCACCGCAGAAGTGGCAAAGGATGTAGCGCCTAACACCACCTCTAAGGCAAAGAAAACTCCAGCGATGGGGGCATTAAATCCAGCAGCCAAACCAGCAGCAGCACCAGCAGCTAAAAGTAACCGCCGTCGTTCTTGAGAGACTTGTAAAACAACAGACAGTAGTGTACCAAAATTTGCGCCAATTTCTACACTTGGTCCCTCTGGTCCCAAAGAAGCACCACTCCCTAAAGACACTGATGCTGCCAGCATCTTGGTAACTGGTCGTAGTGGTCGCTTGATCTCTCCTCCTTGAGAAGCAGCGATTAGAGATGAAAGTTCTGGACCAAAGTCTTGGGTGCGCCAGCGCATCAGCCCGACGATTAATCCACCAAGGATGGGCACACAGGCTAGAGTCCAAGCGCCCCAAGCACCAATCGCACCCATAAAATTTTCCAGCATCAGGTGGTGAATTAGCTGGATTAAATAGTGAAAGGTAACCACACCCATTCCACTGCCACCGCCTATAAGGACGGCTAAAAGCAGCACAACGGTTTCTGGCGATGGTTGAAAACGGTTAAGCAGATGGGTCAAACGGGCGGAAGGAGTGCTAAAAGCAGGTTGTTCCAACACCTTCCTCAGTTGAGTTGCAGGCACAAGCGTCATTGAGTGGAGGAGTAAATCTAATAAAAAATTTAAATTTTTATGTCTTACATTTCATTGTGAGTGATCATTTAGCAACCAGACAAGTGCATTGGATATGCTAGCTTTACAAAGCTTTGGTAAAAATATTCCCATTGCTCACAATTTTTGTAGGGACAATGCTTAAATGGGAAAGAATTGATGGTTAATGGTCATGAGCAGCAGTCATCTAGAGTAGCGAGGAGCCCATTGAAGGTTAAAGAGTGTAGACGCCCGTTCGTCAGCTTGTCGGAGGTGATGATGAAATATGAACCCAAGGCAAAAGTGTATATACGCCCTGAGGGTGAATTCCCGGTAGGTGGTATGAACTATATACTGAAGTATGGAGTCATTCATCCTTTATCCTTTCTTGGTCATTCTCACAAAAATCTAGCTATACTCGTGTTGCAACCATTGAGCCATGCTTGTAGCACAGGCTGTTGCCTGTCTAAACATGAACACTGTATGCGTCAGGGTTCTCTAGTTGAAAAGCAACCCAATGCCTTTAGGCATGGGGTCTGCGTTTCGCGCTACCTGACCCGCCTAAGTCCTTAACTGGACTACGTTCAAGAGGAGTGTTAAAGTCTCACCTACGAATGCTTGCCAGTTTGTAGCTCTGAAACCTCACATATTAAACAGCCTTACGGAGAATAAAGCAGTGTATGTAGGAAAGTACCGCTCTTGAACTTTGGCGCTTGCTAACTTTACCCGAAAGGGGTTTCCCGGTAACGGGAGTTTATGGATAAGTCTTACGGGCTACCTTTCCCGTCGGGCTTCATCCCCATAAATATAATTTAGGGGCTTGGGTCCTTCGATATCGGTGATTCTACACCGGTAATCTAGATGGGTGCCCTCTTTGGAAATTCTCTGTAGCTATTGAGATAGAGCAAGTAAGTGGACTAGGCGGACGAGGTAGATGAATACACACACCTTTGATAATCATTATGTGACTTGCCCAATTTGCCAAAAAAATGCCACACCAAAGCCAGTAAAGACGTGCATTGGGTTGTTTACCTGTCCGTATTGTCAGGAAAGGTTAGTCGTTTGTCAAAGCGGTCATTACGTCCGCGATCCGGTAACCTACAAACAGATAATAATATCGTCGGCGCTCCGTCGTCAAAGCCGACCTTTAGCTAGGATTATACGGGATTTCGTCATCCTCAAGCGCCCTGTAGTGGCTCTGGTTGTAGGAGGTGCTATTGTCTTAAGTATGATTGGTATAAGCCAACAAGCTACAGATTACGACGATTATCCAAGCTTGCCAAAAATAGAGAAGCAACGTTAGGAATTGGGAATTGTTAGTGATTAGTTGTTGGTTGTTTACCTAACCACTAACTACTAACTGATCCCTTCTGCGTCTTGAATTACTTAGTATTTTTTGTAATCAGTAACCAACCCGAAGCATGGTCAACTAACTTCACCGACTCCAGGTTAAGGTTTTTCAGTGCAGGTTCATTAAGCAGGAAGTACGGTTGTCCGTCAGATAGCCAAGAATGCCGTAGTTGAGTCAAAGAAGCGGGAACAATGGTGCGATCGCTATAAAAATCCAACGACGGACGATGGTAGTCAAAAGACGTGTAAATCTTGGTTACTGTTGGGTTTGCCCGGTGGATCATCTGTGCAACTGGTTTGACTGGATAAGCTTCGTTGAGTTCCCAAACCCAGTAATGAGATTTCATCAACAGCAGTAGCGAAACATAACTACCCCATAATAGAACCTTGAGGAATTGCCCGTCACCTCGCTGTGCCAAAACAGCCGCTATTGCCATTGTCGTCGCTACTGCTGCAAAAATCAGTTGTAAGTCAGATTTTGCTGTACTTGCTAAAGTGTAGTAAATGCTTCCAGCAGTTGCCACTATAGATAGGAATGCCAAAGATACTACCAAAGGGCGAGGATAAGATGACAGTAAAGGCATTTTTTCGATTTCTGCAACCTTGGCACCACAAGCTAAGGCTATGCCTGGGTAAATTGGGAATACATACCAAGGAAGTTTTGTTCCCATTAAGGAAATAGCAACCAGATAAACCAAACACCACACCAGCACCAGTTTTGCCCAACTGAGGTTGCGATTTTCCCAACACAGGCGCATTCCTGACGGCAAAAAAATCAGCCAGGGCCATGTGTATTTGAGAATCTCCAGCAGATAATACCATACTGGTCCGGAATTGCCCTCAACTGAATTCCAAACACGGCTAACCGATTGATCCATCATGCCGATTTTGGTAAAGGTAAAGCCATAGTGGATCCACTGAGCACCATACCAAAAAGTAACAGGTGTAATGCCAAGCAGCATTCCTGTCCACATATAGCGACTGGTAAGGAGTCGCGGTGTGTCCCAAAACACAAAAATAAGGGCGATCGCCCCCAACAATAAGCCCAATATCCCCTTAGTCAGGCAAATCAACCCAAAACCGATGCCAACACCAAGGCAGTAGCGTAAATTGCGGCGCGATCGCAACAAACACAATATCATAACCATGAAAAAACAGACCGCTGCTCCATCCAACATTGCTAACCGCCCATGACGCACCACTGGTAGCATTGTCAGGTAAATCAACGAGCTGTAAATTGCTGCCCAACGTTGGCGAAATATTTCTCGTCCAATGTAATACAGTAAAGGCACACAAATAGCTGTGAGCATTGCTCCGGGTAAGCGTGTTGTCCACTCATGCACTCCCCCTAAAGAGTAAGCCCAAGCAATCAGCAAGTGTATCAGCGGTGGCTTATTGTAATATGGTTCACCTCCTAGCGTCGGGTAAAGCCAATGCATTGAACCAGCCGGCGCACGCCATATTTCACGTGCAACTTGTGCCACAGTACCTTCATCCCAATCTCGCAGCGGTAATTCTCCCAGATTTATGGTAAAGAGTAAAACTGCTGCCAAAAGCAGCACTATTACCCATACCCAATCAATCCATTTATCAATTGTCCGATACTGTTTTTCTAGACGACCCCAAATAAAGCTTCCTTCTTGCATATTCGGTGGATATTTGTTGTGCTAGCTGGTTCGATTAAACTCCAGACGCTCTGGAGTCTCAAATGTTGCCACTTGTAACTAGGAATGTTCTTAAATCATCCCTTGATTTTAAATTAACTTACATTTCCTCGTAAATAAATAATATTTTTTAATAGATTTTTCCTATTTTTTCTTTAGTTTATAATCTTTTTTTTATAAAACTGCTAAAACTATGACTTATTAAAATATTTTTGGAGATAATTGAAAGGGCATTTGATAGCGAGCGTGGTCTTGCTATTTTTATAGATGCACCCTTTTGCTTCGATTTACTCAGCCAAGTTATGAATTTGGGTAACGCGGGTAGACAACCTGTGTCCTATGACAAAAATCAGTAGAGGAATATAGTGTTTATCCCATTACGGGAAATGGTAGCTCTTGTGATAAAGCTATAAACATCTTTTTAGTACTGATGGGTCTACTAAATCGTTATGGTTTCCATAATTCTTTCGAGCAAATTGTATTTGTAACATCAAACGGTCTTTACGAGTTGGTATCATTGCCTTATGAAAACAAAAAGTATCTTCTGCGAATCCAAAACCAGCATCTCCGCAGATAGGTACTACATTTTCAGCACCATAATAGTCAACAATCTCCTCATCGGAACTTCGTCTAAAAAATGACAGCAGATGAGCAAGCTTCTTCTTTTTGTGGCTACCACGAACACAAACGTGAGCACCGCTATATACATCTGTATCTGTCAGGTAAAAGAAAAATTTTAAAAATTGATAGTCATCAAGGTCGTAATGAAAAAAATAAGCACCTTCTCTGCTACTTCCTTGTAATGAAAGAAACCTCATTTTCTCTAAAAGAAGGTACTGCTCTTGTTCCTTGAGCGAAAACAACCACCAAAGACGACTTCCGGTATGCACGGGAGTACCGCCTAAATATTTAGTGGCTATCTCCAATAACTTTGGGTCATTTGCAAGTTTTTTGATAGCTGGACAAAGCAAATTACTATTGAAATAGTCACCACGTTTAAAAGTTCTCCCACACTTAGATTCTGCTTTTTCTTTTTCAGTGTAATAAAACCCAAGGTGGTGTTCACCATCACCATAACAATCTGTACTGCTCGCAAATTGTAGTATTTCTTGTAAAATGCTTTGCGGCAACTTCAGCCCAAGGGAAAAACTATCTTTTTTCAAAGATTCAACGACATCATCTACTTCAATATCAAATAAAGAATGCGTTGCCTGATTTATTTCAATTCTCTGGGGTTGAACAAAGAAGCTTTTCAAAAGCGGCACAGCCTTAAATCGACTCATTATAACCATCAAAAACCATTCCGGATTTTCTAGCCGTTTCTTTAAGTATTGATAAGTGATGAAAAAATATTTTGCCCAAAAATTTCGGGAAACTAAAGTAGCCGCGATATTTATTTCATTATTTACCATTGCCATCTCCTGATAACTGACATCTTGCACCAATCTTAAAAAGCAGATTTTTACACAAAAAGAAAAACCTAGAAACAAAGGGTGCAGAGAAAAATTAAGTATAACTCATGAACCATGTTTTTCATCAGTGTTTACACTTAATAAATTTACAGGTTTTTGTATTTTATACAAGCCTTAATATCAAAAATCAAAAAATTAGATAAGTCATATGAAATCTATTTGTTTACTTATCGTATCCGCGAAACTTTACCTCTACCCCTCTCCTTATAAACGAGGGGTAGCGCAGCCACCGTGTGGTATGGATTATAGCGATTTGCAACCCTTGTAAGGAACACAAAGAAATAATGAACCACAGATGAAACAGATGAAACAGATGAAACAGATAAAACAGATAAATCTGTACTTCATTCAATTGAGTTGCGCTATAGTAAGTACCAAATTTGATATCACCACTCAAAAAGGTAGTTTCTTCAAGTCAGCAGCTAACCCTGGTTACATATTGAGTTAAAGCCTGTCCTTCAAGTTTGTTTTAAAAATTTAAAAAATAAAAATAACTCGCAATTCCCACTCTTTATCCTGACGAATAATCTCAATTTGTCGAATAAATTCTCGAAAGTAAAATCGTCGCTCTGCTTCAGACAAGTCTAACCAAAATTGCGGAATCGAAACAGCTTGGGCAACAGAACGCAAGTTAACTGGTGGTAAAGTTGCTAGTTTTGCTTGGAGTGCAGACATTTCTGTGCGGATTTTATATGCTCTTAACTTTGCTGTTTCCACATCCAACACTCCAGTTTCCAACAAAGAGGGTAACTGATTGAGTACCTCTTGCTGGCGGGAAATAGCTTCATTTAAGCTATTTTTGACTGCATCCAACTGAGGGAAATTCATAAGCGCCACAGCAAGGGGTAAGTCACGGCAAACCGTTTGGATTGTCTGTTCCAAAACTTCTTGGTAGGGAAGGGCGCGACACTTGGGGTGTTTGGGGCAGCTAATAGGACGTAAATAAAGATACTCTTTGTGTTGATTACGTATAGTCACACGAATGACACTCATGTGAGATTGGCACTCGTTACAGACAACCAACCCAGCCAGAGAACGCGGTGCGCTAGCAGTCCGAGGTGGTAAACGGCTGTTGCGCCGCAACAGTCTATCAACTTGGGCAGCTTCTTCCCTGGTAATAATAGGAGCATGAGTATTGGAAATGATTTCTCGGTTTTGATAAGCTGTATCACCGCGATAAACCGGATTTGTCAACCAACGACGCCCGGTGGTGACAGAGATTTTCTTGCCGTATTTTTTCGCTAGGTGACGTACAGATCCTCGCAGAGAACCATAGAGTAGGAAGTGTTCAAAAAAATCTTTGACGACTGGGGAAGTCGTGCGATCGATGATATATTTTCCTTTGCCTCGACGGTAGCCGTAGGGGGCTTTACCAGGTGGTGGTGCAGCATCCAAACGGTTGCGAGCATGTCCTTGGCGGATGCGGCGGCTACGTTGTTGATGCTGAATTTCGTACAGTAATTTCAGCAATTCGGCGCGGAGGTTGGGACTGTCTTGGGAAGAATTGTAGTCTTGCTCAACAGCAATGAGTGTTATTCCCATGACTTCGAGTTCTGCAAGGCGCGAACTTACTTCGTCTAGAGTATCGCCCAATTCTTCTAAGCGGCGGATGAGGAGACAATTTGGTGGTTCGGTTTTACAGTCGTTGAATAATTTTTGTAGTTGAGAGCGTTTGCCTAAGTCTTGGTAAATACCGTCTAACTCCCATTCCCAAGTTGTGGGGTCAGGAGTGGGTTCTAGTAGGGGATCGCTGTAGGTGTAGGCGAAGATTTTCATTTAGTCATGAGTCATTAGTCATGAGTCATTAGTCATTAGTCATTAGTCATGAGTCATGAGTCATTGGTCATTAGTTCTCCCTCATCCCCCTCATCCCCCTCATCCCCCTCATCCCCCTCATCCCCCTCATCCCCCTCATCCCCCTCATCTCCCTCATCTCCCTCATCCCCCTCATCCCCCTCATCCCCCTCATCCCCCTCATCTCCCTCACTCCCTCACTCCCTCACTCACTCCCTCACTCCCTCACTCCCTCATCTGCGCTTCTCATTGCTGACTCAGTTCTATAACATTGCCATCTGGGTCTTTGGTGAAGAGGGCTGGGCGTCCGGAGGCGCTGGGTTGAATAAGGCAATTATGATCTAGGAGTTGTTGTTTGGCTGTGTCTAAGTCCGCAACGCAGAAGGCGATGTGGGGGTTGCGTCCCCATTTTTCGTTTTGGTCTTCGGTAGGAACTCCCCCAGCGGCTATCAGGTGAATTTGATAGTTTCCAACTTGATACCAAGCGCCAGGGTATTTCAGGGAGCGTTGTATTTTCGGCAATCCTAGCACCTTTCCATAGAAATGTTCGGCGCGTTCTAGGTTAGTGACAAGAATGGCTGTGTGGAGACACTGAGTAATCTGCATTGGTCTTGGTTCGTTGGGTATGATATCAATATCATGCACCTGCATTGACAAAGCTAGGAAATAAATTTCCACTTCTTGTTAGCGAAAGTCCTGTTCAAAGGACAAGGACAAAGCTTTTGAGTCCATTTTAAATGCATGTATGAGAAAATAGACCCGTTTTTGATTAAGATTAAGAGCAGGTTATAAATTACCTCGGATTTCACTTACGTAGTTTCATTCTTGAAAGTTTTGGTTGAGGAGCGCTATTGACCCCAAAGTAGGAGACAAAGTTCTAATTCTTCGTCCAGCATACGTAGCTGGAAAAGTTGGAGTTATTTGTGGTCGAGAACTACTCTCTAGCGGTCAGTCTAGCGATCGCTGGCTGATTCGAGTAGATTCTAAAAATGATTCTGAAAGTATAGTGGTGTCGCTAACCCCAAAAGAGTTTGAAGTACTCCTGTTGGACTCTGATTAAGCTTTAGTTGCATCCGGTGGTGGCTCTAGTTCGTTTGGCGGCTCATCGCCAATCCCTAGTTCCTTTTTACTGCGTTTTAACTGTTTCCAGAGCGCCTTAATTTGCTCATAGGCTTGTTCAGGAGAGATTTTTCCAGAAGTTTCTAAATTGGTGATGTAGCCAACTTTTTGAGCAAACTCTTGCAGATTGGCGTTAAACAAGAGGTTTTCTGGCTTAACTTGACCGTAATAACGACTATGAGGGTAGAAAAAGCTGTCTTTGTCTCCCTGATCTGGCTGGCTCATAAGTCACCCCTAATAAATAATTTTTTGTGAAATATATTTAATCAATCCTTAACTGAAGTAATATTTATAACTAAAAATATTTAATACTTACTTAGATTTATCATCAAGCCATATTTTACCAAAATTTTTGGTAAAAATAACCTTTTAGAGATTTGAAAGGTGATATATAAGGCAATACGGTTGCTGTTAAGGATTGTTGATGATAGCGTCAGCGCAGCCTATCCCGATACAAACGATCGCATGGCAGGAATGTGCTGTCTTATTCCACAGGTGTAGAACTTTCGGATGCAAGGTTTCTACATTGCCATCCTGATAATGGTTTTGGTCTTATCACCAACTGTATTAATATATCAGGGAGGGATCGTGCCATAAAATCCATACTTAGTACAACTTTTGCCTCTGGTGACACGAAACGTAACACTACCTCTTCTTGGCAGAGAATTTGAGCATACTGAGCTATTTATTTTTAACTTTAATTTAATCTTAACTTGTACTTAATTTTCAGTAAACAGCCTGATTTGCCGTAATTATTTAAGTAAAAATTTGATTTGTATACATGATTACTTACAAACTTAACTTTAATTAATACCTTTTGTACTGCAAAGTTAAGCTTAATTCATCCTTTAGGTGAAAACGATACGCCTGCTAACAAGGGTAAAGTCTGAAATACACTAACATCAAGTATTGAGTTTGAGAATAAACTAGAGAGTTTTTTCCTTAACATTACTGCAAGCTTCTTTTGAGATGACAATAGAACCATATTTGTACAAATTTGCCTAGAGACGTTATGCTGCCTTTGTGTCACTTGGCTAAATCAGTTTACAGGCAGGTGCGATTGAAAACAGCAACTCAAGAGGAATTATGAAAGAACTTAGTGAAAACGTTTCACCTTACGGTGACACTTTTATTACCCACCGAAAATACAAAATTTTCTACAACTACCATAAAAAACATGGTGAATGGTTTTTCATCGTGTATGGCACAAATAAAGCAGTACGGTATGGCTATCCCTGCCTTGGTAGTGACTGGCACAAAAGCAAAGAGAAAGGAATCGAGTGGGCGAAAGCATTAATTGATCATGTTCTCAAAACGCCGAAAGCTCAAAAATAGAGGTTCAAACTAAATCTTTTAAAAAGGGTGTGGGGTGTAGGAAATTCCCATCAATTGCCTTGAGGGGATTTAATAAGGAGTTATCATATGAACCAAATCAATCGGGTTGCGATCGTTGGTGGAACCCACGGAAATGAGTTCACAGGGGTATACCTGATTAAAAAATTTAACCAGTTTCCTTATTTGATTGAGCGACCTAGCTTTGAAACTTTGACGTTATTAGGCAATCCCAAAGCCTTTGAGGAAAATAGGCGCTACATTGACAACGACTTGAATCGTTGCTTCAAAAGTCAAGACCTGCTCGACCCAACGCTTTGTGGCTATGAACAGATGAGGGCAAAAGCCATCCACCAAATACTGGGACCGAAAGGCAAATCCCAAGTGGATGTGATTTTGGATTTGCATACTACAACTGCAAACATGGGGTTGAGTATTATGCTGGAGAACCAGCATCCCTTCAGTTTGCAATTAGCTGCGTATCTGACCTCGATGAATCCCTTGATAAAGGTTTCTTGGACACAACCGAACCAAGAGAGCGCCCTTCTGAGATCCCTATGCGAATTGGGTTTTGTCATTGAAGTGGGTCCTGTGGCTCAGGGTGTCTTGAATGCAGACTTGTTTGCGAAAACGGAGAAACTGGTTTATGTCATGTTGGACTACATAGAAGGATACAACAAAGGTTTAGTTCCACAGACTCACAGCACACTCACCTTGTATGAATATGTGGGAACCCTCGACTATCCCAGAAATGAGAAGGGTGAGATTCAGGCGATGATTCACCAACAGCTTCAGTTTAGGGACTATGAGCCTCTCAATCCAGGTGAGCCGATTTTCCTAACCTTTGATGGTAAGGAGATTGCTTATGAAGGAGAATCAACAGTCTATCCAGTTTTCATTAACGAAGCAGCTTACTACGAGAAAGGCATCGCGATGTGTTTAACCAAGAAACAACAGGTACTGTTGAGAGATTAAGGCGCTGTTAAGAAGAACGCAGAACACAGAACACAGTAATCAGAATATCCCCACCGATACAATCCGGGGGATATAAAAGATTAAACACTGATAAGAATAAGCAGCACTTTGCATTTAAGTATAAAAAAACAAAAATCTCTGCAATTTTTCGTAATTTTCCGGAAATAAAACCAGATATGATGTTTGAGTTCTATCAATTTTTGATTTTATCTGGAAAAATGCCCTAAAAGGCTCAATTAGAGTGAGTTCTGAAAAAGGTAAATCCTCCATAAGAGATATTTTTAAATAAACATTTATGAGTGAATATATATTTAGTAGTACAAATTGTCGATAACAGCAGTCAAACCCTAAAATCATGTTCACGAGTTCTGAAAAATCTCAGTTGTCCTGAATTTGGAGTCATCAACATCAATCTCATTCATCGTTTGGCAATATGTAATTCTTGACCGAAGAGGCAGGGGAGCAAGGGGCAGACGAGCAGGGGCGAAAAAGTTAAACCTAAGTTTTCCTGAATTTATAGGAATTGAAGATATCCTTAAATCTATAAAGGAGAGCAAAAAAGATTTACATTCAAAGCAATTGGACGAAATTGTCGAAAGAAATGTTATTTCTATTTTCATCTATCATCTATATTATTAAAGACATCAGGGGAAAATTCTGACAAGAGATGAATGGTTCTTGTTTAAGATGTAGCAAAAAAGATGATTTTAAAGCAAAGATTATCTCAGAAAATAAATGACGCTAAGTTACTATATAGTGTTTTAGCTGCGTATAAAAACTACATCGAAAAAGTGATTAGTTTAATGGCAGATGCCTTGCTAATAACGACTAAGTTAGGAGAAATAAAGAAAGTAAATTCCGCAGCATTAGAATTATTTGGTTATAGTGAAGAAGAATTAATAAATAAACCAATTTCTTTAATATTTGAAGATAATAATTTATGGCAACAAGCTTTGCAACAGGTTTATTTATGTAAAAAAAGTTTTCAAAATAGAGAATTTATATGTCGCAAGAAAACAAAAGAAAAAATCCTGATTGCTTTTTCTTGTTTAGTGATTAAGAAAAAAATAGATGGGTTAGAAGATATTGTATACATTGGTCGAGACATCACCGCCAGACAGCGCAGACAACAACGCAATAATACACAATATGCTATAAGCCGTATATTATCAGAGTCTCAAAGTATAAAGCAGGCGATTCCGAAGATTCTACAAGCAATTTGTGAAAACCTGGGATGGGATTTAGGAGAACTTTGGACATCAAATCAATACATAGAAGCATCGGTACAGCGATGCAGTTTCAATCCAGTTCTCAGGTGTGTGGAAATTTGGTCGAGTCGAACATTTGCGGCGCGAGAGTTCAAAGCAATCACTTGGCAGACGACTTATACCCCTAGTGTAGGCTTACCTGGTCAAATTTGGGTGACGCGATCGCCCGTTTGGATGAGTCATATATCGCATCATACTAATATTGAGCGATTGGGCAAGGAACAGGGCGCTGACGGGCGATGCTTCAAGGAAGCCGCCTCAGAGAGGCGATCGCAAGCCGCTGTTGAAGCGGGATTGCATACAGCATTTGGCTTTCCCATCTTGGCTGATAATGAAATGTTAGGCGTGATGATTTTCTTGAGCCGGGATGTACAATCAAAAGATGCAGACCTGCTGCAAATGATGGTTTGTATAGGTAGCCAAATCGCTCAATTTATCAAACGCAAACAAGCAGAGTCAGCGCTACTGGAAAGCGAAGAACGCTATCGAGATTTGTTTGAAAACGCTAACGACTTGATTCAGTCTATGACTCCCTATGGTCGTTTGGAATATGTTAATCGAGCGTGGCTTAAAACTTTAGGATATACTCAAGCTGAAATTCAGAAGATCAATTTATTTGACATCATCCATCCCGATTTTCAAGAAGAATGTCGGGAATTATTTTGTCGCGTGATGTCAGGGGAAAAACTCGAACAACTGACAACTGTATTCGTTTCTAAAGATGGTCAAAAAATCTTTGTCGAAGGGAATATTAATTGTAAATTTGTAGAAGGAAAACCAGTTGCCACTCGCGGCATTTTTCGTAACATGACTGGGCGCATTGTAGCAGCTGACTTTTCACGTCATGTGGAAAAACCAACGCAAAACCTAACCCCCCAACCCCCTTCCCTAAAAGGGAAGGGGGAGAATTCAAAGCCTCTCAAAAAGCAGGAGAGAGGTTTGGAGAGAGGTTTTCCAGATCCCATGAAAAGTAAGATTGTAGCAGAGGAAGCACTACGCTATCAACAGCAAAAAACCGAACGCGTTTTTTTAGATATCTTACCAGAAGCAATCTTCAACCGCGAGAAAGAAGAACCAGCTACAATTGCAGAAGACTTTGCTAATGTCACAGTTCTGTTTGCAGATATTGTAGGTCTTACTGAAATCGCCTCTCAAATAACAGCGATTCAATTAGTCAACATACTCAACAAAATTTTTTCAGTTTTCGACCAACTTACCGAGCGATATGGTTTGGAGAAGATTAAGACTACCGATGATGCTTATATGGTGGTTGGTGGTCTGCCTAGGCGATGCCCAAACCACGCCCAAGCGATCGCCCTTGAGGACACTGGCACCTTTGCGATCGCCCAGATGGCGTTAGATATGCAAACAGCGATCGCCCAGTTCAATACTGAAAACAACAAAAACTTTAGCATCCGTATCGGCATTCATAGCGGTCCGGTGGTGGCGGGAGTCATTAGCATCAAAAAGTTTACCTACGACCTCTGGGGAGACACAGTAAAAATTGCCAGCCTTATGCAATCTCAGGGCTTGGCTGGCAAAATTCAAGTGACAGAAATTACCTACAAATGTTTACGTGATGAATTCCTATTTGAAAAACGTGGTGAAATCGAAATCAAAGGCAAAGGGAAGATGACGACTTATGTGTTAGTCAGTCGCAAGTGATGAGGACAATATTGCTCCCTTATCTCCCTTATCTCCCTCATCTCCCTCATCTCCCTCATCTCCCTCATCTCCCTTATCTCCCTCATCTCCCTCATCTCCCCCTACTTCCACTACTCCCCGCCTCCGGTATTAGGAATCAACCTGCCTACAGGATAAGTTGCGACTTCTCGGGGAGAAGCGCCATCAGTCACAGCAGCTGGTATTTCATCTACTGATTGGGTTTTAGCTGCTAAATAATCTGTCCGCAGCTTTTCTAGCATTTGTTCGCGCTTGTCATACAGCCGCTTCAAAGAACGAGGCTGACTTTGGTTTAAAACGTAAGCTGTGACTAACGGCAGTGCAATTGTGCTATCGGTATAACAAACGATGGTGCTGGGTAACTCTTCAGGGTCAATCTTACCCCAACTCACAGCTTCCGAGGGTGTTGCTCCAGATAACCCTCCAGTATCAGGACGAGCATCGGTGAACTGGACAAAGTAATCGTGTCCTCGTTCTTCTAGCCCCAAAACTTCATGAATTTGCGGTTGTGTTTGTAGCAAAAAGTTTTTCGGACTGCCACCACCAATAATGACAGCTGCACTCTTGCCTCCTGTCTCCCGCGCAGAGTACGCAATGGCTGCCGTCTCATTGACATCTATCGAAGGGTCTAAGATTAGCTTGGAACCTTCCAACGACAATGCGGCAACGTTCATACCAATGGAACTATCACCTGGCGAAGATGTATAAATAGGTACTCCATATTCATAAGCCGTAGCGAGCAAGCAGGAATGCTTAACCCCCAGTTGCTTTTCTACTTCCCGGACATACTTGCCTAGTAGATGATGAAATTCCGCAGTTCCCATCCGTTTTTGGAATGGTTCTGCTTGCAAAACTTTACGGATGAAAGCATCTGTTTCCAACAGCACATCATAGCCAAAGATAATGTCATAAATACGGATAGTACTTTGCTGCCGCAGCTTCACATCATCCAAAAACGGATTGCCAGCGAAGAGTTCAAAACCTAGCCCATAGTGCATATCATGGTAAAGGTTAGCACCAGTGCTGATGATCCAGTCAATAAATCCGTTGCGGATTAACGGTGCCAGTGCAGAAACTCCGTATCCGGCTGGTGTCATCGCACCAGAAAGGCTGACTCCTACCGTCACGCCTTCCTTAAAGACATCTCGACTAAGGAGATGGCATATCTCCCGTAACCGTGCTGAATTGTAGGCGGTGAAGTAATTATCAATCAAATCGACGACGCCGATATCAGTTGGCATCGGTGCAGGTGAGATTTTTTTACCCAGCTGTTTTGACATTTTTGGTAGCCCCCAAAGAAATAACTGATAAGTTTACTAGACATCCGTCTAGCTAGACTCAACGACAAAAGATTTCTAGTCTGCATAGGCAGGTTTTCTGGTACTACCCCAAGCATGAAAATCTTCCTCCCCTTGTCCATTTTCTAGTTAGCCCCAGACTTGTACTCTATAGACGACTAGATGTCAAATCTGAATAAACAGACAGGATACAATCGTATCTACCTTTGAGTGATTTCTTGCATCACCTGCAAGTAACAATTGTAAGCGTTTTGCCCAAAACAAACGAAAATGGCTTGTTCTAGGGAATCATTGCTCTGTAAAAACTTATTAACTTCACTAACAGCAATTTTAGTAGCCCGGTGGAGCGGAAAACCATAAGCGCCTGTGCTAATGGCTGGAAAAGCAATGGTTTTTATGCCATTTTGCACTGCTAAGGCTAAACTGTTGCGATAACACTGTGCCAAGAGCTCATCTTCACCAGAATTCCCACCTTCCCACACAGGACCAACAGTGTGAATGACCCACTTTGCCGTCAGGTGATAACCTCTGGTGATCTTTGCTTGACCAGTATCGCAACCGTGTAACTTGCGACACTCTTCCAAAAGTTCTGGTCCGGCGGCACGATGTATCGCGCCATCTACACCGCCTCCTCCCAACAGGGTGTTGTTGGCAGCATTCACAATAGCATCTACCTGTAGCTGAGTAATATCGTCTTGGATCACGGAAGCTCTATTTTCCATAAATCAGCCCAATCGTTGCATTCTTAAGTTTTGGTTGATCATATCCTCCTACACCAGATATGGTAGCTTCATCACGGAAGATACTTATACTTTATGCAACCGTGCAAATGTCCTGCAAACCAGGCAAAATTTAATAACCACCTCACGAAACTTTCTCTATCACGAACTCTCAGCATAAATTTCAAAGCAAGAATGACTGCGTCTTTGACAAACCCCTGCCATTTGATTAACTTAGGCATACCCAGTTGTTGATGCTTTTTATGTAGCAAAACGTCGTAACAAGCTAATTTCCAAGATCGACGGTACAGACCTTCAATGGTGTTGCGAAACCGAAAATGAACGAGTGCATCTTTTGCAGAGTCAAGTGTTTTGCCTGCCTCTTGAATCCTCCAGCAGTAGTCAACGTCTTGGAGTGAGAGCATTGTTTCATCGAAACCACCGACCATTTCATGGACTGAACGCTTGACACCAAGATTACTGGCACCTGCATATGGAAAATATGGATGTTTGTTAACTCCATTGCCCTCTGCGTATGCACAGCACTCAATGACCCACGGTTGATTCAGTTTCGAGTACTCGTTGCAACCTGCAACTAAGTCGTGTTTGGAGAGCGCTTCAATCATAGCTGCTACCCATCCTGGGGCAACTTCGTCGTCAGCATCGCAGAATGCAAAGGCAACACCCTTGGCAACACTTGCACCAACGTTGCGGGCGTGGGCAGAACCTCTGCGAGCAGATGCTTCGACAAAACGAAGATGAGGTATGCGCTGCTGATATTGTTTGATGATCGCCACGGTGTCATCAGTTGAGCCGTTGTCGGCAACAACAATCTCCCACGGTTCGGAGCATTGCTGCTTAGCCAACGCCTCCAATTGAAAAGCGATGGTATCCGCAGCATTGAAACAGGGTACGATCACACTTAATTTCATCAAAATTTGATATTCCCTTCAATTCGTGCTTTTTCAGCACCTGACATTGTTTATCAAAATTTTTTATATATTTTTTTTCTCATACTACTGAGGTTCCTGTGTGACAAATTTTTCACTGGTCATCGTACCAAATTTTGAGATTCTTTTGTTATAGAATTAACATTTATATCAGTAAATTTAAGGCAATGCCTTGAGTAGTGTAACGGAAGCTGCAATCAAATGCCAACTAAACTAAACGGTATAGTTTAGTTTTTCCTGTAGCGATTGTTCACAATAGTATCTACCTGTAGCTAAGTCATATCGCCTTGAATAACAGAAATTCTGTTTCCCGCAATTGAGTTCGCTTGCTTCAGATTGACTGTTTTGGTTCATGCTAGTAGTAATGACACTGAACTCAATGCCAGCGCCATGCAAACCGATGAAACTTGGGCAACCACTAGTGATGTAGCCGTTGGGGAGAATTCCTCCCTGACGTCAGAACAGTACCGCAAAAAGATGGAACGACGCAAACAAGTGCAGGAGGTGCGAGTTACTAATGCCTCTACTGAAAAAGGGTTAATTATCGTAAATACTGGTAATGGCAAGGGAAAAACCACGGCGGCGCTAGGAATGGTGTTGCGTGCGCTTGGTCATGGTTATAAAGTCGCGATTATTCAATTTATCAAAGGAGCTTGGGAACCTGCGGAAAAAAGAGTTTTCAGTATTTGGCAAGATGATTTATTAGAATTTCATGCTATGGGCGAAGGCTTCACTTGGGAAACCCAAGACCGCGATCGCGATATTGAAAAAGCTGTCGAAGCTTGGCAAAAAGGATTAGAATATATCCACAACCCAGACTTCAAGCTGGTGCTGTTGGATGAAATTAATATAGCTCTTAAACTTGGTTACTTACCAGTTGAAGAAGTTTTAGCCGGGTTGGCTCAAAAGCCGCCTGACAATCATGTTATTCTCACGGGCAGAGGTGCTCCCACGGCATTGATTGAACGAGCTGACTTGGTGACAGAAATGTCCCTAATTAAACATCCCTTCCGCGATCAAGGCATTAAGGCGCAACCAGGAATTGAGTATTGACAAGGGTGTCAATTTGTGTCTTGCAAATTGTCTGCATGGTTATTTTTGATTTCCTACTCCCTTACGGGCGCAAGGCATTACACCCCTACTGACTGATACCGCTTTGACACATTTGTAAAACCTGGCGATCGCTGCTAGCGATTCCATTGACCGGATAATAATCTTGCAGCGTGACAGAGTGGGCATAATTGCTGGACTCATCATCCATAACCCGAGGCAATGTATTGTTTGTTGCTACCTGAGTTGGGCTTTGATCACCAGGGTAACCTGTTACCGTCATTGCCAACTGTCCTGAGGACTGGAGTGTGCCATTAAAACAACTAAACTCAGAGCTTGGCATATAGAGCGCACCAATCACTTTGCTCTGCCGTTTCTCAAATATGATATAGCCTTGCCCGAGTTCACCTGATTTTGGCGATTGACCATAAAGGTAAACACCATCTTGTTGGGGAAATTTAGCTCCTGTAGCCGCAGCTGTGGCTTTTTTGGCAGATGTTTGGGGTTCTACAACCTTTGCTGTGGTTGTTGTAGACACCATTTCTAAATTATTTGGTTGAGTGATATTTGGTTGAGTGACATGACCTAGAACACTCACTGATTTTGTCAGTGCTTTGCGCAAACGGGCTTGCTTGTCCCCACTGAATTCTGAAGCAGGCGAAGGATGACTTTGCAACCAAGTGTAAGTTGGTAACTGAGAATCTGTAGAGGACACCGTGGATGGATCAACGTATGCAGTTTGGTTACTGAGTACTGGTTTCGGAAAATTAGCAACAAAACCAAGGATGAGAAGTCCGCCTACAAAGGGGATTCCTAATAAACTTGAGGAAACAAACTTTTTGATGTTGTTAGCCACCCTACTACTCCTGTAAAAAAATTATCTGGGTTTTCTACAACTTACTTACAACTTACCGAAGTATTGATATATAAAGGCTCCGTCAATGGTTTGATTTATATTGTCTGGAGAAATCTTTGCCAACAAATAAATTCTTCATTGAATTTTGGGCGATGATCTTAACCTACCATTATTCGGTCTATTCGCGCTTCACCCCTTAGGTTCACCCGATAGGATGATTGTTTTGAAAAATGAAAAATGAAAAAGAAAACCTAATTTTTAGCATTTTTCTTGTTGATTATTTAATTTCAAAAACAATTAACACCTTTTTGCTAGAGTCATCTCTCTAATGTATGAACAAGCTAAACTACACAAGCAATTCTCTGGATTCCGGATTTCGTGGAGAAATTTTGGCAAAAATAACTGAATATAGGGAAGTACGGTTGGTGATAAGACTTGATCCTCCCTAGCCCTCCTTAAAAAGGAGGGAATTAAGCCCTCTTTTGTAACCAACTGTATTGGAATATAGGGAAATCGGGGGAAATGGTAACCCATGACCAAAAAAGCACTTCAATACTCAGCACTTCAATACTCAATAGAACTTACACACTATACGAATGTACCCATATAGATATTGACAATAGGTTGTTTTTGCCAGCAGCTTATAGGAAGCTGTTGGTTTAACTTTAAGCTGCAATTGTGAAGAACTTGGGAATTTTTAAAGACAACCCTCAAAAATTCTCTTGTCTTAAGTTCAGACTTAACGAGCGTCCCACTGTACCAGGCTTGATATAAGCTCACACAGCAAGTGGATTCATCTGTGGAGGTCATTGTAAGTTCTGTGTTCTATGTTCTCCTCATAAAAAAATCGCCCCCTGAATTCAGGAGGCGCGTCGCCATGATTCATTCAAAACCTAGCAATGCTACGTCCGTAGATTAGCTAGCAACGTATTCTTTAACATTGGCACGACGACGACGCAGATGAGCAAGGGCTTGATGCTCTAACTGACGGACGCGTTCGCGGCTGAGGTTCAACCGTTCGCCAACTTTCGCCAAAGACATTTCGTTTCCATCCAGTAAACCAAAGCGCAGGGCTAAAACTTCTCGCTGTTGCGGGGTGAGTTCTGCCAGCATATTGTTTAAGTCTTGGCGCAAGAATTCCTGGGTGGTGTAATACTCTGGTGATGGTCCTTCATCTTCGAGCATTTCTTGCAGTTCGGTATCTTGGTTATCGCCAACTTTTACATCCAAAGATACTGGCTGACGCGCCATGTTCAGGTACTCGCGGATTTGCGCTGGTTCTAACTCAAGTTCTTTGCCAATTTCTGCGGGAGTTGGCGATCGCCCCAACTTCTGAGCCAGTTCACGCTGCACTTTTTTGATTTTGTTCAGCTTCTCGGTAATATGGATCGGTAAACGAATGGTACGACCTTGCTGAGCGATCGCCCGCGTAATCGCTTGACGAATCCACCAGTAAGCGTAGGTCGAGAACTTATAACCACGCGTTGGGTCAAATTTCTCCACACCCCGCTCTAATCCTAGTGTTCCTTCCTGGATGAGATCCAGAAACTCCATGTTCCGCTTCTGGTACTTCTTAGCAATGGCAACAACTAAGCGCAAATTCGCTTCAATCATCTTCTGCTTTGCCCGCTTGCCTTGATGTACTATCTGTTTGACCTCAGTCTCAGATTTGCGAACATGAGCAGCCCATTCTTCTAAGCTCGGTTCCTGGCGCAATTTCTTCGCCAAAGCCTCCTTAGCATCCAGGAGCGTCATCATTTGTTGTACCTGCTTCCCAAAGACAATCTCTTGCTCACGGGTTAGCAGCGGTACACGACCAATCTCGCGCAGATAGGTTCGCACCATATCAGCCGTGAATTTGGCGTTAAGGTTTTCGGTTTGGGTATCAACAGTAGGCATTGGTGCGTTTTCCTCTACTCCGTAAACAAAAATTAATACTCAATAACTAGGGCGGATTGGGAAAGTTAGTACACGTAATACGCATCCAGGGGAACTATCAGGAGAAAATTGATTTCTACAGAATTTGTCAAGACGGTCACTCTTTTCGATAGGTTCCCCTAGCTTCCCTAAATTTTGAAATCGTTTATAACCATACTGGTTTGTCTTCAATAATTCTTTTAATCCTTAAATCCCTGATGCCGAGAATCATAATACGAAGTCAGTATGACTTCTAGATCTTCTATAGTACGATATATCATGTTAATCGTAAAGTACTTTAGTTAAATCTTTCTATTATAATGCAAATCAATGTTATTGTACGAAGAGTCTAATACTCATTTTGAAAAGTTACACTATCTATAGTGACTCTAAAATCCCGTAATCATTCCTCCATCTATAGCCGGATAACCGAACTGAAATGGTTCTCATCATGGAGGGATGTCACGAAATCTAGAAATCGGGAATTGGAAATTGAGAATTGGTAGTTGATATCTTTTCTTTGTTAACCTGGGTTGACAGCTATCACTTTTTCCACCAAGGACTCAATAGCCGAAAAGGGCGCTCCAGGCTTGAGAGCTTGTTCAAAAGCCATATAAGTATCTGGGTCGTAAGTTTTGAGCCAGTTCCAACTCTCCTTTGAACCGAAATACCACTTCTGGCGTAGGGCAAAATAGTCTTCAAGCAGCGTATATAGCAGCCACACGCGACGATAATCAGCCTCAATGTCTCCTTGGGAGATGCGCTTTAACATCTTGTAGGACCAAGTGCGCCGCAGTTGAATTTCGTTTGCTGATAGCGCCGCAGGACCAATGGCAAACAAGTCGTCTACTTGCTTGAGCAACTTTTGCCCAAAACCTTCCCGCTCTCGCAATACTATGCCCCCTCGAACCCGCAGGAAGGATTCTTCTATAATCATAACATCTTTCTCGTTATAGATGAAAATATCTAAGTAGCTATCATTCCAGAGACGGGCATCGTGTAGACTCTCGCCAGTTTGTCTAACAGCAATGAGGTCATAGTCACTTTCACGAGTTTGTGTGCCTTTGGCTCTGGAACCGTACAAAATTACAGTATGGCATCCGTGAACGTTGCAAAGTTCATCAACCACTGCTGCAAGAATCTTGTCATCCTTGAGTTGATTTAGGTAGCTGGACATAATTACAGAGTTTGTTCAAGAAGTGGTCATGGGTACGTAATTGCGCCCAAGCGCGACTACAAGCCTAAATATCAACTACGAATTACCCGCCACCCATTACCAATGTTAGAGGATGTTTAAGAAGTATCAAATATTTTGTTTGATCCCCCCTGCCCCCTTAAAAAGGGGGGTAAAAGTCCCCCTTTTTAAGGGGATTTAGGGGGATCATTGATAAATTTTGGTACAAAACTACACTTTCCAAACATTCTCTTAGACCGTTTGTTACTTTGATCGCCCTAAAAACTACCAGGATTGTCGTCTAGGGCAAGCAAGAAGTTAATTAGGTCATTCTGCTGTTTTGGGCTAAAGCCAGTGGTCTTGTCCACATAATAGTCATGACCGGTACCATCAAGATTATTGCGCTCTAGGGCTGGATTTGCCTGATTCGTTGCAACAACTTGTTGACGAAGTTCACTATCGACTAAGGCACGCAAACTGCTAGCGCTGTCAGCAGGTATGCCTTGGCTAAGGGTTCCAGTCAAACCTAAGCCGCTAGAGTCAACTACACTAAAACTACCATCAGGCGCAACTTGAAGTGATTCTGCTCGCACCGCTACCCCACCATCGTGCAAGTAAGAGGCACTGAGATAAAGCCCTCGTAGAGAAGGGGTTTTGTAGCCACCATCAGGCAATATGCCTGTCGGTAGGGTAGTTGGGGTGTCACTAATGCCTTGTGTTGGCACGTCCAAAGTCTCGGAGTTAGGAGGAACGGGAACAGGAGTGTTGAAGGTATAAATCTTAGGTGGTACCAGCAACTTGTTCAGGGCGAGGCGGGACTGGGCGCGAGCTGCGTTGCCTTTGATTTGCGCGATAGGGTGAATCTTGTTATCGGTGAAGAAAGGTGGAATGTGGCAAGTGGTGCAGTTGGCTTGCTCAAACACTTTAGCGCCACGCTTAACAGAACCGCTTAAGAGCGCCTGCTGATTCTCAGGGCTTTGATTTGCAGGTGGGACTAAGCTATTTTGAAAAACAGCCAAAGCATTCTCTGGAAATAAGAAAGGCTGATGGGGAGAGGCATTGGGATTTTTTAGGATATTAGGACCAAAGACTAGACCGTTGTAGGTGAATAAGGTTGGTTTGAGATTCGGATAAGAACCCGTTCTAGGGGCTGGGTTTTGGTCTTCCAGTTCAGCTTGGATAGGGTCTGGGGCAATTTGGCGCAGCCACTCTGAAGGTTTGACTGGTTGCCCTTCTGGTAAGCGAAGAGCGGGATCAGCAGCATTTTGTAGGACAGTACCCAAATAAACTTCTGGATCTATGTTGAGAGTTTCGCTACTCAATTGAGCAGCCGCAAGCAAGTTGACTTCGGAAGAGAAGACGGAAGCAGCTTGAGCACTTAGTCCAGCAAAAGGACCTACTGCAAATTCACCACTGGATGTGTAAGGTCCACTGTTAAAAGTGAAGAGGTTTGAGATTTTAGTCGTATTGTTGATGCCATCAGGTGTGCTCTCGAAGTGACCGAAAGGCACATCAAGCACAGCATCGTCGAAAGCTTCTTCAAATTTTTGAGGATCGGGCAGAGTCACTAATTGACCAGTACTATCTATGATTTGCTTGCCATTGCCTTGGTATTTGGGATCAAGGGGGTTGAAGTTCAAGCGAGCAAAGCCTGCTGCTGAATTAGGTGCTAGAGCAATCAAAAAGGGAATTGCTAAATCGGTATTTGGTACTCCCTTTAGCAATTCGCCAGTTTTTGTCACCGTGACATGACATAAGGCACAAGTGATCTCGCCATTGGCGTTTGAGCCATTGGCATTGGCGTTCAATCCTAGTGGAAAAGTTCCGCCCTTTTGTACATCCAAACCAGTATTAAAGACAAGTCCTTTTGGAAAAGTTCGACTGCCTATCTTTATATCTTTTTGAAGAGTGATGGATAAGTTACTGGTTGGTTGTCCACCTAAGGTAGCGATCGCACTTTGAAGTTCCTCTTGCAGGTTCGCAAGACCTGCGCGAAAACCAAACACGCCTTGCAAGCCAAATGTGTCTCCTATTTTGCGTTTAAAAAATATATTTTCACCTTTTTCAAGCAAATCCTGACTTATCTCTACAGCGCCAACACGCTGATAAGAAACGGGATCGCTGTCGTCAAGTCCTTGTGTACGTACTAGTTGAGCTGCTTGTTCGGGGGTGAGCAATTTGCCAAAGTAGTCGTAGTAGCCTACAAGCTGGGTTGGCGCGGGCTGGAGAAGCGCAACAGATGCCATTGTCCTCGCCTGTATTAAGATGTTTGATAATACCGTAGCAAGCAAACTAGATATTAAAATCAGTGCGAACACAAATAATCTGTGACGCCAACGCATATGTGCTCCCTAAAGACTAATTTAAATTGTTTGTTACAGCACTGATTCTATGATTCGACCACGAATCGTAAGGTGGGCATTGCCCATAAAAGCTTATCTAATAAACATTTGAGATATCACTGAGCAATGCCCACCCTACAGAGTAAATTTGAATCAGTCTGGGGCAGACTAGCATAATGCGCTGAATTGATATAAATTACGGATACAATTCTTTAAATCTTCTTTTCTTTCACTCTTTTAGAAGACCAATTCAGCTATCAAATTTAAGTTGAAAGTCATTAGACAAGATTGCGGAATCTGAGTTCCATCTGTGTCCATCTGTGTCCATCTGTGGTTAATTATTCTTTTTTTTGACTTTTGCAAGAAATCTATTGCTGTATCAAATTTTCAATCTCCTCAACTTTCAGGTACTTTAAACCAAAATGTTCCGTAGTAACTACCAATTGCCAAATTTCAAGTCGAAAATTCCTAAAAGCCAAGATCCGCTTTGGCTAGTTCAGCAGCGGCGAAGACTTCTTCATCTGGTTTTTCTTCCCAAGCAGTTTCGCCAATTTCTTCATAGAATTTGGCATCGTAGGGACGGGTACGCACGACTACCGGCATGGGGACGGCGTGACCTAAAATTAAGGCTTGTTGCTTAGAGTCCAATTTTGCCAACACAGACCGCAAAGCACCTCCACCAGACACCCCTGTAAAAATCGCTTCAATGTCTTTTTCATCGTTGAGTAGGGCGGTGATGCGAGTGCCAATCTGGGACATCACTTCATTATCTATGCCCGATGGACGTTGATCAACTACCAACAGTGTTACAAAATATTTCCGCATCTCACGGGCGATCGTCCCGAAAATAGTACTTTGTACTGTTGCTGGGTCGAGGAAACGGTGCGCCTCCTCAATAGTAATCATCAGTTGTGTTGGTTTATCGTTCGGATTTTTTGTTTGTAAAAACTTCTCCGCCTTGCTGACATAGTGTTGGTGAATCCGCCGGGTAATCATGTTGGTCACCAACATATAAGAAAGCATATTTGATTGAGAGCCAAACTCTACAACAATATTCTTCCCAGCTTCTAGGGAACGCAACATTTGATTGACGTAATTTTGGGGACAAGCCGCACGCATATACTTTAAATTCTCCAATCGCAGGAGTTTGCGCTGCAGTGCTGTAATCGAACCTTGGTGTCCTCGCTTCTCCTCACAAAAGAGCTTGATTTCCTCATTAGTCATATTTATGAGTTGGAGAATCCAAGACTTGCCAAACTCAGCGAACAAAATATTGGCGTTATCCAAACTCGCTTCCGAAAGTCCTAAATCACGACTGCATAATTTAATATCTTCTACTTCAATTTGGTCGTAACTTAAGTAGAGTTCTTGAGCGTGAGGAACACCTCGACGTTTCGTGGATTCTGGGTCAAGAGTGTATACTTCAACTAAACTGGGAAAGAGCTGCTTTAAACCTTTAACAGTGCTAAATTGTTTGCCTTCTGAGACGGCTTCCCAGCCATATTCTGAGTGCATATCAAAAATCAAATTCACCGCGGCATTTTTGCGGATTGTCCCAGCTAAAAGTAACCTTGTTAAAAACGATTTGCCAGTTCCTGATTTCCCAAAAACGCCGTTGCTTCTTTCTACAAAGCGGTTTAAATCGAGGCAAACTGGTACCTGCATATCCAGTGGTTGACCAATGGAAAAATTTTTCCTTTGAGGATCGTCTTCCCAACCAAAAACTCTACGAAAATCTTCTTCGGAAGCTTCATAAACTTGGCTAAAGTGGCTGGGAATCGTTTTCACTGGGAGCAGTTCCATTGTCGTGCTGGTTTGCGGCTGAAATGATGCCAAACCTGTCGCCGATGGAACAAAGGGATTTGCAGATTTGCCGTTTGTTGGAGAAAAAGATTCTTGAGATTCCGGGGTAAACATCAACATAGGCGCGAGGTTGATGGTACCGTATGTGCCGCCTCCTGCTAAAATCTCTCGCAAAAAAGTGTCTTCCCAATTAGGAGGATTAGCAATAATTCTTTGGTTGGCTATTCCTAACGCTACGTCTGTGAGCATGCAGAAAAAACGCGATCGCACCCCTTGGACAACTAAAAATTTACCCACCCGCATATCTTCTACCGAAACATCGGGGTGCAATCTAACTTCTAATCCCCCTGTGAGAGAGCCTTGTATAACCGAACCTAATGGAGCGTCCAAATTCATTTCATTAATCACATAGTGATGAGCTTTCTCATATGTTGCATTCTAATTGTACAAGACAAAATTGGCGACAAAAGTTTTGTCATTTGTCATTTGTTAAGAACCAACAACTAATGACTAATCACTATTGACTCATTACTCAATTTGAATTGAAGTAGGTGCATTTGGACTTGCTGTGGTGGTACCACCTATGAGTGGTCTGCGATATTGGGCGTAGAGGCGATCGCGCCAAGCAAAGAACGGTTCGTAAGCTGGATTTTCAGCCAATATCGGGACTCCTTTGCCTCTGATGGTTTCTGGTAAATTTAGATACGGACCATCCGGGAACTTCAACAATATCGACATACCCGCCACGGCAAAGTCAGCTAAGGTCGGTTCATCTCCTACTAAATAAGCAGTATCCGCCAACAATAACACGAGCGCTTCCAAGTCTTGCTTCAAGTCGGCGATCGCACTACGTATTGCATCTGGGCTATAACCCACCCCTAAACCCAAAACTGTCAGTACGTCGCTGGGTACTCCTTCTACCAGATTTTTGAGCACATCTGGTGTGTTGGTTGGGAGTAAGGACTTGCGAAAATTCTGGTTTTGACTAATGGCAGAAAACAGTGCTTTGCGACCTTTGATGCCAATTGATTCATCTGCCCATTCTTCTATTAATAAACATACACCCCGCTTTTTTGGATCGGTTGGTATCAAAGGGCGTTCTGGATACTGTGAGTCTAAATACTTGGCTATCTCCGTTGAATCCGCTATATATCTACTACCGTCCTTCAAAACCGGTACTTGACGCTGACCAGTCAACCGGAATAGTTCTACCTGTCCAATCCCTGGCGTCACCTCGATTTTGCGGTACTCCAGCCCTTTATAATCAAGAATCAGACGTACTTTTTCTGAGTATTGAGATAATTCAAACTGGTATAATTCCAGCATTCTTCAGTTCCTGTAGGTGGTTCCCTTATAAATTTTACAATGATGAAAGCAGAAAGCCCACTCCAACGAGCGTGTGGGACGCTACTCGCCTGCACTGGCTTCTCCGTCGGAGAGCGCACCGCGAGTGAATGCGTAGCACATACGCGGTGCTGCTCATATGTTTTCTAATCAATTGCTCAATATATTCACTTGCGCTTATTCCTTTTTCTTTTGGCTGGAATTATGCAATTCTGCCGGAATTTTCATTTTCCGGGAACAGAATAACTAATTCAATGGTCTATAAATGTTTTTTTAATTCAACTATATTTGATATAGACTTTTCTGTGGGTGGGAAATTATAGCGAGTTTCAATTTCATGGAATACGTTTTGAAAGAACAAGAGAACAAAACAACACAGAATTCATTCTCATTCCCTAGCTCATGAGTTGAGGAACTTTATTTGCCCTAGCTGCACTTCATTCATGCCTTGAACGGCTATAAACTCATCAATAGGAAAATGTTCAAATTTTTCCATATTAATGTATTGCTTATTTGTGACAAAAAATCTTACTTCTTTAGTTAGATTTTATGTCTACCAAGATGATATAAATCATTATGGTAATGTGTGGAAATTAAAGCCAAACAAAGTTTATGAAGGTTGAATACAGCAATTTGCTGACCAAGTTGGCTGGCATAGTAGGAGTAACGGGCATTAGTCTCCTTATGGGTCTACCTACTGGAGCAAGCGAGATATTAAATTCTAATCCTGGTATTTTCAAGGAAGCAGCGTATAGTGATGCTCAACGCCTATTAGTAAATGCAGGTTATTCTACACCTAGTGAACCTGTACTACAAGCTACATCCAAAAAAAACCCAGCTAAAAACACAACAGTGGCACAAGGACGACGAGGAGTAAACCCCAGTCCTAGCATTTTACAGGAGTGCCCTTATAACCGTGCTGCTTGTCCTGGTGGAGCTGGGACAAGTCCTTCTACAGCTCCCACCTCTCCCCCTGGAAGCACACCCACCCCGCCTGGAACAGAAGTACCCACAACACCAACTACACCCACAACACCAACTACACCCACCACCCCTGGTGCACCTGGAGCGGGTACAAGTAGCCAAAACTTGGTAGCGCTTGCAGAGTCCAACGGCTCCTTTACGTTTCTAACCAAGGCTTTAAGGGCGGCTGGACTAGCAGAAACCTTGCAAGGCAAAGGTCCTTTCACAGTCTTCGCACCTAGTGATGCAGCATTTGCCAAACTGCCACAAGATGCGGTACAAGATTTGTTAAAGCCGGAAAATAAAGAAGTCCTGGTGAAGATTTTGCAATATCATGTGGTCTCAGGTTCAGTATCGTCCGGTGATTTGAAATCTGGAGAAGTGAAAAGCATTGAAGGCGGTCCGATCAACGTCAAGGTTGATCCGAGCGCTGGTGTAACAGTGAATGATGCTAAGGTAGTTCAGCCTGACATCAAAGCCAGCAATGGCATTATTCATGTGATTGATAACGTGATTTTGCCTCCTGATTTGTAAGTTGTTGGTAAATGTAAACTTTGTAACAAAACTAGGTTGGAATCAATTTTTGACAAAATAAACCCGTTCAAATTATGATAAGGGCGGGTTTTTTTACCTATTGGCAGTGCTTGACAGTCCTACAAAAATGCGTAACGTTGCAATGTGGTATCGACTTCAAGCTGGATCTCTTTGAAGTTGGTGTTTTTCACTGCTTTTAGAGCCTCAAGCACCGCACGCTCACGATAGATGATTTGTCCCAGTCGTTTTATAGCATATAACTGATACATATCTGAAGGTTGCTGTAACTCAGCCAACAGATACATTTTGTAGCGTTCCAAAAAGTAGTTCTCAAACGCCAGAGTGCGATCGCATATCGCACGTAGCTGTTGCCGCTGTGCTGAAGATTGCGGTATCAAATATTTCCATTGATTACGGCATATTTCGTAGACTGCTTCGACCAGATCCGTCCACTCATCATTGATCCAGCGACGGTACTGTGTCACACACTCGCGCTTTGTGACAACATACTGACCTGCCGTAAGCGCGATAAGTGCTGTTGCAGGACATAGGACATTCAACACCAAATCTTTGGTTCCACAATAGATTGCCCCATCAAAGCCGCGTATTCGGCGGTAAGCGTAGCCGTAAAACTCGTCCGCAGGGTCAGGATATTCTAGTGGAAACGTCAACACTTCCCGGTTACCACGTACTCGAGCAAACAACCTATATGGAAAATGCATATTGTCCCGGATATAGTCCTCAATTGGCTTGAGCGGAACCACAGAGCGAATATCTTCCCCATACATTAGCACAGTGGCTTTCTGGAATCTGATTGCACCAATACGAAACAGCGCTTCTTCACTATCGGGTGTTATACCGAGTTCTATAGGACATATCTGCTGGTACGAGTCGAGGAGTTGTGCAAACTGTTGTCGTTCTTCCGCATCAAGACTGCTTTTGAACACAACCCGCATATCAATATCACTAGTGGCTACCGCACTGTTGTCAGCATAACTGCCTTCTAGATAGTAGCCGCGAATTCGGTCTGGAAAACTTTGCTCTAGCAGGTTGATAATGTCACACACCAAAGAGTCAACTTTCTTAACTCCACTTGAGTTAAGCAGAGTAATATCAGTCATAGGCGTTCAAAGTCCTCCAGGTGGTGGCTAGGGCTCTCATTTTAGCAAACCGCGCGAGACTACTCGTCCAGTTGCAACACGATTTTGCCGTGGATGCCGGCTTGACTCAGTTCGTGTGCTCTGCGGGCTTCCGTAAGCGGTAGAACAGTTCCAACACGTAGTTTGACTCGTCCAGAATCAATCAGACTGCCAATTTCACTGAGGTGAGTACTACTGGGGTGAACCATTACCATTTTGCCCTGAACCCCGTAGAATGCTGCGGCATCTGGTGATGGAGGGCTAATTGTTGATACTAGAGTAGCTTTCTCCTTCATCACTTCCAAAGAGCGTTCCTGTACATCGTTACCTACAGTGTCTAGAACAAAGTCAATCTCCTCAATCAGATCCTCAAACCGACTAGCTTTGTAGTCAATGACTTGATCAACCCCTAGCTTAAGTAGGTAATCTCTATCTTTAGCTGAGGCGGTTCCAATCACCTGCGCCCCTTGCAATTTGGCAAACTGTACCGCAAAAGAACCAACACCGCCTGCTGCACCGTGAATCAGTGCAGTCTGCCCAGGAGACAGTTTACCCGTTTGAAACAGCGCTTGCCACGCAGTCAGTCCGGTCATGGGAACGCATGCTGCTTGCACCGGATCGAGGGAAGTTGGTTTGGGGGCAACATCTGCTGCACGAACAGCGATAAATTCAGCGTAGGCACCATCTCGCATCATGTCTGCCAAACCGTAGACTGCATCGGCAATGTGGAAATCAGAGACTTGTGAGCCAACCTCAACAATCTCACCCGCCACATCCCAGCCTAAGATGAGAGGCAGTTTGTGAGGCATGGCTCCTTTAAAATAACCTGCTCGAATTTTGCAATCGAGTGGGTTGACAGCAGCAGCCTGAACGCGGATGAGAACTTCATCTGCTGCAATCTTGGGTCGTGGTGCATCTTCGTCTAGGAGAACGTCTGGTTCACCGTAAGAGTGAATACGAACTGCTTTCATTGTTTCTGTTAGTATTCTGGTCAACATAAATGCTTAAAGCATTACCCCGCAATCCGTCGAAACATCTCTTCTGTCAGCCATTCTGTTCCGGCGACAAAATTACGTCCTGGCGTAGGGAGTAACTCTAAATAAGCGCCTTCACGAATCAGATGACCGAGTTTGCCTTTCACCTCAAAGCGATCAAAGATTTCAGCCGCACTCTCCTGCAAACCCAACTTGAGCAGTGTTCCACGTAGATGCACCTGAGCGGGAAGAGGTTGTTTACCTTCAAGCAAGGCTTTGATGTTGTGGGCGATCGCTCTTCCCTGCTGATAAGCAACTTGAGCCGTAGCAGGCTGAGGGTTTTGGGGATCTATAGAACAATCTCCCCCAGCAAAGACTTCTGGAAACTCTGGTAGTTGCAGAGTTGAGTTCACTATGAGGCGACCTCGCTTGTCTCGATGCTCAGCTGCAATGGGTAATGCTTCAATTAAAGGATGAGTTGCTGTGCCAGCTGTCCAAACAATTGTGGCAGTTTCCAGTACATGAGTTTGTCCATTTTGCTCAAATTCCACTGCATGGGGCTGAACTCCACCGACTCCAGCGCCCAATAATAACTCAACATGCGCAGTCCGCCGACTTAGTGCTGACTGTGCCGTTTTGCGCAGACGTTCGTTGGCAGCGTCTTTAAGAATCTCAGTCCCGCGTTGTAGAATAACGATGCGAATATCCTGAGCATTACCGCCGAAAGGCGTGTACCAAGTAGGCAACAAATCTGCCAAAGTTGCAGCAAGCTCAACACCTGCAGGACCTGCACCAATGATGGCGATAGTAAGTAGCTTGCGGCGCTGTTCTGGGTCTTCGGTTTGGCTTGCCCGTTGAAGACCGCTTCGTAAATGTTTACCTAAGGCAAAGACATCTTGATCAGTACGAAACGGTAAGGAATATTCTTTTGCGCCTGGAGTCCCAAAGTAGCCTGTAGTACTGCCCAACGCCAGAACAAGATAGCCGTAATTATAGCTCAAACCAGAGTTGAACCTGACCTGTCGCTGTTGTAAGTCAATTGCTTGAACGGTATCTAGAAGGAACGTGATACCGGTTTTGTGGAGTAACTCATCGTAGCGGGGCAAAACCAACTCAAGATTGATTTCGCTGCTGAGAAGTTCATAAAGCAGGGGTTTGAAAACGAAGCGCCATGATTGGTCTACCAAGATGACAGGACAAGAGCATTGTAAATGCCTCAAGTAGAGTGCTGTGAACAATCCAGTAAAGCCGCCACCCAAAATCAAAATGGGGAGGTTAGTGTTGCTAGTTTGGACCTGCATCAGTTGCTTAACTCCTCTGCTCAAAGGTTTTGCTGAAGGTTGTGAGGTAATCGGGAGAGCATCGATTGAGTAATCTTGGAAGAACCTCTCCCCTAGCCCCTCCCCCTGTAGGGGAGGGGAATTTGGCTCCCCCTTCCCTTATAGGGAAGGGGGCTGGGGGGTTAGGTTTGTGATTAGTGAATCGATGTTCTAGTTGTCTGCTCGTTTGGGGATGATAAACTTTTTATTAACTATGCAGGTTCCGTAAACACAACCTCGTGAAGCGACATTTGAAACTCGTTGTCAGCTAGTCTTCTCATTTCAGCCAATGGTTCAGCCATAGGTGGGTTGTCGTTCATTGCCACATAATCAGCGTGACTACTCCATAGCCCATAATTCACCGCCATTGCACCATCAAGGCTGTGATGAAAATGAGTGGTGACAAGTCCTGGTTGTCCAGAGATCAACTCCACGGATTTTTTAGTCGCTTCTAGAAACCGTGGCTGATCGTGTGGATTTCTAAGTTTAAAGATGCCAAAATTGATTAACCCTTCTATGTTTGTTGAAATATTCATCTCGCTATCTGCTGGTTCACTGATGAAAATTTCATAGAGGTGAGAGTTTGGCGCAGGAAATGTAGAAAGCTGAGTTGAAATTGATGGTACCTGAGAATTGTTGACGTAAGCTTCGTAGTCTTCTTGGCTTTTCCACTGCACATAGTTTATAACCCGCAGTCCATGACGACTTTTATGAATTGCATCAGCAATGAACCCTGGTTGTTGCTTGAGAATCGTCTTGACATAATCAATCAGGCTGTCTACCAGTGGCTGCTCTTGTTCAGGTTGGATGGGGAAGATATCAAGTTGTGCGAAGACAGGTTTGTTTTTGGTAACTGTGAGCATTTTGATACCTCCTTATTCGTCAAAAGTGCATGAACAAAGTTGAGATAGGGCGGATAGCGGCGTAAACTCGCTAATCTCATCGCTACTCCTCCAGAGGGTGCATGAGAGTGAGTTGAGATTGAGTTTAGAGGCTACTCCTCACCTGTGTCTTATCTTTTCTTGCCAAAAATATCCTGATATTGCAAAGTTCTGCAAAAGGTTCTGATTTTTGTATGACTTTCTATACTTGATTTCAATCAAGGACTTTTTAGGGGTTTTCATTTTAAGATACCTAAAGATTCGGATAAAATTTTCAACCAAATTAAATTCTCTTATAAAAATTTGACATAACTACACTTAAAGCTTAGGCACAGAGGCAAGAACCATGCCAAATGAGCAGGTCAAACTGATTGATTTCCAGCAGGAAGGAGCATCCAATCTGCTGTTTCCTAAGCCAGCGATACTGTCGAGTGACAATGCGAAATGGATGGACATCCATTTTGAGCTTCACCAGCAGCCTGAACATGATACAACTGCTGCTTCACACACAATGCATACAATCGCTACTGCACTTTCTTCTACTAGTACAGCAGAGCGATGGATGGATGGATGCTTTCAAAGGGAACTCCTGAATCAAGGAGATACTGCTATCATCCCTGCTGGCACTCTGCACAGAAGCACATGGCGGCAACAGGTTCAGTTCATGTTTGTGGCGTTTGAACCAGCTCTGTTGAAACAAGCAGGACAGGAGATAGTCAATCCTGATTGCATAGAATTGATTCCCCATTTTGCTACGGTGCAAGACCCACTGATTCAAGGCATACTGTTGAATCTCAAAGAGGAACTGGAATCGGGAGGCATTGGTGGTAGCTTGTATGTGGATCAGCTCAAAACTACGCTAGCGCTTCATCTGCTGCGAAAGTACTGCACCTGTACGCCTCGGATTGCAACTTACTCGGATGGGCTGCCAAAGTATAAGTTACAACAAGCACTTGGGTATATCAACGCTCATCTAGAACAGGACATTCAACTAGCTGACCTTGCCGAATTACTGGGTATGAGTCGGTATTACTTTGTGCGTTTGTTCAAACACTCAATGGGGATAACGCCATACCAGTATGTACTTCAGCAACGGATAGAACGGGCAAAGATGTTGTTGAAGCATCGGGAGAGGGCGATTTCCGATATTGCGCTTGAATGCGGTTTTGCAAATCAAAGTCACTTTACCAAGCACTTTCGACAATTCACGGGAAGGACTCCAAAAGCTTATCAAAAAAGGTAAAAGCCATGCCTGAAGAGAAATACTTGAAAATTGACGCAACCACAGATGAGTTATTGAAAGTTCTTGATCAAAAATCTCTTCTCTCAAGTGACGATGCTGATTGGAACAGTATTCACTTCCAATATGTCCACAGTTGTGCTGGAGAGACACCAGAGTTTTCTATGCAGCAGCCCACCATTCACATCTTTACAGATGTTTCACCTGGATTTGTCTCAGAACATCGTATAGATGGACGCTTTCAGCAGGACGTTGTTGAAGCGGGTCATATTATAGTTGTTCCACCTGCTATCTCTTACTGGTGTTATGAGGACAAAGCACACGATGGTATTAATCTGATTTTTAATCCTGCGTTTTTCGCTCGTATCGCTTTTGAGTCCGTTGATCCAGATAGAGTTGAACTCGTCCCTCATTTTCCCAATAAATGCGATAAGTTAATATACCAAATTGGATTAGCACTCAAAACAGAACTTCAATCAGATAGATTGGGTAGTCGCCTTTACGCTGAGACAGCCGCCACGTTTTTGGCGGCTCATTTATTGCGGCATTATTCAGATCGAAAACACACTCTGCAAGAGTATTCAGATGGTTTACCTAAGCACAAACTGAAACGGGCGATCGCCTACATCCAAGAATATTTAGCAGAAAATGTTTCATTGGAAGCGATCGCCAACGAATTAGGCATGAGTCGATATTACTTTGTACGTTTGTTCAAACAATCAATGGGTGTAACGCCATATCAGTATGTACTTCAGCAACGGATAGAACGGGCAAAGATGTTGTTGAAACAACGAGAGAGGGCGATTTCCGATATTGCGCTTGAATGCGGTTTTGCAAATCAAAGTCACTTTACCAAACACTTTCGACAATTCACGGGAATGACTCCAAAAGCTTATCAAAATAGATAATGATGTTTGATAAAAAAACTTTTACAGAAAACTTATCTACACCAGTCAACGTTGAAGATGTCATTCCTGGTGGACACATTGTTCTAAGTAGTGGTCAACGATGGCAAGGATTCCAATGTAATCTTCACCATCATCAACCATATGGATTTGATGAAACAAGCTTTGAGATAGACATTCTTACGCTCAGCCTAGGGAACACAATTCATACCCTAAAGCAAATTAAGGATGGGAAGAGGCATGAGGATGTACACGAAAAAAACGATATTACGCTAAATCCTGCCTATGTTCCACAGTCTCAATACTGGGACAGTGAATGTCATATCTTCAATGTTTTTTTTGAGCCGTGGTTTATCAAACGAGTCATTGCTGATTCAGCAAGTCATAATCCAGAGCGAATAGAACTCCTACCCATCTTCAAAGCCCGTGACCCTTTTATCGAACATATTGGACAAGCACTGCTGTGTGAGCTTCAAACTGAAGGTTTGTGTGGTCGTCTTTACGCGGAGTCGTTGGCAACTGCTCTAGCAGTACACTTGCTCAGACAATACTCGACCTCCAAGCGTAACATTCGGCAATATGAAGACGGTCTACCCAGGTACAAATTACAACAAGCACTTGAGTATATCAACGCTCATATCGAACAGGATATCCAACTTGCTGACCTTGCCGAATTACTGGACATGAGTCGGTATTACTTTGTGCGTTTGTTCAAACAATCAATGGGTGTAACGCCATATCAGTATGTACTTCAGCAACGGGTAGAACGAGCAAAGGTGTTGTTGAAGCAATGGGAAAGGGCGATTTCTGATATTGCGCTTGAATGCGGTTTTGCTAACCAAAGCCATTTTACCAAGCACTTTCGACAATTCACAGGAGTGACAGCTAAAGCTTATCGCCAGAGGTAAACGCAATGCTACAAGAAAAACCGTTAACAGTTGACTTTACCAAGGAAGGTGCGGCTTTACAGGTTTTCCCTCGTCCACCTGTGCTTACAAGTTACCAATCAAAGTGGAATGGGATTTACGTTGAATATCATCAACAGCCTGCTTGGGAGAACCGTGAGTTTTGCACTACTCAGCACGTTATCGCTATTCATCAATTTGCAAATTCGCTCAGGCATCGAATTAAAATGGAGCGAGTGCTGGACGGACGTAAGCAAAATGAGCAGCTTGGTTATGGAGAAATTGTGATCACTCCAGCACATGTGGCAACTAGGGGAAGGTGGGATCGGGAAATTGATTGCATCGCACTGATGCTTGAGCCTACCCACATCGCTCGTATCGCCCATGAGTCTGTGGATGGCGATCGCGTCGAACTCATTCCTCACTTTGCCAAACCCGATCCAGTGATTCACCAAATCTCACTATTGTTAAAGTCAGAATTGGAATCCAATGGCTTGGGTAGTCGGCTTTATGTTGATGGGCTGACGACTACGCTATCTGTTCATCTGTTACGAAACTACTGCACATTGACGCAAACTATTCAAGAGTACAGAGACGGTTTACCAAAGTATAAGCTAAAACTAGCCATTGAGTATATCAACGCTCATCTAGAACAGGACATTCAACTGGCTGACCTTGCCGAATTACTGGGCATGAGTCGGTATTACTTTGTGCGTTTGTTCAAACAGTCAATGGGTGTAACGCCATATCAGTATGTACTTCAGCAACGGATAGAACGGGCAAAGATGTTGTTAAAGCATCGGGAGACGGCGATTTCTGATATTTCCCTTGAATGTGGTTTTGCGAACCAAAGCCACTTTACCAAGCACTTTCGCCAATTCACGGGAATGACTCCAAAAGCTTATCAAAACAGGTAATGATGATGTCCGGCAAATTATCGACTCATAAAACCCACCCCTAACCCCTCCCCGCTTGCGGGGAGGGGAACTTTAGCGTAGCTAAAAGTGGGGTGGGGTTTTCTAGATGTGGGGAAGTGTGTCACTTCCACCGCGTCATCACGCCAAAGGTAATGACAGCCAAAACCAGCATTAATCCCCCAGCTAACCCATAAGCTGCACCCAAACCAACCGATTGACTTAAGGGTTGACTGATGATTGGTGAAGCGAACTGACCGAGGAAAAAACAGGTTGTCAATCCTCCCAACACTCGACCCCGCGAGACAGCAGGAATCACGGAGGTTAAACAAACATTCAAGTTTGGCAGCAGCAGTCCTAGTCCAAAACCACCAACTGCTAACCCAACAAGAACGATTGCATATGCCGGAGCAAAGCCTATTATCATATAGCCAATGCCCATGAACAAAAAGGCGATCGCGTAAATATTAATGAACGACAGACGTGCTTTGATGCCCTGATATCCAAAAGCAGTCGCAGAATTGAAGAGCGTGCATAAGGCGATCGCTAATCCACTCTGAGATGCATTAGCATTGCCCAACTGTTGCAGATAGAAAGGTAATTGTACTGGTATCATGTAGAACACCACCTGTGTCACAAAAGCAATTCCGTAGGTGAGCACTAGCAACACCCACGGAAAATTACTTGGTTCTGGTGGTGTATCTTTGAGTTGAGTAGAGGAATTACCTGTGCGGCTAGGTTCTGGCAAAAGCAGGATAAAGGGCAAAAGCACTAGAGCAACCAGGTAAATTAAAAACGGCATCCGCCAAGATATATCTGCCACAAAACCGCCGACAGTGAGGAAAATCACGCCCCCCAAACCCATAAATGCTGCCTGGAATCCCAGAAACTGGGCACGGGTTGCACCAATGTAATAGTCAGCAATCAGAGTTGTGGCTGTGGTCATAATCCCCGCTACACTCAAGCCCAGCAACGCCCGTCCTAGTAGAAGAATTCCTATGGAGTTCAATACAAAGCCTGAGCTACCAGCCAAACCATACACAACCACAGCTATGCTCAGCAATGGTTTTCGTCCAAAGCGGTCAATGATTACGCCTGCAAAAGGAGCGCCTATTGCAATGCAAAGCGCTGGAAACGTCAAGACCAACCTCACCCAGTAGTCCACATTTGCGACACTGGCAAAATGCTCGCGCATTGCAGGTAGTGAAGGTGCGATCGTTGCCCCTGCCATAATAGTCAGGGTGCTTGTCACGAGCAGAGTTGCTTTGACCAAGAAGGAATCAGTTTTTGCCTGCCGCATAATGTAATGACATAATGGTGAGGTTTTTCTGTTATGGCAAGCCTAGTTTTCTTCAGCGCTTATGGTGAAGATGCCATAATCTGGGTGATAATTTTTGTATCTACCTCAAGGCTGACTTTTCACGCCATGTGGAAAAATCCACGAAAAACCTAACCCCCTAGCCTCCTTCCCTAGTAGGGAAGGGGCTAAGGTAAGAGCCTCTCTCCTCGTAGGAGAGAGGAATGGAAGCGAGGTTTTCCACATCCGATGAAAAGTAAGACCTGAAGGTTGGAATTGATTTTAAGGCTTGCCCCTCACCATTGTCTTTTCTTTTCTTGCTAAAAGTATCCTAATATTGCAAAGTTGCTGCACCGCACTATTTACGGGTATAGCGATGCTTCACCCCAACGGGGAAATATTCTGGATCGCCTGTTGGCGCTAATGCAACTTGTGGCATTTGGTATTCTGGGGGAACGTAGTTCGCAAATTCGCTGTTGAGGCGCTTGAGTTGGGTAAGAATGGAAGATGCGATCGCCTGCTTTTTCTCTTCACTTTCCTCTACTCCTGGTGCTAACTCCACAACCACAGATAAAAATCGGTTCTTGTCTGCATCTTCCTGCACTTGCAACACGAACTTACCCGTCACCCATTCTCTAATGACTGGTTGCTCTAATCCCACTGTCACATTTTCTGGGTAAATATTCGCTCCAAAGTAGGAAACTGTAAAATTAGAGCGTCCAAAAACGTAAACGAAAGGTAGCTGACGAACGCCTCTTCCACCCTGATTTTGTAACTCTGCCACTGGGTCGAAACTATATTTTCTCAAAAACTCGAGCATGGCATCGTAACTAATTATCCCCCCAGTATCTAAAATGTTATATCGCACTAGGGGAATGCCATTGTCTCCAGAAAATAATAATGTGCCGTCTATCACTTCAAAAAAGCGACTTACGGGATCATATTGTACTAGTGTGGGTAAACGAGATTCCCCGAACAAGGCACGCGCTGCCTCTGGGTGATTTGCCAAAAATCGCCGAATACAGATACTTAAAGGGGTTTCGTTACCCAATACACCAGCGTCTGCTGTACCATAGAGTGATACTGAGTCGTAGCAGGAATGTTGGGAACCAACTCTTTCACCAACCAAACTGCGCCATTCTTCACTAAATACCTCTCCCGCCATGACCAACTTTATCTGATATTGCTGCCACTCGATACCACGGGCAATTCCAGTATCAATAATATCTTTAAGAAACGGAGGATATCCTAACAGCACAACCTGCTCAAAACCCGAACCAAGTTCTTGAACAACTCGAAAGATTTCTTCTTTGTTGTTGCCAGGAGTCACTACAGTGATAGGATAACCTTTGCTGCCAAGATAGCGACAGCAATTGGTGGTGTACATTCCGCCTACCCAGGTTCCTAGACTGAAACAAATCACAGCTAGAGTACGTTTAGTATCTGCATAAAAACTGTCATGAAATACCTGCTCAAAACGGGTGGCAATTTGCATTTCATCTGCAAAAAAACGCGGCCAAAATGTGGGTTTTCCTGTGGAACCAGAGGAAACAGCTATCATGTCGCACGTTTGTAACTCTCCGTGACGGCACAATTGGGCTAAAGGATAACGTAGCAGGTAATTTTCTTTGGTGAGTTGCGGTAGTCTTTGGAAATCCTCAAAGGTTTGGTATTGATCAGGATTTACCCCATGATGTGCTAAGAAATCTTTGTAAGCGGGTACAGTAGCAGCCATATGGTGAAATAATGCCACTACTGTTGAAGTATCCGTGTTGAGATGCTGTTGTAGTAGTGTTTCTAGGGGTGTAGTTAAAAAGTCTTGAAATGCCGTAATTGCACGCTGCTGTTTTTCTGCCTTCATTTGCAAAACTCTGAGTATTTTTCTTTATTTTCTCCTTGTTTGCGAGGATTGCGACGTAGAATGTGCGATCGTTACCTAGACATATTCATTTAATTGCTGCGAGTAGATTCCTCAGCAACTGTTATTTCTTTGTCCACCTTACCATTTTTGTTTTGCACGGTGATGTGTTCTTGAGCTGTAAAGGAAGTTCCGTCTTGATTTCCATTGTTTCGGGGTGCTTGAGCAATACCTGCTCCTGCTGTTATTGCACTACTCACGACTCCCAGTATAGCAGCCCATTTCTCACCAGTTAATTTTGAATTTGGAATGGCTGAAGCTACCGTTGCCACCACCATTATTATGGCTGCTAATCCAAAGCATACTATAGGATAAGAAGCTTTGGTTAATTCAACTTTTGCTTTCGTTAATTCGATTTTTTCACGCTCACTCATTGGAAAACCTCTTTTCTTTTTTTTAAATATCAAACTCAGTTCATCTATTTGGCTTTTTATAAATTTTTATTAAAGTAATTTTTTAGAAGTCTTACTTTATTGTTTCTAGGTTCAATAAATATTGAGGAGCTTCTCAACATTATTGAGAAATTGATATTGATGAACTGAGTTCTAACACTTTATTCAAATGAACAAGAGGTATTTCCAGAAATCTCCCAATTTTTTTCTTGAAGCAAAAACAAGGAAAGTATTATTGATATTTTTATGTATAAAAAAATACTAGTATTGTCAAAATATCTTGATTATTCTTCAATTCTATAAAAATGCAATATTAGGTTCTCCCTCACCCATAAAAAAGCAGGGCAAAATAATAAGGATAAAGGGCGAGATATGCGTAATCGCGGCTTTCCACTTTGTAGCAACTTAATAAAAACTTTTTATTCATCCTTCAGCGCTATGGATGTTTATTGCAGCAAACAACACGTAAACAATGAGAAGAACCGCTTTTGCACTCAATGCGGTGAGCCGTTACCTCTTGCAGTAGGGCAAGTTATCGATAAAAAGTATCGGATTATACGTCATTTGGGTCAAGGAGGCTTTGGACGCACTTATTTAGCGGAGGATTTACATCAATCGCAACTACAGTGCGTGCTGAAGGAATTTGCACCCCAAGTTGAAGAACAGCAAGATTTAGAAAAAGCTAAAGAACTGTTTGAACGAGAAGCAAGTGTGTTGAAAAAACTTCAGCATCCTCAAATTCCACGTTTCCACGCCTCACTACAAGTACAGTTGAGCAACAAAGATTTTTTCTTTTTAGTGCAAGACTATGTGGAGGGTGAGAACTACTGGGATTTATTAGAAAGCCGCAAAACTCAGGGGCAAACTTTTAGTGAGGAGGAAGTTGTCAAACTGCTGCAACAGATGTTGCCCGTTTTGTCTTACATCCACTTTCTCAATGTCATTCACCGCGATATTTCTGCTGATAATGTGATTTTGCGGCATACTGATAATTTACCTGTGCTGATTGACTTTGGTGGTGTAAAACAATTGCCAGCCTCTCAGGGTTTTTGGTTTACCCAACTCGGTGGAATTCGTACTCTTTTAGGTAAAAAAGGATATGCACCAGAAGAACAACTACGGCAGGGAAAAGCATTTCCCAGTAGCGATTTGTATTCTTTAGCAGTGACGGCGCTGGTGTTGTTAACTGGACAGGAACCGCAAAAACTCTACGACAGCTTTGAGGGAACTTGGCGTTGGGGAGAAGAAATCAAAGTCAGCCCCAAACTAGAAGCTGTGTTAAAAAAGATGTTGGCTTATAAACCAAGCGATCGCTATCAAAAAGCCGATGACGTTCTCAAAGAATTACAGTCTCACATTCCTGCAGCCGAACCTGTAAATACCAAACCTGTAAATACCAAACCTGTAAATGCCAAACCTGTAAATACCAAACCTGTAAATGCCAAACCTGTAAATACTTATATGACAAAGCTTAAAACAATGGTCGTTGCTCCTGGGCGAAAACATGTCAATACCGTTGTCGGCAAGCTTCATAATAAAACTCAAATGGTTGCTCAAGCGCTGCCTTTACCGATTTGGCTGCGTCCTTTTGCTTTCAGTCTTGTCAGTACAAGCGTCATTGTTTTAACTTTGGCTGGGACTTGGGCGATAGTAAATGTCGTTGTTCAAACTGTATCATCTATTTCTATACCAACAATATCATTACCTAAAATTCCAGGAGGCTCAGATTCTCCGGAAAAACCAACTGTTAGCAAAGAAACAAATCGCAGCAACCAAATTATCCGTCGCCGTCAGCAGCTAGAAATTCCACAAGTATTTTTTATACAAACGGTAGATAAAATTTTTTATACTAAAAATCCTGACGCTAAAGGACGAGCTCTTACAGGTAATTCAGAAGACACCGCTTTACGAAACCAATGGTACGCGATCGCCGACGACTTGTTGAATAACTTAGAACGGGCTAATCTGAGCACCTCAGCGCGTCGCAACCTGGGGAACTACAGTGCGCGAGATTACGACAAGTGGAGACGTCAAGCACAAGCAGGACAATTTGGTAACTATACTATTGAGCAGCTCAACAGAGACACAAACAAAAAATTTGATAGATTGTTTCCGGGACAGCGACGTGAGGATGAGAAACTGGATAAACAAACATTTGGTCAAATATGGTATGCACTTGCTGCCGAGCAAGTGAGTAAACTAGATGGCAACTAGGAGTAGGAGGAGTGAGGGAGTGAGGGAGTGAGGGAGTGAGGGAGTGAGGGAGATGAGGGAGATGAGGGAGATGAGGGAGATGAGGGAGATGAGGGAGATGAGGGAGATGAGGGAGATGAGGGAGATGAGGGAGATGAGGGAGAACTAATGACTAATGACTAATGACTAATGACTGATGACTAATTATTGCTCCAAAGGACATGAAAATCCAACTGGTAGTCGCTTTTGTCTACATTGCGGCGAAAACTTGGAGAACCCGGTGAATCAAGGTATTCAAGGCGGGCAAACTTTGGGCGATGGCGCAGAGCGCCCGCCCCTTTGGGGCGATCGCTATCTTATTTTGCGTCAACTGGGACAAGGAGGTTTTGGACGTACATATTTAGCTGAGGATATTAACCGCTTCCGCGAACTTTGTGTTTTAAAGGAATTCTCCCCTCAAGTTCAAACGCCTTATGTTCTCCAAAAAGCTGAAGAACTGTTTCAGCGAGAAGCCAGCGTTCTCTACAAGCTGCAACATCCCCAAATTCCTCGCTTTCGGGAACTTTTCCGCATGAACTTGGCTGGTAAAGAATATTTATTTCTGGTGCAAGATTATGTACAAGGGGAAACTTACCGCTCTTTATTAGATGCTAGAAAACAGCAAGGTTTGCTGTTCACAGAGGCAGAAGTACGTCTGCTATTGCAACAAATTCTCCCTGTTTTGGAGTATATCCATTCTATAGGAGTGATTCACCGCGATATCTCTCCTGAAAACTTAATTTTACGCACCCCCCAAGTCCCTCCTTATCAAGGCGAGACAGGCAGAGCGGCGGCTTCCGCCGTTAGCGTAAGCTCCTCGCGGAGCGAGGCTCTGAACTGGCGTGAGATTGATGGGGGTATGCCAGTGTTAATTGATTTTGGGGGTGTCAAACAAGTTGCTGCAACAGTCGTTTCGCAATATTATCAACCCGGTGCTGCTGCTTCCCCACTTCCAACGTTATTAGGTAAAGCAGGTTACTCTCCCCCAGAACAAATGCAAACCGGGTTAGTTGAGCCTCATAGCGATTTGTATGCTTTAGCAGCAACGGTACTCGTTTTACTGACAGGCAAACAGCCTCAAGAACTTATAGATAATTATACCCTCACCTGGCAATGGCGACGGGAAGTTAACTTGAGTCCAACTTTCGGGATGATGTTGGATAAAATGCTATCGCCAACACCAGCACACCGCTACCAAAGCGCTCATCAAGTCTTACAAGCACTGATCCCGTCGCCTGTGGGCTATCCTCCACCACAGCAGACTCTTCCCCCTCCAATACCGCCACCACCGCAAACAGAACAAACTCTAGCCGTAGCCCCATCTCCTCCATCTTCGCCCACTTCCCCCACTCCTTCCACTCCCCCCACTCCCCCCACTCCCCCTACTCCCCCGACTCCCTCCAGAAGCTGGTGGACACCTGGTAAAATCATTGTGATAGCAGTGGTGATGGCTACTGCTATTGGTGTGGGTATGTGGGGAGCAGCTCAATTGCTTGACTCATCTTCACCCATAATCTCGTCTAACGATCCAAAACTTCCTCCAGAAGAACAACAACGCAAGCGCATATTAGATAATCGGCGTCAATACTTAGGTATTAACGAGAAATTCTTCATTAGCTTGGTCAATCAAGTCTTTTGGGATAGAAATCCGAGTTTACGCAACCGCACTTTGACAGATAAGCCGGAAGATGCACAACTGCGGGCAGAATGGGATAGCATCGCAGGCGAATTGCTGGAAAAGGTGACGGTACTGAGTTCAAAGGCACGTAAACAACTGGGTAGTTTTACGCAAGCAGAACGCGATCGCGCTAAAGTGGAAGTTAACCAAGTCAACGTTGGTAGCCGTTCTTTGTATGATTTAGGAGATGCGGCATTTTTCCAGCAATTTCCTGAACAGCGCGGCAAGAATTTTATCGATCAGCCTATTGGACAAATCTGGCACGGATTTATCAGCGACAAACTCAATGCCATCCTTGCGGGCAGCGCTTTCAAAAAAATAGTTTTTGACCAAGGGGCAATTAGTACCAGAGTGACTGGTACTCTTAAACCAGGAGAAGGTAAAGTTTTTATCGCCGAACTTGACGAAGAACAATTGATGAAAGTCAAGCTCAATGGAAATTCTAAAATTTTGCTTTCCGTGTATTCCCCCAGTGGAAAAGTGCGATTTTTGGAAGATTCAACACAACGTAGCTTATCCGTTAAACTTCCAGAAAGTGGATTTTATGAATACGTCGTTGTTTCTACGGGGTCAAAAACATCAAACTATACACTCTCAATCACAGCAGAAAATCCTGCTCCACCACCGTCGCCTACACCAACTCCTACAGAAACTATTACACCTACATTCACACCAACTCCTACAGAAACTATTACACCCACATCCACACCAACTCCTACAGAAACTATTACACCCACATCCACACCAACTCCTACAGAAACTCCTACACCGACACCAACAGCATCGCCTACGCCTACCCCTACACCTACACCTACACCTACACCTACATCCACACCCACGCCTACAGCGACACCATCATAAGCAATACAAAATTCAAAATCGCCACTTTTTTCTCAGTACACAATTAGTGTCCCTGGTTGAACAAGTTTTGACGTTGAGCCTAGAATCCCCGCGTATGCGCGACCGGGGAGTGTCAAAAAGCAAGACATTAGCTTTGTCTTATCTTTGAGTCCTTCTTGGAGTAAACGCATTGAGGCAATCTCCACCATCTCGGCTGATGGATCTAGCTCACTAAAAAAAAGTGTGGGCTAGCAAGAATCTGAATGCTATCCTTAGTAGATTGACAAAATACTGGTGTTAATAATAACTAATCAAGAAATATAAGCAGAAAACTTTGGAACAACAAAAATTATAAGAAAATAATATACACAAAATTGCTTCCAATGTGCGACAATTGCACTTCTGTGCATAACTGCATAACAACCTCTTAAGTACAATGGCTAACTTGAAAGTCAAGAAGTAGCAAAGCGTGCATTAATCCCAGAGGTTAATTTTCTGTAGTCTTCTGTGTTTTTAGGGTGGAAAAATTGGAAATGCAATCTTACCCGGTGGGGGACACACCTTTGGTTCCTGTTGGTAGTCACTGTATTCTCGAACTTTACGACTGTCCAACACATCTACTGAACAATCCTGTTTTCATTAAACAGGCTTTACAGGAAGCGGCTAAGGTAGCGAAGTCTACTTTGTTGAACGAGGTATCACACCACTTTGAACCCTATGGGGTAACGGCTCTTGCACTGCTAGCCGAATCTCATATTTCAATACATACATGGCCAGAATATGGCTACATCGCAGTAGACATTTTTACTTGCGGTGAACATACAGAACCGGAAAAAGCTTGCAAATACCTCCTGCAAACTTTTCAAGCTAGCAAACACGTACTGATGACACTTCCTAGAGGTAAGCTTTCACCTCAAGTCCAAAAGAAACTGGAAGAAAGCCTATTTCTGGCGACTGCAACTAGCGAACGTTGACGAATAGAGGGAGTTATTGTATGTCTGGTAGCAATGTGGGTGCAGATTTTTGGATGAGCGAATACATCACTCCTTGGGATATTTACTCTCATGGAGTTACGGGGGTTCTTGCTCACAAGAAAACCGCTTACCAAGAAATGTACATTGTAGAAACTGGTACTTACGGCAAAGCTTTGGTTTTAGATGGCAAGTGGCAGTCATGCACAGGCGATGAATTTTTATACCACGAGCCTCTGGTTCACCCAGCCCTGATTTTTCATGGAACACCCCGTAAGGTGTTGATTCTTGGTGGTGGTGAGGGAGCCACAGCACGCGAAGTGCTGCGTTGGCAAACCGTGGAAAAAGTGGTGATGATTGACATTGATGGCGAAGTGGTGGAAGCTTGTCGGCAACACCTGGGCGAAATGCATCAAAATGCTTTTGATGACTCGCGTCTGGAAGTCGTGATTGCAGATGCACTCGACTTTTTAGATACAACTGACGAGCGGTGGGATGTTGTCATTTCCGACCTCTCCGACCCTATCGAGTCAGGTCCGTCGTTTGCGCTGTTTACTAAGGAATACTTTGAGAAAATCCGTCGGGTGTTATCACCTCAAGGATTCGTTGTTATCCAAGCAGGTCCTGTGTCACCAGGGGAGTTAACGCTCCATGCTCGCTTGGTACGAACCCTGAATGCGGTTTTTCCCAATGTTCAGTCCTACAGCAGCTACACCTCTACCTATGGCAGACCCTGGGGATTTGCTGTAGCTTCAGAGGCAAAGATTGATACCCGACCCGAGCCAGAAACCATTAATCAGCTGTTGCAGGAGAAAACGAGCGGTGGGTTTCGTATGTTAGACGGTACCACCCTTTTGGGTATGCTGCATCTGCCATTGCATTTGCGCAAGGCGATCGCACAAGAAACCCAAGTTTACACCCTCGCCGAACCTCCGAAATTTTTTGGGCAAGGAGCGGTGAAACAAACAGCATAATTTGTAACCGATAATTGAAAACTCAATTATCGGTTACTCAGATTCCCGACTTCTTTAAGAAGTCGGGAATCTTGTTGTTCACAAATAATTTAGGATTGCTGTATTATTGTGATTCTTTTTCAGTGATTTTCATTGTGACCTATATGAACTACCCGCCCTTACTTCGTAGAAGGGCGGGTTTCTACATCCAGCCCAGTAAGAGTAGATTTTTGACGCTTCTTCGCCCCTAGTTGCTTCATGCTTCCAGCAGTTTTGCGGGTGCATGAAGTAGAGCTAGGCGACTCTGCATCTACGTTAGCGAAGCGGCGCGTTAGCGCGGCTTGTTCCAAACCCCGGTAGAGTTCCTTTTGCCCAATAAAGCATTACCTCGGCAGCCGCAATGTCCCTATCTTGGACATACCCACAAACACCACACTCGTGAATTCTAATATCGAGTGTTTTCTTGTGCTGGTGTCCACACTTGGGGCAGGTTTGACTGGGTTTTACTTGTCGTGTTGGGACTTCTACAAATACACCACCAATCTGTTCTACTTTGTATTTGATGGTACTGCGTAGCATTCCAAAACCTACGTCAAGTATTGATTTATTCAAACCCGCTTTTTGCTTGTTTCGCTTACCTTTCTTAGCAATGCTTGTCATGTTCTTGACTTCTAGTTTTTCGGTAGCAACGAAGCTATGACTGCTGACTATTTCTGCTGTTACCTGATGAACCCAATTCTGCCTTTGGTTGGCAACTTTTCTAATGAGTTTACTAACCTTGGACTGGGCTTTTTTCCATCTCCTAGAAGCCTTCACTTTCTTTTTTCTATTTGGCGCTTGTTTGCGTCTTTTGCTTTTAGAAGCTGCCTTTATTTGACATTCAGCACTTCGCAAAAACTTAGGAGCACAAGAGTGTTGATGATTTTCGCCATCAGTAATTGACAATGCTGATTGACAGCCCAAATCAATACCAATAGCACCGACGGGCAATATATCTGGTTTTAGCGCCTGGTCTAAAACATCAACGGTTATAGATGCATACCACTTCGCGTTGCGATAGACGATGGTGCAAGTAGTGGGAGTTCCCCAATATTTTGCTTGACCGCGCATTTGAATACGCCCAATTTTAGACAAATTCAAATATCCGTTTTCGCCATCAGACTCAATGGAGTAGCCAGTTTTCGCTGGGTACGTCCAACCTGAATAGGTAAGGATAGACTTGAATTTCGGGCGTTTTCCTAATCCTTTTTTCCAGCGTTCAAACGCAAAATCAACACGTTTCAATGTTGCTTGCAAAACTTGAGAGTTGATGTCTTTGTACTCAATCCAAACTTCTTTGAACGCTGGTAAGCAGTTCTGTTGTTCCATATAGCCAACAGAATGATTGAACTTTTGATATTGAGTAAACCTATTGTTTACAGCAGCATTGTACAAGTCCTTGTGAAGTTTCCGGTGATACCGCAAAGACTGCTCTATCTGCTTATTTGGGTATAGTCGGAACGTCATACGCCTTGTTGCCACTGTTTTATTTACCTCCTGAATTGTAATTGCTATACTGATATTATCATTGATATGGGGGCTTATCAAGTGGTTGCAAGGAAAGGTTCTCATTCAGTTTTTTCTGTTCACCTACATTTTGTCTTTGTAACTAAATATCGCCGCAAAGCAATAACCGCCCCAATATTGGAACGGTTACGGGAAATATTTGCAAACGTATGTATCAAAACTAAGTGCCGACTGATTGAGTTTTCAGGAGAACCAGACCATATTCACTTGCTGATAGATTTTCATCCTGATAACAATCTTTCTGTGCTTGTTGGAAGCTTGAAATCAGCGTCTAGCAGAATTATTCAAAAAGAATTTTCACAGCATTTATCAACTATATATAAACAATCAGTGCTGTGGTCTAGTTCTTATTATGTTGCATCAACTGGTGGTGCGCCGATTGAAAGAATCAAGCAATACATCCAATCTCAGGAAGTGCCTACAGAATAAATTGGAAATTGTTCAAATGCAACTCTATCCTGTTTGAACGCAGTTCAAACAGGACAGAGAAGTTTTCACAATTTCCCGCTATTCATCCCCAGCGATTGAGTACCTTGAAGCTGGGGACTTTCGCGAGGCGTTAAGGCGATGCCTGCGGTACGCTACCCGAAAGCAGGCTACAGAGCCCCACCTATTAATTTAGGTATTAATTTAGAAAAAGATATGATAGGTACACCCTGTAACAAAAGTTAAATACACCCTGTACTGAAGAGTTAAATACACCCTATAACAAAAGTTAAATACACCCTGTACTGAAGAGTTAAATACACCCTGTACCGAAGAAGAGGACAACACCCTGTGACTGAAGAGGAATATCTAAAGTATGCAGAATTTCTTGGAAATTTTTTTCACTCTAAAGTAATATTTCATACCTATTTCTAAAGACATATTGAGTTTCTTTTAAGGTGTAGCTGATAGCTCAGATGATTGAAGTTTTTTTAAGAAAGGGTTGAATCAGATGAAAATATCTTTCTCAAACCCGCTTTGATAATATTTTTTAGCTGTCCCGTGGGACTTCGTTGCACCGTAACAACCTAATCGAAGTCTGTAGGCAAATCTGGAAGGCGGTGATGCTGGAAAAGTCGGGTGATTTGAGCTGGCGTCACACGCCCAAGGGACAGTTTCGGAATTGCATCTTCAGCAAAGAACTCCACTTCCTCCGTCTCTATACTTGGCGATGGGGAACCACTGACAAGTTCGCACAGAAAAAAGAGCTTGTAGATGTAATGCGGATGAGGTGGATGTCCCTGTCTATCCCTGTCATAGACAGCGAGCAGTTTTACAGCGCGTGTTTGATAACCAGATTCTTCATACACTTCTTTAACAGCTACTTCACTGGGTGAGTCGCCAACATCAGCCCATCCGCCTGGTAAAGTCCAGCAGCCATCTTCTCTTTCCTTCACTAACAATATTTTATTGTCACGAAACACTGCTCCCCGCACGTCAACTTTAGGTGTTGCGTATCCCACTTCTTGGGCGAATAAATCGAGGATAAAGCTGTGTTCGACGTTCGAGTAAGTCGCCATAATTTCAGCGGCGATCGCCTGTAGCGCTTTGTAGCGTTCTATATCAAAAGGATCTTTGGAAAAAGTTAAACCATTTTGGGCGATCGCTTGTAATTTCTGCGTCCATTCCAGCCATTTAGGTTCCACAATTTTCTCCCTATTTGTGTAGAGACGTGCCATGGCACGTCTCCACAGTATGCTACGTCTCTACATTGGTTTTACCTATGAGCTTTTATGCTTCATCTAGCGCGACGATACCAGGTAATTCCTTACCTTCAAGTAACTCCAAGCTAGCGCCACCACCAGTGGAGATGTGGCTCATTTGGTCGGCTAAACCAACTTTTTCCACAGCCGCCACAGAGTCACCACCACCGATGATGGTGGTAGCACCTGTTTTGCTGATGTCGGCGAGAGTGCGGGCGATCGCTTCCGTACCTGCAGCAAACTTATCAAACTCAAACACGCCCATTGGACCGTTCCAAATGACCGTTTTGGTGTCAGCAAGGGCTTGTTGGAAAAATTTCACCGAGTCAGGACCGATATCCAAACCCATCCAACCGTCGGGAATGTTTTCCACACTGACGGTTTGAGAATTGGCATCAGGGGCAAAATTATCAGCGACAACCACATCCGTGGGAAGCAGCAAGTCAACACCGCGTTCTTTTGCCTTTGCTTCCAAAGACTTTGCCAGTTCTAGCTTGTCCTCTTCAACCAGTGACTTACCGACATTCAAACCACGTGCCTTAAAGAAGGTGAAAATCATTCCACCGCCGATGATCAGTTTGTCGCACTTTTCCAGAAGCGTTTCAATCACGCCAATTTTACTGGAAACTTTGGAACCACCGATAATCGCTGCCAGAGGACGTTGAGGATTTTCGATCGCGCTTTGCAGGTACTGCAATTCTTTTTCAATCAAATATCCACCAACCGAGGGACTCAGGTATTTAGTCACGCCTTCGGTAGAAGCGTGAGCGCGGTGTGCGGTACCAAAAGCATCATTTACGTACAAATCAGCATTTGCTGCCAGTTTTTTAGCAAATTCTGGGTCGTTTTTCTCCTCCTCCTTATAGAAACGGACGTTTTCCAATAACAGCACTTGTCCGTTTTGTAAAGCTCCCACCTTAGCGGAAACTTCATCACCGATAGAGTCGTCAGTTTTAACAACTTCTTGTCCCAACAACTCAGATAAACGCTTGGCAACCGGGGTTAGGCGCAATTTGTCATCTACACCCTTAGGACGCCCGAAATGGCTTACTAGAATCACCTTAGCTCCCTTCTGCGTCAAATCCTGTATGGTCGGCAGAGCAGCACGGATGCGAGTATCATCTGTAATGTTGCCGGCATCATCCACAGGTACGTTAAAATCAACTCGTACCAGAGCGCGTTTACCAGACAAGTCTTCTGCAGATAAATTTGCTAAAGTTTTCTTTGGCACGGCACAAACCTCCTGATTGCCTTTTTGTTATGTTTTTTAAGTAGATCCATCCAGATTTTACCGAGTCAGGGGGGCGGAGGTGAATCAGAATGTTTAAAACAGTTCTATTTCCAATTGATCAAAGCCGGGAAGCGCGAGAAGCAGCCGATGTGGTTGTCAATATCGTGCAAAAGTACGGTAGTCGCTTGGTGCTACTGAGTGTGGTTGAGGAACCTGTTGCAGACTCGCCCACCGGAGATGCAATGTCCTCACCAGAGGTAGTTGCGCAACTACTAGAAACAGCCAAATCTCTGTTTTCTGGACAAGGCATTCCAGCCGAATCCATTGAACGGCAAGGCAAACCTGCTTTCACCATCTGCGATGTTGCAGATGAGATAGGGGCAGATTTAATCGTCATGGGTTGTCGGGGACTAGGCTTAACTGATGAAGGGGCAACGGAAAGCGTTACCACTCGTGTGATTAACCTTTCTCCTTGTCCAGTGTTGGTTGTGCCGTAAAGAGTTACGAGTTATTTACCTGTAGGGTGCGTTAACGCAGTGTAACGCACCACTTTAAACTAATTTGAAAATTCTTGCTTATTGAGCAACTTCCAATTCATCTAGCACCACAATACGTAATTCTGTAACGCGCCTAAAAGTGACATCATTTGTTAAAAACGCGTCACAGCCTGCTGCTAAAGCTACGGCAATCTGAAAGGCATCAGGTAATTGTAAGTTGTATTTGGCTCTGATTTGAGCAGCATCTATTGCTAAAGTTTCGTCATCAATTGGCAAAAACTCTATGTTTTCAGTGTCAGTCATCAACTGAATGAAATGTTGCTGTAATTCCGTTTGTCCTAAACGGTAAGGCTGAACTAAACATTCAGCAAAAGTAACGGGTGAAATAACTCCCATTAACACACCATTTCAAATATGATCAAATACCACGCTAGCAGATGCAAAATATTGTGGGTTTCGTTCGACGTAGTAAATAACTGGTGCGGTGTCCAAAAACAGGCGCGTCACACCCTGTAAGCTTTCTGTAACGTTCACTCCTCTTTCCTTAATTGCTTTTCTGCAATTTCTAAATCAGGGAACTCTCCACGCCTCATGCGTGTGACGTATTCTTGAGCATCCATCCCTCCAAGTAGATTGGGTGCTATTCCAGCAAATTCAGTTACTTTGCGGCGTGGCTTGCGTTTAATTTCGCAATTTCGTAATTTTTGTGTTAGGTGGGCAATGAGACGCAATTGCTCATCGGGTGTGAGTGCGTCTGCTTGTTTCATCACTTCACGTAATTCTTTAGACCTTTGATACATTTTTGTTTATCTTTAAAATTATCTTTTTTTAGCAAAATCTGTAACGAATAAATCGCCTTTGAATTTCACAGAGCAATCATCTCTTCATACGCTACAAAAACCGTTGCTGACGCTTCTCAATTTCGGCGATGGGTAATAATAAAGTATTTTCCATCTCCTGTCGCAATTCGGGAGACATTTTACTGTTGTTCATACATTATATTAGCAATGTATTAGCATCGTAATATTGTTGAAGTATTTTTTTTTGCTGGTCGCTAAATTGCCAATCATGACTAATATTACGATGCTGAACCATAATATTCCTTAGCTGCTTTGTCCAAGATTGACCATTAGCGTTCCACCACTCTGATATTTCGCTCATTTTCTTAGGTAGAGTATTGATTAGCTGTTTAATTAATTGCTTAAGTTCAGAATCTAAAATATTCTCAAAGACACACCAAAGACAATATTGTAGCTCACACATATATAAAAAATTCTGGTCTAAGTACGTGCTGGCGATATTAACAGCACGGTTAAGATTAATGTCAATCTCAAAATCATAATTAATAATAAAAAGATAACTATTTTTATGATTGTTAATTGCGTTACAAATATCATTATTCAGGGTAATATCTATAGTTTTAAGTAGAGAGTTGTTAATATATGTATTTTTTTCATAGTTAAAATTACCAAGAGCAATATCAAAATAAAAAGTGCGAACGGCTGCTTGTTTATAGGGGACATTAAATGAAATTTTTTTCTTATTTATCCAAATCAGGAACTGCTGCAGTTTAATATCTGAAGCTATTAAGATATCAATTTTTTGCTTGATTGACAGTAGCAGTTCATCAGTATTCTGCACCATCCCTAACGCCAGCAAAAATACTTCACGCCAACTTTTCCTGCTCATGCGACTGACCGACTTTTCCAAATTCTCTGACTCAAAACTTTTAACAACTGCTAAGGCAGTGAAATACTCTTGAAACGTTAGATGAGAGAAAGAGAAAATTTCTCGCGCCCTCTCCACCAGTAACCCATGTTGCGTTTCAATTGCTTTCAGCATCGCCTTACTATCCCGTTGCAATGCTATAGGTTCTGTTTGGGCATTAGGTAAAGTGTGGAGATAGTCAGCAATACAGTGCTCAACTTCATCTTGTTCAAAAAAGTAACGGCTTTTCTCAAAAGAGATTGCTGCTAGCTGAGTTAGAAGCTCTATCTTGTGTTCTAAAGACAACTTGCGATAAACTTCATCCCGTTTAATCCCCCGGGATTCATCCCATCTTACAAGCAGAATGTCCAGTCCTTGCTCATACAGCTTTGAGCGTCTCGACGGAAATTCACCTTTAGCTTGAAACACTAAACAAGTCAGATTTAGCAATATTGGTGTGACTGCTAATTCTCGGATTTGCTGATTTTCTGGCAGATTAAGCTTCCCAATAAAGCGTCTTGTTGTAGCTTCCCTCTCCTGCTGGTTATTCTTGGCAACTGCTGCAAACCACTTTTTAGCAAAAGCTTCAACTTGCTCATCGTTAAAGTCTGCCACTTCAACATATGTGAATTTCTGAAATCTATATTTCTGGGCAGCAATTCGACAGGTGATAATAAACTGATTTTTGAAATACTTTTCAGCAAATCTGCGAATTTGCCTGACGACTTCCTCGTCATTTTTTTCTGACACTTCGTCCAAGCCATCAAGCAAAATCAGGGCTCTACCGTGAATTAGTATCTTCTCTGTTACCGATGCCTCCGCAACACCACAACTTTCAAATTCTTGGCTGATGTAGTGTAATAGGCTGAAGTTTCTCGTGTCTTTCGCATCTTCAGCAAAAGTTTTCAGTGGGATAAAAATCGGGATTCGCTCTGCTTGGAAGACACCTTGATTACACTGAATCGCTATATGTTGCAAAAAGGTACTTTTACCTGAGCCTGGTTTGCCCAGCACCATGAGCTTAGAGTGCCTTTCTACTGCCTTCATTCCTGGTACTCGTGGCTGATGCACTTTGCCTAAGCCTAAGCGATCAAATTCATCTGTCTTATGGTTATAAACTTGCGGTAGGTCACAAAGCTCTAAGCGTATGTAGCTAATTGGTTTATCCAAGATATTGACATCAACATAAAGGTCATCTAGCTCAATGGGTCGGGCAACATCCAATATCCGCAGGGTTCCACATTGGTCTTGGATTTTGTTGTAGCGCTGCGCTCGCACTGGCGGCACAACTTCGGCAAGCACCCTCAACAAGTCAATATCTAGAATCTTCCGCCAATCCAACTTTAGCTGTAAGCAGATATTAATAAAGCCATCACGCTCAACTGGCTCGCTTTCAAAAAAATGCTTGATTGGTTCGATAGTTAACTTCATATCATTTGCTAGTAGTCCCGTTTTCTTTACCTGAGGGAGAAATTTCTGGCAGTTTTGTTTTGTGTAAGTCTTGCCTTCACGCTTTGCCTGTTCATCAGCCTCACGTTCACGCTCTTCACATTCACGAATTTCCCGTTCAAGAGCCTGTTTTGCCTGGATTACCGAAGAAATTGTTTCCAAAGCTCGTTCTACTTGTATGATTTTGTCCGGAGATACCTGGAGAAAGGATACCTCCCGCACCAGTACATCAATATCTGAGGCGCTATCCTGTTGTTTCTTCTCCTGTGCTGGTTGACTGGCAGATTTAGCAACAATCTCATCCCACTCCAGCCCCAACTCCTCGCAAATCTTCACAAAATATTGTCGGTCAACTGGCAGACCTCGAAAGAATTTGCTGACTGTCTCACGCGAGAAACCTAACTCTTTGGCTAGCTCATTCTGAGTCAAGCACCTATCAGTCAGCGCTTTTTGTGCTTTATCTTTTCCTTGTGGAGTTACTTGGAGCGATCGCCCTACCCGTCCTGCCATAGATTATCAGCATCACTTATGCTAATTCTAGCTACCCCATTTCAAAGTCTGACTTAACTCTGACAAAGACTTACCTCAGTCTGACATCCCACAGTCCTTGCGCCGACTCGTTCTCTGACACCTGTTTACGAACCTGGAAGGGTAAAGATACAAAACGAGGACGAGATACATGAACGCCATTATTTTGTGGGTCATCCAAACTTCTGCTGAAATCACCCTAGGAATTCTCATTGAAAAGCTATTAAGTGATCCCAACAGAAAGCGTACAAGTAAATTCCTCAAATACCAAATTCTCGTAGTTTATTTGAACTGGGTGTTACTCAAAACTCCCCTTGATCCCAAGAAACTTCATCAATACCTTGAACAGCAACAAGTGTAGTTATGTAAATTGGTGCGTTAGCTCTCGCTAACACACCCTACCATTACTCTGCGCCCTCTCTTGTCCTCTGCGGTTTATTCCCCCAACTCCTTAAACAACCCCGCCAACACCACATTAGAAAACAAAAATCCATCGGGATCAGTCAACCGCAACCTTTCTTGCACAACTTCCACCCAACCTTTCTCATAATACGGCTGCAAACACTGATGAATCTCCTCCACCTTCTCCTCTCCAAACTGTTCCGCCAAAACCCCCAAACTCACACCTTCTGCCAACCGCAACCCCAACATTAAAGTTTCTAACAAAACTTCATCTGGTGATGTCACTTCGCAATCAATCACAGCAGCATCTTGCACCCACTGATAGTACTCCTTGGTTTTACGCGGACGGTTAAACCGCTTCCCTTCTACATAACTCGCCGCGCCCATGCCAAACCCGTAATAAGGGCGATTTTCCCAGTAAACCCGATTATGGCGACACTGATGTCCCGGCTGTGCATAATTGGAAATTTCATAATGCTTATAACCTGCACTCGTCAAAATTTGCTGTGCCATTCGGTACATTTTGACTGTGGTTTCATCTGTCGGCAAAGGTTGATCCCCAGGTTTATAGTAACGACCAAAAGCCGTTCCAGGCTCAATGGTGAGGTCGTAAATCGATATATGCGTCGGTGCGATCGCAACTGCTTTTTCTAAAGACTCCTGCCACCTATCTAAAGTTTGATGCGGTAATCCTGAAATTAGGTCTAAACTGAAGTCGGGAATCCTCACCTGCCGAATCAAGTCCACAGCTGCGAATATATCAGAGACGGAGTGCGATCGCCCGCAAACTTGCAATAAGTTTTCTTGAAACGCTTGTACACCTAAACTTATCCGATTTACGCCTGCACTGCGGTAGCCTTGTAGATGTACCGAATCAAACGTACCTGGGTCTATTTCCATTGAAATTTCTACCTCAGGACATACACCAAACTGTTTGTCAAGCGTTGCCAATATTCGTTGTAACTGTTCTGTAGACAGAAGAGAGGGAGTGCCGCCACCAAAGAAAATTGTAGTCAAGGGTTGACCGAGGGGTGGCGTGATGGCAATTTCTTGACATAGTACATCAACGTATTGGGAGATAGTGCCAGATGTTTCACCGCGCAAGCGATCGCCCACAACTGATACAGGAAAATCACAGTAAAAACATCGCCTTCTACAAAAGGGAATATGAATATAAGCAGAACTCGGAATACCGAAAGCAGAAACTTTTTGAATCATATTGATAAAGTTTTCAATTATTATTTACAGAATGACAAACTCATGAAAATTACTGTGTTATTTAAATGTTTTTATCGTTTGACAACAAAAACCTGAAAAAGATAAAGCATAAAAATCTTTGGTTATAATGATTGCAGATGTTGTCACACTAAGGGCTTAGTATGACGATAAATCTTTCCTAAATCTATCTTACCGAGGAAATAAACAATACTTTACTTGCTCGGTTAACACAGTTCCAGGAAAACAATACAACAATGCTTGATGCCATTATTATTTTCTCATTCGTCCTGGCAGCAGCAGGAACAGGTTACTACAGCATAGATCTGTTACCCGCAGGGGTACTAGCTAGAGTTTCTAACCTGGAAGCTTTACGCATGATAGTTGCTGCTTTTGCCGCCATATTTGGGGGCGCAGTTGGATTAAGTTTTCAAACAGGATATCGTCGCTTGCAAGCTCAAGTCCGAGAATTGCCACTCGAAGTTATTTTAACTCGTGCCATTGGATTGGTGATTGGACTATTGATAGCCAACTTAATGCTTGCCCCGTTATTCTTGCTACCAATTCCAGCAGATTTTAGTTTTATAAAACCATTAGTAGCAGTTGTTGGTAGCATCATACTGTCATACACTGGTATGAATTTAGCGGATGCCCACGGACGCGGATTATTAAGGCTGCTTAATCCCAACACCGTGGAAACAATGGTCGTGGAAGGAACTCTCAAACCTGCCAATACCAAAGTTTTAGATACCAGCTGCATTATCGATGGTCGCATCGAAACACTACTAGAAACTGGGTTTCTAGAAGGGCAGATTCTCGTGCCGCAATTTGTCTTGCAAGAATTGCAACAAGTAGCAGACGCGAGCAAAGACCAAAAGCGGGTTCGGGGAAGACGAGGACTAGAGATTCTCAACCGGATCAAAGCAGCTTACCCTGATCGCATCCTGATCAACTCTATTGACTATGACGATATTGCCACAGTTGATGCTAAGCTAGTACGTTTCGCTCAAGAAATCAACGGTACACTGCTAACGAATGATTACAACTTATCTAAAGTTGCTAGCGTCCAAAAAGTACCTGTATTAAATGTCAACGATTTGGTGAACGCTGTTCGTCCTACGTACCTACCTGGTGATAACATTGACCTGAAAATTCTTAAAGAAGGCAAAGAACCCACTCAAGGCATTGGCTATCTCGATGATGGCACAATGGTTGTCGTTGAGGAAGGCAGGAATTATGTGGGAGGAGAACTCCGGGTGGTCGTCACCAGTGCCTTGCAAACTTCCGCAGGAAGGATGATTTTTGCCAAACCTCAAGCTTCGGCGTTTGCATAAGGGCGATGGCACGTTCAATTCGAGTTAAACTTTGTGGTCGGTGCAGTCAAACTGCACCGATTCTTTATCGGGTAAAGTACGAAGAAGAAGGGCAATGGGTTTTTGTCTGCCCTGAATGTTGGACACTCTTAAGTCAGAAACCCCACGCCTAAAGGCGGGGGCTTGAAAAAAGCCTTAATCTGACCAGCTTAAGTACTTTGAGTACTACGTTAGAGACAAGAGTTTAAGACCTACCAAGGAATGCTCCCGCTAGTTCCTT